>Ga0187776_10001487_pt1 | contig 11741 bp, 10 predicted proteins | sample 0216_BV02_MP12_2_FD_132426 | JGI IMG/M metagenome (GOLD analysis project Ga0187776, IMG submission 132426) | Tropical peat soil microbial communities from peatlands in Department of Meta, Colombia - 0216_BV02_MP12_20_MG | ecosystem: Environmental > Terrestrial > Soil > Wetlands > Peat | place...
GGAAAAATATTATGGTGACCATCAGGTCCTTAAGGGAATAAACCTGGAGGTGCAGAAGGGAGAGTTTGTCTCGGTGGTGGGGAGGTCCGGTTCAGGGAAATCAACGCTGTTGAATCTTATAGGCGGGATGGACAGGCCTGAAAGAGGCAGAATTCTGGTGAACGGCGCAGACATATCAACATATGGAGATGAAGAGCTTACCCTGTACAGGAGGAGAAAGATAGGTTTCATATTCCAGTTTTTTAACCTTCTTCCGAATATCACCGTTCTCGAAAATATATCTATGCCTTTGCTTCTGGACGGGGTTGAGGACGATGAAAAGGTTAATGCATTCATAAACCGGGTCGGTCTTCGCAGGAAAGAAAATGATTATCCATATCAACTATCAGGTGGAGAACAACAGCGTGTTGCCATTGCCAGGGCACTTGTCCATGACCCTGAAATCATTCTTGCGGACGAGCCCACAGGCAGCCTGGACAGCGAGACGGGGAAAACAATAATGGATCTAATCCGGCAATTGGCAGAAGAAACAGGTAAGACGATGATACTCGTGACCCATGAACCCTACATCGCTGATTATGCCAAGAGGATGGTGAGGATCAGAGACGGGATACTGCTTTAATGAGATTTTTCAAGCTAATCAGAATCTTGATCATCCGGAATATAAGGGAAGAGAAACTGCTGACTCTTCTCTCGGTCATAGGAATTGCACTGGGCACAGGTCTTTTCACGGGCGTGAAGGTGGCTTCCGACCGTGCAATATCTTCTTTTGAAACCGACATCAAGGGAATAAGCCCTTATGCCAACTATGAAATTTTTGACAGATCGGGAATTGATTTCAATGAAGAAATATACGGGAAAGTCCGGGCGATAGAGGAGAACAGTTTCCCGGTCTTAAAGACTTTCGGCTTCATCCCCGCATTTAAAGAATCCATCGATGTAAATGGCATTTATATGGTCAAAGTCGCCCGTCTTCTCGGATTGTCCAGGTCTGAAAAAACTGATATCGAACATTTCTACAGAGACCTCAACGGAGTCCTGATAACGAAGAAATTTTCGAACAGGTATTCTTTGAAAAAGGGAGATACATTCGAAGCCCTGGTCTATGACAAAGCGTATACCCTTAAAGTTATCGATATCGTTCGTTCAGATTCTCTGCTGCCCAATATGGTGATTATGGACATCGGGAATTTCCAGGAGATTTTCGGCAGGAGCGGTTATCTTTCGGAAATAGACCTTGCAACGGGCGAAAAGAAAGCGGAGGAAATTAGGAAAACACTTCCTTTTGATCTGAGCATCGAAAAGAAGGAGAAGATTTTTGAGAACCAGAGGTCGCTTGTTGCGTCTTTCCGGTACAACCTCCAATTCGTCAGTCTCATAGCTGTTCTGGTCGGTATCTTCCTCCTGTACAACACGGTATTTATTTCGGTCGTAAAAAGACGAACAGAGATCGGAGTTCTCAGGAGTCTCGGTGCGGATAGAAGAACAATTGTCACGTTATTTGCGGTCCAGGGAATGTTGCTGGGATTGATCGGTTCCCTGCTCGGCATACTTTTTGGTCAGATTGCCGCTTATTTTTCTGTTATGGCCGTTGAGAAGACCGTTTCAACTATGTACAGCGCCGTATCAATTTCGGATTATCTGGTGACCCAACATGATGCACTGATAGCTATCCTTCTCGGTCTTTTTATATCCCTTCTTGCATCCGCGGTCCCGTCATTTGAGTCCTCGAAGATCAGGCCGAATGAGAGTTCAAGGGAGGGTTCTTTTGAAGGAAGATACAGAAAATATCAGAAGGCGGCCGCCCTGGCAGGTATTTTGTTCATCCTTTCGGGACTGTTCATATCATATCTCGATTACCGTTACATGCCTTTTGAATTCCCATTTTTCGCTTACGGAGGAATACTTCTGATCATTGCGGGCTTCACATTTATCTCTCCTCTTTATCTCGGTGTTACCATTAAGATCACGAAGAGGCTGGTGGAGCGTATATTCGGAGCAATAGGAAAGATTGCCCTGGGAGATATGAGAGGGAATATCTCCAGGTTCTCTATTGCCTTAATGAGTGTAGCGATCAGCAGCGCCTTAATTATCGCAATAGTGACACTCATATTTTCTTTGAGGGGTTCACTTCAGGATTGGATACGTAAGAATATAACATCTGATGTCTATATTAAGCCTGAATCCTGCAAGTCGAATTACTGCTTCTATCCCGTTTCGAAGGAAGTCTTTGACACAGTGAAAGAATTTCCCGAAGTGGAAGGGATAGACAGGTTCAGAGGCATTCAGACGGAACTGTTCGGCAGAAAAGTGGTAGCCGGTTTCGCGGATGTCGGGGTCAAGAGGAAATATCTGCACAGGAGATACACCGACAGGGAATATGAACGAATACTGGGAGAGATGGAGGGAAATCAACCTGTAGCGGGCATTTCCGAATACTTAAGTACAAAATACGGACTGAAGAAAGGTGATACCATAAAGCTGAAATCCCCGGCCGGCAACGTGGCATTCAGGATTAATGACATTTTTTCGAGCTACGCGACGACATCAGGTTTTATTTATATCGACCGGAAATGGCTTAACAAATACTGGGGCATGGATGACATGACTCAGATGAGTGTATATCTGAAGAAAAATGCGGATGTTAGTGAATTCATCCACAGACTGAGAGAGAAACTCCCGCCCGGCTATTCTCTGGAAATCATGAACAATCAGACACTTAGGGATAGGGTGATGGAAATCTTCAATAAAAGTTTTGCCATCACCTATGCCATCGAATTCATATCTATCATAGTCTCATTGCTAGGAGTGATAAACACGCTTTTGGCCCTTGTGCTTGAGAAAAAGAGGGAGATAAGCATTATAAGATATCTGGGAGGAAGCTGGAGGCAGATAGAGCAGACCCTTATCGTCTCGTCCGGGATCGCAGGATTGGCAGGTATTTTTTGGGGTTCGTTGTTAGGGCCACTCATGAGCATAATTCTGATCTATGTGGTTAATAAGATATCATTCGGATGGCAAATAGATTTCAGAATTCCTTTTTTATATCTGTCTGCGGTAACTGCGGTTCTTTTCCTGGCTATATTGTTCTCCGGTGCGCTCCCGTCGAGAATTGCAAGGAAGATAGACCCCGGAAGATTCGTTAGCTTCGAATAAAAGTAGGAATATTTTCTTCATGGCGGGGTATCAGCTTGCGTATCTGCAAACTTCTGAAGGGCGGATACTATGTTATTCGAGGCCTTCAAGTGCCTTTATGATATCGGGCCCTGTGAATTTCTCTTTGTTCCCATTATCATAAATTACGCATGTGGGCGTGGCATCAATTGCGTCTTCCCTTAGATAACCGCTAAGAGCAGCAAAGACAGGTTTCGTATCAAACAGTTTTAGTTTTATGCCTTTTTGCCGGAGAAAATCGTCCAACTTTTCATTCCCTGTTATGTCTTGTTTCGCAGCTTCAAACAACACCGAGCGGACATGAAGTGCGCTGTCGAAATCCCTGTTCTCATTCAGTGCGTAAAGAAAATACCTTGCGTATAAAGATGTGTGTGTATGTATCGGCGTGTCAACGAAAACAATTGTTATTTTATTTCTTTTCATTAAGGACCTGATTAAAGGCTCCAATTTAGGCTCGACAGCCCTGCAGGGATGACAGAAGTAATCGGTGTAGATACGAACTTCTATCCGGCCTTTGCCAAAGGAAGTCATGGGAGTGTCGGCTGCATAAACAGGGGTTACCGATCCCTCAAAGAGGAGAGAGAAGATGATGAAACCTATCATAACAGACAGGGTTATGACGATTTTTCTCGAGCGTTCAAAATTGAATAAGAAGAGGAGGATTAATATCGCTCCGAAAGCGAGGCAATAGTAGCAGTAGATGCCTTTAACAAACTGGAATCCCAGAAGGTACAGCTCGCCGCCGATACCCGCGGAGAGTAGAGACAGAAAGAGCAGTTCCTTCTTGAGCAGATGAGCAATGATTAATGCACCCATGTAAAAAGAGCCGATATAATCGAGCGTCATGCCGAAAATCGAACCCTTTAAGTATGCACATGAGTCCTGACAGGTATTATGCAAAACAGCCACGACAATTCCGATGATGGGGAAGATGATATTAATTAAGTTTTTTTTGCTATAGACCAACGTTTTCCTCCGTATGATTCAGTCAATCCTACCCCGGGCTTTTAGCGAGCCGCTCTATTCGAAACTTCATATTCTAAAGCATCCACAAAATTATTTTCAATCGGATCAGGGAATGAGGCCGAACTCTTCATATCAGCATTTACTACTCTTCAGCCGGACGTTGCACCCAATTTATGAAGCATCATCCCTATATATTTGTTGAGCGGGTTCGATCTCTTCAGGCGGGATATAACCGGCTTTCTCCTGATGCCCAGTTTTCTCATTTCCCAGAGAAGATCTTTATTTTCACCATCATACGTTAGACCTTTTTGCAGGGCTTCGATGGCGCCACTTCTGTTGTTTGCTGCGACATACGATCTCCCCAGGTTGAGATAGAATGTCGGATAAAAGATCTCCTGCCCGAAGGGTATCTTCTCATTTAGTAATTCTATCGCTCTTTTGCAGAGACTGATACCGTCGGCAAAGTTCTTGTTTATCAGCGTTTCAAGACAACCGAAATAGGAAAGAAGAAACGGGTCATCGGGATACTTTTTCAGAGCCTGCGTCAGGAGGTCGAGAGCATTCTTGTTGTCTTTTCTTTGCAGCAATATTCTAACCTCTTCCAGGAAATGTGAGGGGGACTTTGGTTTCTTCACATTTTCTCTTTTGAGCATCTCGCCGATAGCCTTATGTTGCTCCCGCACCTTCTCAATGATCTTCTTTTCCTTTGCAGAAGCAGCCGTAATATCTTTACAGTTAAGAGTCTTCGTTGATACTATCTTCCCTCCGAGGTAGACCCTGGTTGTGATGACCGGGTTCAGGATATCAATATCCTCTGTCAGAATCAGATACTTCTTGCCGCCCATAACGATCTCGGATTCTATGCCCCTGTGCAGGCCGGAGGTGATCTTTACAGTATCCTTCATTTCCTTCTTTTTGATCGGTATTTCTGGTTTCTTAATTCTATCATATCCCTTAGCTTATAATATTTCGAAAATTTGCGGCAGAACGCGGGATGAGGAAATATTGTAAATCCAGAGAATAAGTTCTTGTCACCGGAATTACAAGTGGACTATCATATTTGCTGGAAATCCGCATAAGCCGGTATTGTATGTTTAAAGGAGAGCCTAATGAAATGTCCTCACTGCGGCAATGATTCCCGGACGAAAGGTGTGTGCAGCAGCTGCGGGGAAAAAATGGAAATGCCGGAACAGACCATAGAAATTGAATACAAGGAGTTCAAGGTATCCGAGTTCATGGAAATCCGCAGGAGAAGGAAGGGTCCGGGGCGAAAGCGCGACGAAGGAGCGCTTACGAAAGGTTCAGGAGACGAGGAAGAAGATTATAGGACCGGGGAGAATATCCGAATCGCCGCGGGTTTTGCGTCACTGCTCCGGGGAGGGAAGAGAAACAGGTTTCTCATCATCGTCCTGGTTATCATTGCCCTTGCTGTTATCACTGGCGCCTATTATCTCTTGAAATTTTTGCACCATCAGTGGGTTTGAGAAATCCGGATTATCAGGCGTTGCCATGTCAGGGCGAATAATATGCGGATGGTGTTGATATCAGGAAGCGGCCAGACAAAAAAGGGCAGCTAAGACTGCCCTGTGAGAAAGATGCCGCTGCTATTACCCAGAGGATATGCGGCGTTTGACCCGCTTAATTATTTGCAAAACAAATGCCAATGTGCAACCTATTGGTTTTAAGTTATTAATTTGAAGAGGAGGCTATGTCCCTTTGGCAATATGCCTTTCGGATAGGGCAAATTTCCCACATATAGTAACGGATGAGCCATCAAGTATTAGGCCCCGATACCCCAAATTCAATTCACTACGTCGGTGCCGGCGACTCTTGGAGTTATCTGAATCGGACGAATGAAATCCGGATTTGCATTTGGTAAAATAAAAAATAAATGGGTCTAACGGTGCAAATGAAGCGATTGCTCATGATATGCGTGGTCTCTCTTTTCTTGGTGCTCGGCTGCCAGCAGAAGGAGCAACCGCAGATGCGGACGCCTTTCCCTGCGGGGGGTGAACGTGCACAGAATCAGATATTGCAGCTCCGAGAAATGGTGAGACAGAATCCGAAGAATCTGAGCGCATGGATTCAGTTAGGCGATATTTCAATGGACTCCTCCAGGTTTTCTGAGGCGATAGACGCATATCAGAAGGCTCTTGCTCTGGATGAAAAGAATGTCGATGTCCGGGTAGACCTTGGAACGTGCTACAGATCTATCGGAAAGTCGGATAAGGCGGCTGAAGAATACAGGAAAGCAATAGCCATAAATCCAAACCATATCAATGCCCGCAGAAACCTTGGCATTGTGCTGGCTTTCGACCTGAACGACAAGAAGAGTGCCATCAAGCAGCTTGAAGAATACCTCAGGCTGTCTCCGCAGGCCGCCGATGCAGCTCAGATCGGACAACTGATAGAAAGATTGAAGACTGCCGGGTAATTCTATTAGTCGTATGGGAAGCCAGGAAAAGATTATAATATTTGACGCCTGCAAGGGAGTTACGGAGGAGGTGGACAAGGTAGTTAAGACCGATGAGGAATGGAAGGACCTCCTCACGCCGGAGCAATACGAGGTTACACGGAGAAAGGGCACCGAAAGGGCCTTCACCGGGAATTACCACGATCATAAGGGAAAAGGCATCTATCAGTGCGTATGCTGCGGCACAGATCTTTTCAGTTCGGCGGCAAAGTACGATTCGGGGACAGGCTGGCCGAGCTTCCGGGAACCGGTATCAGAATACAATATAAGAACTCATGCCGACCGCTCTTTGTTTATGAAGAGGATCGAGGTCGTATGCGCGAGGTGCGATGCTCACCTCGGTCACGTTTTTGACGACGGACCGCCTCCTGCGGGCCTGCGCTATTGCATGAATTCTGCTGCATTAAAGTTCGTAAAGAGTATTACCTGACTACAACTCTTTGAAGACCTTTGCGAGGCTTTCTCCTCCCACGTGAACCATAAATTCATTGAAGTATCCGAAAGGGGTGCACATTACCGTATAGCCGGTATTCCGCAGCTTTTCAGCCGCCTGTTTTATGGTCTGCTCTGAAAATTCGGGCGAAGCCTTGCTCGAAGAAAGATGGTTAAACGAATGTATAACCACATTTTTTGTCCCGAACTTCCCGGAAAGCCATTTGATATTCTTCACCAGTTTGTCCAGGAGACTTTTGCCTTTTTCTTCGTCCTCTTTTTCGGCATGAAAGAAGACCACGACCGTATTTTCCAGAGAGTCTTCCATATCGATATCAGGCGCTTGCGGAAGACTCTTTGAAGCCGTCTTGAACCACCATTTATGGGCATAAAAAAGGAGAAGTTTCATGTCGAAAAATCTTTAGCTATGCAATTCATAAAACGATTGCTACTTACGGCAGACACAGTATTTTCGCTCATTCTCGTCCTCCGAATGTTTTCGAGGGACTCCGAGGTAAATTCTGTGGGATGAATCTCCACAGAATTTAAATCCGCGAAAATAATATATCTGCCATATGCATCTTAGAGAGAAACTTCATGAAGCACAGTTCTAAGCCTTTCCTGCAATTTCTTTATTTATCTTCATTCTCTTTATAGCGTCGGCAACCCTTGCTACCTTGACCATCTCTTTAACGTCATGGACGCGGACTATGTTTGCTCCGTTCATTATCGAAATGGCAACTGCTGCGGCCGTGCCTTCAAGCCGCTCTTCAGGCGGCACGCCCCCGAGGATACTGCCTGCGAAAGCCTTTCTCGACGGACCGATAAGGAGCGGTTTCTCCAATAAGGTGAATTCATGAAGGTAGTGAATTATTTCCAGGTTGTTCTCTGTTGTCTTGCCAAAGCCTATCCCCGGGTCAATTATTATCATGTCTTCTGCCACTCCGGACGCCAGTGCCAATCTTACACTGCCTCTCAGATAATCCAATATCTCCGGTATCAACGCCTCGTAAACAGGATTCTTCTGCATATCTCTCGGTGTTCCCTTAATATGCATAACCACGACAGGAACCTTTTTCTCTGAAAGGACCTTTGCCATCCGAGTGTCGAATCTTAATCCGCTTATGTCATTTACTATCGAAGCTCCGGCGTCAAGTGCCTTCCCGGCCACTTCTGATTTGCAGGTATCTATTGAAAGCGGGACAGATACCTTCTTTGCGAGGGACTCGATAACAGGTATGGTGCGCCTTAACTCTTCTTCTACGGCAACAGGCTCTGAACCGGGCCTAGTTGATTCACCCCCGATATCGATAATATCGGCGCCCTCTTCAACCATCTGCAAAGCACGTCTGATAGCCGCAGTTTTAGCAAGGTGGAGACTACCGTCCGAAAAGGAATCCGGTGTGACATTAAGGATTCCCATTATGTAAGTTCTTTCTGAGAAATCTAACGAGAAGTTTGACCAGGAGAGTTTCAAGCCTGGACTGCCCTTTTTGACTCCACTTCCTGGATTAGGGCATCTATCTCCGCCCCATCCATGGTCTCCTTTTCGAGGAGTGCCTTTGCCAGTGTTTCAAGCAGATCCCGGTTTTCTGTGAGAAGATTTCTGGCGGTGTCATAAGCCTCGACAACTATTTTCTTGACTTCATCGTCAATTTCGACCGCAGTCTTTTCGCTATAGTCTTTGTGCTGTGCTATTTCCCTTCCGAGGAAAATCTGTTCGTCCTTCTTCCCAAAGGTGAGCGGCCCCAGCTTTTCCGACATTCCCCACTCGGTAACCATTTTCCTTGCAAGTTCGGTTGCTCTCTCGATGTCGTTGCCGGCGCCCGTAGTCATATGGTGCAGGGCGATTTCCTCCGCAGCCCTGCCCCCGAGCAGGACCGTGAGGGCGTTCATGAGATATTCTCTGGAATATGTATACCTGTCGTCTATCGGCAACTGCTGCGTAACTCCAAGCGCCCTTCCTCGCGGGATGATGCTGACTTTGTGAACCGGGTCGGTTGCCGGTGTCAGCTTTGCGACAAGGGCGTGTCCTGCCTCATGATAAGCGGTGTTCTTTTTCTCAGTATCACTGATTATCATGCTCTTTCTTTCCACGCCCATAAGCACTTTGTCCTTTGCCGCCTCGAAATCAGATCTTTCGACTGTGCTCTTAGCCTTCCTTGCCGCGAGCAGTGCAGCCTCATTTACAAGGTTCTCGAGATCTGCACCGGAGAAGCCCGGTGTGCCCCGCGCGATCTCATCAAGGCTCACATTTTCATCGACAGGAATGTTTTTTGTATGCACCTTGAGTATCTCCAGCCTCCCTTTCACATCAGGCTGTGGTACGACCACCTGTCTGTCGAACCTCCCCGGCCTCAAGAGTGCCGGATCAAGAACATCCGGTCTGTTGGTAGCCGCGATGATGATGACCCCTTGATTGGCTTCGAACCCGTCCATTTCTACAAGGAGCTGGTTCAGGGTCTGCTCGCGTTCGTCATGACCGCCGCCCAGACCCGCCCCCCTGTGGCGCCCGACAGCGTCTATCTCATCAATAAATATGATGCACGGAGCGCTTTTCTTTGCCTGATCGAAAAGGTCTCTCACCCTCGACGCCCCGACTCCTACAAACATCTCTACAAAGTCGGAGCCTGAGATGGAAAAGAAGGGCACTCCAGCCTCACCGGCAATGGCCCTTGCGAGCAGGGTCTTGCCGGTACCGGGTGCTCCCACGAGAAGAACGCCCTTAGGGATCTTCCCCCCAAGCTTCTGAAATTTCTGAGGGTCCTTTAAGAAATCTATAATCTCTTGGACTTCTGCTTTGGCTTCTTCAATCCCTGCGACGTCGGCAAAGGTTACCTTGACCGTCTTCTCAGAGACCAGTTTTGCCCTTGCCTTGCCAAAAGACAATGCCTTGTTGCCGCCGGTTTGCATCTGGCGCATGAAGAATATCCAGAGTGCGATAAGCAAGATGATTGGGCCGTATGAGAAAAAGAGGTTCCAGTACCATGGATTCTGATCTTCAGGCTTGACGCTAATCTTTACGTTCTCCGACCTCAAGGTTTTCACTAGGTCAGGGTATTCTGCGGCATATGTCTTGAATTTCTTGCCGTCCTTCAACTCTCCGGTTATGACACTGCCTTTTATGGTGACTTCATCAACCTGACCTGCATCAAGCTTGGCCATGAAGTCTGAGAATATCATCTCCTCCTCCCCTTTTCTGGGAGAGTTGAAAAGATTGAAGAGGAGTATCATCATTACGCCTATCAATACCCAGACAAACAGACTTCTGTATGCGTTCAATTTATTCACTCCTAAATAATCCTCTTCTGCAATCCAGATGGTGCTCTATGCTGCCGCAGAGGCGCTCCAGCCGAAATAAGAGCTTGAAAATATTTATTTTTATTTTAGCACATCCCGCAACCCTTTGTTAGTAACTGGCGAGATCTCCTTCCACCAGTTTCTTCTGGATATCGATCAGGTGGTCTATTCCCTCTCCGGCAAGCTTCAGCAGATGGTCTAACGCCTCTTTTGAAAAGGGTATCCCTTCCGCAGTACCCTGGATCTCGACAAATTTCCCGCTGCCTGTCATAACGACATTCATATCCACTTCTGCTATGGAGTCTTCTGCATAGCACAAGTCAATGACCTGCTCGCCGTGGACAACGCCTACACTTATGGCTGCCAGATAGTCCTTCAAGGGGTTCTTATCTACGAGACCGTTTCTCATAGCGTATTTCAGGGCATCCGACAGGCATATGAAAGCGCCTGTTATGGATGCTGTTCTAGTGCCTCCGTCCGCCTGAAGGACATCACAGTCTATCCAGACAGTCCTTTCGCCGATATGCGCGAGATCAACAACAGACCTGAGAGCCCTTCCTATGAGCCTCTGAATTTCGTGAGTTCTTCCGCTTATCCTGCCAAGAGTGGCCTCCCTCAAGGTCCTCGTCTGGGTAGATCTCGGGAGCATGGAATATTCAGCGGTCACCCATCCCCTTTTCTGATCCTTCAAAAAAGGGGGCACCCTCTCCTCTATCGTAGCGGTGCATATTACCCTCGTATTTCCCATAGAAATCAAGACAGAACCTTCAGCTGTACTTATAAAATTCTTCTGTACCTTTACGGTACGGATCTCGTTGTTCTTCCTGCCGTCAGGTCTCATTTATCCTCCCTATTGATTTATTCTTGCTTTCAAATCGTTGCCCGGATGAATTTTATCGCAACCGACAGTATTTTATCATGCGAAAATTTTCAGGGGCATTTCAGACGGCCTTCAATTACCGATGTCGGCTTTTTCTATATGCACTATCTTTTGTCCAAGAAAACTCTCTCCCACTTTCAAGAACCTTTCAGGAGAATCGGTAACATAGAATCTCCTCGTGGGCGAACTGTTCTGATCCCTGTTCAGTCCGAGAACTTTCAGGGCGTTTTTTATCTCGCGGGCTGTCTCTATGGCCGAGTCTATGAGGGTGACACCATCGCCCAGAACTCCGGCGATAACCTTTTTTAGTAAGGGGTAATGCGTGCACCCAAGCACGACCGTGTCTGTTCCTTTTTCCTTCATGCCGCCTAGATATTCTCCGGCAACCAGAGCGGCTACAGGCCCTTGAGTCCAGCCTTCCTCCACCAACGGTACGAATAAAGGACACGGCAGGCCGTATACCTCGATGCTTTCGTCAATAGCCTTAATGGCCCTTGTATAGGAACTGCTCTTTAC
>Ga0187776_10001488_pt1 | contig 11733 bp, 10 predicted proteins | sample 0216_BV02_MP12_2_FD_132426 | JGI IMG/M metagenome (GOLD analysis project Ga0187776, IMG submission 132426) | Tropical peat soil microbial communities from peatlands in Department of Meta, Colombia - 0216_BV02_MP12_20_MG | ecosystem: Environmental > Terrestrial > Soil > Wetlands > Peat | place...
CGACTCGCTGCTCGCGTTCCTCGATGCGCTCTGATTATGCCGACCTCTACGCCGAGATCGCCGCCTCCAGAGCCGGATTCAGGAGCCATGTCGGCATAACGAGGAGGTCGGCATATTCGTGGTTGTGCCGATGTCGGCACAACCACGACCTCCGCCACACCTTCGGAACGCTCGCCGTGCAGGCGTTCCCGCTCACCGACGTGAAGGCTTACATGGGCCACGCCGACATCCAGACGACGATGATCTACGTCCACCACGTGCCCAGGCACGACGCGGCGGCTCGCCTGTCCCGCTTGCTGGCCGAGAGCATGGACGAGAAATCTGGGTGCGCGCCCGGTGCGCGGTCGGGGTCCGAGGAGGAGGACGAGGAAGACGATTCCCCGGATTTACAGGCAGAAAGTCATGCCGGAGGAGGGACTCGAACCCCCGACACGCGGATTATGATTCCGCTGCTCTAACCAGCTGAGCTACTCCGGCGGGGGCACGGATCGTAGCGATGCGGGGGTGGCTGCCGCGCGGGGGCGCGAGGGCTTAGCCTTGGGGCCGATGACGCAGGAGCTGGACATGGCCGTGCGCACGATCATGCGCGACTGCCTGCGCGTGGAACCGGGCGAAGAGGTGCTCGTGATCTGCAATCCGGTGACCGAGGAGATCGGCTCGCTGATGCGGATAGAGGCGGAGGGCGACGGCGCCTTCGCGACCCTGGCCGTGATCTCGGAGCTCGACTCCAACGGCGCCGAGCCGCCGACGCCGGTCGCCGCGGCGATGGTCGCCGCTCAGGTGGTGCTGGCGCCGACGATCCAGTCGCTCTCGCACACCGCCGCCCGGCACGCGGCGACCACGGCCGGCGTGCGGATCGCGACGCTGCCGGGCGTCACCGAGGACATGCTGGCGCGGCTGATGAACGCCGACATGAGGAAGCTGCGCCGTCGCGGCAACAAGCTTGCGCGGCTGATGAAGGCGGGCGAGGAGGCGCGGATCACCTGCGCCCACGGCAGCGACCTGAGGCTCGGGCTCGGCGACCGCACGCCGATCGCCGACGCGGGCGAGCTCTCCGCTCCCGGCGCCTTCGGCAACCTGCCCTGCGGCGAGGCCTTCATCGCGCCGGTCACGGCCGAGGGGACGCTCGTCGTCGACGGCTCGATCGCCGGCGTCGGCAAGCTCGAGACGCCGGTCGAGCTGACCGTCCGCGACGGCCACCTGACCGACGCCACCGGGCCGGAGGGCGCCGCCCTGATGGAGCTCCTGACCAGGCACGGCGAGGACGGCACCAATATCGCCGAGCTCGGCATCGGCACGAACGAAGAGGCGACCCTGACCGGCAACGTGCTCGAGGACGAGAAGATCCTCGGCACAGCCCACGTCGCCTTCGGCGCCTCGGCCGCGATCGGCGGCGATGTCCAGGTGCCGGTCCACCTCGACTGCGTGATCCTCGAGCCGACGGTCGAGATCGACGGCGCCGAGGTTGCCCGCGGCGGCGAGCTGCTGGTCTGAGCGGTGGCGGCGCAGCTCCTCGCCGTCCCCAACGTCAGCGAGGGAGCCGACCCCGCCCGCATCGCCGGCTTGCGCACCGCCTTCTCGCGCGGCGCGACCCTGCTCGACGTCCACTCCGACGCCGACCACGGCCGCACCGTCCTCACCCTCGCCGGCGAGCCGGGCCCGCTGCGCGAGGCGCTCCTATCCGGCGCCGAGCAGGCGCTGGAGACGGTCGACATGACCGCCTACGCCGGCCTGCACCCGGCGGTCGGCGCGCTCGACGTCTGCCCGCTCGTCTGGCCGAGCCCGGCGGCCCAGGACAGCGCCCGCACCGAGGCTCGCGAGGTCGCCGAGCAGATCGGCGGCCTCGGCATCCCGGTCTTCCTCTACGGCGCCCTGGCGAGCCGGCCCGAGCACGCCGAGCGCGCCTATTTCCGCAACGGCGGCCTGGCCGAGCTCTGGCTGCGGATGGAGGGGGGAGAGCTGCGTCCCGACTTCGGCCCGCCCGAGCCGCACCTCACCGCCGGGGTGACGCTGGTCACCGCCCGCCCGCCGCTCGCCGCCTTCAACGTCGAGCTCGACGGCGGCGATATCGAGCTGGCTCACGCCGTCGCCGCCGGCCTGCGCGAGTCGGGCGGTGGCCTGCCTGGCGTGCGAGCGATCGGCCTGCTGCTCTCCAGCGGCCGGGCGCAGGTCTCGACCAACGTGCACGACCCGTTCGCGGTCTCGCTTGCGCAGGTGGTCGCGCGGGTCGCCGAGTTGGCCGCACCGCTTGGCGCGCGGCCGGTCGAGACGGAGATCGTCGGGCTCGTTCCCCGGGTCGCGCTCGCCGGCTTCCCGGAGGTGCTTCCGATCCGCGGCTTCGATCCGGCCAAGCAGACGATCGAGTCGGCCCTGGAGTAGCGTTCTCGCCTTGGCACAGACGAAGAAGAAGCGCCGGCGCAAGCACCGCGGCACCCAGGGCGGGCGGATCGACGGCAACCGCCGCGCCGCACGGCCGCGCAGCCGGGCCGAGGCCCAGGCGCGCGCCCGTCAGAGCACGAGCGCCAAACGCGGCCCGAAAGTCGATTCGCCGCCGACCTGGACGGGCTCCGCCGTGCGCGGCCTCGCTGCCGCCGCGATCTTCACCGTGCTGCTGCTCGTCATCTTCAACCGCACGATCGGCGCCGCGCTTGCCCTCGGCGCCTTCATGCTCGTCTTCTACATCCCGGCCGGCTACTACCTCGACACGATGATGTGGCGGCGCCGGGAGCGCGCTCGGATGCGCTCCGGGAAGCAGTGAGCCTCGAGGTCCGCCAGCTCACCGTCGGGCCGATCGCCGAGAACTGCTTCGTCCTGCGCCCGGAGGGCGGCGCGAAGGCGCTGGTCGTCGACCCCGGCGAAGAGCCCGAGCGCATCCTCGCCGAGGTCGAGGCCGCGGGCGCCGAGGTCGAGGCGATCCTGATCACGCACTGCCACTTCGACCACATCGGCGCCGTGGCCCCGGTCGCGGAGGCGGCGGGGGCGCCCGTCTACTGCCCCGAGATCGAGACTCCGGTGCTGGCCGACATCATGTCCTTCACGATGCCCGGCTTCGGGCCCTTCGAGGGCTACGAGGCGGACCGGACGGTCGCCGGCGGCGAGGTGCTCGAGCTCGCCGGGCTGACCCTGGACGTGATCTTCACTCCGGGGCATAGCCCGGGACACGTCACCTACTCGGTCCGCGGCGAGGAGGCGATCTTCTCCGGCGACGTGCTCTTCCAGGGCTCGGTCGGCCGGGTCGACCTGCCGGGTGGCGACGGGCCGACGCTGCTCGCGTCGATCAAGCGGCTCATCGATGCCCACTCGCCCGAGACGGTCGTCTACCCGGGCCACATGGGCCAGACGACGCTGGGCGCCGAGCGGGCGACCAACCCGTTCCTGGCGCATCTGCCTGAGTAGACAGCCGAGCGGCGCCCGGCGCAGGTAAGGTCGCCCCCGTGGCGGGACGCAAGTACCAGGTGCCGAGGGGGACGTTCGACGTGCTGCCGGCCGCGGCGCGCGCTCGTCGGCGGGTCGAACGCACGGCCGCCGAGACCTTCGCCCGCGCCGGGTACGAACCGATCGCCACGCCCAGCTTCGAGGACACCGAGCTGTTCGAGCGCGGCGTCGGCCACTCGACCGACATCGTCCGCAAGGAGATGTTCACCTTCGAGGACAAGGGCGGCCGCAGCCTCACCCTGCGGCCGGAGGGGACGGCGCCGATCTGCCGCGCCTACGTCGAGCACGGCATGCACAAGCTGGCGCAGCCGGTGAAGCTCTCCTACGCCGGGCCGTTCTTCCGCCACGAGCGCCCGCAGGCGGGTCGCTACCGGCAGTTCCACCAGCTCGGCGCCGAGGCGATCGGCACCGACTCGCCGCTCGCCGACGCCGAGCTGATCGCCCTCTTCGCCCAGCTCCTGGCCGCGCTCGGGGTGCCGGGGGTCGAGCTGCGGCTGGGCAGCCTCGGCTCGCTGGACACGCGCCAGTCCTACCTGGAGGAGCTGAAGGCGCACCTGCACGCGCACGAGGACGAGCTCGCGAAGGAGGTGCGGGAGCGGATCGACGCCAACCCGCTGCGCGCCTTCGACTCCGGCGACGAGGGCACGCGGGCGGTGATGGCGAGCGCGCCGAAGCTGGTCGAGCGGCTCGAGGGCGCCGACGCCGAGCACTTCGCCGAGGTGCGGGCGTTGCTCGACGCGGCCGGCGTCGCCTACGAGATCGACCCGACCCTGGTCCGCGGGCTCGACTACTACACGCGCACGATCTTCTCCTTCGTCTGCGACCGGCTCGGCGCCCAGTCGGAGATCGGCGGTGGCGGCCGCTACGACGGCCTGGTCGAGCAGCTCGGCGGCCGGCCGACGCCCGCGGTCGGCTGGGCGGCGGGGATCGAGCGGATCCTGCTGGCCCTCGGTGAGGAAGAGGAGGCCCCGCGGCGCGACGTCTTCGTCGCCGTCGCCGAGGAGGGGGACGAGGGCCGCTCGCTGGCGATGGTGCTGGCCGGCGAGCTGCGCAAGGCGGGCCTCTCCGCCGAGATCGACCTCGGCGGTCGCGGCCTCAAGGGCCAGCTCAAGCACGCCGACCGGGTCGGGGCCCGGCGGGTGGTGATCCTCGAGGAGGGCGGAGCCCAGCTGCGCGACATGGAGAGCGGCGAGCAGCGGCCGGTCGACACCGGGAAGCTGGTCGAGGAGATAACGGGGGGGACGAATGAGTGAGTTTCCGGCCCTGAGGCCGAACGGGTTCCGCGACACCTGGTGCGGCCAGGTGCTCGGCGACAGGGTCGGCGAGGAGGTGCGCGTCTCCGGCTGGGTGCACCGGCGCCGCGACCACGGCGGCCTCGTCTTCATCGACCTGCGCGACCGCACCGGCGTCGTCCAGCTCGTCTTCAACCCGGACGAGGCGGGCGGCGCCTTCGAGCTCGGCCACAGGCTGCGGGCGGAGGACGTGCTCAGCGCCAGCGGCGCCGTCGTGCGTCGCAGCGCCGAGACGGTCAACCCGGAGCTGCCGACCGGGGAGTTCGAGCTCAAGGTCGGCGGCGCCGAGCTGCTCGCCGACGCCGAGACGCCGCCCTTCCAGATCGAGGGCTTCGCCGGCGAGGCGGGCGAGGACGCGCGCCTGCGCCACCGCTACCTCGACCTGCGCCGCGAGCAGATGCAGACGGCCCTGGCGCTGCGCCACCGGGTGACGGCCGCGATGCGCGAGTTCCTCGACGGCGAGGGCTTCCTCGACATCGAGACGCCGGTGCTGACCCGCTCGACGCCGGAGGGCGCGCGCGACTTCCTCGTTCCCAGCCGCCTCCAGCAGGGCTCCTTCTACGCCCTGCCGCAGTCCCCGCAGCTCTTCAAGCAGCTGCTGATGGTCGCCGGCTTCGAGCGCTACTACCAGGTGGCGCGCTGCTTCCGTGACGAGGCGACGCGGGCCGACCGGCAGGCGGAGTTCACCCAGCTCGACGTCGAGATGTCCTTCGTCGAGGTCGACGACGTGATCGACGTCAACGAGCGGCTGCTGGCGCACGTCTTCGAGCGGGCCGACGGCCCCGCGATCGAGCTGCCGATGTCGCGGATGCCCTACGACGAGGCGATGGACCGCTTCGGCACCGACCGGCCCGACCTGCGTTTCGGCCTCGAGCTCGTCGACCTCGGCGAGGCCCTCGCGCAGACCGAGTTCAAGGTCTTCCGCTCCGTCCTCGATGGAGGCGGCGCGGTCCGCGGCGTCAACGCCGGGCGGCGGGAGCTGCCGCGCTCCGAGCTCGACGGGCTGATCTCGCGCGCCCAGGAGCTCGGCGCGAAGGGGCTCGTCTGGGCCTTCCGCGAGGGCGAGGGCTGGCGCTCGCCGACGGCCAAGTTCCTCTCCGAGGAGGAGCTGCGCGGGCTCAACGAGCGCCTCGGCGCCGAGGAGGGGGACCTGCTGCTGCTCGTCGCCGACGAGCGGCCGGTCGCCAACGCCGTGCTCGGCCAGCTCCGGCTCGACCTCGCCGAGCGGTTCGGGTTGATCCCGGAGGGCGAGGACCGGCTGGTCTGGATCGTCGACTGGCCGCTGATGGAGTGGAACGCCGAGGAGGGGCGCTGGGACGCCCTGCACCATCCCTTCACGGCGCCCGCGGGCGAGTTCGACCCCGAAGACCCGGGGGCGGCGCGGGCCCTCGCCTACGACGTGGTCTGGAACGGCCAGGAGCTCGGCGGCGGCTCGATCCGCATCAACCGCGCCGACGTCCAGGAGGCGGTCTTCGCCGCCCTCGGGATCGACGCCGAGCAGGCGCGGGCCCGCTTCGGCTTCCTGCTCGAGGCGTTGCGCTTCGGCGCCCCGCCGCACGGCGGCATCGCCTACGGCGTCGACCGGATCGTGCAGCGGCTCTGCGGAGCTGAGACGATCAGGGACGTGATCGCCTTCCCCAAGACCGCCTCCGGCTTCGACCTGCTGACCGGGGCGCCGGCGCCGGTCGACGACCTGCAGCTGCGCGAGCTGGGCATCGCCCTGCACAAGCGGGGCCTCGCGGGGCACTGATATGGGCATCTTCGACCGGATCCGCGGCACGCTCGGTGGCCCTGGGCCGGGTGCCACGCCGGTCCACGTCGACGATCCCCGCTTCGACGACTGGGAGGTGGTGCGCGACTTCGCCGACGTGCGGACCGCCCGCGCCTGGCACCAGGCCCTGCAGGAGGCGCGGATCGAAGCCGTGCTCACCGCCGACTGGCCGCTCGATCGCTTCGGTCACGGCGACATCGCCCTGCGGGTGCGCGACGAGGATTGGAGCGAGGCCGAGCTGCTGCTCTCCAACCTCGACCTCGACGAGTGACGCCGGGCAGCGAGACGAGGCTCCAGCCCGCCGGTACCGCCTCTGGCTTTGATCCCTTGAAGTAAAGGGTGGGCGCCTCCTCGCGACCCCAAGGGGCCTAGAGAGATCAGCTCCCATGCCGTTTGTGTTGGGTCAAACGGTGAGACGGCTCACGCACGGGCTCGAGCCTCGGCGCCAACCGTAGCACTGCCTGCCACCATGTCCCAACCACCATGGATCGGGAGCTCTTCGATGCCTACCTTCATGACGAGTCGAGGCGGGGGCCGGCTGTCGACGGCGCCTTCGCCGGCGCTGCCGGCGGGGCGGCGTGCGGGGATCTTGCGCGGGTCTCGCTCCTCGTCGAGGACGGGACGATCCGGGAGGTCGGCTTCGACGCCGAGGGCTGCGGGGCGACGAGGGCGGCGACCGCCGCCGTGGCCGAGATGGTCGACGGCGCCGGCGTGCTCGCGGCGGCGCGGATCGGCGCCGACGAGGTCGACGCGGCGATCGGCGGCCTGACCCCGGCCAAGCGGCACGCGGCCCAGCTGGCGGCCGACGCCCTGCACCGGGCCCTGGCCCAGGCCGCCGCCTCGGACAGGACGCTGGCGGCGCCCAATCGCGAGCGAGTCCTCGTCGCCATGTCCGGCGGCGTCGACAGCGCCGTCGCGGCGCTGCTCGAACGGGAGCGGGGGATGGACGTCGTCGGCGTCACGCTCAAGCTCTGGGCCGACTCCGAGACGGACGGAGCGAAGGCCTGCTGCTCGCCGGAGGCGGTGCTGGGCGCCCGCGCGGTCGCCCACTCGCTCGACGTCCCGCACCTGACCCTCGACCTGGAGGAGGAGTTCCGGCGCCGTGTCGTCTCCGAGTTCGTCGCCGGCTATGCCGCCGGCAGGACTCCCAACCCATGCATCGCCTGCAACGGCGAGGTGCGGATCGCGGCGATGGTCGACCTCGCCGGGCGCGTCGGCGCCACGCACCTGGTCACAGGGCACTACGCGCGGATCGTCGACGACGGCGACGGCCCGCTGCTGGCGGCCGCCGCCGACGCGAACAAGGACCAGAGCTACATGCTGGCCGCGCTGCCCCCCGGGCTGCTCGAGCGCGTGCGCTTCCCGCTCACCGAGCTGAGCAAGCCCGAGGTGCGCGAGATCGCCGCCCGCCACGGCCTCGCCGTCGCCCGCAAGCCCGAGAGCCAGGACCTCTGCTTCCTCTCCGGCCAGGGCAAGGCCGACTTCCTGCGCCGCCACGGCGGCCTGCGCGAGCGCGAGGGGGACCTGGTCGACCGTTCCGGGCGGGCCCTCGGTCGCCACCGCGGCCATCACAACTTCACCGTCGGCCAGCGACGCGGCATCGGCGGCGGCGCCTCCGAGCCGATGTACGTGCTGGCGACCGACGCCGCCTCGAACACGGTCACGGTCGGCCCGCGGGCGGAGCTGGAGACGACCAGCGTCAGGGTCCGCGACGCGGTTCTGCACCGCGACGGCGCGCGGGTCGACGCGGTGCGGCTGCGCTACCGCTCGCGCCCCGTTCCCGCCGCGCTGACGGCGACGGGAAAGGGGCGGCATCCGGAGCTGCGCATCGAGCTGGAGGAGCGGTTCGCCGGCGCCTCACCCGGCCAGACGGCGGTGCTGCTGGCCGGCGAGACGGTCGTCGGACACGGCACGATCTGCGGCTAGGACTGCGTCCCCTGCTGTTCCTGTTCTTCGCGTTCTTTCCGGCGTTCGTCGTGGCGCAGCTTGGCGACCGAGGTCACGCAGCGGCTGTATTCGGTGCCCTTCTCGCCTTTGACGTGCTTTTTGCTCTTGCCTTTGCAGGCTTCGCGCGGCGACTGGCTCTGGTGTTCAGCGGCGTGCGCCATAGCGGCCACGCAACGGGAGAAGGCGGTTCCCTTTTCGCCGTCCACGTGTCTTTTGCTTTCGCCCTGGCAGTACTTGCCGTAGGCCTTGGCCTGCGGTGGGGGCGTCGTTTCGTATTTCGGGCCGCCCGGTTCTGTGGGCCCTTTTCCGTTGCTGGCGAGCGCCAGTGCCGGAGCCATCAGGGCGATGACGGTGACGCCGATTACGAACTTTGCTTTCAACATCGTGCTGCCTCCTTCGACCGCGGTCGAACGGTTTTGCGAGTGCCGATGAAACGGGCGCCGCACCGTCGAATCAGGGCATACCCTCGGGTTCGGGGGGCGATTTGGGATTTTCCCCCCCGGAACCGGACGGTTGTCCGGTCTCCGGCGCCGTTTCGGGTGCCGGTGGCGCCTTTTCCTGTGGTGGCGCGGGTTTGGCGGGAGCCGTCGGGTGCGGGTGAGAGGAGCCGCCCTTTGCCGTGGCGGATCCCGAATTGCCGCTATGCGGGGCATGGTGGGAGGGATGCGCGGTGACTCGGGCCCCATGGCCGCGCCCACGCCCGTGATTGGTCGCGGCCGGGCTTCTGTGACTCGCGGCGGTTTGCTGCCCGTGCTGCGAGGCGGGCGCGGGCTCTTCGGCCCTCGCCGCCGCCTTGCCCTTCCCGCTCGCTCCTCCACTGCCGGCCGACGCTGAGCCGTTCGCGTTGCCGGCGCTCTTTCCGCCGGAGGCCGGTTCCTGTGCGCCGGCCGGGGAGCGGTCTCCAGGCGTCGTCACCGCGGCTTTCATTTCCCCGGCCGCACCCGCTGCGCCGCCCGTGGACTGCGTCTCAGTGCCACCGGGGAGGCCCGTGTGGATGAGGCCCGTGCGATTCGCGGCGGTGACGCCGATCGCGGCCACGACGGCGACCGTGGCCGCGGACTTGGCCACGACCCCGGCGCTGACGGCCTTTCCCACTCCGGCCGCGACCGCCGCCCCACCGCTGCTCCCAGCGGCGCCGGCGGTGGCTCCGTGGGCCCCGCCGAGCACGCCCTGCAGGATGCTGGCGGAGGCGACCGCCGGCAGCGGCGCCAGGGCTGCAAAGTCGCCACGCCGTGCTTCGATCGCCTCGCGGAAGGCGCGGCAATCGGCGCAGGCGCGCAGGTGAGCCCGCAGGTCGCGGCGGCGAAGGACCCGGCCATCGGCGTTGGAGAGCCGGTGCATGACTTCCTCGCAGCTCATCTCACGCCCTTCCTCCAGGCTGCGCAGGTTGAGCCGCGCCTCGTAGACGGTCTGCCGCGCGACAGCCGGCGAGCTGTCGAACGCTTCGGCGATCTGCTCGAAGCCGAGACCGCCGAGCTCGCGCATGGCCAGGGCCGCGCGCTGGCGCTCGGGCAGGTCGGCGAGGTCGCGCAGCAGCTGCCGCAGGCGTTCGCGCTGGGCGGCTATCTCGGCTGGGCCGGCGTCGCCGGCGATGAGCTCGGGCTCCGCCGGAGCGGTCTCGTGCCGCCTGCGCACGAGTTCGATCGCCTCGTTGTGGGCGACCCGGTAGAGCCACGGCTTGAGCCGTATCTGCCGCTCCTCCCCCGGCAGCGCCTGCAGCGCCTTCAACATCGTGTTCTGCAGAGCGTCGCGGGCGTCCTCGGCATTGCCGAGGATCGAGAGGCAGAAACGGTAGAGCTCCTGGTGATAGCGGTCGAAGATCGCGGTGAAGGCCCGCTCGTCTCCCTCGGCTGCGCGCCGTGCCAGCTTCGCGTCGGTCATTTCCTCGTCGTCTCGGCACCTGCGGTCATCCAGTCAAGAGCAGGGGCGGGCCTTTCATCCGTTCAACGAGCGCCGCCGCCGTATGTCAGCCGCCTTTAGGCTCTGCTTCCCATGAACGCAGCCGAGATCCGCCGGACCTACCTCTCCTTCTTCGAGGAGCGGGGACACAAGATCGTCCCCTCGGCCTCGCTGGTGCCCTCGGTGCACGACCCCTCGGTGCTGCTGACGACCGCCGGGATGCAGCCGTTCAAGCCCTACTTCCTGGGCCGCGAGGAGCCGCCGGCGCGGCGCCTCGCCGACGTGCAGAAGTGCTTCCGCACGACCGACATCGGCGAGGTCGGCAACACGGCCCGCCACCTGACCTTCTTCGAGATGCTCGGCAACTGGAGCTTCGGCGACTACTTCAAGGAGGAGTCGATCCCCTGGGGCTGGGAGCTCTCGACCGAGGGCTTCGGCATGGACCCGGAGCGGATCTGGGTCACCGTCTTCGGCGGCGACGAGGAGCTCGGCCTCGGCCCCGACGAGGAGGCGATCGCCGTCTGGCGCGCGGTCGGGGTGCCGGACGAGCGCATCGTCCGCCTCGGCCGCGAGGACAACTTCTGGCAGGCGGGGCCGAGCGGCCCCTGCGGCCCCTGCTCGGAGCTCTACCTCGACCGCGGCGAGGAGTTCGGCGCCGCCGGCGAGCGGCCGGGCGACGACACCGACCGCTTCCTCGAGTTCTGGAACCACGTCTTCATGACCTACGATCTCTCGCCCGAGGGCGGGCTCAGCGAGCTGCCGATGCGCAACATCGACACCGGCATGGGCCTGGACCGGATGGCGGCGATCCTGCAGGACGCGCCCTCGGTCTTCGAGACCGACCTGATCCGGCCGCTGGTCGACCTCGCCGAGGAGATGTCGGGCCGCTCCTACTCGGAGGGCGGCGCGATCACGCGGGCGATGCGGATCGTCGCCGACCACGCGCGCGGCGCCGCCTTCCTGATCGCCGACGGCGTCGTCCCCTCCAACGAAGACCGCGGCTACATCCTGCGCCGGATCATGCGGCGGGCGATCCAGCAGGGCCGCACGCTGGGGCTGGAGGCGCCCTGGCTGGGCCGCTTCGCCGAGCGCACGATCGAGATCATGGGCGACTCCTACCCGGAGCTGCCCGCCGAACGGGAGACGATCGCGCGCTGGGTCGGCGACGAGGAGGAGAGCTTCGGCCGCACGCTGGAGCGCGGCAGCGAGCTGCTCGAGCGGCTCGTCGCCGAGGCCGAGGAGAGCGAGACGTCCTGGATCGACGCGGCCGAGGCCTTCAAGCTGCACGACACCTACGGCTTCCCCTACGACCTGACCAAGGAGCTGCTCGCCGAGCGCGGCCTCTCGGTCGACGACGGCGGCTTCGAGGAGCTGATGGAGGAGCAGCGC
>Ga0187776_10001490_pt1 | contig 11718 bp, 4 predicted proteins | sample 0216_BV02_MP12_2_FD_132426 | JGI IMG/M metagenome (GOLD analysis project Ga0187776, IMG submission 132426) | Tropical peat soil microbial communities from peatlands in Department of Meta, Colombia - 0216_BV02_MP12_20_MG | ecosystem: Environmental > Terrestrial > Soil > Wetlands > Peat | place...
GCTTCTCGTACTTGGTCGTGCCACTGGGATAGGTGCCGTCGACGGGCACGGCGCTCACGGGCAGCTGATCGCCGCGGCCGGCCATCATTGCGGCGGTCACGGTGCGCACGAACGCGGGAGCGTCCGGGGGGACGGGTTCGGGGACCTCCCACGTGGACGAGACCCGGTCGGGGACCGCTACCCGGTGAAGCGCCGCAAGCGAGCGATCGACGGCTTCGATATTGCGCTTGACGACCTCCTCGCCGCGCTTCCCGTAGGTCTTGCGGATCGACGCCTTGATCGCCTCGATCGCCCGCTCTCGCTCGAGCACCCCGGAAATCGCGAAGAAGCACGTCTGCAGCACCGTGTTGGTGCGCCCGGCGAGGCCCGCGTCGCGGGCGATCTTCCCCGCATCGATCGCATAGAGCTCGATCTGCTTGGCGACGATCTCCTCCTGCACCGGGCGTGACAGCGCGTCCCAGACCCGTTCTGGTTCCAGGTGGCAGTTGAGCAGCAACGTGGCGCCGTGTGCGGCCCGGCTCAGCACCTCTGAGCGCTCGATCAGCCCGAACTGGTGGCAGCCGACGAAGCTCGCGGCGGAGACGAGATATGGCGCGCGGATCGGCCGTGGTCCGAAGCGCAGGTGGGAAACGGTCTGCGAGCCGGACTTCTTGGAGTCGTAGACGAAGTAGCCCTGAGCGTGCAGGCTCGCCGCGTCGCCGAGGATCTTGATCGTGTTCTTGTTGGCGCCGACCGTCCCATCCGAGCCCAGTCCGAAGAACACGGCGCGATGGGTCTCCCTCGGCTCGATGTCGAGCGACGCGTCGTATGGAAGGCTGGTGCGAGAGACGTCGTCGTTGATCCCGATCGTGAATCGCCGCTTGGGCTGGTCCCGCCGGAGCTCCTCGAGCACGCCGGCGACCATCCCGGGTGTGAACTCCTTCGAGGAGAGGCCGTAGCGACCACCGATGACCGTGGGCGTCAGCTCTCGCTCGCCGGCTCCGTGAGCCTCGTCCAGGGCGGCCAGCACGTCCAGGAACAGCGGCTCGCCGAGCGAGCCCGGCTCCTTCGTCCGATCCAGAACGGCGACGCTCCGCACCGTCTGAGGCAGCGCCCGCACCAGCTCGCGCGCCGGGAAGGGTCTGTACAGCCGGACCTGTGCGACGCCCACGCGTTCACCGCGCGCCTCGAGGAAGGCCACGGTCTCACGCGCGGTCTCCCCGCTAGAGCCCATTACGACCACCGCCCGCTCCGCCTCAGGGTGGCCGCTGTAGTCCACCAGCCCGTAACGGCGGCCGGTGCGCTCGCCGAGACGGTCGATCGCGGCCTGCACCACCTCTGGTACGCGCGCGTAGAACGGGTTGACCGTCTCACGCGCCTGGAAGTAGGTGTCCGGGTTCTGTGCGGTGCCCCGGATGAACGGCCGCTCCGGCGACAGCCCCCGCCATCGATGTGCGCGCACCAGCTCGTCGGAGATCAGCGCGCGCAGATCCTCGTCGTCGAGCATCTCGATCGTTTGCAGCTCGTGCGAGGTGCGAAAGCCGTCGAAGAAGTGCAGGAACGGGACGCGCGTCTCGAGCGTGGCGGCGTGTGCCACGAGCGCAAAGTCGTGTGCCTCCTGCACCGACGCGGATGCCAGCAGCGCGAAACCGGTCTGACGGACGGCCATCACGTCCGAGTGGTCGCCGAAGATCGACAGAGCCTGCGCCGCGAGCGACCGCGCGGCCACGTGGATCACCGCGGAGGTCAGCTCGCCGGCGATCTTGTACATGTTCGGGATCATCAGCAGCAGCCCCTGGGAGGCGGTGAACGTCGTCCCGAGCGCGCCGCCCTGGAGCGCGCCGTGCAGGGCTCCCGCGGCGCCGCCCTCGCTCTGCATCTCCACCACCTCCGGGATCGTGCCCCAGAGATTCGCCCGACCCTTACTCGACCACTCGTCCGCGAGCTCAGCCATCGGCGAGGAAGGCGTGATCGGGAAGATGCAGCAGACCTCGCTGCAGCGGTGCGCTACCGAGGCCGCCGCTTCGTTGCCGTCAACGGTGGCGCGCATCAGCGCGTCCCTTCCAGCAGGTCCGGCGGTGCCACGAACGCATAGTCGGGATCGGGCGCGGCCTCGGCGACCATCTCGATCGAGTGAACCGGGCACTGCTCGAAACACGCGCGGCAGCCGGTGCAGCGATCGTAGTCGTAGCGGTAGCGGAGCCCGGGACCGAGCTTGATCACCGCGTCCTCCGGGCAGGCGCCGAGGCAGCCGTCGCACTCGATGCAGTTCCCGCACGACAGACACCGCTTTGCCTCGAACACCGCCTCCTCGGCCGAGAGGCCCCCGACCACCTCTTCGAAGCCCCCGAGCCGCTGTTCCGGCGCAATCTCTGTCTGCTCGCGCCGAGGGTGGTCTCCGAAGTACCAGAGGTTCAGCAGCTCGAAGTCCGCCAGCGGATGCTTCGGACCGGGCTGATAAGCGGAGCCGCGCAGCCATGCGTCGATCTCCCGCGCGGCTCGCTTGCCGTGCCCGACGCCGATGGTCACCGTGCGCTCCGAGGGCACCATGTCGCCGCCGGCGAATACTCCCGGGCAACCTGTCATCAGCGAGTTCGACACGCGCACGGTTCCGTCGCGGTCGAACTCGACACCCGGGACCGCTTGCAGGAAGGAGGTGTCGCTCGCCTGGCCCAGGGCCAGGATCACGGTGTCCGCCGCCAGCGTCTCGAAGCGGCCGGTCGGCTGCGGGTACCCCGTCTCGTCGAGCTCCATCTCCTCGACCTGCAGCTCGGAACCCTCCATCGCCTTGATCGTCCGCAGCCAGTTGATCCGCACGCCCTCCCGCTCGGCGTCCGCGGCCTCCTCTTCATGGGCCGGCATCTGCTCGCGAGTCCGCCGGTAGACGATCAGGGCCTCCTCCGCGCCCATCCGCCGCGCGACGCGCGCGGCATCCATCGCCGTGTTGCCGCCGCCGTAGACCGCCACGCGACGTCCGATCACCGGCCGCTCGCCCGCGGCGACCCCGCGCAGGAACGACACCGCGTCGACGATTGGCCCGGCGTCGGCCGCGGGGATGTCGACCCGCTTCGACAGGTGCGCGCCGACCGCCACGAACACGGCGTCGAAGGCGCCCTCACTGCGCTCCGCTTCGAGGTCCTCGACCCGGTGGTCGCTTACGAAGCGCACCCCGAGCGCAGCAATCCGGTCCACCTCGGCACCTATCACGTCTCGCGGCAGCCGGTAGGCAGGGATCCCGTAGCGCATCATTCCGCCGGGCTCCGGGCCCGCATCGCGAATCTCGACCTCGTGGCCGAGGCGCGCCAGGTGGTAGGCGGCCGACAGCCCGCTCGGTCCCGCCCCGATCACCAGCACCCGCTTGCCGCTGAGCGCCCCCGGAGGATCGAACAGCCATCCCCGCTCGAGCGCGAGATCGCCCAGGAACCGCTCGACCGCGTGAATCGATAGCGGGCTGTCAAGCTCGGCGCGATTGCAGACGCTCTCACAAGGGTGGTAACAGACCCGGCCGTGGATCGCCGGCAACGGATTGTCGGTCGTCAGCACGCGCCACGCTTGCTCATGGTCACCCTCCTTGACGTGCGCCATCCAGCTCTGGATGTTCTCGCCCGCGGGGCAGCCGGCATTGCATGGCGGCAGCAGATCGACGTACACCGGCCGCTCCTCGCGCACGGGCCCGGTGCGAGAGTGGCCGTGGGCCAGGTCCGTCAGCGGTGTGACGTCGGTGACCGAGGGAGCGGTCCGACGCTCAGACCGCTGGACCAGCCGAGGTTTCGGAGCCATGGTCATTGATTACGAGCGCTGTCATCGCGTGGCATCCGCAAAAGCCCGCAGTCTTGTTCGGCGGTGCCGCATCAGCCCCTACATTTCATCACCCGACTGCGTCCCCGAGGAGACCGAGCATGACACGTGCCGCCAAGCGCACAGGCGACCACGCCGACACCGCGTATGTTCCGGTGCCGAATACGCGCCTCATCGAGGCCGGAAGGCGCGTCGGCAGTCGCTACCTGGCCAACTACGAGAGGTTCGTCGGGCAGGTGATCGCAGTCCAGGAGAAGCTGGCCAACCAGGCGGGGCAGACGCAGGTCGACTTGACGCGCCAGGCGACGTCCGCGGCCCGGAAGCTGATCCCGTAGGTAGGTATTTCTCCGCAGCGATGGCTCGGCATCGCACTCTGGGCGAGGGATGCCTCCATCTCTAGCTTCACGGGGGTGACCTCGAACGAACCGAAGTCGGTCTCACATGCAGGTTGGACGCTCGCAGCGGCCGCCGTGGCCGGCGGTGTGGGGGAGTTCGTCCGCCGCCGGCGATCGCCGCGAAACCCGCCCCCGCCGCCCCCGCCGCCCCCGCCGCCGGTGACCACCCAGTCGAGCCCCGGGCAGATCGCGGACCTGCAGCAGGCCTACGGCGCCGACATGGCCGCCTCGAGCGCATCAGCGGGCGCCGGCGCCGACCACGGCTGACCGCGGCCGAGAGCGCGCGTGCTCGACGACAGCTTCGCGGCGATGGGCACCGTCGCGCGGGTCGTGCGCGACGCGGACGACGGTTGCGACGTGCGCTCGGTGTTGGCCGAGATCGACCGTCGGCTCTCTCGCTTCGACCCGTGCAGCGACCTCTCGCGTCTGAACGCCGATCCGCGGACATCGGTCCCGGCCGCCCCGCTGCTGCGTTCCGCCGTCGCGGCGGCGCTGCATGCGGCGGTCGTCAGCGGTGGTCTCGTCGACCCGACGCTCCTGCCGGCGCTCCGTCGCGCGGGTTATTCGGCATCACGCGCGGAGGTCGCGCCCGCTTCGCTGCCGCTGGCGCTGCAAGCAGCGCCGCCGCGTCGCCCCGCTCGGCCCGACCCGGCCTCGCGATGGGCCGCGGTGGAGGTCGACGACGCCGCCGGGGTGATCCGCCGACCGCCCGGCCTCGAGCTCGAGCTGGGAGGTTCGGTCAAGGGATGGGCCGCCGACCTGCTTGGCGCCAGGCTCGAGCGCCATGGCCGGTGCGCCGTCGACTGCGGCGGCGACCTGCGTCTTTCGGCGGGCCGGGGAACGCCATGGGAGGTGCGTGTGCGCCACCCGATGACCGGCGCGATCGCGCACACGTTCCGCGTGCGCGCGGGAGGAGTGGCCACGTCCGGCATCGACGGGAGGCTGTGGCGTCGCGAGGACGGCGACTTTGCCCACCACCTGATCGACCCCGCCACGAGAACCCCCGCGTGGACGGGACTGGTCGCGGTCACCGCGCTTGCCCCGACTGCTCTGGACGCCGAGGCGATCGCAAAGGCCGCGCTGCTCTCGGGACCCGAGGAGGGGCGCCGGCTGCTGCGCGCCGGCTACGGCGGCGTGCTCGTGCACGAGGACGGCGGCGTCGATCCGGTCGGTCGTCGGCGGGGGGTCAGCCGCGGCCTGTCTGGGCGAGCCCGGCGCGTCCGTCGCCGGCACGCGCGCGTGCCGTAGCTTCCGGTGGGCGGGCGCGGCGGATCCCGCGCTCGACCGCGTCGATCAGGAAGCTCCGCAGCGACGCAGGTTCGACGACGCTCCTCATCGACCCCATCCGAACCGCTCGCTCGATGCTGTGGATCCGGTCGAACCGCTCCGCAAAGTCTCGTCGCTTCTCGGCCAGGACCTCTTCCCACAGCATTGCCCGGCGCGACCGCAGCTGCTGGCGCTCGGCGCCCTCCGCGTGCGAGATCGACTCGTCGAGCGCGTGGATTCGCTCGTCGTTCGCGGCCGCTCGCTCGACCTCGCCGGCGAATACGACAGCCGCGGCCGGGGCGCCGCCGATCACCGACGCGCGAGAGCCTTCGAGGGCAACCGTCTCGAGGTTCGGATTGAGCCTTTGCGAGAACACCACGAACGCACCGCCGTGGAGTCGAGAGAGGATGCAGAACACGATCGGGCCGTCGAAGTTGACCACCGCGCGCGCGATCTCGGCGCCGAACTCGAGCTGCCACCCGCGCAGCGACTCCGGTGAGCCGTCGAAGCCGGCGAGGTTGGCGAGCACGACCATCGGCCTGCGCCCGGCTGCGGCGTTCAGCGCGCGCGCGAGCTTCTTGGCGGCACGCGGGAACAGCGTGCCCGAGGTCCATTGATCCGGCCCGTCGGCGGGGATCGTCCCCCGCCGGGGGAGCGGCCGGGACTCGATCCCGATCAGCGACACCGGCCAACCTCCGACATGTGCGTCCCACACGACCGCGACCTCGGCGTCGCGCATCGCCGCCCAACGCTCCAACGGCCAGTGGTCGGAGTCGATCACGGCGCGCATCACGGAGCGGATGTCGAACGGCTGCTTGCGGTCGGGGTTCGCGCTGTGCGAGAACACGTCACCGATCCGCTTCAGCTCGGATCCGGGCAGCTCGTGCGGGGCCTCGCCGATGTCACGATCGGGGGGATCCGCCGTCCGCGCCCGGCGCGGAAAGCGCTCACCCGGTGCCACGTAGGTGTGCTCGTAGTAGCGCATCAGCAGGTGGCAGGCGTCGGCGAGGTCGCTGGCCCAGTACTGCGCCTGGCCGTTGGGCCCCATGATCCGCTCGTAGCCCCCGATTCCCAGGTTGTCCTCGGCCGACACCCCGCCCGAGTAATCGAGCGCCTGCTTGCCCGCCAGTACCATCGCGCCGTCGGGCGTCATGATCAGGGCGCCGCGAGTGTGCATCAGCATCGTCGCCTCCGCATTGCAGTAAGGCTGCGCGCCGACGTTGATTCCGGCGACGACGACGTTGAGCTCTCCGCCGGCCTGCGTGAACAGCACGATCCGCCGGAGCCCAGTCGCGATCCAGTCCATCGTCTCGGTCCCCGAGTCCATCGCGATCTTCGCGCCCGCCGAGAGCGCGAACCACTCGAGCGGAACGCCGAGCTCCTCCGCCAGGTCGATCGCAGCGACGATCCGCCGGCACTCGGGCTCGGCGAGCGACCCGAGTGCGCGCGTCGGGTCGCCCAGCAGGACCACGCGGAGCATCCCCTCGGGATAGCGCTCGGTGAAGTTGCGGACCGTGCCGACGACGACGCCGCTCGGGTTCGTCGCCGGCGGACGGTCGACCGGCTCGAGCCTGCCGGTGTCGCTCAGCTCGAGCTCCACGAATTCGCCTCGCGGCTGATCGCGGGTGGGCTCGGCAGGGGCGAGCAGCTTGACTATCTCGGTCGGGTGCAGGGTGCCGCGGCGACGCGCCGCGATGACGCGCTGCGTTCCCTCGTCGAAAGGCTTGAGCGGCTCGGTCGGTGGATCCTCTACCTCGACCACGGCATCGTGCCCGGTCGGTACGTAGAAGCGCAGCACTCGGTCACGTACGTCCCCGTCCTCCCGGAGGCGTCCCTGGAGCGCGACGAGCTCGATGCCGAGGCCGGCCGTGCGCGCCGCCGTCCGCCCGACGAGCGCGCGGAGCTCGCCGGGTTCCAGCTCGATCACCGGCCACGCGTGCAGCAGCACGCGGTTCCACATCAAGCGCCGGTGCAGCGGCCGCGGCGCCTGGAAGCCGCGGATCGCCTCCAGCACCGACACCAGCATCCGTTCGAGCTCGGGCAGCGCGACGACGCGACCGTGTTCGTCGCGGACCGCGGTCAGGTCGCGCACCTCGGCCAGCGCGAACAACCGCTCGTCCTTCGAGTTGGCGCGCGCGACCCCGCGGAACAGGTAGATGTCCTCCGGCGAGGCGAGACGCTCGAGCTCGAACTCGCGCAGCCGCCATACCTGCAGGCGATGGCCCATCATCGGGTGCAGACCGCGCAGGAGCTCGTCCTCGACCAACCCACTCGGCCCGGGCCGGAACGTGAACAGGTCGTCCGCCGCCATCCCGCGGCCCCGGCGCGGCTCGGCAACCGCCACGACGATCCGGTGAAGCGCCGGCGGTGTAGGTACCTCGGCGAGCGCGGCGTGCAAGCTCGTCGCGAGCTCCTCGCGCGGCGGCGCGGCTCCGCGGTGCTGCGCATACAGGTCGAGCACGGCGAGCGCACCCCCGGGCAGTGTCTCGGCGTGGCGCGCAAACGCACTCGAGACCGCGGCGACGTTTTCGAGCTCCACGTGTGCCGCCGCCACGACCCGTTGCCGTCCTTCGACCCGATAGCGGGCGATCATGACGTCGTGGCCGTCCAGACGGAGATGCTCGAATCCCTCCAGCGAGCGCACCCGGTAATAGCGGCGGGCCTCGGCCTCGACGAGCAGCCGGCGGGCGGCCGGTGACGCAGAGGCCATCGCGACCGTGAGCCGCGGCGCGAGCGGGCGCGGGCTCTCGACGATCTCCCTGATCAGCTCCTCCGCGTCGGGTCGGTCCGGGTCGCTCATCAGCGCGGCGACGCGCCGCTCCACGTCCGCGTAGACCCGTTCCCGAGCCTCCGCGATCACCGGCTCGTCGAAGTAGCGGAAGCGAACCTCCCGGGCCAGATCGGCGACGATGGGGTCGCGTCCCTGGAGCGCGATCGCGAGCCGGTCGAGGACCTCGCGGAACTTCCCACCTACGTTCCCGACGAGCTGATCGGCATCCTCGAGCCGGCGATCGAGGATCGCAACGACCGCGGTGCGCGCGGTCTCGGCGCGCTTCTGTGAGAGGAACAGCCGGTAGCACGCCTCTTCCAGCGCGGGCGTCCGTTCGAGGCTGTCGATCCCATAGTGCTCGAGCGCCCGCCGCAGTGCGGCAGTGAACCGAGCCGGCAGCCCCTCGGCCTGGGTGTCGAGCGAGCGCAGCCACGCGTGCAGGTGCTCCTGCGGGCTCGGTACGAGCTCCGAGCCCGGCTCCTGGTCGACGCGGTGGGGGCGCGACAGCGCGCGCAGGTCGGCGAACATCCCCAGCAGGCGATCCTCGCCGGGGATCAGCGCCGGGTCGCACGCCAGCAGGTCCGCGCACTGGCCGTGCAGGTCGGCGACCATCCGCTCCACTTCGGCGGTGCCGATGTCGTAGCCGAGCAGGAGCCACTCCATCCGGCGCAGGTTCTCCTGACACGGGTCGGGCGCCGCGCCCACCGGTGCCGTCAAGGACGCCAACGACACGCGCTCACCCGGCGCCGCCTCCTCGCGGTGCTCGATTGCCTCGAGCGCGACCAACGGCGTGTGCGCGGCGACGTGGACGTTCTCGCCGGCGAGCACGCGCTTCACCCGTCCACGAAACGGAGCGGTCAGCGACGATTCCATCTTCATCGCTTCGACGACCGCGACGACGTCTCCCGGGTCCACGATGTCCCCTGGAGAAACGGGGAGCGAGACCACGAGCGCCGGGCTCGGACTGCGCACGATGCCGCCGTCGTCGCGCGAGACGCGGTGCGGCACGCCGTCGACCTCGACGACCAGGTCCTCGCCCTGCATCGAGGTAAGCGTCCGGTGGGTCCGGCCCGGCAACTCGAGCCTGCGCTCGTGAGCCCCTACGCGCCGCGCGCTCAGCTCGACCGACTGCCCATCGATGGTGACGCGGTATCGGTCCGGCGCGATCTGCGAGACGGCCAGCCGGTACGACTGCCCGCGGTGACGCAGCTCATAGGTGCGCGACAGCACGTCCGATGCCTGGGGGCGTCCGCGGCGAGCGAGCGCGTAGAAGCGGGCCCGATCGTCCGCCGCGTCCTGGTCCGCCAGCTCGATCGCGGCCTGTAGCAGGGCGAGGTCTCCGTAGCGCACCGGCACCGTCCCGCCGCTCACATACAGCCGGTCGAGCCAGCCGGTGTCGACCGCACCGGCGCGAACCTCTGGGCGGTCGAGCAGGTCCAGCAGGAAGCCCTGGTTCGTGGTTCCGCCGTCGACCACCGTGACCGTGTCGGCGAGCGCTCGCCGCAGGCGCGCGAGCGCCTCGTCGCGGTCGCGGCCCCACGCGATCAGCTTGCCGATCATCGAGTCGAAGACGGCGGGGATGCGGTCGCCCTCGATGACTCCGGTGTCTATCCGGAGCCCGGGGCCGGTCGGGAGTCGCAGGTGGACCAGCCGACCCGGCGCCGGCACGAAGCCGAGCGCCGGGTCTTCCGCGCACAAGCGGGCCTCGATCGCGTGCCCGCTCGCCGGGGGCGGATCGCCGTCGAGCCGCCCCCCGGCGGCGATGTGGAGCTGAAGCTTGACCAGATCGAGCCCGGTCACCGCCTCCGTCACCGGATGCTCGACCCCGAGCCGCGCGTTGAACTCCAAGAACGTGAACCGGCGCGCCGTCGGCTGGTACAGGAACTCGACGGTCCCCGCGTTGCGGTAGCCGGCACGGATCGCCAGTCGCCGCGCCGCCTCCATCAGCTCGCGCTCCTGATCGATCTCCAGGGCCGGGCTCGAGGACTCCTCGAGCACCTTCCGGTTGCGGCGCTGGTAGGAGCAGTCGCGCACCCCGACAGGCCACGCGCTGCCAACGCCGTCGGCGACGATCTGGACCTCGATGTGGCGCGCCCCGGTGATCAGCTTCTCCAGCAGCAGCGTTCCGTCACCGAACAGCTGGAGGGCCTCCGCGCGCGCGTCGGCGAACGCGCCGGACAGGCTGCTGGCGTCCTCGACGCGCCGGATCCCGCGGCCTTCCGTGCCCCGGGCGGCCTTGATCATCACCGGGAAGCCGATCCGTTCCGCGTGCGCAAGCGCATCCTCGGCGCTCGCGACGGCCCCTCCGCTCCACGGTGCGACCGGTACGCGCAGCCCCTCGGCGAGCCGCTTGGCGGCGATCTTGTCTCCAAGGAGTCGCATCGCCGCCGGATCGGGTCCTACGAAGACGATGCCGAGCCGCTCGCACAGCTCCGCGATCTCGGGCTGCTCGGCGACAAGCCCCCAGCCGACCCACGCGGCGTCGGCGTGCGACGCGCGCAGCGCGCGCTCGACGGCTTTCTGGTCCAGGTACTCGGCGGGCCCTCCACCTTGTGCGCCGGCCGCGCTCGGACCGAGGCACACCGCCTCGTCGGCGTGGCGGACGAACATCGCGTCCCGCTCCGCCTCGGTGTGCAGGGCTATCACGCGCAGCGGATCGGCTCGACGCGCGTTCAGCTCGCGCGCCGCGTGTATGACGCGCATCGCGGGCTCGCCGCGATTGACGATCGCCAGGCGTGAGAACTCGCGCTGCATCATCGACCGTCCGTCGCCGGCAGGTGCGCCGACCTGCTGTCAGGCCGCGCCGGAGTAGCCTGCCTCGAGCAGCTCAATCACCTCGCGAATCATCGGGATGCGCGGGTTGGTGCGAATGCTCGGATCGGCGAACGCAGCCTTGGCGAGCTCGGGCAGTGCCTCGTCGAACTCCTTGCGCTTGACGCCCCAGTCCGCCAGCGTGCGCGGCTCGTCGACCTCGGCCAGGAGCTCGTCGACGCGCGCGAACAGCCGCTCGCGGCGGTCGCGCTCGCTGCGCCCGCCGAGCCCGAGGATCCACGCGATCTGTGCGTACTTCTCGGGCGCGACGTAGGCCGAGTAGCCGGGCGCCGGCATGAACTTGCTCGGGAGCGACGCGTTGTAGCGCAGCACGTGCGGCAGGAAGATCGCGTTCGCGCGACCGTGGGCGATCCCAAACCGCGCGCCGATGGGGTGCGCGAGCGCGTGGTTGAGCCCGACGAATGCGTTCGAGAACGCGAGCCCCGCGATCGTCGCGGCGTTGTGCATCGCGGTCCGCGCCTCGAGGTCAGAACCGTCCCGATACGCCTGCGGCAGCGCCGTGAAGATCAGGTTGGCGGCTTGCACGCAGAACGCGTCGGTGAACGGCGAGGCGAAGATCGAGACCGCTGCCTCGAGCGCGTGGGTCAGCGCGTCGATGCCGGTGTCGGCGGTGATCTCCTTCGGCATGGTCAGCGTCAGGTGCGGGTCGACGATCGCCATGTCGGGGACCAGCGAGTA
>Ga0187776_10001491_pt1 | contig 11716 bp, 13 predicted proteins | sample 0216_BV02_MP12_2_FD_132426 | JGI IMG/M metagenome (GOLD analysis project Ga0187776, IMG submission 132426) | Tropical peat soil microbial communities from peatlands in Department of Meta, Colombia - 0216_BV02_MP12_20_MG | ecosystem: Environmental > Terrestrial > Soil > Wetlands > Peat | place...
CCGGTCGAGCGCGCCGGCGACTGCTACGCGCGCTATCGCGTGCGGATGGTCGAGTTCCGCCAGTCGATCCGGATCATCCGCCAGGCGCTCGACGGGCTCCCCGAAGGGCCGATCTCGTCCCGGCCGGGGGTGAAATCCGTCGCGCAGGTCCGCGTGCCGAAGGGCGAGGGGTACACGCGCATCGAGGGCGCGCGCGGCGAGATCGGCTGCTACATCGTCAGCGATGGCGGGCCGAAGCCCTATCGCCTGAAATGGCGGGGCGCGTCGTTCTCGAACCTGGCGGTGCTGCCGCACATCGTGCCCGGCCACAAGGTGGCCGATGTCGTGGCGATCATGGGCTCGGTCGACCCGGTCTTCGGAGAAGTCGACCGGTGACGGCAACGATTCCGCCGCTCGCCTGGCAAGCGATCGAGGGTTTCATCGTCCTCAACGTCCTGCTCGGGCTGGTCGCGTACGTGACCTTGCTCGAGCGCAAGTTCGCCGCGCGGATGCAGTCGCGGATCGGCCCGTACTACGTGGGCCGTCCGCACGGGTGGCTCCAGCCGATCGCCGACGCGCTCAAGCTGATGATGAAGGAGGACATCGTCCCGACCGCCAGCGACCGCGCGGTCTACAACCTGGCGCCGATCGTCTTCCTCGTGCCATGTCTCCTGATCTTCGCGACGATCCCGTTCGCGCCCTCGCTCGGGGTCGCCGACCTCAACATTGGCGTGCTCTTCTTCCTGGCCGTCTCGTCGCTCGAGATCATCGGCCTGTTCATGGGCGGGTGGGGATCGAACAACAAGTACGCGCTGCTCTCGGCGATGCGCGCGGTCAACCAGATCATCTCCTACGATCTGCCGTTCATCTTCGCCGCGCTCGTCCCGGTGGTCCTCGCCGGCTCGCTGCAGATGTCGGCGATCGTCGCGGCGCAGACGGGGCTCTGGTTCGTCGCGTACCCGGTGATCGGCCAGCTCGCTTTCATCGCATTCCTCGTCGCAACGCTGGCTGCCGAGAACCGGGTGCCGTTCGACATCCTCGAGGCGGAGTCGGAGCTGGTCGCCGGCTTCCGCGTCGAGTACAGCGGGATGAAGTTCGCCCTGATCCAGCTGGCCGAGTACGCGCACATGCTCGGCACGAGCTTCCTGGGCGCGCTGCTGTTCCTGGGCGGCTGGCTCGGGCCCGGACCGGCGGCGCTCGGACCGCTCTGGCTCCTGCTGAAGACGGTCGCGATCTTCCTGATCGTGACGTGGGTGCGCTGGTCGTTCGTGCGGATCCGCGTGGACCAGATCCTGGCGATCTCCTGGAAGCTCCTGTTGCCGACCACATTGGTCCTGCTGCTGGCGACCGGGCTCGTCGTCGCGGCGCGAGGCGCCGGTGGCGGCTAACGGCTCCTCCGCGTCGGGATTCTGGCGGGAAACCGGGCAGCTGGTGAGCGCCGTCGGCCGCGCGATGGGCATCACCCTGCGCAATCTGTTCCGCAAGCCGGTGACCGTCCACTATCCGGACGTCCAGCGACAGTATCCCGACCGGTTCCGCGGCATTCTCGCCCTCGCCTACGAGAAGGACACCGGCGAGGAGGCCTGCATCGGCTGCCGCCTGTGCGAGTACGTGTGCCCGCCGCAGGTCATCAAGGTCGAGATGCTCAAGGGCGCGAAGCGCAATTACGCGAAGACGTTCACCCTCGAGCTCTACGCGTGCGAGTTCTGCGAGCTGTGCGTGCAGGTGTGTCCGACCGACGCGATCATCATGATGAAGTCGTTCGACCTCGCGACCTCGGACCGGCGCGATCTCTTGCTCGACAAGGATCGCCTGCACGCGCTGGGGCTCCAGTTCGAGCCGTCGTGGGCTACCGGCAACAAGCTTCGCGACATGCAGGCGCCGCCGAAGCCCGCGCGATCCGAGGCCAGGGGAGAAGGCAAGGGGACGAAGGAGCCGGCCGAGTGACCCTGGAAACGGTTGGATTCTGGGTGGTAGCCGTGGTGCTACTCGCCTCGAGCCTCGCCGTCGTGCTCACGCCGAACCTGTTTCACGCCGTGCTCTACCTGGCCGCCGCGCTGGTCGCGACCGGCGTGGTCTTCCTGATGCTGGAGCAGCCGTTCCTGTTCGCCGTCCAGCTCCTGCTCTACGCCGGCGGCGTGGTGACGATCGTCGTGTTCGCGATCATGCTGACCGAGAAGCTCGTCGGCGAGCGCATCCGACAGACCAGCCGCCACCTGGTCAACGGCGCCATCGTGGCTGCCGCCGTGTTCGTGGGCATCGCGGGGTTTCTGCTCCGGGCGCCGCTCGTGACCTTGCGTCCGGGCCTGGAGGCCGACGCGACAATCTCGATCGGCCGCGCGCTGGTCGGCCCGTTCGCCATCACGCTCGAGCTCCTGGGGGTCCTGCTGGTGACGGCGCTCCTCGGCGCGCTCTACTTCGCGCGGAGCGAGGAATGATCGGGCTCTCCTCCTACCTAGTCCTGGCCGCGCTCGTGTTCTCGATCGGGCTCTTCGGCGTGCTGACGCGCCGTAACGCGGTCGGGATCCTGCTCGGGATCGAGCTCATGCTCAACGCGGTCAACATCAACCTGGTCGCGTTCGCGCGCTACAACGGCGACCTGACCGGGCTGATCTTCACCCTGTTCACGATCTCCATCACCGTCGCCGAGGTCGCCGTGGGGCTCGCGATCGTCATCGCGATCTTCCGGGTGCGCCGGACGGTCGAGGCGGACCGCCTCGACCTGCTGCGGGGATAGCGCCATGACCCTCAACGTCGGGCTGCCGCTCCTGGTCCTGGCGATGCCTCTCGTCTCGTTCGTGCTCCTGGCGATCGTCGGGCCGCTGCGCCGGACCGGTCGCGGGGCCGGTCTGGTCTCGATCGCCGCGATCGCGACCTCGTGCGCCGCCGCGGTGTTCGTGTGGACGCAGGGCTTCGTCGCGGAGCGCACGTGGAGCTGGATCCCGGCCGACGGCGGGCCGGTGGCCACCGTCGGGGTGCTGGTCGACTCGATCAGCAATGCGATGCTCGTGCTGGTGACTCTCGTCTCGCTGCTCGTCCAGATCTATTCGCTCGCCTATCTCGGCGACGAGCGTCCCGCGGCGCTCGGTCGCTACTACACGTACCAGTCTTTGTTCGTGTTCTCGATGCTCGGCCTCGTGCTGGCGCCCGGGTTCTTGCAGATGTTCATCTTCTGGGAGCTGGTGGGGCTCTGCTCCTATCTATTGATCGGGTTCTGGTACGAGCGGCCGGCGGCCGCGCGCGCGGCCGTGAAGGCGTTCTGGATCACCAAGCTCGGCGACGTCGGCTTCATCGTGGGCATCGTGCTGCTGTGGTCGGCCACCGGCACGTTCGAGTTCACGGAGCTCTTCGAGAAGGCGCAGGCCAACGCGCTGGCCGTGCCGGGCCTCGCCGCGATCATGTGCCTGATCTACCTCGGGGCCGTCGGCAAGTCGGCGCAGTTCCCGCTCCACGTGTGGCTCCCCGACGCGATGGAAGGGCCGACGCCGGTCTCGGCGCTGATCCACGCCGCGACGATGGTGACGGCGGGCGTCTACATGGTGACCCGGACCGAGCCGCTCTTCGCGCTCGTCCCCGGGGTCTTGACCCTGATCGCCTGGGTGGGCGCGTTCACGGCGCTGCTGGCGGCGACGATGGCGTGCGTCGAGGGCGACATCAAGCGCGTGCTCGCCTACTCGACCGTCTCGCAGCTCGGCTACATGATGGCCGCCGCGGGGTCCGGCGCCGCGCCCGCGGGATTCCTGCACCTGCTCACGCACGGGCTCTTCAAGGCGCTCCTGTTCCTGGCCGCCGGCGCCGTGATCCACGCGGTCGGGACCAACGACATCTTCCGGATGGGCGGCCTGTTCCGGGCGATGCCGCAGACCGCCATCGTCTTCGTCGTCGGCACCCTCGCGCTCGCCGGTGTGCCGCCGCTGGCGGGCTTCTTCTCGAAGGAGGCCGTGCTCGGCGGCGTGTGGGAGGCGCACCTCACGGGACCGTTCCTGATGCTGGCCCTGACGGCGCTCCTGACCGCCTTCTACATGTTCCGCGTCGTCTTCGTCACGTTCTTCGGCCGCGCCCACGCGGGCGGCCATCCGCACGAGGCGCCGTGGGCGATGCGCGGGCCGCTCTGGCTCCTGGCGGCGCTCACACTGGTCGTCGGGATCCGCCTGGCCATGCACGGCGTCGAGGCGGCGGAAGAGGCGCCGCCGGGCTGGCTGCCGCCGTTCTCGGTCGGGCTGGCGCTCGCCGGCGGGGCACTCGCCTGGGCCATGTACCAGCGGGGCGCGATCGATCCCGCGCGGGTGTCCGCGGTGCTGGCGCCGCTCGACTATCTCGCGCGCCGCCGCTACGGGCTCGACGCCCTGTACGCCGGGCTCTACCGCGGGATCATCCTCGGCTTCTCGCGGCTGATCGGCTGGATCGACCGCTACTTCGTCGACGGCATCCTCAACGCGCTGACGGCGCTCACCTTGCGGGCGGGCGACGCGCTCCGGCACATCCAGAGCGGGCGGGCGCAGGACTACGTCTACGGGGTGGCCTTCGGCGTGCTGCTGCTGTTCGTCTGGGCCCAGCTGTGGCGCTGACCGTGCCGATCCTCTCGATCATCACGTGGTCACCATTCGTGGGCGCGCTGCTCATCATGTTCACGGCGCGCAGAAGCCCGCGCGCCGTGCGTCTGATCTCGGCCGTGACGACCGGCATCTCCGCGGTGCTCTCGCTCTGGATCTACGTGAATTACGAGCGCGAGACGGCCGGGTTCCAGTTCTACGAGAAGGTGCCGCTGGTACCGCCGCTCGGCATCTCCTACGAGCTCGGCGTGGACGGCATCAGCATCCTGATGGTGCTGCTGACGTCGATCATCATCATGGCGGGCGTCTTCGCGTCGTGGACGGTCGCGGTCCGGAGCCAGGAGTTCTACGCGCTCCTGCTGGCGCTCGTCACCGGCGTCTACGGCGTGTTCGTGTCGCTCGATCTCTTCGTGCTCTTCCTGTTCTACGAGCTCGCGGTGCTGCCGATGTACCTGCTGATCGGCATCTGGGGCTCGACCGGCGAGGTACGGCCGCGCGGGATCTTCGCGTGGGCCTACCGGGAGACCGGGGTCGGCACGAAGGAATACGCCGCCATGAAGCTCACCCTCTACCTGCTGTTCGGCTCGGCGTTCATCCTGGTCGGCATCCTCGCGCTCTACGTCAACGCCGGGTCTGGCTCGTTCTCGTTCCTCGACTTCGAGGCCACCGCGTTTCCGCGGGCGCTCCAGCGTTGGGTCTTCCTGGCGTTCTACGTCGGTTTCGGCGTGCTGGCCGGCATCTGGCCGCTGCACACGTGGTCGCCCGACGGTCACGCGTCGGCGCCGACGGCGGTCTCGATGCTCCACGCGGGCGTGCTCATGAAGCTCGGCGCGTACGGCGTCGTCCGGGGGGGGATGGGCTTGCTGCCCGACGGCGCGGTGGACCTGGCGTGGCTGGTCGGCACGATCGCCTGCGTGAACATCGTCTACGGCGCGCTCTCGTCGATGGCCCAGACGGATCTCAAGTACGTCATCGCGTACTCGTCGGTCTCGCACATGGGAATCGTCATGCTCGGGGCCGCCACGTTGACCGAGTCCGGGCTCAACGGCTCGGTGTTCCAGATGTTCGCCCACGGCGTCATGACCGGTCTGTTCTTCGCGCTGGTCGGGCTGGTCTACGAGAAATCGCACTCGCGCGAGATCGGCAAGATGGGCGGCTTCGGCGCGGTCATGCCGGGCATCGCGACCGCGTTCACGATCGGCGGCCTCTCGTCCCTCGGCTTGCCGGGCACCGCCGGCTTCGTCGCCGAGCTGCTGACGTTTCTCGGCTCGTGGCGCTCCGCCCACGCGTGGTGGCTCTATCCCGCCGTCGCCGGCACGTTCCTCACCGCCGTGTACGTGCTGCGCGTCGTGAAGCAGATCTTCTGGGGCCCGCCCTCGCCACACTTCCACGACCTGGTGGACGCGCGCGGGCCCGAGTGGGTCGCGCTGGTGGTGCTGGTCGCCGTGCTCGTGCTCTTCGGCGCCCTTCCGGGGCTGGCCATCGCGCCGATCGACACGGCGACGGTGCCGCTCCTGGCCCGGATCGTGGCGCCATGAAGCCGTTCGCGCTCGAGATCGCGCTTGGCATCCTCATGCTCGCCGTCTTCGCCGGCACGCTGGCCGGGCGCGGCAGCGATCGCCGGTGGATCGCCTGGCTGGCCACGCTGGGCGTGCTGGCGATCGGGGTCCTGAGTGCCCTGGTGAAGCCAACGGCCCCCTCGCTCTTCGGCATGTTCGTGCAGGACGGGCTCGCGATCTTCGCCAAGCGGCTCTTCCTGGCCGCGACCTTCATCGGGCTCTTGGCCGGTATCTCGCGCGACGAGGTCGCCTGCGGGCGCCGCGCCGGCGAGTATCATCTGCTGATCCTCTCCTCGCTGCTGGGCATGCTCGTGCTGTCGTCGGCCCGCGATCTGCTCTTGCTGTTCGTCGCGTTCGAGCTGATGTCGATCCCGCTCTACGTGCTGACGGGCTTTCTCAAGCGCCAGGACGAATCGGTCGAGGCAGCGCTCAAGTTCTTCCTGGTCGGCAGCGTTTCCTCCGCCGTGATGGCCTACGGGCTCTCGTTCGTGTACGGCGCGACCCACACGACCGATCTCGCGCGGGTGGCGCAGACCTTCTCGATGGGACAGCCGCTCCTGCAGCTTGGCCTGCTCGCCGTGTTCGCCGGTTTCGCCTTCAAGATCGCCGCGTTTCCGTTCCACATGTGGGTGCCCGATACGTACGAGGCCGCGTCGACCCCGTTCGTGGCGTGGCTCTCGGTGACGCCCAAGGCCGCCGGCTTCGTTGCGCTGTTCCGCGTCTACTTCGAGGGCATGGGCGAGCGCGCGGCCGCGTGGATTCCGATCGCCGCCGGTCTGGCGGCCATCACGATCGTCGGGGGCAACCTGATGGCGCTGCCCCAGCAGAACACCAAGCGTCTTTTGGCCTACTCCGGCATCGCGCACATCGGTTACATGCTCGTCGGATTCGCCGCGGCCTCCGCGTCGGGTATGGCGATGGTGCTCTTCTATCTGGTCGCCTACGTCTTCGGGAACATGGGCGCGTTCCTGGTCGTCGAGGCCGTCGCGCGCTCGGAGCGCTCGGAGGCGACGGCCGCGCTGCGGGGTCTCGCCCAGCGCTCGCCGCTCCTGGCCCTGGCTATGCTGCTCTTCCTGCTCTCGCTCGGCGGCATCCCGTTCGTCGCCGGCTTCTGGGCGAAGCTCTACGTGTTCTGGGCCGCCGCTTCGGCCGGTCTCTACTGGCTCGTGCTGGTCGGCGCCGTCCTGACGGTTGTCGCGCTCTTCTACTACCTGGTCGTCGCCAAGCGGATGTACATCGAGGCCCCCGACGCGACCGCAGGGCGCATCCGCCCGGCCGGCCCGCTCGCCCTGGCCGTCATCCTCTGCGCGCTCGGTGTGGTCGCGCTCGGTGTCTATCCAAAGCCGATCGTGATGGCTGCCCTTCGCATCGCCACCCCGCTGTTCTAAGCTCGGCCCTCAGCCCCGCAACGATCTTATTCTATTGATCTTTAGCTCAATGTCTTGACAGCTAGAGGATCGACGGATAATCTTCTGTACCGACTGGTCAGTACACATGTCAACGAAGGTCGCGGAGAACGGGAAGGTCCGGGAAGGGCGCTCGACGCGCGAGGCGATCCTCGAGGCGGCGAGCCGGCTCATCCATGTTCACGGCTACAACCACACGTCGCTCGACGACGTGCTCCGTGAGAGCGGCGTCGGCAAGGGGAACTTCTACTACTACTTCAAGAGCAAGGAAGACCTCGGCTACGCCATCCTCGACCAGATCATCGGCTCCTTCCTCGAGCGCACGCTCGAGCCGTGCTTCTCGGACCCCGAGGGCCCGGCGCTGGCACAGATCCGATGCTTCCTCGATCGGCTGCTCGAGATGCAGCGCGCGCGCAACTGCGTGGGCGGCTGCCCGCTCGGCAACCTCGCGGCCGAGCTGTCCGATGTCCACGAAGGCTTCCGCGGGCGTCTTGCCTCGGTGTTCGCCGCCTGGCGCGAGCGGCTGACTCTCGTCCTCCGATCGGCGCAAGAGCGCGGTACCGTCGATGCCTCGTGCCGCCCCGAAGCCGTCGCCGATTTTCTGGTGGCCTCGCTGGAGGGCGCGATCTTACTGACGAAGCTCACGAAAGACATCGCCGTCATGGAGCAATGCGTGGCGGAGACGAAACGTTATCTGTCGCTGTTCGAGCCGAGGGTATGACGGTCATGGACAGGACGAAGGCCGACGGCGACGCGGCGCTGGTCGAGGCGCTGCGGCGCGAGGACCCCGAAGCCCCGGAGCAGCTGGTCGAGACCTACGGCGACCGCGTGTACCGGCTCGCCCTGCGCATCACTGGATCGAACGAGGACGCCGAAGAGGCGGCGCAGGACGCGCTCTGGACCGCGGCGCGCAAGATCTCCACCTTCAAGGGAGAGTCCGCGTTCGGCAGCTGGCTCTATCGGATCGCGGCGAACGCGGCCTATCAGAAGCTGCGGGCGCGCAAGTCGAAGGCGCACGAGATCGCGATCGACGACGTGCTGCCGACCTTCGACGAGGACGGGCGGCACTTCGAGCCGATGGCGGACTGGTCGGATCGGGTCGACGAGCAGGCGCTCCAGGGCGAGCTCCGGCAGGTGCTGGGCGACGCGATCGACAAGCTGCCTCCGGACTATCGCACCGCGCTCGTGCTGCACGACGTCGAGGGCCTCTCGAACCCCGACATCGCCGAGGCGCTCGGGATCAGCCTGCCGGCCGTCAAGTCGCGGGTGCACCGCTCCCGCCTCTTCGTGCGCAAGAGCCTCGCCGAGTACATGAAGACGGCCTGAGGCCGCCGGGACGACGCGCGCTGGTTGACGCAGGGCGTCGGCTTGTGGTCTCATGGACCCTCGTCGAAGTCGCCGGAAGAGAAAGGTCTGAGCCATGGAAGCCGTGATCGCGACCGGAGGCAAGCAGTACTGCGTGACGACCGGACAGCTCATCTCGGTCGAGAAGCTGCCGGGTGAGAAGGGCGCCGCCGTCGAGTTCAAATCGGTGCTCCTGGTCAACCGCGACGGCCAGGTCCTCTCGGGCGACAAAGTCAGCCGCGCGAAGGTTTCGGGCGAGGTCGTGGCTCAGGGCCGGGGGCGGAAGGTGAGGGTGGTGAAGTTCAAGCGGCGGAAGAACTATCGCCGGAACCGCGGCCACCGCCAGGCGGCCACGACGGTCCGTATCACCGGGATCGAGGTCTAGGACGCGATGGCGCACAAGAAAGGCGTCGGCAGCTCGAGAAATGGCCGGGACTCCAATCCGCAGATGCTCGGCGTCAAGCGGTTCGCCGGCCAGTTCGTGACGGGCGGATCCATCCTCGTCCGTCAGCGCGGGACGCGATTCAAGCCCGGCCTCAACGTCGGGATCGGTTCGGACGACACGCTGTTCGCGAGGGTGGACGGCTACGTGAAGTTCGAGCGTCGCGGCGATTCGCGCTTCGTGAGCATCGGCTCCAACCCGGTGTGACCTCCGCCGGGCCCGCCCGGGCCCGCGGTGAACGAAATGTTCGTCGACGAGATCGATGTCTTCGTCAAGGGTGGTGACGGAGGCGCCGGCTGCGTCAGCTTTCGCCGCGAGAAGTTCGTGCCATACGGAGGTCCCGACGGCGGCGACGGGGGCGACGGCGGCAGCATCTGGCTCGAGGCGACTCCCCGGCTGACGACACTCCTCGATTTTCACTACCGGCGGCACTACCACGCCGAGCGCGGCACGCACGGCCAGGGCTCGAACCGCCACGGGGCCAGCGGCGCGGATCTGATCCTGAAAGTCCCGCTGGGAACCCTCGTCGCCGACCGCGACACCGGCGAGGCACTCGGCGATCTCACGACGCCGGGCCAGCGCGTCCTCGCGATCCGCGGCGCGCGCGGCGGGCGCGGCAACGCGCGCTTCGCGACCTCGACCAACCAGGCGCCCCGCCGCGCCGATCTCGGCCGACCCGGTCCCGAGCGCTGGCTGCATCTGGAGCTGAAGCTCCTCGCCGACGTCGGCGTGATCGGCTTTCCGAACGCCGGCAAGTCGACACTGGTCTCGCGGCTGTCGGCCGCCAAGCCCAAGATCGCCGACTACCCGTTCACCACGCTCGAGCCGACGCTCGGCATCGTGCGGGCCGACGACGAGCGCTCGTTCGTGATCGCCGATCTTCCCGGCTTGATTCCGGGCGCCGCCGAGGGCAAGGGGCTCGGGCACCAGTTCCTCCGCCACACCGAGCGGACGCGGCTCCTGGTGCACCTGCTCGATCTCGATCCGCAGACCGGGCGCGACCCCGTCGACGACTTCCGGGTCATCAACGAGGAGCTCGCGGCCTATTCCGGGGATCTGGCGAAGCGTCTGCAGATCGTCGCCGCCAACAAGAGCGACCTGCCGGACGCGGCGACGAATCGGGAGCGCGTCGAGCAGCACTGCGCGGCGAACGGGCTGCCCCTGTTCGTCGTCTCGGCGGCGACCGGGAGCGGCCTCACCGAGCTCGTCCGGGCCATCGATGCGCGCCTGCAGTCTCTCTCGGCCGCCGAGACGGCCGCCGCGCTGCCCCCGCCGGCGGCCGGCGGCGATCGGCGAAGCGCGCGATGACCGGTATGCGCCGGCTCGGCCGCGTTCGACGCCTGGTCGTGAAGGTCGGGAGCGGGCTCGTCACCGCGCCCGGCGTCGGCGTCAGCCCCGAGCGGATCGACGCGCTGGCGGCCGACATCGCCTCGGTCAGCGAGGGCCGCCGGGTCGTGCTCGTCTCCTCCGGCGCGATCGCGACCGGCATGGCGCGGCTGGGCCTCGCGCAGCGGCCACGCTCGATCCCCGAGAAGCAGGCGGCCGCGGCGGTGGGGCAGTCGGCGCTGATGTGGCAGTACGAGGCGGCGTTCGGCCGCCACCGCATCCCCGTGGGCCAGGTGCTCCTGACGGCGCAGGACATCAGCGACCGTGCCCGGTATCTGAACGCGAAGAACACCCTGCTGGCACTCCTGACGTTCGACGTGATGCCGATCGTGAACGAGAACGACACCGTCGCGGTCGAGGAGATCAAGGTCGGCGACAACGACAACCTGAGCGCCCTGGTCGCCTCGCTGATCGACGCGGACCTGCTGGTGCTCCTGACCGATGTGGACGGGCTCTACACGGACGACCCGTCGGTCAACGCGCGGGCCCGCAAGCTCGATACGGTGGACGCTGTGACCGACGAGATCGAAGGGTTGGCCCACGATCGCGCGGATCGCGTCTCGGTCGGGGGTATGGCGACCAAGCTCCAGGCCGCGCGCAAGGCGGCGGCGGCCGGCGTGCCGATGGTCATCGCCAGCGGGCTCGAGCCCGGCGTGCTGCGCCGCATCCTCGACGGCGAGTCGGTGGGGACGTACTTCGCGCCCAAGGCCGACCGGCTGGGCGCGCGCAAGCGCTGGATCGCCTTCGCGGTCCCGCCGCAGGGACGGCTCACGGTCGACGCCGGGGCTCTGGCGGCCTTAACTCAGCGTGGCAAGAGCCTCCTGCCTTCAGGCATAGTCGAGATCGAAGGGGACTTCGACTCGGGGGAGGTGGTGGCGCTCCTGGGCGGCGCCGGCGGCAAGGAGTTCGCGCGCGGCGTCGTGAACTTCGACGCGACCGAGCTCCGGAAGATCCGCGGGGCGAAGACTCAGGAGATCGAGCACCGGCTCGGATACAAGAGCTTCGACGAAGTGATTCACCGAGACAATCTGGTGATTCTCTGACGCC
>Ga0187776_10001492_pt1 | contig 11715 bp, 12 predicted proteins | sample 0216_BV02_MP12_2_FD_132426 | JGI IMG/M metagenome (GOLD analysis project Ga0187776, IMG submission 132426) | Tropical peat soil microbial communities from peatlands in Department of Meta, Colombia - 0216_BV02_MP12_20_MG | ecosystem: Environmental > Terrestrial > Soil > Wetlands > Peat | place...
ATGCGGCCGGAGTGCGCGCCTCCCAGAAATCGATCGAGGCGTTGATCCAGCGTGAGCGGGAGCGCGGCGTACCCGCCCGGTCGATCGTGATCGCCGGCTTCTCCCAGGGCGGGGCGATGGCGCTGCAGACGAGCCTGCGCCACGGCGAGCGGCTGGCCGGCGTCATGGCGCTCTCGTGCTCGCTGCCGCTGGCCGATACCCTGGCCGCCGAGGCGTCGCCCGCGAATCGCGACGTGCCGATCTTCATGGCGCACGGCACGCACGACCCGATGATTCCGATGGCGCGAGCGCTCCGGGCGCGCGAGAGGCTCGTGGGGCTCGGCTATCGGGTGGAGTGGCACGAGTACCAGATGCCGCACTCCGTGAGCCTCGAGGAGGTGCGCGACATCTCGGCGTGGCTCGGGACGGTACTGCCTCTCCGATAGCGCGCGGCGCCATCGCTCGGCGCGCGGCGGTCGCTCAGCCGCGGGCAACCAGCCTGAGATCCGCGACCAGCATGGCGTAGAGCTCCGCCTGCTGAGCTTCGGTCTCGCCGCGGAGGACCGCGGAGGGATGGTAGGTCGCGATGGTCTTCGACGACCAGCCGGTCGCCGCGAAGCGGCCACGGTCCTTGGTGATCCGGAACTTCTCGCCGAAGATCACGCGGGCCGCCGTCGCGCCCAGGCATACCAGGATGTCAGGCTTGATCACCGCCAGCTCGGCCTCCAGCCACGGACGGCACGCGTTGAGCTCGGCCGCGCGCGGTGTCTGGTGGATCCGCCGCTTGCCGCGCAGCTCGAACTTGAAGTGCTTGACCGCGTTGGTCACGTAGACCTTCTCGCGCTCGAGGCCGGCTTCGGCCAGCGCCCGGTCGAACACCTCGCCCGCGGGCCCGACGAACGGGGCGCCCTGCCGATCCTCCTGATCGCCCGGTTGCTCCCCGACGAACACGATTCGCGCCTTCCCGGAGCCGCGGCCGAACACGGTCTGGGTGGCGTGGCGATAGAGGTCGCAGCCCTTGCAGTGGGCCGCCGCCGCCTTCAGCTCGGCAAGCCCGGCCCCGGGCGGAACGAAGGGCGCGGCGCCCTCGTCGGCGGCCGGCGCGGCATCCTGCATGGTCAGCGCCTGGAAGCGCCGGACCCCCGGATCATGCGCGTTCTTCAAGAGGTCGTGGTCGTCGTGAACGACCCGCCAGAGCATGTCGTACATGATCTGCCAGCGCGCCGGATCTGAGGCTGCCGCCGCCCGGCGCGCGAGCTCGACGAATTGCCGCGGCACCTTGACGACCCCGGCGGGCGCGAGCGCTTCGTCGAGCGAGGGCTGCCGCGGCTCGGGTGACTCGCGCCATCGGACCTGCGCGGGCGGGATCGCGTCACGCAGGAGCGCGCGCGCCGCGGCTTGCCAGCTCTCGAAGGTCGGCTCGATCTCGATCGTCTTCATCGAGACATCCCTGGCTCCGTCGAACGGGCCCGTCGAGTCGCTAGAGCTTCCGGTCGCGTCCGAAGAAGCCGTCCTTGGGGCGCGCGTGAGCGTGGAAGTGGTCCGGAATGTTGCGCATGTGGCCGTCCACCCAGAACTCGCCGAGCTGGGCGATGGCGACCTCGCGCAGGCGCTCGCGCATGTGGGTGACGTGCGCCTCCGGCGGCTGCGTGCCGTGGAAGCGCCAGACCACCATCGGCGTCTCGCAGATCTCGCACTCCGCGATCCAGCAGATGTCGTCTTCGAAGAACCAGGGCGTCAGCTTCAGGGCGCGGCAGAGGTCGCAATCCTTGACGCGGGTGAAGTCGAGACCGGGCAGTCTAGGCATGCTCATGGGCCATACCCTACCGCAACCGGGCCCGCTGCGATCACTCGGTGCCGACGCCTGCCGGCGCCAGCAAGAGTCCGAGAGCCGCCAGCACCAGCACGCCGGCCAGGAGCCAGAACACGGGCTCGTAGCCGCCGAGCCACACCTGGAGCAGCGCCGCGGCGAACGGCGCCACGGCGCGGGCGCCGTTGGTCCCGAGCGCCACGGCGCCGCTGATCGACCCGTAGTGGCGCGGACCGAAGATCTCGCCGATGGTCGTCGCGCGGGCGAGGGTCGCCATGCCGTTGGCCGCGCCGAGCATGACGACCATCGGCGCCAGGGTGTCGAGACGCCGCACCAGCGCGAGCTGGACCAGCGCCACGGCCTGGAGGACGAAGATCCCCACGGTGAGCGTCCGGTGGCCGAAACGGGCGACGAGCGGGCCGAACACGACCCGTGCCGGAAGCTGCATCGCGCCCATCCAGCCGATCATCGCCGCGGCCAGCGTGGGCGAGTAGCCACGATCGCTCAGGTACGGGATGAGATGGACCGTCACCATGTTGGTGGTGAAGTTGCTGGCCAGGAACGCGAGTCCGAGCACCCAGAAGATTCCGGTCTTCACCGCCGCGGCGAGCGTGAGCCCTGGCACCTCGATGCGATCCGGCGCGGCGCCTCGGTGGTCGACGCGGGGAGGCCGTCGAAGCACGAGCGCGTGGATCGGGATCGTCAACACCCCGAGAATCACGGCCAGGACGTCGAGGGCTCCGCGCCAGTCGAGTCGACCGACGAGCCACGCCTCGAAGGGCATGAAGATGGTGCTGGCCAGCGCCGCGACGAGCGTCACGACGAGCAGTGCGCGGTCGCGATCCTTCACGGGAAACCACCCGACGATCGCCGCGAAGGCGGGCTCGTAGAGCGTGGCGGCCATCGCGAGCCCCATGAGGGCCCACACCGCGTAGAGCGCGGCGAGGCTGTCGAGCCGAGACCACGCCAGCAGCAGCACGGTCGCCAGACAGGACCCGAGGGTCATCACGCCGCGGGCGCCGTGGCGGTCGATCCAGCGCCCGACCGGCAGCGCTGCGAGCGCCGAGGTCAGGAGACCGATCGACAGGGCACCGGTGAGCTGGACGCGCGAGTATCCGAGACCGGCCTCCATCGGCCGCAGCATCACGGGGAACCCGTAGTAGACGATGCCCCACGAGACGGTCTCGGTGACCGACAGGCTGGCCACGACGATCCAGCCGTAGTAGACGCGGGGAACGGTGGTCAGCGCGATCTCGCGTGGGGGCCCGGAGCGCTCAGCGGCCGTCCGACGGCGCCGCGCGCAGGATCATGCAGGTGCTCACCGCGTGCGCCACGAGCTTGTCGCCGGCATCGAGCACGTCGCACTCGATGAGCCCGAGCGTGCGGCCGGCGTTCTTCACCCGCGCCCGCGCCGCGATGCGCCCGGAGCGGACGGCTCTGAGGAAGTTCACCTTCATCTCGACGGTCGTGTAGCTCTCGCCGTCGCCGAGCGTCGTCATGTAAGCCCAGCCCATGGCGGCGTCGGCGATCGCGGCGAGGACGCCGCCCTGCACGCTGCCCATCGGATTGGCATGCGCGGCGGTGGCGTCGAGCTCCACGAGGGCCTCGCCCTCGCCGAACGACGCGAGCCGCATGCCGAGCAACGTGGCCGCTGCCGGCGGCGGCGCCTCGCCGCGCAGCATGGCTTGCATGCCATCGAGCATCCTGGCCATCGACACGCTCCCTTCGAGGGATTCGCCTCGCGCCTGCAGGCGCGTCACTCTAGGCGCCCGCCCACCCGGCCGTCAACCGCGCCGGCGCGCTCGGATCCGTCTGCTAGGATCGAGAGCGTGATCGCGCTGGCCCTGGTCCTGGTGGCCCTCGGCGCCGGGGATCACGATCGCTCGGTCGTCGTCGGCGGCGCCACGCGCACCTACATCGTGCACGTCCCGCCGCAGGTGAGCGAGGGTCGGCCCTTGCCGGTGGTGCTCGCGTTCCACGGGGGCGGTGGCAACGCCTCCGGCTTCAAGGCGTACGCCGGGCTCGACGCCCTCGCCGATCGCGAGGGATTTCTCGTCGTCTATCCGGACGGCTCCGGCCGCTTCGGCCGCCGGCTGCTGACCTGGAATGCCGGAGGTTGCTGCGGCTACGCGGCAGCCCACAACGTGGACGACGTCGGCTTCGCGATCGCGGTGCTGCGCGACGTGGCTCGCAACGTGTTGGTCAATCCGGCGCGCGTCTACGCGACCGGCCACTCGAACGGCGCCATGATGGCCTACCGCATGGCCGTCGACGCGTCCGACCGCATCGCCGCGATCGCGCCCGTCGCCGGCGCGATGCAGGCCCCGGGCTTTCCGCCGCCGCGCCCGGTGCCGGTGCTCCATGTTCACAGCGTCGACGATCCGCGCGCGCTCTACGCCGGGGGCCTCGGGCCGCCGTTCCCCGGCACCCAGAGCCGCGTCAACCACCACGCCGTCGAGCCCGAGCTCGGCAGGTGGGTGGCGCACGACCGCTGCCCAGGGGAGCTGCGAACCGCCGAGCAGCGCAAGACGCCGTCCCGGAGCGGACCGGAGCACACCGCGACCCTGCTGGTCTGGGGACCCTGCGCTGGCGGCGCCGAGGTGCAACTCTGGAAGCTGACCGGCGCCGGCCATGGCTGGCCGGGAGGCCATGTGCGACTGCCCGAGACGATCATGGGACCGGAAACCACCGTGATCGACGCCGCCCTGGAGGTGTGGCGGTTCGTCTCCCGCTTCCGCCGGGCGGGCGCGCCCGACCTCGAGGCCCACTGAACGCCGCATCTTGCCGGGGCGCGTCCGCCTGGGTGATACGATCGTTGTGGTACGCGCGGCAGGCCGTCGCTGGGGCTGGGGCTCCGCCGGCCGAGGCGCGATCATGAACATGATGAAGCAGCGCGGGTTCGGGTACATCGAGATCGTCATCGTGCTCGCGGTGGTCGCGGCGGCTGGATACCTGCTGATGCAGTACTTCACGACGACCGCGAAGACGGTGGAGAAGATCCAGCAGGACCGCCCGCTCGCGCGCGCGAAGCTGGCCGCCGACCAGGCCACCCTGACCACGGTGCAGGGCCTCGTACGGAACTATCAGGCCGAGAAGGGCCAGTTCCCGCCCGACAAGGCCACGGTGGTCGGGCTGCTCGCCGGGCCGCCGCGCCTCCAGTGCCCCGGCAACGACTTCGAATACGATCCCACCACAGGTACGCTCGGGCTCACGATCACCGACGACTCTCGCTGCTGACCGGCGCGCCTCGCGTCGCCCGCTCGCCGTGACTCCGGGAATCGCCCCGCCGCATGCGTTACACTCATCGGGATGAGCGAGGAGCCCAGAGAAAAGCCGAGCAATTTCATCCGGGACATCATCCTGGAGCACAACGCCGGCGGCCGTTTCGGCGGCCGGGTGATCACGCGCTTTCCCCCGGAGCCCAACGGCTACCTGCACATCGGCCACGCCCAGGCGATCTCGATCGACTTCGGGATGGCGCAGGAGTTCGGCGGCCGCTGCCACCTGCGGTTCGACGACACCAATCCGACCAAGGAGAGCCAGGAGTACGTCGACTCGATCATCGACACCGTGCGCTGGCTCGGCTACGACTGGGGCAAGCACCTCTACTACGCGAGCGACTACTTCGAGCAGCTCTACGCGTGGGCCGTGCAGCTCATCAAGGCCGGCCGTGCGTACGTGGACGACCTGACGCAGGAGCAGATCTCGGAGTATCGCGGCACCCTCACGGAGCCCGGGCGCGAGAGCCCGTACCGCAATCGCTCCGTGGAGGAGAACCTGGATCTGTTCGCCCGCATGCGCACGGGGGAGTTCGCGGACGGCTCCAAGACGCTGCGCGCGAAGATCGACATGACCTCGGGCAACATCAACCTGCGCGATCCGGTGATGTACCGGATCCGCAAGGCCACGCACCACCGCACGGGCGATGCCTGGTGCATCTATCCCATGTACGACTGGGCCCACGGCCAGTCGGACTCGATCGAAGGCATCACGCACTCGATCTGCACGCTCGAGTACGAGGATCACCGGCCGCTCTACGACTGGTATCTCGATCAGCTCGGCGTGCACCATCCGCAGCAGATCGAGTTCGCGCGGCTGAACCTGTCCCACACGATCATGTCCAAGCGGAAGCTGCTCGAGCTGGTCCAGCAGGGGCACGTCTCCGGCTGGGACGACCCGCGCATGCCGACCCTGGCCGGGTTGCGCCGGCGCGGCTACACGCCCGAGTCGATCCGCGACTTCGCCGAGCGCGTCGGCACCGCCAAGGCCGCGAAGGTGGTCGACATCGCGTTCCTCGAGCACTGCCTGCGCGAGGACCTGAACCGTCGCGCCGAGCGACGCATGGCCGTGCTGCGGCCCCTCAAGCTCGTGATCGAGAACTATCCCGAGGGGCAGGTCGAGGCGATGGAAGCGGTCAACAACCCCGAGGATGCGGGCGCCGGAAGCCGCAAGGTGCCGTTCTCCCGCGTCCTCTACATCGAGCAGGACGACTTCCGCGACCCGGCGCCGCCGAAGTACTTCCGGCTCTCGCCCGGCGCCGAGGTGCGGCTGCGCTATGCCTACATCGTGAAGTGCACCGGCGTGGAGCGCGACAGCGCCGGCCAGGTGACGACGGTGACGTGCACGTACGACCCGGAGTCACGCGGGGGCGCTTCGCGCGGGCGGCGTGTCAAGGGCACCATCCACTGGGTGTCGGCGTCGCACTCGATCCCGGCCGAGGTGCGCCTGTACGATCACCTGTTCTCGTCACCCCGGCCCGACGACGCGGAGGACTGGCACAGCGCGCTCAATCCGAATTCGCTGGAAGTGGTGCGGGGCGCGCGTCTCGAGCCGGCGCTGGCCGGCGCCGACCGCGGCTCGCGCTTCCAGTTCGAGCGCCAGGGCTATTTCTGCGTCGACGCGCACGACTCGTCGCCGGCGCGACTCGTGTTCAACCGCACCGTGGGCCTGCGCGACACGTGGGCCAAGATCGAGAGCAAGGGGTAGGAGAGAGGCCATGAGCACGACCGAGTCGGCCCGGGGTCACGCGACCGTCATCCAGCCCAGCGAGGGCGACTCCTTCTGGCAGCCGGTGCCGGCCAACGGCCACGCCGACCCGAAGCTCACGCCCGCGAACACGCGCTACGGTGATCTCTCGATGGGCTACCAGACCATCGCGCCCCGGAGCCGCGTGCGCGAGCACTCGCACGGCGATCAGGTCGAGCTGCAGATCTGCTTTCGCGGCCGCGGGCGCGTGGTGGTCGACGGCGTGAGCCATCCGCTGGTGCCGGGCACCGCGTGCTTCCTGGGCTACGACGTCAAGCACGAGATCGTCAACGAGACCGACGAGGAGCTCGTGATGCTCTGGATGGTGTCGCCGGCCGGCCTCGAGAGCTTCTTCAAGGCGATCGGCCGGCCGCGTACGCCCGGCGAGCCGGCCCCCGAGCCGTTCGCGCGGCCGGCGAACGGTGTCGAGATCGAGCGCGCCTCGGGGATGACCTATACGCATTCCCGGGCGGCCACGCCCGAGCGCTAGAGAGGCCCGCGCGCGACTACCGCTCGAGCCAGCCGGCCATCAGCTGTCCGCCGTGGTCGTTGCCGTCGTTGATCCCGTTCTTCAAGGCGCCGTCCCCCCCGGCGATGGCCCCGTCGGACGGGAGCTCCGTCGTCCCGTGATCATGGTCGGCCTCGTGAGGCGGTATGATAGCGGACGTGTCGCCGACCGCCGAGCCCGATCCCGCAGGCCTGATCGAGGCGTACTTCGAGCGCGGCTGGACCGACGGGCTGCCCGTCGTCCCGCCGACGGAGAAATCTATCGCCGAGATGCTGGCCGGCGCGGCGCTGCGGGGCGACGAGGTGCTCGGCGAGATCGCGGGCCGGAACACCGTGGTCGTCGCGGACAAGGTCGCGATCAACGCAGTGATGGCGGGGTGCCGTCCCGAGTACATGCCCGTCGTGGTCGGGGCGCTCCGCGGGCTCTGTCATCCCGACTTCGCGTATCACGGTCCGGCCTCGAGCACGGGCGGCTCGGCGATGGTCCTGGTCGTCGGCGGCCCGGTCGCGCACCGGATCGGCCTGAACTCGGGGAACAACGCATTCGGTCAAGGCTGGCGCCCCAACGCGACGATCGGCCGCGCGGTGCGCCTGACGATGATGAACGTCATGCAGACGCGGCCCGGCCTGCTCGATCGGGCCACGCTCGGCAGCCCCGGCAAGTACGCCTTCTGCTTCGCCGAGCGCGAGCACGATCTGCCCTGGGAGCCGTTCCACGTCGCGCGCGGCTTGCGCCCCGAGCAGAGCGCGGTGACGGTGTTCGCCTCGAACAGCCTCTACCAGGTGTACAACCAGCTCGCGGCCGAGCCCGAGCCGTTGCTCCGGTGCTTCGCCGACGCGCTCTCGAATCTCGGGCTGCCCAACGTGAAGGGCTTCAACCAGGCGCTCATCGTTCTGGCGGGCGAGCACGCGGAGATCCTGGCCCGGAGCGGGTGGGCGCGGCGTGACGTGCAGCGTTTCCTGATCGAGCACACGCGCCGGCGCGTCGCCGATCTGAAGCGCGCCGCGCGCCTCCCGGGTGACGTGCGGCCCGACGACGAGACCACCTGGCGCTCCCTGTTCCAGAACCCCGACGACATCCTGATCGTCTGCGCCGGTGGCCGAGCCGGGAGCTGGTCGGCGTGCCTGCCCGGATGGGGCAACAAATGGACGAAGGCGGTCACGACGCCGATAGGAGAGATCGCATGAGCGCGCCCCTGTTCGATCCCACGGCGGCGCCGATCGGCCGCGACGTGAAGATCGCGCCGCGACCGGTCCGGCTCGACGGGCTCCGCATCGGGCTCGTCGAGAACACGAAGTTCAACTCCGACGTGCTGCTCCAGCGGCTGGCCGAGCGCCTCGGCCGCCGTCACGGGATGACCTTGGCCCGGATGGTGCGCAAGCGCTCGCCCAGTCACGAGGTCGACGAGGCCGCGCTCGAGGGGCTCCGGGTCCGGAGCGACTTCGTCGTCTCCGGCATCGGCGACTGAGGGTCCTGCTCGTCGAGCAGTGTGCTCGACGCGATCCTCTTCGAGCGAGCCGGCGTGCCGGCCATCGCGATCGTGACCGAGCCCTTCCGGGCGACAGGCGAGGCGATGGCCTCGAGCTGGGGCATGTCGGGCTATCGCTTCCTCGACGTGCCGCATCCGATCGCGAACCTCAGTGACAAGGAGCTCGACGCGCGCGCCGACCGGCTGGTCGAGCAGGTCCTGGCGCTCCTGCGCGGCGTGGATTGAATCGACCGCGGTAGCGCTCGAGCGAGCCGATGGGTGAAACGCGGGTCGATCTCCAGCACCTTCTCGAAGACCTGCGCGACGCATATCCCGGGGCGATCGAGGCGACGATCCTCACCGAGATCGTCGCGAACTCGCTCGACTCCGGGGCGACGACGATCGCGATCTCCACCGAACCGGCCGTGCCGGCGCTCACGATCATCGACGACGGCACCGGAATGCGTCGACGGGAGCTGGCTCGCTACCACGACATCGCGGCCAGCGCCAAAGTGCGCGGCGTCGGGATCGGCTTCGCTGGGGTCGGGATCAAGATCGCGCTCCTCGTCTGCACCGAGGTTCTCACTGAAACCCGACGGGGCCGCCATCACGTGGCGTCGTCGTGGCGGTTGGCCTCACGCAGCAGGGCGCCATGGCACTGGGTCGCCCCGGAGGGGCGCGTCGCGTCGCGTGGAACGGCCGTGCGGCTGACGCCCGAGAGCGCGCTCTCGCCGCTGGTCGATCCGGGTTTCGTCGAGGGCGTGCTCCGCCGAGCGTTTCAACCGCTCTTCGAGCCCGCCCTCATTCCGATTCTGAGAACGAAGTATCCGCGCGGTATCGTGTTCATCCTGAACGACCGCGCCCTCGATCCCCATGGCGCCGAGGCTCCCGAAATTGCGCCGCTCGCGATTCGCATAGGGCGCAAGCGCAACCCTGCGGGCGCGGGCTACCTCGTGCGCGCCGCGGAGCCCTTGCCGGAAGATCTCCGCGGTATCGCCGTCAGCACGTTCGGCAAGGTGATCCGCCGCGGGTGGGATTGGCTCGCGCTGGCGCCCGCGGCGGCCGATCGCGTCGCGGGTGTGATCGAAGTGCCGGCCCTTGCCGAGAGTCTCACTCTCAACAAGGCGGACTTCATCCGTGCCGGTGCACGCGGGGCGATCTATCTCGCCTATCGAAAGGCCATCCAGGAGGCCGTCGCGCATCAGCTCACCCTCTGGGGCGATACGGGCGAGCCGGCCGAGCGCGCGCGGCGTCGCGCCGCTCGTCCGGTCGAGCGTGACCTCGAGGCGGTCCTCGCTGACCTCGCCGAAGAATTCCCGCTGCTGGCCCCGCTGGTCGAGCAGCGAGCCGGCGGGCAACGTCGGCTACCAGCGGCCGGCTCGACCCCAGGCACACCGCGGTTGGGTGTGTCCCCGCTCGCCAGGCACGAGGCGCCGGTCGGGAGCGACGCGACACCTGAAGCGCGGACACCGGACGTCGACACAGGCGAGACGAGGCCAGCGCCATCGCCGCGGCCTTCGGTATCGACCGGCGGTGTTGGCGAAGGCGCGGTGACGCGGCGGCCGGTCCGCTACGGACTCGGCATCGGCTTCGAGGCGCGCCCCGACGATCCGGAGCTTGCCCGCCTCGTCGAGTCGACCGTGTGGGTCAACGAGGCGCAGCCGGCGTACCGGCGCGCCGCGGCGTCACGTTCGGAGGGATACCATACGGCACTGGCGGTCGCGCTCGCCCTGGCGACGCTCGCGGTCGACCCGGCCAAGGAGCATGCGTTCATCACGGCGTTCCTGGCAAGCTGGGGAGCGGTTGTCGAGCGGCGTGGTCGGCGGAGCTCGTCTCCCCGGCGATCTCGGGGCTAGCGTGCCGCGAATCGACATCCCGGTGCCCGGAATCCCGCAACCGCTGGCCAGCTACACGGCGGCCACGCGGGCCGGCGATCTCGTGTTCGCGGCCGGCCACCTCGCCAGCGACTTCGAGCAGGGCGTCGCACCGGAAGCGCGCGTCGACCCGGCGTTTCCGTTCTACGGCTCGTCGATCAAGAAGCAAACGCGCTACGCGCTCGAGAACCTGGCGCGCACGTTCGAGGCGGCCGGCACCTCGCTGAGCCACGTCGTGAAGGCGCAGGTCTTTCTCACGGACCTCGCGCACTTCAACGGGTTCGACGAGGTGTGGCGCGAGTTCTTCCCGACGCCGCCGCCGCGGACGACGATCGGCACCAGCGGACTCCTGGTCCCCGGCTGTCTCGTCGAGGTCGATCTGACTGCCGCGATGCCGAGGGCGTCGGCCCGGGTGGTGCGCTCCGACGGCCCGCGGCCGCTGGCGAACTATTCTGAGGCGGTGGTCGTCGGCGACCTCGTGTTCGCGGCGGGCCAACTCGCGAGCGACTTCCAGACGGGCGTGCCGCCCGAGGCGCGCGTCGATCCGGCGTTTCCGTACTACGGCTCCGACATCAAGCGCCAGACCCGTTACATCCTCGAGAACCTGGCGCGGACGTTCGCGGCCGCCGGGACCTCGCTCGACTGCGTCGTCAAGGCCCAGGTCTTCCACTCCGACCTGAGCAACTTCTTCGCGTTCGACGAGGTGTGGCGCGAGTTCTTCCCGACGCCACCGCCGCGGACGACCATCGGGACGACCGGGCTCCTGGTGAAGGACACGCTCGTCGAGATCGACCTGATCGCGGCGCTGCCGTCGGCGAAGCGGCAGGCGATCTCGGTGCCGGACATCCCCAGGCCGCTCGCGCACTACACGCCGGCCACCCGGGTGGGCGATCTCGTGTTCGCGGCCGGCCAGATCGCGAGCGACTACAAGACCGGCGTGCCGCGCGAGGCCCGCGTGGATCCAGCCTTTCCGTTCTACGGCTCGGACATCAAGCGCCAGACGCGCTACGTGCTGGAAAACCTGGCGAAGACGTTCAAGGCCGCCGGGACC
>Ga0187776_10001493_pt1 | contig 11714 bp, 8 predicted proteins | sample 0216_BV02_MP12_2_FD_132426 | JGI IMG/M metagenome (GOLD analysis project Ga0187776, IMG submission 132426) | Tropical peat soil microbial communities from peatlands in Department of Meta, Colombia - 0216_BV02_MP12_20_MG | ecosystem: Environmental > Terrestrial > Soil > Wetlands > Peat | place...
CGGCCGCCCGCGGACCTGACGCCGCCATCCGACAAAAACGCCGGTATGATCATCAAGCTGCCGACGCACGAAGACGTCGCGCGTGTGCGCGGTTTCATGGAAGAAACCTGGCGGCGTCTGGTTGAAATGATCGCGGCAGTGCAGAAGGACGTGATGCGCAGGAGCTAACGGGGCGCATGTCCGGCCGGATGTCTGCAATTGTCGAGATCGCGCCGCAAGTGATCGCCAGCACGACTTTGCAGATCGAAACGCTCGGCAGCGGGTTCAGCGATATAACTGGTAATGCCAGAGCCTTTATCGACAAGGTCGGCGCCGCTGAGGGCGTGCTGCTGATATATCTTCGACACACGTCGGCTTCGCTCACAATTCAGGAAAATGCTGACCCGGATGTGCAATCCGACCTCGCCGCCGCACTTGATCGGCTGGCACCCGAGACCGCGCCGTGGATTCACGATGTGGAAGGCCCCGATGATATGCCGGCGCACGTGAAAGCGATGCTTAATGGCGTGTCGCTGCATGTGCCGGTCACTGGCGGCAAGTTGGGGCTCGGGACGTGGCAAGGCATCTACCTCGTCGAGCACAGGAGAAGGCCGCACAGTCGTGAGGTTGTTTTCCAGTTTGTCGGAAGCCGAAAACAGAAGTCATAAAAGTTTACAGGGAGAAACGCCCCGCATTGCGGGGCTTTTCTCTTTTGGTCTGTCGTGTCTACCGCCGGATCAGGACCTGCTCTGAATGGCAACGCCTGATCCGGTGATGATGTCCACGCCCTTGGTGTCGCGCAGGAAGACAGGCGAGCGTCACCACTGAAACGATGATCGGGTACCAAAGACCGGCACAGATATCGCCTTGCGCCGCAACCACTGCGGTTGCCAGCAACGGCAACGTGCCGCCGAACCAGCCGTTGTCGAAAGCTTGCCGCTTAAAGGTCAGAATTATATATACTATTCTGCACTGCAGCGTGCGCCCTCAGGCCAGGTTTTTATCAGGAGCTGAGAGGCTTGCGCCGACAATCGCGGGGGAGGAACATGGTGCCAACTCGGGTGCAACGCGAAAAATAATGATGCGGCTCATAGCCGCTGGCAGCTCCCAGCCGGAGGACGTTCTGTTGAATGAAGCCTTGCAGTACCGCCTAGTAATTGCCGACGACCATCCGTTGTTTCGCGGCGCCTTGCGTGAGGCGGTAGAAGGCCTGTTGGAACGAGCGGAAATTTCGGAAGCCGGCACATTCGACGAGCTTGTCAATTTGCTCGAACGAGGCGGCGACGTCGACCTCGTACTGCTCGATCTTACGATGCCGGGCGTGCGCGGCTTTTCCGGCCTCATGTACATGCGCGCGCAATATCCAGGAGTGCCGGTGATCGTTGTCTCGGCTAATGACGACCCGACGGCCATTCGCCGGTGCGTAGAATTTGGCGCTTCGGGGTTCATCCCCAAGACGCTAGGCGTAGACGCGATGCGTGCGGCTATCTCCCGTATTCTCGGCGGAGGCGTGTGGACGCCGCCCGATGTCGATCTTGCGGCCGCCTCCGACACTGAATCGGCCGAACTGATGACGCGCATGGCAACGCTCACGCCACAACAAGTGCGCGTGTTGATGATGCTGTCGGAAGGCCTCCTGAACAAACAGATCGCCTATCAGCTCGACGTGTCGGAAGCGACGGTCAAGGCGCACGTCTCCGCCATTTTGCAGAAGCTTGGCGTCGAAAGCCGGACGCAGGCGGTGATCGCTGCAGCCAAGATCGAAACCGGCCAGTGGCCGCAAAACGTCGGCGTCGAGGGCTGAACAGCTTTTCTATTCTGCCGCTGCCACTCGCAGAACCCGCCACTGCGCCAGTAACGCGCGCAGTGCCGCAGGTTTGATCGGTTTGTGCAGCACCTGGATCCCGACCGCTCGCGCTTGCTCGCGTACGTCGGGCGAACGGTCTGCGGTGATGAGGATGGCCGGCAAATCACCCAGACCGCGGCGCAATGCAATGATCGCCTCGATGCCATTGCCTTCGTCGAGATGGTAGTCGACCAAAAGCCCGTTCGGTGTGGCGTCGATTTCCGAGATTGCCTTCAGCGCGAATGCGAGATCCGGCGCCTTAATTGCCATACAGCCCCAACCACGCAGCATCGTCTCCATGCCGTCGAGCACCGAAGGCTCGTTGTCAATGCAGAGCGCGGAAATGCCGGCAAGTTGGCTGGGATCCACACGAGTAATTTCATGAGCAAGTAATTCGACAGGCGCCTCGCTTGAAAGCGGCACGGTGACCGCGAAATGCGATCCGCGACCGTATTCCGAATCAAGCTCGACTTTGCAGCCGATGACGCGCGCCACACGTTCGACGATTGAAAGTCCTAAACCAAGTCCACGCGCGATTTTTGCGCCTTGGTCGAGGCGGTGAAATTCAATGAAGATATCGCGCCACTTTGATTGCGGAATGCCGAGACCCGTGTCGTAGACATCAATTCGCAAATCGTCCCCACGTCGCCGGCACCCGATTAGCACGTGGCCCGCGGGCGTATATTTAATGGCGTTAGAAACAAGATTCTGGATCAAACGCCGCAACAGTCGCCGGTCGGATCTGATAACAAGCGTGCAAGGGATGATCGTAAAGTCGAGCCCCTTGGAGGCGGCGAGGGGGGCAAATTCAAGTTCGATCTGACGCATCAATTCGTCGACGCGGAAGTTGGCGAATTCCGGTCGCAGCGCGCCAGTATCAAGGCGGGACATATCGAGCAGCGCGCCCAGGATTTCCTCCACCGCCTCGAGTGATGCATCGATATTGTCGACCAGGCGGCGATCCTCGCGACCTCCGCGTTCGATCAAGCTGGTGACATAGAGGCGCGCCGCATTGAGCGGCTGCAAGATGTCATGGCTGGCCGCAGCCAGGAACTTTGTCTTGGAAACATTGGCTGCCTCGGCCTCGCCTTTGGCATGGGCGAGGGCAGCGTTGAGGCGGGTTAGTTCCTCGGTACGCTCGCGCACCCGCCGCTCAAGCGTTTCGTTCGACCGCTCTAGCGCTTCTGCCGCCTCCACGCTGGCGGTGATATCAGTGAATGTCGTGACGATTCCGCCATCGGGCATGCGATTGGCGCGCACCTCGATCACCACGCCTTCGGCAAATCGCTCCAGGAAGGGCTCGCGGCCGGAAACGTACCGTTCGATCTGCTCGCCTACGAATTCATCGGCGGTCGAAATCCCGTTGCGTTCGTTGTTCGAACGCAGAATGTCTGTAAGCCCTACGCCGGCGCAGATCAGAGCCGGTGGCAAGTCGAGGATTTCGCCGAATTGCCTGTTCCAGCAGATAAGTTGCAGTTCCTTGTCGAATACCGCGATCCCCTGGCGCACGTGATCGAGAGCGGTCTGCAGTATTTCACGATTGTACTGGATCGCAGCATTTGCATCGTCGAGCAGTTTTAACGCCGCCTTGGTCGATACCGTGCGCTTGCGAAGAAGCAGCGAGAGCACCAGGCGCGACGAAGCGCCGCCGATCGCCGAAGCGAGCGTATGCTCAGCATGGCGGATCAGCCGGAAATCAGCGTCGTCCTTCGGCTCCAGGCTGATACGGTGCGTCGCGGCGAAGCTGCTAAACGCGGAGCGCGTGCGTTCTTCGCCGAGATAACGAGCAACGGTGGTTGTAAGTTCGGCCACCGTCACCGACGAGCGCCAACGCCGGAAGCTCGGCGCACTTGGCGTGAAATTCGAGGGCACAAAAGTGTTGGCTTGGAGATGCTCGATCGATGAAGGCACACGGCGTAACGAAAAACCTACATAGCACAGGACATTCAGCAACAGACTCCAGACGACTCCGTGGACCAAAGGCGGCAACTCGAGCCAAAAAAGATGTTGCGGGCGCAGCACGCTCACGCCGCCCGGTCCTTCGGTGAGAATGCGCGCGCCGATTACGCCGATATCGGACAACGTCGGAAGCAGGAGTGTGTAAGCCCACACAACGAAACCGGCGGTCATGCCGGCTATGGCTCCGGCTGCGGTTGCACGCCGCCACACCAACCCGCCGAAGAAAGCCGGCGCCAGTTGCGCGATCGCCGCGAACGAGAGCAAGCCGATTGAAGCGAGCTGCGCCTCGCCGGCGGACCGATAATATGCGTAAGCGAGCAGCAGGATCGCGAAAATCGACAGCCGCCTAACCGTCAACAGGATCGAGCCGACATTCTCGCGGCCGCTGATCAGACTTCCGCGACGCTGCAAAACCAAAGGCATAACGATGTCGTTAGACATCATTATCGATAGTGCGACCGATTCGACGATCACCATCGCGGTGGCGGCGGAAAGCCCGCCGACGAATGCGGCGAGCGTAAAGAGGCTGGATCCGCTATGCAGCGGCAACGCCAGCACAAACATGTCGCTGTCAATCTTGCCGGCGGGAAAGGTCAGAAGACCCGCGACCGCAATCGGAACCACGAAAAGATTGATCAGAATCAAATAGACCGGATACAGCCAGACGGCGCGTCGGATCTCATCCTCGTTGTTGTTTTCGACAACGGCAACGTGAAATTGTCTCGGCAATAAAATAAATGCCACGAATGACAAAAGCGTCATCGCCACCAGAGTATCGATGCGAGGTTCGCGGTTGAAAATGGCGGCCGTCGCCGGTCGCTGCATCGCTTCTTGAAAGAGGGCTACAGGGCCGTCGAACATCCAGAACGTGACGAAAATTCCCACCGCAAGGAATGCAACGAGTTTGACGATAGATTCGGCGGCAACCGCCAGCATCAAGCCATGTTGGTGTTCGGTAGCGTCGATGTGACGCGTGCCGAAAAGAACGGCGAACGTTGCCATCGACAACGCCACGAACAGAGCAATGTCGCCGAGCACAGGGCGGGTAACCTCGGTGCCCGAGGTGATGTGAGCGAGAATGGTTTCGAGGGAAGACGAAACCGCTTTGAGCTGCAGCGCGATGTAGGGAATGGTGCCGACGATCGCAATCAATGCGACGGCCGCCGCGACGGCCTGGCCCTTGCCGTAGCGTGCGGCGATGAAATCGGCAATCGAAGTGATGTTGTGCGCCTTTGCCAGCCGGACAACCCTCATCAATAGCGGGCTGCACAGGCAGATCATCAACGCAGGGCCGATATAGATGGTGATGAAGTCGAGGCCCGTGCGTGAAGCAAAACCGACGGATCCGAAGAACGTCCACGACGTGCAATAGATCGCGAGCGATAGCGGGTAGATTAGCAGGCGGGCGCGCCCATCGCGACCAAGACCGCGCGTACGGTCACCATAGCTCGCCACCAGGAAGAGCAACCCGATGTACGCGAGCGCAACCGCAATGACGACCCAACCTTGCAGCATAGACTCTCCAGATCGGGACTTACGCGAGCCGGGTCACTTTAGCGAGCCAGGGCTACTCAGAACACTCTTGCGCGAAGCTTCTGCAAGGTGCCGCACTTCGCCGCAATGATATCATAAGCCACTGCAAAAACTCCATTTTTAACCATCTTGCAGCAGTTTGACGCGGCCCTCGGCACGCGGCATTGATCGCAGCAAACAAATGAGCCGCGGCGCAGGTGCGCCTGGCTCCGTAAAGAATGCCTGGCCTTGTCCCCACCGCCACCAATTGATCGTTTTTCAGTCCTGCGTCGCCTTGCCGAGACGCTGGCTGTTGCCGCCGCGGGCGGGACGGCGCTGGGTCTTGTAGGCGTTCCCGCAGGCTGGCTATCAGGTTCAATCCTGGCGGTTGCCGGTGCCTCGCTGGCCGGCCGGCCGATGTACATTCCGACCTTGTTGATGCGCGCGATTTTCGTGCTCATCGGCATATCACTCGGCGCAGTCGTCACGCCGGAAACGCTGCACGGCATGGCGACTTACCCGATCAGCATTGCCGTGCTGCTTCTGGCCATGACGGTCATCTCCGTTGTCGGAGCCGGGTATCTCCAACTCGTGCACCGATGGCCGCGAGTCGACGCGTATCTGGCTGCGGCTCCGGGCGGAATGTCGCAGGTCCTGACTCTGGCGATCGAATTCGGCGGCGATCTGCGCGCTATCGCGATCGTGCAGAGCATCCGCGTGGTCGTCATTGCCGTCGGCCTACCAGCGGGACTGTCGCTGCTCGGCCTGGTCGGTCCGCCAGTATCACGAGCTTCCGGTGCGATCAGCATCGCAGTGCTCGATGAACTCGCGATTCTTGTGGCCATTTCAAGCATCGTCGCGATTATTGCCCACCGCGTCCGTTTTCCTGGCGGCCTACTGTTTGGGGCGATGATCTCGTCAGCCGTGCTGCATGGCAGCGGCCTGATTCATGCCGTGATGCCTTGGTGGGTTGCAAACACCGCAATGGTCGCCATGGGCGCTGTTACAGGGTCACGCTTCGCCAACACTTCGCCGCGGCTGTTGCTCAATTTCGTTGCGGCCGCTTTTGGGTCGTTCGCGGTGGCAGTGGCAATCTCTGCTGTATTCGCGGCCGTTCTTATCAGCCTGCTCTCGCTGCGGGCCGGCGAGGTGATGATTGCTTTCGCCCCCGGCTCAGTCGATGCAATGATGCTGCTTGCGCTGGCGCTCAGTCTCGACCCGGTTTATGTCGGCGCACACCACCTGACACGGATCTTCTTTGTATCGTTGACCATGCCCCTTGTGGCGCGCTGGAATGCGCGCTCTCTCAGGATCAAAAGCGAGCCTGCCAAACCACCGCTGACACGGCCGCCATTCCAGGATTGAACAACTGAAGCGCGCTATTCCGCCGCCGCAGCTTGCAGGCGTCGCGCCAGACCGAGCCTTTCCCAGACGTCCACCAGCGCTTCCGCCAAGGCATTTACCAGGGCGTCGTCGTGGTAGGGCGAAGGCGTAATGCGCAAACGTTCCATGCCGCGCGGCACGGTCGGGTAGTTGATCGGCTGAATGTAGATGCCGTACTCGGACAGCAGCAGATCGCTCGCCGCCTTGCACTTCTCTGGATCGCCGATGAGCACTGGGACAATGTGCGTCGAGCTTGGCATCACCGGTAAACCGGCATTATTGAGCACCGCCTTCACACGGGCTGCGCGCTCCTGGTGCCGCTCGCGCTCCCAGCCCGAAGTCTTCAGGTGACGGATGGCCGCAGTCGCCGCGGCGCAGATGGCCGGCGGCAGCGCTGTGGTAAAAATAAAGCCCGGCGCATAGGAGCGCACCGCATCGACCAGGTCCTGGCTAGCCGCGATGTAACCGCCCAGACAGCCGAAAGCCTTGGCGAGTGTCCCCTCGATCACATCGACACGCTGCATGGCGTTATCGCGATCGCAGATGCCACCGCCGCGCGGTCCGTACATGCCAACCGCATGAACTTCGTCGCAATAGGTCATGGCGCCGTAGCGCTGAGCAAGATCGCAGATCGCGTGCACGGGCGCGACGTCACCATCCATGGAATACAGACTCTCGAACACGATGAGCTTCGGCCGCGCCGGATCGGCAGCCTTAAGCAGCTCCTCGAGGTGACTAAGATCATTGTGCCGCCAGATCTTCTTCTCGCAGGCAGACTGGCGTACGCCTTCGATCATCGAATTGTGGTTGAGCGCATCGGAGAGCAGCAGGCAGTTCGGCATCAGCTTCGCGATAGTTGCGATGCCGGTTTCGTTGGAGATATAGCCGGAGGTGAATACCAAGGCTGCAGGCTTACCGTGCAGGTCGGCGAGCTCGCGCTCAAGCTCGACCAGCGGATGATTGGTTCCGGCAATATTGCGCGTGCCACCGGCGCCGGTGCCCATGCGGGACGCCGCCTCCACCATGGCCCCGATCACCTTCGGATGTTGTGCCATCCCCAGGTAATCGTTCGAACACCAGATCACGACATCACGTTTGCCTTGCGGAGAATGCCAAATGGCGTGTGGGAATCGACCGGCAATCCGTTCGAGATCGGCAAATACGCGGTAGCGCCGCTCGTCTCGTAACTTATTGAGGGCAGACGCAAAAAACTGTTCGTAGTTCATGTCTTTGTTCTTCCCGGTCCCCGCGGCAGACAATGTTTTAGAAGGGTTCTAGGGTCCTTGTCGAGGCAAGATTCGTCGCATGTCGAACTTGCGTGTTGATCGTGGTCTGGAGTGACAGAGACCTGGCCCAACGCGCCACTATCGAGATGACCGCGCATATTGGAGGTAGGCCAACGCCTAAGTGCGGTTGGAGGACGCCCGGACGATCCCGTCCGCGTGCGCGGCATGATCAACGTCGTTGACGCGCTTCGTCCATCCCCTGCGCGGCCTTTTAGACCGTGCCGGCATCGCGAACGTCGCCCGCAATAAACTCGATGCCGGCTGCAGCTGCGGCACGCCGGCGCGGATTCCCGCGTGAATTGTCATCGAGTACGCGGACCCGATGCCCTTCCCCTACCAAAGCGCTCACAAGGGCAGAGCCGATGAAGCCCCCGCCGCCGGTAACGAGGATGCGGCTCACGCGCGCATCTCCTCTTTCTTGATTTCCGGCGCAACATTGATCCAGGCGCGTTGGCGGTGCGACTGGCGCGCGGCGTCGATGAGCTGTTGCACGCGGCAGCCTTCGGCAAAACCGGGCGTCGCAATGCCCCCGGTTTCAATGGCATCGAAAAACATTTTCGCCAGCCGTGACACCGGCGCGATTCGACCGTCCGGATATTTGGCGTCGATTGGGTCTTGTACGGCAATGCGCTCGAGTGCCGCCGCCGGCCGCTTTGCAAACGTCAGTTCGAAGCCGCGCATGTAGTCGGCGGCGGGATTGTGCAGCACCAACGTGCCATCCTCACCGAAGAATTCTATTTTGTGGCCGCTGCCGAAAAATGAGGCGCAACTCATCGACAGGCTGACCAGCGGGCCGGACACGAGTTGCAAGGCCATTGCTACAGTCGTTTCAAGCTCGTCATCATCAGGCAGCCCGCACACGCGTGCCGAAAGACCGGTGATCGGTCCACAAAACCATTCGAGATAGTGAAAGCAATGGGAGATGAAGTTGCCGATCACCCCGCCGCCATCGTCGCCAAGCGTCTTCCAGCTCCGCATGCGCAACTGGATCGCGCGGCTCTCCACGTGCCAGTGAATGGCAACATGACGCAAAAGGCCGATCGCTCCGCTATCAAGCATCGTCTTGGCGCGCTGCCAGCTCATGATCTGGTGAAAATTAAAGTCGATCATGGTCGGCTTGCGGCTGCGTGTCGCCTCCCTCAGCATGGCTCGCGCCGCGGCAAGATCGGTCGCCATGGGTTTCTCGGCAAAGACTGGTTTGCCGAGCGCGAGCGCACGCATCGCGATTTGTGCCTGCAAACTTGGCAGTGTCGCTATAGCGATGGCCTGCACGTCCTTGTCATCAACCAGTGCGCGCCAGTCGCCATACGCTTTCGCTACCGCAGCGGCCTTGGCAAATTCGGCCGTGCGCGTTACGTCGCTTCCGGCCAACGCGACCACCTCGCAGCGCGGATCGACACGGAACGCCGGCAGCTGCACGGTGCGGCCGTAGTTGGTGCCGATTATTCCCAAGCGGATCACGGTCTGAAAAACCCCACCAATTAAGATTTTGTCATGTGCGGCATGGATTTGAGCCAAATCGACATGCTGCGCAAGGCCGAGTCGCTATTCCGCCGTGTTCGAGCGATTTGCCGTGGCACCTCTCGTTCCAGCGACTTGCATCCGGCCTCGCCTGGCTGCAAAAAGCATCGGCATGAATGATAAACCCACCGGCATCGCCACCGGCCTCACGAATTATGGCGATCGCGATTTCTCGCTTTATCTACGGCGTTCCTTTGCGCAATCGATGGGCTATTCCCGCTCCATGCTGGCCAAGCCCGTGGTCGGCATCGCCTACACGCCGTCGGGCTTCAACAATTGCCACCGGCACTTTCCGGAGTTGCTGGACGCAGTGAAACGCGGCGTCCTGGCTGCCGGGGCCTTGCCGATCGAGTTCCCCACCATCTCGCTCGGTGAAGTGTTCCTCAATCCGACCAGCCTCAAATTCCGTAACCTTATGTCGATGGACACCGAAGAAATGGTCCGCGCCCAGCCCATGGATGCAGTTGTCCTGATGGGCGGTTGCGACAAGACAGTGCCGGCCCAGCTGATGGGTGCGGTGTCCGCCGGTAAACCTTCGATCGGACTGGTGGCCGGCCCGATGATGACCGGTCGTTATCGCGGGGAGCGGCTCGGCGCCTGCACCGATTGCCGCCGTTTCTGGGCGCAATACCGCGCCGGCAAGGTTGACAATAACGAAATCGCCGAGGTCGAGGGCAAGCTCGCGACCACTGCCGGCACATGTGCCGTCATGGGCACCGCGTCGACGATGGCCTGCATCGCGGAAGCACTCGGCATGATCTTACCCGGTACCGCCGCGATTCCCGCCGTGCACGCCGATCGACTCCGCGCCGCGGAAGCAACCGGCGCCGCAGCGGTCAAACTGATCGGTTCGAAGCTTACGCCCGATAAAATCGTCAACCAGAAATCGATCGAGAATGCATTGCTCGTGCTGCTCGCCATCGGCGGCTCGACCAACGCCGTCATTCATCTGACCGCGATTGCCGGGCGGGCCGGCATTCCAGTATCGTTGCAGCGTCTCAATGAATTGTCGGACTCGACGCCGGTGCTGGTGAATCTGAAGCCCGTCGGCAATGGTTACATGGAAGATTTCTTTGCGGCCGGCGGCATGGGCGCGCTGATGCGTGAATTGAAAGACTTGCTGCATCTCGACTGTCTGACCGTCACGGGCGAAACGCTCGGCGATAGACTGGCGCATGAGAGCGGCGATTGGGTTGACCGGAACATCATCGCAGAACGCAAGAAGCCGCTGGAGGCGCAAGGCGGGCTCGTGGCGTTATTCGGAAATTTGGCGCCTCAGGGCGCGATCCTCAAACGCTCGGCGGCCGACGCCAATCTGTTCGAGCATGAAGGTCGCGCGGTGGTGTTCTCATCGCTCGAAGATCTTGCCGCACGCGTCGACGACCCTGGCCTCGATGTCGACGCCGAGGACATTTTGGTGCTGCAAAACGCGGGCCCTCATTCCGCTTCAGCCATGCCGGAGGCCGGTTATCTGCCGATTCCGAAAAAACTCGCGGCCAAGGGCGTCAAGGACATGGTGCGCGTATCGGATGCGCGCATGAGCGGCACCGCCTTTGGAACGGTCATTTTGCATGTGACTCCTGACAGTGCCTCCGGAGGCACGCTCGGGCTCGTGCGCAGTGGTGACCGGATTTGCCTTTCGGTCAAAGAACGGCGCATCGATCTCGTGATTGACGAAGCCGAACTCAAGCGTCGCGCAGCGGCATCGAAGTCGGCAGTGCAAACGCCATCGCGCGGTTATGCCCGTCTTTATGCGCAGGAAATTCTTGGCGCCGACCAGGGCTGTGATTTCGCTTTTCTGAAACCACGTTGATTGCTGTCAAATGCAACCCGTGTGTCTGATCACTGGTGCGTCCGCCGGTATCGGTGCCGAGCTTGCCCGGGTTTTTGCATCTCACGGCCACGCCTTGGTGCTAACCGCGCGGCGCGAGGCAAAACTGGATTCATTGGCTACGCAGATCGCCGCCGCTGGCCACGTGCGCCCGATAGTGATCGCCGCCGATCTCACTTTGCGCGATGCTGCCGGGCGGCTGGCGAAGGAACTGGAGACCGCCGGCCTGGAGCCCGCGATCGTGGTGAACAATGCCGGCTTCGGTCTGCTGGGGGCAGCAGCGGATCTACCGCACGATCAAGAGCTCGCGATGATCGACCTCAACGTTCGCGCGCTCGTCGAGCTCACCCACCTGCTGTGGGGCGGGATGCTCTCGCGCCGCCGGGGCGGCGTGCTC
>Ga0187776_10001494_pt1 | contig 11711 bp, 10 predicted proteins | sample 0216_BV02_MP12_2_FD_132426 | JGI IMG/M metagenome (GOLD analysis project Ga0187776, IMG submission 132426) | Tropical peat soil microbial communities from peatlands in Department of Meta, Colombia - 0216_BV02_MP12_20_MG | ecosystem: Environmental > Terrestrial > Soil > Wetlands > Peat | place...
CGAGCTCCGGGCCAAGCTCGGGCTCGACCGGCCGCTGCCGGTCCAGTACGTCGAGTGGCTCGGCCGGGTGGCGCGCGGCGATCTCGGCGAGTCGCTCTGGACCCGGCGGCCGGTGCTCGAGGAGATCGGCCAGCGGCTGCCGGTCACGTTCGAGCTGGCCATGCTCGGCCTCTTCTTCGCGCTCCTGATCGCCGTACCGGTCGGTCTCATCTCGGCGGCCCGTCAGGACACGATCCAGGACTACCTCGCGCGCAGCGCCGCGATCCTCGGTCTGTCGGTGCCCGGCTTCTGGCTCGCCACCCTGTTGATCGTGCTGCCCGCCATCTGGTGGGGCTGGCGGCCGGTCAGCGGCTTCGTCGAGTTCTCGCAGGACCCGATCGGCCACGTGACCCAGCTGCTGCTGCCGGCGCTCATACTAGGGATCGCGACGGGCGCGGCGCTGATGCGTCTGACGCGCGGCATGCTGCTCGAGGTGCTGCGGCAGGACTACGTGCGGACGGCGTGGGCGAAGGGGCTCAGCGAGCGCGTGATCGTCGTGAAGCACGGGTTGCGCAACGCGATCATTCCGGTCGTGACCCTGCTGGGCACGCAGCTGCCGCAGGTGATCGGCGGCACCGTCATCATCGAGACCGTGTTCGGCCTGCCCGGGATGAGCCGATTCCTGTTCGACGCGATCAACCAGCGGGACTATCCGGTGATCCAGGGCGTCAATCTCGTCGTGATCTCGCTGATCGTGATCATCAACCTGACGATCGACGCGCTGTATGCCGTCCTCGACCCGCGGATCCGGTACTAGGCCGATGCGGCGAGGCGTCTGGATCGGCATCGTGGCCGCCGCGCTGGCCGCCGGCCTGGCCTGGGGCGCCGACGGGCCGACGCTCGAGGCCGCCGCCGCGGGGATCGAGAGCGCGGCCGCAAAGCCGGACGGCGATCGCGTCGTCGTCGGCCACCTGTCCCGGAAGCTCGGGCTCTCGGCCGACGTGCTGCGACAGCAGCGGACCTGGAGCGGCCTCGGCTGGGGCGACGTGCTGATCGCGAACTACCTGGCCGCGGCATCCAGGCGCACGTTCGACGAGACGGTCGCCGAGCATCGGAGCGGCAAGACGTGGAACGAGATCGCCGAGAGCCACCCGGCGGGGGAGGGGGCCATCGTCGCTATTGAGCGTCGTGCCGTGGCGGCTCCACCGCCGCGCGGCGGCCGCGCGTGAGCACGCGGGTCGGGATCCCCGATCGCGTGGGCCGGGTGAAGCCCGCCGACCGGACCCGTGCGTGGACGGGCGGGATCGGCACCCTGCTGGCGCTCGGGAAGTTCGCCCGGCGCAAGCCGCTGGGCGCGATCGGCGGGGTGATCGTCGTGGCGCTGCTGGTGATGGCGGTGTTCGCCGAGCGGATCGCGCCGTACGGCTACGACGAGACCATTCGCGGCGCCCGCATGCAGTCGCCCTCGGGGACGTACTGGCTCGGGACCGACAACCTGTCACGCGACATCTGGAGCCGGATCGTCTACGGCGCCCGCGTCTCGGTCACCGTCGGCTTCGCCACGGTGGGCCTGGCGGTGCTGCTCGCCACGTCCGTCGGAGTCTCCAGCGGCTACTTCGGCGGGGTCTACGATCTCGTCATCCAGCGCATCGTCGACGCATGGCTCTCGTTTCCGTATCTGGTCATCGTCCTGTCGGTCATGGCGGTCCTGGGCCCCGGACTCGTCAACGTCGTGATCTCGCTCGCGATCATCATCGCGGCCGTGAACTCCCGCGTGATCCGCGGCGCGACGATCGCGATCGCCCACGGCACGTACGTCGAGGCCGCGCGCGCGGTCGGCTGCGGACACGCGCGCATCATCGTGCGCCACATCCTGCCGAACGTCGCGGCGACGATCATCATCCTGGCGACGATCGGCCTGGGTACCGCGATCCTGGCCGAATCGGCGCTCTCGTTCCTCGGCTTCGGGGTGCCACCGCCGTATCCGGCGTGGGGTGCGATGCTGTCGGGGTCGGGACGCACCTACATGTTTCGCGCCCCCTGGATGGCGATCTGGCCGGGGATCGCGATCTCGCTGGCGGTGTTCGGGTTCAACATGCTCGGCGACGCCCTGCGCGACGTCCTCGATCCGCGGCTGCGCGGCGGCGGAGCGAGATGACCGCTTGACGTCCTCGCACCGCGGGAGTAGACAGGAATTACGGTGACGCGATCAGGTGTCGCGCGCCGTCGTGGGTCCACGCGAACGCAGGAGGTGTTGATGGAGAAGACACCACCGGACCTGTCAGCGGCGCCCCACGGAGCCTGCTAGCGGCTTCGAGCGGCGCCCGCGAGTTTCAAATCATCTTTTCCCGACGCATGTCGGGACGCGCAGCCCGGTCTGCGCAATGCGAAAAGGGGAGGCCGTGGGCGGCGACGTCCCGCCCACGCCCCCGAGACGCGCCGAGGCTTCGAGAAAGAACGCGCGCGCGTGCCGACTGACCTGTTCCTCTCGGCCTTGTCGTGGTCGCCCGCTTTGCTGGCCCGGGTCGTCCCGCCGTCCTGTGCGCGCGGCGTCGTTCCCGCTCCCGCCGTCGCGGTCGACGTGGCCGGCGACTCGATCGTAACGTTTCCGGAGTGGCGTCCTCGACAGCCGGCGTCCCGCCTGGTGCCGGCGCTCAGCGTCCTCGGCGAGGGCCCGCCAGGATTTCGCTTCGAGCTCTCGTCATACGCGGGCGGGGCCTGGTCGCCGTGGATCGCGGGCGCGCCCGTCGGGCGCGGGCGATTCGCCGATGGCGCCACGCGCTCCGACACCTTCCTCTGCGAGCTCGACGAGTTCATCGCCGATCCTCCGGCCGAGCGCATCCGGATGGTTCTCCGTGCGAGCGGCGCAGGGGCGGCCGGCGGACTGGCGGGCCCGTGGTGCGCGTCGCTGTCCGCATGGACCCAGGGAGGCGTGGCAACGGACGGCGCCGGAAGCGCTCGCCTGGCCGTTCCGGTGCTCAGCCAGATGGAGCAGGACGCGTCGATCCGCCATCGAATCTGCTCGCCGACCAGCGTGGCGATGGTGCTCGGCTACTACGGTCGTCGCGTCGCGGTCGCCGACCTCGCGGCCGAGATGTTCCAGGCGGAGCTCGATATCTACGGTCTGTGGCCCGCGGCGATTCGAGCCGCGGGCCGGCGCGGCGTCGGCGGCTATCTGCTGCGTTTTCCCGACTGGGGCGCCGCCGCCTGGTGCCTCGAGCGCGGCCTGCCGGTGATCGCATCGGTCCGCTACAGCGCCGGCGAGCTGACGGACGCGGCGATCGCCGAGACGACGGGACATCTGCTCGTGCTGACGGGCTACGCCGGCGCCGACGTCTTCGTCAATGACCCGGCGGCCCCGCGCGCCTCGGAGGTGGCTCGTCGCTACCGGCTGGACGAGCTCAGCCGCGTCTGGCTCACGCGCACGGGCATCGGCTATGTCCTCTTCGGCCCGGCACTGCCGACGCCCGAGATCGCGCCCGGACGCTGAGCGGTCCGACGTCCCGGGTGCGATACAATACCGCGATGATGCACACCAGACTTCGACTCGGCATATTGCTCGCGGCGCTCACCCTGAGCGCGTGCGGTCGCGACACCCGGGAGTGGATGAAGCTCGACTCGAGCTACACGACGGCGGAGTTCCGACGCGATCTGCAGGAGTGCACGATCAGCGGCAAGCTCGACGACGACTGCATGAAGACGCGCGGCTGGGTCGCCGTGACTCCACCCAAGGCCGAGCAGAAGACAGAAGATCCGCTCTCGATGCCCGCGAGCCGCAGTCAACGGCGCTAGACGGCGCCGCTCCGCTCCTCGATCGTCTGATCGGCCAGGCGCGACGCGATCATGCGGACACGGTCGAGCTCCTCCGCGTCGCCTGCGCGTGCCGCCAGCCCCTCGGCGACGCGCATGCACTGCTCGACCGTCGACCGATCGCCGAGCGTCCCGAAGGCCTCGGCCGCGTGCAGCACGCCGTTGAGGGAGCGCTGCTGGCGCGCGCGAAAGAATGCTATCCAGTACGTCTCGCGGGCCCGAGCGGCCGCGTCGCGCGCGAGTCCGGGAAACGCGGAGAGCCGGAGTGACGCGCCGGCGACGGTGAGGAGCCCGAGCCAGCCCGGATGGCTGAGCGCGGCCGAATAGGCCTGTCGCCAGGCACGGACGGACTCCCCGGGATCGTTGCTCGATAGCGCCTGCTCCATGGCCTGGATGTGAGCCGTCCAGGGCCCGAGCGCCTCGACCTTTCCGAACATGGGTCGCGTCATGATTGCACCTCCGTTACGGTGTCCGCGTCGCGCGGCGCCTACCGGTTGCAAGAGCTCCATCGCCTCGTCCTCTCTCGTGTGAATGGTCCACCGCCACTACGGTGTGAAGCCGCGATGCTCGAGTCCCTCGGCGCTGGCCGCCCACCGCTCCGTGAAGGCGCGAAGATGCTCCTGCGCGTACAGATCACGTGAGCTTTTTACGACCTGTCGCGCGACCCGGATGCATTGCTCGACGACCTCGCGGTCCCCGAGCTCCGCGAAGCGGTCGGCGGTGATCAGCACTCCCGCGAGCGATCCCGCGTTGCGCGCGCGGAACAGCGCGGCCAGATAGGCCTGGCGGGCCTTGGCCACCGCGGCGGCGCGGAAGCCGGCCCGAGCCCCCAGGGCTCGATAGGTGTCGGCAACCGCGATCATGCCTTCCCAGTGCCGGCTCCTCAGCGCCGCCGCGTAGGCATCGCGCCACAGGAGCTCGGCTCTGGCCAGGTCACCGTCGGCCAGAGCCTGCTCGACGCTGAGGAGGCGGGCTTGCCAGGCCAGCTGGGCCTCGGTCCCGATGGCGTGGTCGGCGATGACATCTCTGACAGTCGCCGCCAGCACCATCGGTCCGAGCATCGAGACGATCGCTGGGAGCAACAACCAGAGCCAGCGGCTCGACCAGAGCTCCTTCATAAATTCCTCCATGCGCGCTGTCACAACGCAAGCTCGATACCATCCGGAAAGATGCATGAAAACGCAGCGTTACAAGCTGGCAACCGACAACCCCGGCGAATCGATGGTCAAGAGTTGAACACCGTACTGACCGGCGAGTAAGATGCTGAGGCCATGAAACACCTCGCGGATCTGCTCGGTGACAGTCCGGGCATGAGGGCGATTCGTGAGCAGATCTCGAGGCTCCTGACCCGCCAGCAGGACGCGCGAAGACTGCCGCCGGTTCTGATCGAGGGCGAGACCGGGACCGGCAAGGGGCTGCTCGCCCGCGTCATCCATCGCGCGGGGCCGCGGCCGGATGGTCCCTTCGTCGACGTCAACTGCGCGGCAATTCCGGAAACGCTGCTGGAGGCCGAGATGTTCGGCTTCGAGAAGGGCGCCTTCACCGACGCTCGGCGCTCGAAGCCGGGCCTCCTGCAGACCGCTCATCGAGGGACGATCTTCCTGGACGAGGTCGGGCTCTTGTCGGAGGGGCTGCAGGCCAAGCTCCTCAAGGTGCTCGAGGAGCGCACCGTGCGTCGGCTCGGCGCCACGCGTGACGAGCCGATCGACGTCTGGATCCTCACCGCGACCAACGAGGACTTGAAGGCCGCGATCCAGGTCCGGCGATTCCGCGAGGACCTGTATCACCGCCTCGCCGTGCTCACGCTCTCCTTGCCGCCTCTCCGCGAGCGCGGCGAGGACATCCTGATGCTCGCCGAGCACTATCTCGGTCGGGCGTGTAGCGACTACGGCGTGTCCGCGAAGACGCTGGGCCCCGACGCGCGGGCGGCGCTCCGCTCGTACTCGTGGCCGGGTAACGTCCGCGAGCTCGCCAATCTCATGGAGCGCGTGGCGCTGCTCTCATCCGATCCGGTGGTCGGCGCGGATGCGCTCGGACTGGCGTCGGCGCCTCCGCCCAAGATCGCCGCGCCGACGACCGCCGCGGCCGGAGCGATGAGCTCGCTCGACGACGCCGTCCGCGATCGCGTCGTCGAGGTGCTGCGCCAGACAGGGTGGAACATCTCGCGGACGGCGGCGCTCCTCGGCATCTCGCGCAACACGCTGAGAGCTCGCATCGACAAGTACGGATTGCGCCCGGGGGAGGTGCCGTCCCCGGAGCCGCGCGCGCCTCGACCCGAGCGCCGTCAGGCGCGTCGCGTCGAGCCGCCTCCGGCCCCTCCGGAAGCCGCGCCGCCTCCGGGCGTCGCCGCGCCGGCGGCAGCCGCGGCGCCGCCGCCGCTGGAATGGGAGCGCCGGCGCGTCACGATGCTGCGGGCCTCGCTCCTCGCCCCATCGGCGCCGGAGACGCTGCTCGAGACCAATCGCGCGCTCGAGCTGGTGCTCGACAAGGTGCGGAGCTTCGGCGGCACGATCGAGGGCCGGGGGCCGACCGGCGTCGCCGCCGCGTTCGGGCTCGATCCGACCGAAGACGCGCCGAGCCGCGCGGCGCACGCCGCCATGGCGGTGGTCAACGCCGTCACGCGCGCCCGGCAGGAGGTCGGGTCGGGTCCCGCCATCAAGGTCGGCGTCCACACGAGCCCGATGCTCGTGGGCCGCGGCGCCGGGGCGCCCGAGCTCGACCTCGAGGGTAAGCAGGCGGCGCTGATCATCCTCAACACCGTGATCGAGCGCGGCGCGGCCGACAGCGTGACGGTCAGTGAGCCGACCGCGCCGTTTCTCACCCGGGGATTCGAGTTCCGCGAGCTGGACGGCGAGGAACACGGCCGCGGCCGCGTCTTCGCCCTCGTGGGACGCGGGCGGATGGGGCCAGGCCACGGAGGCCGTGCCTCGACGTTCGTCGGCCGCAATCGCGAGCTCGAGCTCCTGTCGAGCCGTCTCGAGTCCGTGATTCGAGGCCACGGCCAGATCGTCGGGATCAGCGGCGAAGCCGGCATCGGTAAGTCGCGCCTGATCTTCGAGTTTCGCGAGAGCCTCGCGGGCCGGGGTGTGACGTGCCTGGAGGGCCACTGCCAGCCGCACGGCACCGCGGTGCCCTACCTGCCGATCCTCGACGTGCTCCGGGCCGCCTGCGGCATCGAAGAAGGCGATGTGCGCGCGGTGATGGCGGACAAGGCTCGCTCGACCTTGCTCGAGGCGGGCCTGGACCTGCTGGAGACGGCGCCGTACGTCCTGCACCTCCTGGATATCGAGCCGGACGACGAACGGTTCGCGGCACACAGCGCCGACGTCGCGAGAGCGCGGATCTTCGACGCGCTTCGCCAGCTGACCTTGAAGAAGAGCCGCAAGGACCCGCTGGTGCTCATCATCGAGGACCTGCACTGGATCGACAGCACGTCCGAGGAGTATCTCGCCTCGCTCGCGGAGAGTCTCCCGGGGGCCCGGCTGCTCCTGGTGTGCACGCATCGAGGCGGGTACCGCCCACCCTGGATCGACAAATCCTACGCAACGCAGGTGGCGCTCCAGCCGCTTGCGCCGGAAGAGAGCGCCCGTATCGTGCGGTCGGTGCTCGGCCCCGATCAGGCGGCCGCGTTCTACGATCTCATCGTCGCGAAGGCGGAGGGCAATCCGTTCTTCGTCGAGGAGCTGGCGCGGACGGTCCGCGAGCAGATGGGTGGCGCGTCACCGATGACCGTGCCCGACACCATCGAGGAGGTTCTTGGGGGACGCATCGATCGGCTTGCCCCGGAGGACAGGCGGCTGCTAGAGATCGCGGCGGTGGTCGGCAAGGAGGTGCCGTTTGCGGTCGTCCACTCGGTGTCCGGGTTGACGGAGACCGCGTTGCGGCGCGTGTTCGAGCGCCTCAAGAGCGCCGAATTCGTCTACGAGACGAGCCCGGGGCCGGAGACCGAATTCACGTTCAAGCACACGCTGACCCACGAGGTCGCCTACGGGCGAGTCCTTCGGGCCGCGCGCCCCGCGTTGCACGCGCGGATCGTCGAGTCGATGGAACGGCTCTATCACAACCGGCTGGCCGAGCAGGTCGACCGTCTCGCTCATCACGCGCTGGCCGGCCAGGCGTGGGCGAAGGCGGTCGACTATCTCCGGCAGGCGGCGGCGCGCGCAGCGGCCCGGTCGGCGCACCGGGACGCGGTCGTCCATCTCGAGCAGGCGCTCGCGGCGCTGGGGCACCTGCCCAGGGACCGCGCGTGGACCGAGCAGGCGATCGACATCCGTCTGGACCTGCGCCTGACGATGCTTCCTCTGGGTGAGCTCGAGCCGATCCTGTCGCATCTCCGGGAGGCTGAAGCGCTCGCCGCAGAGCTGGGGGACCAGCGCCGGATCGGCCGGGTACTGGTCTACCTGACCGGCCACTATTACCAGATGGGCCTGAACGAGCGAGCGCTCGAATACGGCAAGCGCACGCAGGCGATCAGCGATGCCCTGCGAGACTTCAGTCTCGACGTCGCGACGAACGCCTACGTGGGTCAGCTCCACCTCGGCCTCGGCGAGTACCGCGCGGCGACTACCTTGTTCCGGAAGAACGTGGAAGCCCTCGTCGGCGACCGGATGCTCGAGCGCTTCGGTCTGCCGCAGCTTCCCGCCGTGCATTCTCGCTACTGCCTCGTGCTCTGCCTGGCGGAGATGGGAGAGTTCGCCGAGGGTATCGTGCGGGGCCAGGAATCGATCCGGATCGCCGAGTCCATCGAGCAGCCGCTCAATCTCACCGCGGCGACATCCGGGCTCGGGAGACTCTACCATCGCAAGGGCGCCCTCGAGCACGCCGTCCCGCTCCTCGAGCGAGCCCTGCAGCTCAGCCGCACGTGGAACCTCCGCATCTGGCTCCCGCAGGTCGCGACCGCGCTCGGCTCCTCGTACGCGGCGATGGGACGCCTGGCCGAAGCGCTGCCGCTGCTCGAGGAGGCCGTCTCCGTGGGTGCCGCCATGCGACTTCTGAGCGCTCAGGCGCCGGCGCTGACCGCGCTCGGCGAGGCGCGCCTGCTCGAGGGCAGTGCCGCGCAGTCCCTGACGCTCGCGCAGGCCGGACTGACGGTGGCTCAGCAGAACGGCCGGCGCGGCCACGAGGCCTGGGCGCTGCGCCTGCTCGGCGACCTCGCGCTCGGCCGGTCGGAGGCGCCGGCTGCTTCGGACTACTTCGGCCGCGCCCTCCAGCTGGCGACCGCGCTCGACATGCAACCGCTACGGGCCCACTGTCACCTGGGGCTGGGGCGCGCGCGGCGAATGGTCGCCGACGACGATGCGGCCGGACGCGAGCTGGCGGCCGCCGTGGATCTGTTCCGTGCGATGGACATGGGCTACTGGCTTGCCGAAGCTTCCGCCGCGGCGCGCGAGCAACGCTGAACGCTGGCGCGCCGCGGCGCGCGCCGTCACTTCTTGCGTCGGCTCACCTTGCCGCCGTAGCGACGCACGATCTTCTCCATCGCTTGGCGCAGTCTCTCGAGGCCGGGCTTGGTCATCGGCCGCTTCACGCTGAAGGTCACCCGGACCTGCTTCCCTCTGGGCTGAAGCCTCGGCATCGTCATGTCCTCCTCGGCCTGCGGGCCACGAGCCGCCGCGCGGCGACGGGCGTGACGGCAAAGTCCTCGAGTTCGAAGCCATGACGCCGCGCGAGCCATGTCAGCTCGAGGCGTAACGCCTCGGCGTCACGGGCATCGAGATCGCCGTCGACCTGGTATCGATCGCGCCGCTCGGTGGGCTTCGTCGTCATGGGCGATGAGCGCGGCCGTCTCCCTCGACTCCAGAGGAGACGGCCGCGGACCGAACTCTAGCGGGTCTTCTTCCGTCTGGTCGTCTTTGCCTTCGGCTTGAGCTTGCCGCCGTGCTTCTTCACGAATTTCTCGAGCGCTGCCTGTAGCTTGGCCTGTGCCTTGGCGGTCTTCGGGCGTCGGACCGAGAAGGACACCCGAACCTTCTGTCCCGACGGCTTGGTGATCGGCATTCAGCGACCTCCTGCGTGCATGACATGTTTACCGCGCCCGCGGCTAGGGCCGCGCATCCTCGATCCCGTCGGCCAAGTCGTCGGCATGAAAGATGCCCGCCAGCGTGTCGAGGTTACGGACCATATAATAGTCCTCTACCGCCTCATATTCGCTCTGGACATTCCAGCGTCGCCCGAGCGCCAATCGCACGTAGCCCGACGCCATGTTGTGCCGACCGACGAGGTCGTACAGATTGGTGCTCATGCTGAACCGGCCCGCGTTGATCTCGGTCACACACGGAACACCGCGGGAATCCTCCCGAACGTCGAAGCAGTAGATGCCCGAGGCCTTGCGGTCGACGGCGTGCACGGCCGCCGCGCATACCGCCGCGATGCGAGGCTCGTCGACCGTCTTGGCGAGCGCCGCGACCGAGGAGGTGCCGGGCTCCCCGTCGAACGGCACGAGACGCTCGAAGGTCTTCGTGAGGACGAGCGTGCCTTCGCTCCACAGACTCTGACAGCTGAAATCACGCCCGGGCAGATACTCCGACAGGGTGAACTCCGTCGGACGTACGCCGCGTATCCGCTGCCAGTACGCGATCCAGCTCCGGGCCTGGGCGGGCGTCTCGACGAGGAGGGCGCCGCGTCCTCCGTGACCGGACCTCATCCGACACCAGACTCGGCGCGCCGGCGCCAGGCGGCGAAAGAGTCGGGGAATATCGGCCAGTCGCCGCACCGCATGCGTGACCGGACTCGGCACGCCGTGCGCCCGCAGATGGGTGGCCAAAGCGTACTTGTCCCGGCACAGGTCGATGACTGCGGAGCGGGGCAGGAAGACGCGCCGGCCGAACGAGCGCCGCGCCCGCCCGATCTGGTCGACGTCGGCATCGGACGTCGGGATGAGCAGGTCGATCCGTTCGCGCCGGGCGAGTGCCCGGAGCGCCCGGGCGTAGTCGCGGTGGCGGCTCGGGGGCAGCAGATGCTTCGAATCGGCGGCGGACGTGCGAAGGGCGAAGCGATCGTCGTGGCACCCGACGATCCGCAGCGGCAGGTCACCCGCCCGGAGACTCCGGATCAAGTTCTCGGCGGGCCCCGTGCCCGCCCCGGTGACGAGCACGCGCGCCGTCATGACGCCGGCAGGATTCCACGCCGCCGAAAGGCCGCCCGGATGATCTTGGTGTACCGGCCGCCGAGCGCTCTGTCGGCGGCGATCATCTTCGCGACGACACCCGAGTAGGGAAGGCGCCGAGTACCGCGCGGGCGATCGCGGCCGGGAAAGTCCGCGACCGAGGTCCGCGCCCATGTCGCGGCGAGCAGACGCGCAAAATCGTCGCGGGCGTCGAGGAGCGCGAGCCGGAACTTCGCTGGATCCTTCGCGTAGTGCACGGCGAAGCTCCTCCGAAGCTGCTGAAATCGCCGGTGTGTCGCGGGCGGCGACGCTCGATCGATGGCGATGGCGATGGCGCTCTTCGACTCCCGGGCCAGCCCGGCTGGAATCGCGCCGCGCTGGACGAGATAGCGCTCGTAGATCTCGACGAACACGTCGAAGGCGCCCCCGGTGAACAGCCGCGAGAACGCATGCGCCTCGTATTTCTTTTCCGCAGTGGCGATCGAGCGCGACCAGGTCGTGGCGGCATTGAACGCACTCCGGATCTGGGCGCCGCGGCTCTCCTCCCCGAACCGCGAAAGCATGTTGCGTGAGAACAGTCGTCCCCGTGTGTTCGTGAGAAGGCGCGTGACGACACGCTCGAAGTGCAGGCAGGCGATCAGCGCGACGAGGTCGGCCGCGGCCTCCTCGTGCGCTCGATATTCCAGCGTCTTTTTGGCGGCGGTCGGGTTCCCGATGATAGACTTGAGGATCAGGTGCCCGGTTTCGTGCGCGACGACGTCGAAGTTCTCGCACAGCCACCCGCGCGGACGGCGCCGGCGGCGGCCTTTCACGACGA
>Ga0187776_10001495_pt1 | contig 11709 bp, 10 predicted proteins | sample 0216_BV02_MP12_2_FD_132426 | JGI IMG/M metagenome (GOLD analysis project Ga0187776, IMG submission 132426) | Tropical peat soil microbial communities from peatlands in Department of Meta, Colombia - 0216_BV02_MP12_20_MG | ecosystem: Environmental > Terrestrial > Soil > Wetlands > Peat | place...
CACGCCCGAGACCACCGGCACCTTCTTCAGCCGCTTGCCGAGCTTCATGGTGGTGGCGAGCACGTCCTTGGCCGTCTTCGCGCCGCGCACTACTTCGAGCAGCCGCATCACATTGGCGGGCGAGAAGAAGTGCGTGCCGATCACGTCCTGCGGGCGCTTGGTGACCGCGGCGATCGCGTTCACGTCGAGCGTCGAAGTGTTGCTGGCGAGGATCGCGCCCGGCTTCGCGGCGGCGTCGAGCTTGCGGAAGATGTCCTGCTTGACGTCCATCCGCTCGAATACCGCCTCGACCACGATGTCGGCGTCCCGCGCGGCGGCGAGGTCGAGCGAGGGCGCAATGAGCGCCATCCGCTTGTCCATATCCTCCTGCTTGAGGCGTCCCTTGGACACGGTGTTCGCGTAGTTCTTCCTGATGGTCGCAAGTCCCCGCTCGATCGCCTCCTGCTTCATCTCGATAAGCGTCACCGGGATGCCGGCGTTCACGAAGCTCATGGCGATGCCGCCGCCCATGGTGCCGGCGCCGACGATGGCCGCTTTGCGGATCTCGCGCGTCGGCGTGTCCTCGGGCACGTCGGGGATCTTGGCGGTCTGGCGCTCGGCGAAGAACATGTGGCGCAGCGCCTTCGACTCCGTGGTGTTGACCAGGTACTCGAAGCGCTTGCGCTCTTCCTTGCGCCCTTCGTCGAACGGCCTGGTCGCCGCGGCTTCGACGCAGGCGACGATCTCGAGGGGCGCCGGGTAGCCCCTCGAGGCCTTCGCCACCTCGGCGCGCGCCGCCTCGAAGAACGCCTTCGGGTCGCCCTCGAGCCTGACCGCCAGATCGCGGATGCGACGCGGCCCCTTGCCCGCGGCGACCAGCTTCTTCGCGTAGGCGGTCGCCGCTTCCAGAAGGTTGCCTTCGACGATCTCGTCCACGACGCCGAGCGCCTTTGCCTTTTCCGCCGGGATCGGATCGCCGGTGGTCATCATCCTGATCGCTTCAGCAGCGCCGACCACGCGCGGCAGGCGCTGCGTGCCGCCCGAGCCGGGCAGGATGCCAAGCTTCACTTCCGGCAGGCCGATCTGCGACTTGGGCAGCGCGACGCGGTAGTGGCAGCCGAGGGCGAGCTCGAGCCCGCCGCCGAGCGCGAAGCCGCCGATCGCCGCGACCAGGGGCTTCTTCATCGCGTCCTGCTGCTCGTTGACCTCGGGCAGGTTCGGCGGCGTCATCGGCTTGTTGAATTCGCGGATGTCGGCGCCGCCGGAGAACGCCTTGTCGCTGCCGATGACCACTACCGCCTTCACTGCGCTATCGGCCTCGGCCTTCTTCAGGCCTTCCATGATGCCGGCGCGCAGGGCGTTGCCCAGGCCGTTCACGGGAGGGTTGACCAGGGTGATGACGGCGATGCCGTCGCGTACCGAATAGGGCGCTGCGTCGCTCATGCGGGGTCTCCGGGCTGGACGAGAGGATTGCTGCGCGCGGGGGAGGCCGATTCTACCGGCAAGTCACACCTCGAGCCACTCCTTGCGCATCGCGGCGTTCGAGCGGATGTCCTGCGGTGAGCCCTCGAACACGATGCGTCCGTGGCCCATCACGTACAGGCGCTCGGAGATGTCGAGCGCGATCGCGAGCTTCTGCTCGACGAGCAGGATCGACACGCCGCGCCGCTTGATTTCGAGGAACAGCTCCGCCATCTGCGCGACGATCTTTGGCGCCAAACCCTCGGTGGGCTCGTCGATCATGACGAGCTCGGGGTCGCCCATCAGGGTGCGACAGAGCGTCAGCATCTGCTGTTCGCCGCCGGAGAGCACGCCAGCCGGCGTGTCGGCACGTTCCTTCAAGCGCGGGAACAGCGCGAACATGTCCTCCATCCTCCAGCGTTCGGCCGCCTTGGCCGACTTCTGCCCGAGCAGCAGGTTCTGGCGCACCGTCAGCGTGGGAAAGATGTCGCGATTCTCCGGAACGTAGCCCAGGCCCTTGTGCGCGATGCGGTAGGCCTTCTGGCCGGCGATCTCCTCGCCCTTGAAGCGGATCGAGCCGCGACATTGCACCATCCCCATGATCGCCTTCACCGTGGTCGAACGCCCAACGCCGTTCCTGCCGAGCAGCGACACGATCTCTCCCGTGCCGAGCGCGAGCTGCACGCCGTGCAGGATGTGGCTCTTGCCGTAGAACGCGTGCAGGTCGCGCACCTCAAGCATGCGCGTTTTCCTTGTGCAAGGCGCCGAGATAGGCTTCCTGCACCGCCGCGTTGGCGCGGATGTCCGCCGGCGCGCCGCTCGCGATCACCTCGCCGTATACCAGCACGCTGATGCGGTCGGCGAGGTCGAACACCACGCCCATATCGTGCTCGACCATCACGAGCGTCCTGCCCTCGGTCACCTGGCGGATAAGCGCGACTGCGTGCGCGGTCTCGGTTCGGCTCATGCCCGCGGTCGGCTCGTCGAGCAGGATCACGTTCGCGCCGCCCGCGATCGTGATGCCGATCTCGAGCGCGCGCTGCTCGGCATAGGAGAGCGTTCCCGCGGGCTGGCCGCGACGCGCGGCGAGACCGATGCGCTCCATCACCTCCTCGGCGCGCCGGCGCACCTCGCGCAAGCCTCCCACCCGGTGCCAGAAGGAATAGCGGTGGCCCGCGCCCCACAGCGCGCCGCAGCGGATGTTCTCGTACACCGACAGGTTGTGGAAGATGTTGGTGACCTGGAAGCTGCGCGACAGGCCCTTGCGGTTGATCTGGAACGGCTTCAGACCGGTGACGTCTTCCCCCTCGAGCAGCACGCTGCCCGAGCTCGGCGCGTAGCGGCCGGAGATGAGGTTGAACAGGGTGGACTTGCCCGCGCCATTCGGGCCGATGATCGCGTGGCGCTCGCCGCGCCCGATCTCGAGCGACACACCGTTGATGATCGGCGTCCTGCCGAAGCTCTTGCGCAGCTCGCGCAGCTCGATCGCGGCGGCGCTCATCGCTGGCCTTCCTGCATCTGGTTCTGGATCGTGCCCCAGCGCTCGCCGACGCGTCGCGCGGCGAAGCCGAGCGCCGCCGCCCCGGCGGCGAGCAGCAGCGCGAACGCGGCCCAGGGGCGCGGCGAGCGGGCGTCGAAGCCGATGCCGAACAGCGCCATTTGCGGCTCCAGGCTCTGGTCGGAGATGCGGTACACCATCTCGACCACGCCGACGAGGCCGGTGAAGGCGACCAGGCCGGCGGCGAGCGCGAGCAGGTAGGGCGGCACCAGCTCGCCGAATCGCCGCGCGCGGATCACCGGCACCTGCATCATGACCAGCGAGGCGATGCCGCCCGGCGCGAACAGCACCATGGCGAGGAAGAACAGGCCGAGGTACAGCAGCCAGGCCTGCGTGAACCCGGACAGCGCGACGACGAAGAATATGAACACTACCGAGCCGATGATCGGGCCGAAGAAATATCCCGTGCCGCCGATGAAGGTGGCGAGCAGCACGCCGCCGGAGCGCAGCGCGGACACGTTCTCGTCGGTCACGATCTCGAAGTTGATGCACGACAGCGCGCCGGAGACGCCGGCGAAGAAGGCCGCCAGCACGAGCTGCAGGAAACGCACCTTCTGCGTGTCGTAGCCGACGAACTCGGCGCGCTCCGGGTTGTCGCGCACCGCGTTCGCCATGCGGCCGAGCGGCGTCTGCGTCAGCGCGAACATCGCGATCATGCTCACGAAGCACCAGAACGCGACCAGGTAGTAGACCTGGATCGCCGGGCCGAAGGTGATGCCAAGCAACGGCCTGCCGACCATGCGGTTGGTCGAGATGCCGCCCTCGCCGCCGAAGAATCCGGGGAACATCAGCACGCAGGCGTGCACCAGCTCGCCGATGCCAAGCGAGATCATGGCGAAGGTGGTACCGGCCTTTCTGGTGGTCACGTAGCCGAACACGACGCCGAACGCGAGTCCCGCCAGCCCGCCGACGAGCGGCAGCAGGCTCACCGGGATGACGAGCGTGCCCCTGCCGATCATGTTCAGCGCATGCACGGTGAAATACGCGCCCAGGCCCGAGTACACCGCGTGCCCGAACGACAGCATGCCGCCCTGTCCGAGCAGCATGTTGTACGAGAGCGCGAAGATGATGAACGTGCCCATCTGCGTCAGCATCGTGAGCGCGAAGCCGTGCCTGAACACGAGCGGCGCGAGCGCGAACAGCAGCACCGTGCCGCCCCACAGCAGCCAGCGCCCTAGGTTGACCGGCCGGTCGCGCAGGCTCGGCACGTCAGCCCTCGCGCGTCCCGAGCAGGCCGCGCGGCCTGAATATCAGGATCAACACCATCAGCAGGTAGGGAAGCACCGGCGCGGTCTGCGCGACCGTGATGTTCAGCCCGAAGATCTTCCAGTCCAGGCCGACGGAGAAGGTCTGCAGGCAGCCGATCAGCAGCGAGGCGACGAAGGCGCCGGCGAGCGAGCCCATGCCGCCGACCACCACCACCACGAAGATGATCGGGCCGACGGCGGCCGCCATGCCGGGCTCGGTGACGAAGGCGTTGCCGCCGATGACCCCGGCGAGGCCGGCGAGCGCAGCGCCCCCGCCGAACACCAGCATGAACACGCGCGGTACGTTATGCCCCAGTGCCTCGACGGTCTGCGGGTGGGTGAGCGCGGCCTGGATCACCAGGCCGATGCGCGTGCGCGTGAGCGCCAGCCAGATCGACACCAGCATCGCGACCGACACCAGCATCATGAACACGCGATAGGTCGGGTACTCCGAGGTGAACACCCGGAACAGCGGACCGTCGAGCGAGGCCGGGATGCGGTATTCGACCGCCGCGCGGCCCCACACCAGGTGCACGGCCTCGTCGACGAGATAAGCGAGGCCGAAGGTGAACAGCAGCTCGGCGACGTGGCCGTAGCGGTGCACCGTGCGCAGGCCGAAGCGCTCGACCAGCATGCCGATGCCGCCGACGAGCAGCGGCGCGACGACCAGCGCCGGGTAGAAGCCTACGTAAAGGCTGACCTGATATGCGAAATACGCGCCCAGCATGTAGAAGCTGGCGTGCGCGAAATTCAGCACCCCCATGAGCGAGAACACCAGCGTCAGGCCGGAGCACAGCATGAACAGCAGCAGCCCGTAGCTGATGCCGTTCAGCAGCTGGACGACGAAGAATTCCATGCGCGAAAAAACGGGGGGCGAACCCCCCGTCCACCGCTATCGGGCGCGGATCACGGACGCTGCATCTGGCACGAGGTCGGCGTCGCGGTCACGTACGGCTCGACACGCGCGTCGGTCACCGGCGCGAGGCCGCTGCCCTCCATGTCGATCTTGGCTTCCTTGGGTCCGCCCTTGGAGGCCATCTTCTGCAGCGTGAACACGTACAGCGGCTGGATCAACTGATGGTCCACCTTGCGCATCTCGAGCTCGCCGAGGTCGCCCTGCATCTTCATGCCCTCGAGCGCATAGGCCACCTTCTTCGGGTCGTCGGACCCGGCCCGCTTCATGGCTGCCACCAGCATGTCGAACATGATCTTGCCGCGCAGGTAGTAGAAGTCGGGATTTCCCTTGGGCGCCTGCTTGCGGTAGGCCGCATCCCAGGCCGCGACCTTGTTGTTGGCGACGTTCGAGTGGTACTCGGCCACGATCTTCACGTGCCCCGCGGCCGCCTCGCCCATCGCGGTCGGGGTGCCTAGGCCGCCCGCGTAGTACGTGTACCAGTCGACGTCGAGCCCGGCCTCCTTGCCGGCCTTCACCAGCAGCGACATGTCGTTGCCCCAGTTGCCCGTGATGACGGAGTCGGCGCCGGCAGCCTTGATCTTGGCGACATATGGCGCGAAATCCTTCACCTTGCCGAGCGGATGGAACTCGTTGCCGACGATCTGCACGTCGGGGCGCTTGCGCTTGAGCATCTCGACCGCCGCATCCGCCACCGCGTGGCCGAAGGAGTAGTCCTGGTTGATCAGGTACACCTTGTGCACGTTCTTGTTCTTCGCGATGACGGCGGTTAGCGCCTCCATCTTCATGTCGGCGCTCGCGTCGAAACGGAAGTGCCAGAAGCTGCATTTCTCGTTGGTGAGCGCGGGATCGACCGCGGCGTAGTTCAGGTACAGAATCTCCTTGCCCGGATTGCGCGCGTTGTACTTGGTGACCGCGTCCGAAAGCGCGAGCGCCACTGCCGAGGAATTGCCCTGGGTGATGTAGCGGATGCCCTCGTCCTCGACGCGCTTGAGCTGGTTGAGCGACTCCTGCGGGCTCACTTTGTTGTCGAAGGGAACGATCTCGAGCTTCTTGCCGAGCACGCCGCCGTGCTTGTTCAGCCAGTCCGCGTAGAACTGGAACTCGGCCAGCCCTTGTGCGCCGGTATTGGCGAACGGACCCGACAGCGGGTCGATGTAGCCGATCTTGATGGTTTGCGCCTGCGCGCCGATCGCGAACAGGGCTGCGGCGGCGCCGACTGCGGCCGCGCGGCTGAATTTGCTGATCATGGGGTCTCCGTATGGGTGCGAAATAAGCGCGGCAGAGGATGGTCTTGTTCTGAGCGCCGCAGCTTGCGAAGATGTTAGTTATCGCCCCGCAAGCGGTCAAGGAGGGGCGGACGCTTGACCGGCCGCCGCGCGCAAGAGTAGCTTCGCCCGGCCGCGCCGCATCGTGAAATCGCATTCCGGAGGAGCTGCCATGCAAGGCCTGATGATGGACGTGCCGCTGCTGATCGCCAACCTGATCCGGCACGCCGATCGCCACCACGGCGAAACAGAAATCGTCTCCAAGACCGTCGAAGGCGACATCCACCGTTACAACTACCGTGCGGCGCACAAGCGCGCGCGCCGGCTGGCGAAGGCGCTCGAGGCGCTCGGCGTCAAGGCAGGCGAGCGCGTCGCGACGCTCGCCTGGAACGGCTACCGCCATTTCGAGGTCTATTACGCGGTCGCCGGCAGCGGCGCCGTGATCCATACCATCAACCCGCGCCTGTTCCCCGAGCAGATCGTGTACATCGCCGGGCATGCCGAGGACAAGGCCGTGTTCTTCGACCTGACCTTCCTGCCGCTAGTCGAAAAGCTCGCGCCGCAGCTGAAGACGGTCAAGAGCTTCGTGCTGATGACCGACCGCGCGCACATGCCGAAGCAGAGCGCGATCCCGGGACTGCTGTGCTACGAGGAGCTGATCGACGCGCAGGACGACCGCTACGAATGGCCGAGCTTCGACGAGCGCACCGCGGCCTGCCTGTGCTACACCTCGGGCACGACGGGCAACCCGAAGGGCGCGCTGTACTCGCACCGTTCGACGATGCTGCACGCCTACGCCGCGGCCTTGCCCGACGCGCTCAACCTCTCGGCGCGCGACGTGGTGCTGCCGGTGGTGCCGATGTTCCACGTCAACGCCTGGGGCCTGCCGTATTCCTGCGCCCTGACGGGCACCAAGCTCGTGCTTCCGGGTCCGCATCTGGACGGCAAGAGCCTGCACGAGCTGTTCGAAGCCGAGGGCGTGACGATGTCGGCGGGCGTGCCGACCGTGTGGCTCGGGCTGCTCAATTACGTGAAGCAGGCGAACCTGAAGTTCTCCACGCTCAAGGGAGTGGTGATCGGGGGCTCCGCGTGCCCGCCGGCGATGCTGCGCACCTTCCAGGAGGATTACGGCGTCGAGGTGCTGCACGCCTGGGGCATGACCGAGATGAGCCCGCTCGGCACCGTGTGCACGCTCAAGGCCAAGCACAAGAGCGGCGGCAAGGAGGCGCGCTACGCGGTGCAGTCCAAGCAGGGCCGCACGATCTTCGGCGTTGACATGAAGATCGTGGGCGCGGGGGGCCAGGAGCTGCCGATGGACGGCAAGGCCTTCGGCGACCTGCACGTGCGCGGGCCCTGGGTGATCAGCAGCTATTTCAAGGGCGAGGGCGGCGATCCGCTCAGGAACGGCTGGTTTCCCACCGGCGACGTCGCGACGATCGATCCCGACGGCTACATGCAGATCACCGACCGCTCCAAGGACGTGATCAAGTCGGGCGGGGAGTGGATCAGCTCGATCGACCTGGAGAACATCGCGGTGGCGCATCCCGCTGTCGCCGAGGCGGCCGTGATCGGCATCAAGCATCCGAAATGGGACGAGCGGCCGGTCGTGGTGGTGGTCAAGAAGGCCGGCCAGGACGTCAGCAGGGATGACCTGCTCAAGTTCTACGAGGGCAAGATCGCCAAGTGGTGGATGCCGGACGACGTGGTGTTCGTGAAGGAGCTGCCGCACACGGCGACCGGCAAGCTCTCCAAGCTGACCATCCGCGAGCAGTTCAAGGACTACAAGCTGCCGACCACCTGAATACGTGAGGCGCGCCGCGCTCCTGCTTGCCGCGCTGCTCGCTGCCTGCGCGCTGCCCGGTAAGGAAGTGGCGCTCGACGTCGGCCACAACCTGGCCGAGCCGGGAGCCGTTTCGGCCGCCGGCGTCCCGGAGTTCCGGTACAACCTGGCTCTTGCCGAGCGTGTGCGCGCCGCGCTCGAGCGCGCCGGCCTGCGCGTGCGCGTGATCGGCGAGCGCGGCGACTACGGCGATCTGCGCGCGCGCACGCGCGACGCGCACGGCGCGAGCCTGTTCGTGTCGATCCACCACGATTCCGTCAAGGCGCCGCTGCTGCCCGTGGCCGGGCGCTTCTCGGGCTTCTCGCTCTTCGTGTCGCACGAAAACCCCTTCCCCGACAGGAGCCTCGCCTGCGCGAGCGCGATCGGCGCGCGGCTGCGCGCGGCGGGCTTCGTCCCTTCGCGCTACCATGCCGATCCGGAAGCCGGGGAGGGGCGGGCGTTCGCCGACGAGGCGAACGGCGTGCACTGGTTCGACGGCCTTGCGGTGGCGGCGAGCGCCACGATGCCGGCGGTGCTGGTCGAGGCGGGGGTCATCGTCAACCCGGAAGAAGAGCGCCGCATGGCCGACGCGTCGGTGCGGGAACGGATCGCGCGCGCGATCGCAGGAGGGATCGAGCAATGCCTGAGCTGAAGCACGAGACGGTCGAGGCGAACGGCATCCGCCTGCACGCGGCGCGTGCGGGCGACGGGCCGCTCGTGCTGTTCCTGCACGGTTTTCCGGAGTACTGGGAGATGTGGCGCCCGTACCTCGAGCATTTCGGCGCGCGCGGGCGCTGCGCCGTGGCGCCGGACATGCGCGGCTACAACCTCTCGGACAAGCCCGCCGGGGTCGAGGCCTACAAGGCGAAGCACCTGATCGCGGACGTGCTCGCGCTCGCGGCGCACTACACGCGCGACCCGTTCGTGCTGGTAGCGCACGACTGGGGCGGCGCGGTCGCCTGGGGCGTCGCGCTCGCGCACCCGGGGCGCCTTGCGCGCCTGGTGATGATCAATTCTCCGCATCCGTACATCTTCTGGCGCGAGCTCACGAGGAACCCCGCGCAGCAAAAAGCGAGCGAATACATGCTGCTATTTCGCAGCGGCAAGGCCGAGCGTGTGCTCTCGGAGAACGGCTACGCGCGCCTGCTCGGCGCGTTTTCCGACCTCGAGCCGAAGGCGCGCGCGGCGCTCGTCGAGGCCTGGTCGCGGCCCGGAGCGCTCACCGGGGGGCTGAACTACTACCGCGCCTCGGCGCTCTATCCGCCGTCGCCGGAGGACCCGGGCGCGGCGCGCCTGCAGCTCGAGGCGAAGGATTTCGTCGTGCACGTGCCGACGCTCGTGGTGTGGGGCGAGCGCGACACGGCGCTGCTGCCCGGCTGCCTCGACGGGCTGGACGAGGTCGTGCCGGATCTGAAGCTGGTGCGCGTGCCGGACGCGACCCACTGGATCGCACGCGAAAAGACGGCGCGGGTGATCGAGGAAATCGAAACCTGGATGAAAGAGACGCCATGAGCGAAGCACTGACCATTAGGGGGCTGGAGAGCCGCGTGGGCGAGGAGATCGCGGTCTCGCCCTGGCTCGAGGTCACGCAGGAGCGCATCGACACCTTCGCCAAGGCGATCGACGACTTCCAGTGGATCCACGTCGACCGCGAGCGCGCGCAGCGCTCGCCCTACGGCACCACGATCGCGCACGGCTTCCTCACGCTGTCGCTGGTGGCGCACCTGAGCGAGATCACGTTCTCGTTCTCGGACCGCAAGATGGGAGTGAACTACGGCCTGAACCGCGTGCGCTTCACCGCGCCGGTGCCATCCGGCTCGAGGATCCGGGCGCGTTTCACGCTGGCCAAGTACGAGGCAATCGAAGGCGGCGTCCAGGTCACCTGGACCGTCGTCATGGAGCGCGACGGCGGCGACAAGCCGGTGATGGTCGCCGAGACGATCGCGCGGCACTACTACTGAGGAGGACGCAGGTGGCACAGCGATGGAAGAACCGGCCCGCGGGCTCGAATTGGGGCGAGTTCGGGTCCGACGACCAGCGCGGGCGCATGAACTGGGTGACGCGCGAAAAGGTGCTCGAGGGCATCGCCGAGGTGAAAGAAGGCCTGTCGTTCTGCCTGTCGCTGCCGCTCGACTACCCCGGCGGCAACGTGCTGAACCCGCGGCGCAACCCGCCGCGCCTGTTCGCCACGCTGCGCGACGGCAAGGGCGCCGGCAGGCAGAATTTCTGCTACCCGCTCGGCGCGGACAACCCGAAGCACAGCGACGTGGTGTGCGACGACCTGGTGCTCTTGACGCTGCAGTACTCGACGCAGTGGGACTCGTTCGCGCACATCGGCAGCCGCTTCGACGCCGACGGCGACGGCAAGCCGGAGATCGTGTTCTACAACGGCTTCCGCGCGGGCGAGGACGTCGTGCCGGCGACGGAGAACTCGGGCGCACCGGAGCCCTGGGCGAGGTTCGAAGGCACGCAAGCGAAGGCGCTCGGCATCCAAAACCTCGCCGAGCACGGTGCGCAGGGCCGCGGCGTGATGATCGACCTGCACGCGCACTTCGGGCGCGAGCGGCGCGCGGTGAGCTACGACGAGCTGATGCGCGTCATGGAGGCCGACAGGGTCGTGGTGGAAAAGGGCGACTTCGTCTGCCTGCACACCGGCTTCGCCGACTTGATCCTGGAGCTGAGGAAGACTCCCGACCCGAAGCTGCTGCACGGCACCTGCACGGGCTTGGACGGGCGCGACGACAGGCTGCTCGAGTGGATCAGCGACTCGGGTCTTTCCTGCCTGGTCGCCGACAACTACGCGGTCGAGCTCATTCCCGCGAGCATCTTCAAGCCTGCGCCGCACGCCCTCATGCCGCTGCACGAGCACTGCATCTTCAAGAACGGCATCCACCTCGGGGAGCTGTTTCACCTCGGGCCGCTCGCGCGCTGGCTGCGCGAGCGCAAGCGCAACCGCTTCCTCTTCACTGCGCCGCCCTTGAGGCTGCCCGGCGCGGTCGGCTCGCCCGCCGCCGCGGTCGCCACGGTGTGAGCGCACGGCGACGCCCGTGAGCGGCGAGAGCTGGGATTTCGTGATCGTCGGCGCGGGCTCGGCCGGCTGCGTGCTCGCCAGCCGGCTGACCGAGGACCCGGCCCTCCGCGTGCTGCTCCTCGAGGCCGGGCCGCGCGACACGAACCCCTGGATCCACGTTCCGCTCGGCTACGGCAAGCTGTTTTCGCGCACCGACGTGAACTGGGCCTACGAATCCGAGCCCGAGCCGGCGCTGAACGGCCGGCGCGTGTTCACGCCGCGCGGCAAGGTGCTGGGCGGCTCCTCGTCGATAAACGGCCTCGTCTACATCCGCGGCCAGCGCGAGGATTTCGATGGCTGGGGTATCACTGGCTGGCGCTTCGACGACCTGCTGCCGTACTTCAGGCGCGCCGAGGACCAGAGCCGCGGCGCGAACCCCTGGCATGGCGTCGGC
>Ga0187776_10001496_pt1 | contig 11709 bp, 10 predicted proteins | sample 0216_BV02_MP12_2_FD_132426 | JGI IMG/M metagenome (GOLD analysis project Ga0187776, IMG submission 132426) | Tropical peat soil microbial communities from peatlands in Department of Meta, Colombia - 0216_BV02_MP12_20_MG | ecosystem: Environmental > Terrestrial > Soil > Wetlands > Peat | place...
ACGCTCTACCGCCAGGGCAAGGTCCCGGGCTCTCTCTACGACGGCTACGGCCAGGAGGCGGTTTCGGCCGGCGCGGCGTTTGCGATGGCCCCCGAGGACCGGCTCTGCATTCTGCACCGCGACCTCGCCGCGCACCTGATCCGCGGCGTCCCTCCCGCGCGCGTACTCGGCCAGTACCTCGGCCGCGACACCGGCGTCACCCGCGGGCGCGACGGAAATGTGCACTTCGGCGACCGCACCCTCGGATGCGTCGGGATGGTCTCGATGCTCCCCGACATGATGCTCGTCGCGACCGGTATGGCGATGGCGTTCAAGCTCCGCGGCGAGCGCCGCTGCGCGCTGACCTGGTTCGGGGACGGTTCCACCTCGCGGGGCGACTTCCACGAGGCGATGAACTGGGCCGGGGTCCAGAAGCTGCCGGTGGTGTTCGTGCTCGAGAACAATCAGTACGCGTACTCGACGCCGCTCGACAAGCAGTTCGCGGTCGACCCGGTCGAGCGCGCCGCCGCGTACGGCTTCGTCGGCGTGACGGTCGACGGGAACGACGTCGAGGCGATGTTCGAGGCGACCCGCGCCGCGCGCGAGCGCGCGCTCGCGGGCGGGGGGCCCTCCCTCATAGAGGCGGTCACGATGCGGATGCACGGACACGCCGCGCACGACGACATGAAGTACGTACCGAAGGAGCAGGTCGAGGAGTGGCGCAAACGCGACCCGATCGATCGCCAGGAGACCCGGCTGAGAGGGCTCGGAGTGGACGTCGACGAAGTGCGCGCGTCCGTTCAGGCCGAGATCGACGCCGCGACCGAGGAGGCGCTGGCGGCCCCCATGCCCGATCCCGCGAGCGCCGCGCGAGGCGTGTTCTGCGAGGGCGAGGCCGAGTTGCTCGGGGACGGCGTTGCGCGCTGGAGCGGCTTCCGGTCAGAGCAGAGCGAGGCCGCCTGATGAGCACGCTCACCTACCTTCAAGCGATCTCGTCGGCGCTGCGCGATGAGCTGCGAAGCGACGAGCGCGTCCTCGTGATGGGCGAGGACATCGGCGTATTCGGCGGGGCGTTCAAGGTCACAGCCGGGTTCATCGATGAGTTCGGTCCCGACCGCGTGATGGACACTCCGCTCGCCGAGTCCGGGATCATCGGGACCGCGATCGGAGCGGCCGTGGTCGGCATGCGGCCCGTCTGCGAGATGCAGTTCTCGGACTTCATCTCGTGCGGCTTCGACCAGCTGGTCAACGTCGCGGGCAAGATGTACTACCGCCAGGGCCTGGCGGTCCCGATCACGGTCCGGCTCCCTTCCGGCGGCGGATTCTCCGGCGGCCCGTTCCACTCGCAGAACCCCGAGGCGTGGTTCATGCACGCGCCGGGGATCAAGGTGGTGGCGCCTTCGACGGCCGAGGACGCGAAGGGACTTCTGCACTCCGCGATCCACGACCCGAACCCGGTCTGCTTCATGGAGCACAAGCACCTCTACCGGCGCGTGAAGGGCGAGGTGCCGGATGGCGTGTTCGAGACGCCGTTCACCGCACGCGTCGCCCGACCCGGGTCGGACATGGTCGTGATCACGTACGGCGCGATGGTGCACACGGCTTTGGAGGCGACCGAGGACCTGGACGGCGCGTCCGTCGAGGTGCTCGACCTGCGGTCGTTGGTGCCGCTCGACGAGGACGCGATCCTCGACTCCGTCGAACGCTGCTCGAAGGTCGTGATCGTCGACGAGGCCAACTCGACCTGTGCGGCGGGAGCCCAGGTCGCGGCGCTGATCGCCGAGCGCGGGTTCGAGTCGCTCGACGGACCGGTGGTCCGGGTCGCCACCCCGGACGTGCCGATCCCGTTTTCACCGCCGCTCGAACAAGCGGTGCTGCCATCCATCGACCGCGTGAGGGAGGCGTGCCGTGAGCTCCTCGCGTACTGAGACGGTCGTCGACGTCACCATGCCCCAGATGGGCGTGTCGGTCGCCGAGGGCACGGTTGCGGCGTGGCGCGTCGAAGTCGGCGACCGCATCGCCGCCGACGAGACGATCTGCGAGATCTCGACCGACAAGATCGACACCGAGGTACCGGCCCCGGTCAGCGGTGTGGTGACCGAGATCCTCGTGCCAGTGGAGACAACGGTCGAGGTCGGAACGGTGCTGGCGAGGATCGCCGCCGACGGTTCGGCCGCGACGGAGGCGCCGGCGAACGGGGACGCGCCGGACGCTGAGGCCCCGGCGGCGCCCGAGTCCGCGGCCGCGCCGGCCCCGTCCACCACCCCAGTGGCTCCGCCGGCCGCCGCGCCCAGCAACGGCGCGCGCCGCTACTCCCCCGTGGTCCAGCGAATCGCGGCCGAGCACGGGATCGACCTCGGCCAGGTTCCCGGAACCGGACGAGGAGGGCGGGTCCGCAAACAGGACGTGCTCGCGTTCATCGAGTCGGGCGCTCCTGCGGAGGCGCCGCTGCACATCGAGAGCCCTTACCGGCCGGAGCCGCCGCCGGCGCCGGCCGTGGCGGCCGCGCCGATGGCCGTACCCGCGGCCGGTTCCGGTCAGCTCTCGCGAATGCGCCGCCGGATCGGCGAGCATATGAAGCGATCGCTCGAGACGGCCGCGACCTGCACGACGTGGATCGAGGTCGACATGTCCCGTGTCGAGGCGGCGCGCAAGCGGCTCGGCGTCACCGCGCTGGCATTCGTGGCGCGGGCCACCATCGACGCGCTGCGCGAGCACCCGGCGCTGAATGCGTGGCTGGAGGGCGAGAAGTACACGCAGCACGCCGGGGTCAACCTCGGGGTCGCGGTCTCGCTCGGCGACGACGGCTTGATCGTCCCCGTGATCCACAACGCGCACGAGCTGTCGCCGGAGGGCCTCGCGATCCGGATCAGGGACCTCGCAACGCGCGCGCGCGCCAGGCAGCTCACGCCCGATGAGGTGAGGGACGGCACGTTCACGATCACCAACCCGGGCCAGTACGGCTCGATCATGGCGACGCCGATCATCAACCAGCCCCAGGTCGCGATCCTCGACTTCGAGGCGGTCATCAAGCGCCCCGTGGTAGTCACCGATGCCGACGGCAACGACTCGATCGCGATCCGCCCGATCACGATCCTCGGCCTGAGCTGGGACCACCGCGCGCTCGACGGTGCGTTGTCGGCGCAGTTCCTCGCGACCGTCAAGCGTCACCTGGAGGGCGTGGTCGCGGCGTAGCATCAGTGGTGTGAGCCGACAGCCAGAGCTCTGGGTGTGCCATCTCGGCACGCTCGAGTACCGCGAGGCGCTCGCGCTCCAGGAGCGCGTCCGCGCCGCCCGCCAGGACGACGAGATTCCCGACGTGCTCCTGACTCTCGAGCATTGGCCCGTATACACGCGCGGGCGGCGCTCCGGGGCGGGCGAGCTCCCGATGGGTGATGACTGGTACCGCGCGCAGGGAATCGACATCGTCGAGACCGATCGCGGCGGCAAGGTCACGTACCACGGGCCCGGGCAGCTGGTCGGCTATCCGATCGTGCGGATCGACGACGTCGTCGAGTACGTGCGCACGCTGGAGCGGGCGCTGTCGGCGGCGCTGGCCGAGGACGGAATCGAGGCACGCGGGCGCCCCGAGGACGGTCCTGATTACACGGGCGTGTGGGTCGGAGATCGCAAGATCGCGTCGATCGGCGTCCACGTCGCGCAGGGAGTGACGACGCACGGCTTCGCGGTCAACGTCGAGAGCGACCTCCAGCCGTTCCAGTGGATCGTTCCGTGCGGGCTCGAGGGCGTGCAGATGACCTCGCTGATCAAGGAGACCGGCCGCTTGGCGGGGCAGATGAAGTGCTTCCGCCGCCGCGCTGCTTATGAGCTGGCCGAGGCGCTCCGGCGCCGCCAGCGGCTGGTCACGCTTGTCCGGCTCGAGGCCGCGGTCGCGGCGGCGCCGCAACCAGCCTGACGATCGTCTGCTCGAGCTCGCGCGGCCGGTTCATCACCTGCCGCCACGTCGTGCGGATCGGCGTCCAGCCGGCCAGGATCGCACGCTGATCGCGGCGCGGGTCTCGCTCCCGGGCCTGGTGCGTACCGTGGAAGCGACGGCCGTCGGTCTCGACGATCACGCGCTGCCGAGGCCAGACGAAGTCGGCCTTGATCGGCGGCTCCCCATCGTGGAGGTCGACCCACCGGTTGACCAGCGGCTGGGGCGCGCCGATCCTGCGGCAGAGGGCGAACATGGCCTCCTCGAGCTCGCTGTCGGTCAGCGTCGTCCCGATGTAGTGCTCATCGAGGATGGAGTGCACCCGGCTGGCCGCCGCTCGCTTCGGATTGCGCGCGAGCTGATCCTCGACCGCCCGGAGGTCGAGGATCTCCATGACGTCAGCCTGGTCGAACGCCCGCTCCGCCTGGCGTCGGGTGACCACCTCGGTGAGGTCGAACAGCGTCCGGGCAACGGTGGTGCACGGGATGCCGCCCGCGATCGTGACATCGGCGCGGGTGAGGTTGGCGGAGCGATGCACGTCGATCCCGGCGTGAACGCGGGACGAGCGCCGCGGCACGGTGACGTCGATGTTCGTCCGGTCCGTGCGCCGGAGCTCGTGGAGCGCAGCGGCCGCCCGGTGCGAGAGGACGGCGCCCGGGCCGCAGGCAAGGACGGCCGCCATCCACCGCCCTTCGCGGGTGAGCAGCTGTCGAGGAACGAGGGAGTACACGCCGGCGTAGATGCGGTGGAGGCGGCCGGCCGCGGCCCAGTGTTGAACTCGCCGCGGGGTGAGGGCCAGGTGGCGCAGCTGGTCCAGTCCGGCGACAGCGTGCTGGCTCGCCATCAGCGCCACGGCCCTGCCCATAGCGGGATCGTGGTCGAAAGAACGACGACTGTTGTCGCTTTCTCGACCACGATCGGGCACAGGACGATCGTGGACGAGAAAACGTCACACGTGGGTCACGTGACGCCTCGACTCAGCGCAAAGGTGTGCCGAAACCGCGCCGACCGGGAGCGCTAGCCTTGGATTCGTGGGTGAACGCGTGATCCCAGAGGTTCCGGAGGCGCCGCGGACGCACGCCACCCGCTCGCGGGCGAACCCCGGCGGGATCTCGAACGTGCTCGAGATCCTCGGCCCGGACGTTCAGCCCCACCGCGGCCGCAAGCCGCCGTGGTTCAAGGTGCGGGCGCCCGGAGGCCCCCGCTACCGCGAGCTGCAGCAGCTGATCACGGAGGAGAACCTGCACACGGTCTGTCAGGAGGCTGCCTGCCCGAACATCGGCGAGTGCTGGCAGCGGGGCACCGCCACGTTCATGATCCTCGGCGACACCTGCACCCGCCGGTGCGGCTTCTGCAACGTCAAGACCGGCAAGCCGACGTGGAACGACCCGCTCGAGCCGGCCCGGGTGGCGCGGTCGGTCGCCAGGATGGGACTTAGGCACGCGGTGATCACGAGCGTCGACCGCGACGACCTCCCGGACTACGGCGCGTCTGCCTTCGTCGGCGTGATCAGGCAGATCCGCCGACAGGCGCCCCGCTGCAAGGTCGAGGTGCTCACGCCCGACTTCCGCGGCGAGGAGATGCCGCTCGCCAAGGTGATCGCCGAGCGGCCGGACGTCTTCAACCACAACGTCGAGGTGGTGCCGCGTCTCTATCCGGTCGCGCGGCGGGGGTCCAAGTTCGAGCGCTCGTGCCGGGTCCTGCGGACCGCAAAGGAGCTGGGCGGCGATGAGGTCGTCACGAAGTCCGGGCTGATGGTCGGGCTCGGCGAGAGCTTCGAGGAGATGGTCGACGCGCTCGGCGCGCTGCGCGAGAACCACGTCCAGGTGCTGACGATCGGCCAGTACCTCCGCCCGACCGAGAACCATCTCCCGATCGTCCGCTATTGGCACCCCGACGAGTTCGCGCAGCTAGAGCGCGCGGCGTACGGGCTCGGGTTCGAGCACGTCGCGGCCGGCCCACTGGTCCGCAGCAGCTACCACGCGGACGAGCACGTACGCCAGGCGCAGCCGGGCGAGGGTCCGCTGGCGGAGGCCGCGGCGGTATGAAACGCGGCGGGATGAGAGGCGCGGCGGCGTGACCAATCGGCGCCGTACGCTGCTGATCGTCGCCGCCGTGATCGCGATCGCGCTGATCGCGGCGCCCGCGGCGCTGGCGGCGGCCGGGGGCGGGTCGTCAGGGTTCGGCGGCGGCGGCGGGGGCGGCGGCGGAGGGCGCGGCTTCGCCCTGTACTTCCTCATCCAGATCCTGATCAGGATCGCGCTGATCGGGCACGGCCTCGGGGCGCTCGTGCTGGTCGGCGTGTTCGTAACGTGGATTCTCTTCACCCGCGTCGCGCCCCAGGCGCAGGGGTTCTGGTCATCTCAGCGCAGCGCGGGCCGCGTTCAGAACCGGCGCCTCGCAGAGCGGCAGCGCCGGGTGGAGCTCGCGGCTGCCGAAGCTGCCGAGGAGGATCCGGCATTCTCGCCGGCCAACGTCAAGCAGGCGGCGTCTCGCCTGTTCCACGAGATCGAATCGGCGTGGGACAGCGCCGACCGCGTGCGGCTGCGGCGGCTCGTAGCCCCCGAGCTTCTGGCCGAGTGGGAGCGCCGGCTCGACGACTTCGCGCGCCGGGGCTGGCGCAACCGGGTCAGGCCGCTCGGAGAGCCCGTGATCGAGTACGTCGGGCTGACGCATCGGGGCGACCGCGCCGCGGATCGGGTGGTCGTGCGGATCGAGGCGCGGGTGCGGGACTACGTCGAGGACGTCTACGGCAACCACGTCAAGCGGACCGGCAAGCTCGGCGAGACGGTCTTCATGAGGGAGTTCTGGACGCTCGCGCGCAACCCCACGGGCAACTGGATCCTGGCCTCGATCGAGCAGGGCTCCGAGGGCCGCCACACGCTCGGCGACCAGATCGTCGCGATGCCGTGGGCGGACGAGCAGTCGATGCGCGACGAGGCGCTGGTCGAGGGCGCGGTGGCGCAGGCGGTCCCCCAGGGAACCGCCGTGGCGGAGGTCGCATCGCTTCAGTTCGACGGCGACGCACACACGGCGGCGCTCGACCTCAGCTTGGCCGACGGGCGCTTCGCACCGGACGTCCTCGAAGTGGCGGCGCGCCGGGCCGTCAAGGCGTGGGCGGAGGCGGTCGATGGAAGCGACGCCGAGCTTCGCGCGATTGCCACCCCCGAGGCGACGCGCGAGCTGCTGCACCCTGGCGACCCGAGCGGCCGCACCCGCCTGGTCGTGCGCGGGCCGCAGGTCAAGCAGATCCGCGTGCTCGGTCTCGACGCATCGGCCGAGCCGCCGACGATGACGATCGCCGTCGACGTCGAGGGCTGCCGCTACGTCGAGGATCGCGATACCGCGGCGGTGATCGCGGGCAGCAAATCGCGGCCGGCGCGGTTCACCGAGCGGTGGACCTTCGCGCTGGGCGGGGATGCGGCGCAGCCCTGGCGAATCACCTCAGTGCGCGCGCCGCTTAGCGCCCCGTAGCGCCGGGTAACGGGGACCGGCCGGGCCCCATCCGCCTAAGCTCCTGCGCGCGTGATCCCGATCAAGGACAACATCCCGACGGATCGCTTCCCCGTCGTCACGCTCGCGCTTGTCATCGTCAACCTCGTCGTCTACTACCTGGCGATCAGGCACGGGGGCTCATTCATAAGCGGGCCCGACACACAGGAGGTGGCCAAGTACGGCGCGATTCCGAAGGCGCTGACCCATCCGGGCCTTCACTGCACGGTCTTGCAGCTGGGACAGCAGGAGGCGATCGGCTGCGCGGATCGTCCGCTCCCGAACACGATCCCGACCTGGGAGACGGCCTTCACCGGGATGTTCATGCACGCCTCGATCATTCACATCGCCGGGAACATGATCTTCCTGTGGATCTTCGGCAACAACGTGGAGGACGCGATGGGCCGGATCAAGTACCTCGCGTTCTACCTCGCCGGAGGGCTCGCCGCGCTGGCGCTGCAGGTGGCGATCAGCCCGAACTCGACCGCCCCCACGCTCGGCGCATCCGGCGCAATCGCCGCCGTGCTCGGGGCCTACATCGTGTTGTATCCGACCGCACGCGTGCTGACGCTGGTGATCATCATCTTCTTCGTGACGGTGATCGAGCTGCCGGCGTGGGCGATGCTGGCGATCTGGTTCGCCGAGCAGGCGGTATTCGCGGCGGCGAACCTGACCAACCCGGTCGGCGGTGGCGGCGGCGTCGCGTACTTCGCCCATATCGGCGGGTTCGTGTTTGGGCTGATCGCGGTGCGGTGGCTGGCGACCAAGCGCAAACAGGTCCCGCCGATGCGTCCTGTGTACTGAGGACGTGCGCTACCTCGTGCTCCCAGTCGCGATCGTCGCCGTCCTTGCGTTTGCGGTGCTCACAGCGATCGAGCTCTCGCAGAACGGGGTTACGCTGGCAGGGATCGTGGGCGTGTGTGTTGTGATCGTCCTGGGCGTCGGCGTGATCGGCGCGGCGCTCCACCCGCCGAGGAAGTAGGAGGGGCCGTTCAGTGGAGCGAGGTGCGGTTCAGGTGGAGCGAGGTGCGGTTCAGGTGAGCGGGGACGCGGTAAGCGAGCGGACTCCGGAGGTGAGGGGGCCGGTGCGGTGAGCGGGCTGCTTCAGGGCGGGCAGGCGCGGCGCGGGCGGCTCCGGCGGCGCCCTCCGCGGCCCACCCGCCCCGCGCGGCGTGGCGGCCGACGTGGGCTGCGAGCGGCCGGATTCGTGCTGCTCGCGGTGCTCGCGACGCTGGCGGTGCTGCTCGCGCTGCTGGACTCGCGTGCGAGCGGCCCGACCTCCGTGAGGTTCCGGAGCGCTGCCAAGAAGGGATCGGCGGCCGGGCAGCCGGTCACGTCCCGCAGCCAGTACGGCGTCAAGCCGGCGCCTCCGTCCGAGCGCGTCAACGTCCGTCTCAAGCTCCCGCTGCGAAGCGGACTGCTGTTCGACGTCCATACCGGCGAGGTGCTGTGGCAGCGCCACCCCGACGACGCGCTTCCGATCGCGAGCCTGACGAAGCTGATGACCGCGCTGATCGTGGTCGCGCATTCGGCGCCAACCGACCGGGTGCTGATCACGCCGGCGGCGGTGCACTTCACCGGCTCGGGAGTCGGCCTGCTCCCGGCGCACAAGCGCGTACCGGAGCTGGCGCTGCTCTACGGACTCCTCCTCCCGTCGGGAAACGACGCGGCGATCGCGCTCGCGCAGCACGTGGCCGGCACGACGAGCAGGTTCATCGCGATGATGAACGCGCGCGCCCGGCAGCTGGGCCTCGGCTGCACGCGCTTCAACACCGTCTCCGGGATCGTCGACTACGACAACCACTCGTGTGCGGCCGACCTCGCGCTGATCGCGCACGAGGTCGTCGAGCAGCCGCTGCTGGGGCGGATCGTCGGGAGCCGCAGTGCGATCGTGCCCTTCCCGATCAAGGGCGGAAAGCTCTACCTCTATTCGAACAACCCGCTGCTGATCACCGGGTATCCCGGAACAGATGGAGTCAAGACCGGGTACACGACCGCGTCGGGACAGTGCCTGGTCGCGATGGCACGCCGCGGAAGGGCCTGGCTCGGCGTCGTGCTCCTGCACTCCGGCAACACCATGAATCAGGCCGAGACGCTGCTCAACGCGGGGTTCGCGAAGCTGCACTGATGGGTCGGCCGACCAGCAGCGCTCAGGCGCGCTTGTCTTGTACGTGGCGATCGAGAGCAGAGCCAAGTCGCGGGGCGGGATGCGCTCGGGGAGTGGCCGGCCGAAGCGACGCTGCGCCAAGGAATGTTTGACGCGCCCTCGGTGTGAGCATCTGTGTGACTAACGTCATCCGCGAGACAGGAAAGGCGCGAATGTCACCTGTTACTCACCAAACGATCAAGCTCGGAAAGGGCAAACATGCCTCGCCCGAGGAGGGCGCATGCGTGATGGAGCTCGCCTCGATGCTCGCCGGCGAGCCGTTCAGCGACCACCCCGCATCGGTCTGCCCCGTGATCGGCTCTTTCTTGCGGGCCTACAACGACTCGATCCAGGATCGACGCCGTCAGGACCTCTACGCGTATGCGGCGAAGGTCGTCGGAACGCGTGCCGGGCTTGCAATTCAGCGCGAGCGCTCCGACCGGCTGTCCGATTGGGCCGTCGACATGCAGCGGCGCCGGTGGACTCGGATGCTGCCGCCGTCGCGGTTGCGCATCGCCGGGCTCAGACGACATCCGTCGACGCACGCGCTCGGGACATCCGCAGTCCGAGCGATCGCACGCCACACCGACGAGACGCACCGCGACGTGCTCGCGCTGCTCGACGAGCTGCTGGCAATCGGCGCACCGCTGCAGCCGGCGATCGTCCCGGACACTGCGGAGAAGCTCCCGCCGGCGCTGTACACGGTCGCTTAGCCCAGCCCTCACCCAACAACCACGAGGAGGACCACCGGTGCGCGGACGCCGCCTCGACGTGCTGGAACGGCGCCCGCGAAGCGCGACGCGGCCGGGTGGGTAGCTTCCTCGCGACGGCAGCCGCCCGCGCGGGCGATGAGGCCGAGGACATCTGGGCCGAGGCGCAGAGCATCCAAGGGGATCGGCGAGGCGGGCACGATCGGCTCCACCCCCGCGGTCCAGAACGCGGTGCTCGACGCACTGGCGCCGCTGGGCGTACGCCGGATCGAGATGCCGATGAACGGCGAGCGCGTGTGGCGGGCGATCGAGGAGGCGCGGGCCGATCGCAGGCCCCCGCGCTGACGGACCGTCGTCTAAGGTCGCCGACCCGGGGAACAGTGCCGCGCCCTACCTGCCGATAAATACGGGACCATGACGAGTTGGGGGCACAATCCCGCCGGGAGACCGGACGACCACCCCACCCCCGGGGCGAGCGAGAACCCCGCCGGAGACTACGGCGGGCTGCTCGAACGCGTGCCCGCGATCCTGTACATCGCGGACGTGGGAGCGGACGGGCGCTGGCATTTCGTGAGCCCGCAGATCGAGACGATCCTCGGCTTCACCGCCGAGGAGTGGTGCGCCGACCCTGGGCTGTGGGCGGCGCAGCTGCACCCGCTCGACCGCGAACGCGTGCTCGCCGGCGAGGAACGGCCGGTGGTTCCGCGGACCGAGCCGGCCGAATACCGGATGCTGCGCCGCGACGGCCAGGTGATCTGGATCAGCGACGACGCGCAACTGGTGCAGGACGAGCACGGACGCGTGCGTTGGCACGGGGTGATTTCGGACATCACGGAGCGCAAGCTCGCCGATGCGGAGCTCGAGCGCCGCGCCTGGCAGCAGGCTGCGGTGGCGCGCCTGGGCGCGCACGCGCTGGAGCGGACGACGATCCACGCATTGATGGAGGAGGCGGTGACCGCCGCCGCGGAGATCCTCGACGTCGAGATGGCGGCGGTCGGGGAGCTCGTGGGCGGGGGCGTGGCCTTTCAGGTGCGCGCCGCGTTCGGCTGGCCGGAGCCGATCGACCCGACGGCCGCGGTTCCCGCGGGGCCGACCACCCAGCCCGGTTGCACGGTGCTCAGCGGCCGCCCCGTGGTCATCACCGACTGGTCCAAGGAGGACCGCTTCGAGCGCTCTGAGGCGCTGCAGGCAACCGGGATCCGGAGCGGCGTGACCGTTGCGATCGATGGTCTGGGCGGGCCGTTCGGGGTGATGGCGGTGCACTCCGTGCGCCCACGCGAGTACAGCGCGGGCGACGTCGACTTCATCCAGTCGCTCGCGAACGTGCTCGCTGCCGCGCTCGACCGCCAGATCACCGAGGACGAAATCCGCCACCGCGCTCTGCACGACGCGCTCACCGGTCTGCCCAACCGCGTGCTGTTCCTGGACCGGCTCGAGCAGGCGCTGGC
>Ga0187776_10001497_pt1 | contig 11703 bp, 14 predicted proteins | sample 0216_BV02_MP12_2_FD_132426 | JGI IMG/M metagenome (GOLD analysis project Ga0187776, IMG submission 132426) | Tropical peat soil microbial communities from peatlands in Department of Meta, Colombia - 0216_BV02_MP12_20_MG | ecosystem: Environmental > Terrestrial > Soil > Wetlands > Peat | place...
GTCTGGGCATCGCTTCTTCGGCGATCACCCTGTTTCTCGGCCGCTTCCCGGCCAATGCGAATCACTCTTCCGGCAATGACATTCGCTGAGGAGCGCAGCGTCGCGAGGACGGGACGATGGCCCTGAGCCTGCTCGTCAGCGCCTGGCTGCTGGGAACGATCGGCAGCGTGCACTGCCTCGGCATGTGCGGCGGCTTCGTCGCGGCTGCAGCTGCGCGCGACGGCGCGATGCGAGCGTCGGCGCCGTTGCTGCCCGCCGCGACCATGCTGCGTCGTCAGCTCGCCTATCACGCCGGTCGCGCGAGCGGCTACGCTCTGCTCGGTGCGGCCTTTGGCGCTGCCGGCGCGGCCGCGCTCGAGACGGCCGCTCTCCTGCCGCTCCAGCGCGGCCTCTTTCTGTTCGCCAACCTGGTGCTGCTTGCACTGGGCGTCTCGCTCGCCGCGGGGAGGCCCGGCCTCGGCGGTCTGCAGCGGGTCGGTGCCGCGATCTTCGCCCGCGTGCTCCCGTCCGTGCAGCCGCTGCTCTCGCTCCCAGGCACCACGGGCCGGGTCGCGCTGGGATTGCTCTGGGGTTTCGTCCCTTGCGGACTCGTCTATTCGATGCTGCCGCTGGCGTTGTTTTCGGGTGGTGTCTGGCAAGGGGCCCTGGTGATGCTCGCCTTCGGCGCAGGCACCGTCCCGGCGCTCGCCGCGACGGGGCTCGCCCTGAGGCTCCCCGGGCGCGCGCTCGGCGTTCGCGGCTGGCGCTACCTTGCCGGCGCGATCGTGATCGCCTTCGCGCTGGCCGGGCTGTATCGGACCGTCTTTGCCTCCGGCGCGCTGCCGCAGGGGCCGTTCTGCCCGCTCGGATAGGGCTTGCCGTACCCGCGCCGGAGCGGCCGGAACCGCGTGCGACAATCCCGCCATGCCGACCGAGATCGAAGACCCGCGCGTCTTCCGGCCGCTTGCCGAAGCGGGGCACGCGCCGCTTCTCGCCTTGGCGCAGGCAGCCATAGCCGCCATGACGACCGCGCGAGCCGAGGAGATCCATCGCACGCTCACTCGCGCGGCCGTCGATTGCCTGCGGTCGGGCCAGGCATCGGCCCTTGCCGACGCGATCACCGGCGCACCCTCGCCGGCGATCGCCCGTGAGCTGTGGCGGTGCCTGATCGATGCCTGGTCACCCGTCTGGCGCGATCCGGTCGACATCGCCGCGACGCTGTTCGCGCTGCCGGTGGTCATCGTCGCGGCCCGCGACACGGGGGCGCCGCCGGGCGACGCTGCCCTTCGCGGCGAGCTGCATGATACGCGCCGGCTGACGCAGATCCTGGCCGACCAGCGCGCCTTGTGCGGCAACCAGGCATTCGCGCTCGCTCCCGCCCTCGTGGCCAGCGACGAGATCGACGTTGCCCGCCTGGACCGTCTGTTCGCGCGCCAAAGCCAGGTTCTCGACGCTTGCGGCGGCGACTTTCCGGCGACCCCCATCGCCCTGCAGTCGGGCCAGCAAACGGTGCACCTGCGCTTTCTCATCGGTACCGCGCTGGCGGCGCCGGGCGCCGACCTGCTGGAGAAGAGCGATGTCGGTGGGTGGGGCATGCCCCTCGCCCTGGAGCTCGCGCGGCAGCTTGCCTCGCCGGGAACGTCCGTGCTGGCGCTGCCGCGGTCGCCGCAATCGCCGCCGGCCGCTTTGCAGCAGGGACGCATCGCTCAGCGCGAGGTCGGCGCTCAACTCTTCGCGAGCAACGCGATCCGGAAGCTGCGCGCCACGGTCGGCGAGCCGGTCGGCGTGATCAGCGCTCACCAATGCGCAGCGGCGCCCGGGGGCGGCGAGCTGCGGCTGTCGCTGTCGAGCCCGTTCGATGCGCGGGCGGCGGAGGGCTTCCGTTGTCCGCTCTTTCCGACCGATCGCGCCGACGACGTGGCGGGTATGCTCCACGAGCTCCTGCGCGACTGCAGGGTGACCGACGTGCGCGTGCTCGCCGGAGTGCATCCGGATCGCGATCCCAAGACGGGAGTGCTGCTTTTCTTCAGGCCGGCACCTCAGGGTGTCGAGCCGACGCTGCACTGAACCATGCCCAAGCTCACGCCCGGCTCCGATCCGGCCGAAGCGCTCCGGATCACGCTCGAGGAGGCGCAGAGGCTGCTCGCATCCGCGGGCCAGCGCTCGGTGCCGGTGTTCGAGCATGGGACGCTGCAGGTGAAGCTCTACGCGCCGCGCGGCCGCGATGCCCAGACGCCCCATGCCCGCGACGAGATCTACGTCGTCGCCCGCGGTCGCGGCTGGTTCGTGAACGAGGGACGCCGCCACCCCTTCGAGCCGCATGACGTGCTGTTCGCGCGCGCCGGCGCCGCGCACCGTTTCGAGGATTTCTCCGACGACTTCCTGGTCTGGGTGTTCTTCTATGGACCGGAAGGCGGCGAAGGCGACCGCCCGAGCGGCGCTTAGGAGCTCTCGCGGCGGCTTACCTTGCCGATACCGCTGATCGACTGCTCGATCTGGGGATGGCCGAGGTACTCGACGGTTCCGGCACCCGAGATATCGACCTTGAGCTTGCTGCGGGCGTCGACGACCGCTTTGCCGGCGCCGCTCACCTCCACGGCCGCCTCCTCGCTCGCCAGGCGACCTCCGTCGTAGGACCCGGCGCCCGACACATGAATGTCCTGCCGCGCAACCTTTCCGGCGATCGTGACATTGGTCGCTCCGGAGCCTTCGAGCTTCAGGTTGTTCGCTTGCAGGTCGCCGATGCGCACCGTGGACGCACCGGCGAGATCGAAGTGCAGCTGACCGGCCTTCAGCCGTTCTGCTGTCAGCGTGACCGCGCCGGCGGTCTCGACGCGATCGAGATCGCGCAGGTCGATCGTGATCCGCGCTTCGCGCGAGTCCCGCCCCGAGAGCCACTGCCAGGCTTCCCGCCGATCCCTGACTTCGATGGTGAGCGTTCCGTCGCGTACGTTGGTCTGCACCCGCATCGAGGCAGGCGCATCGATGGACACCCCCTCGGCAGAGCCCTGAATCAGCGTCACCGCCGCCTGCCCGGCGATGTCCAGCCGGGTGGAATCCCGCGATCGGACGCGCCTCATGCACCGCCTCCTTCGCCGGGGCGTTGCGGCTCAACGACACTCCCGCGATCGTGGCGAGCGCCGCCAGCACGATGCCGGCGAAGGCGATGAGGAAGGCCTTCATCGCGAAGTTAGACGGCTGGCGAAGACTGGGCGGATTCACGCTTGCGGTCGCCCCGAAGGACGGCGGCCCTCTTCAAGGACGAGCCGCGTGCCGGCGAGCCGATCCTGGAAGAACTGCCGATCGGGATCGACCAACGCCCAGGCGTAATTGAACGGGAGCAGTGCGAGCGCCCACGGAGCGTACCCGAAGGGCTGTAACGCGGCGAAGCCGGCGATCGCCAGAGCGGGTCCCGCGAGGCAGCCGAGATAACGCAGCAGCGCCCTTCCTGCGCCCACGGGTGCGCCTTCGGGCGTACGGAGCGCGAGATGCCAGGTCTTCATCGCCAGGGTGCGCCGTCCGCCGCACCAGAACCCGGCGCAGTAGAGTGCGCACGCGCCGAAGCTGGCTGCGGCGGAGAGCGCGCGCGCCTCGGGCGACATGATGTACAGGGACTTGGGATCCGCACCCGCCAGCCGCGACGGGGTGACCGCAGGCAGCAGCGCGAACGCCACGGCGACCAGCACCGCGGCGATCGCCAGAGCCTCGTAGGCGCTCGCGGCGATGCGCCGCAGGAAGCTCGCGCCGTGGCTCGGCTCGGAACGCGATGGCGCTACGGTCGGCTCGCGGACGCGCCGGACGGAGTGCTGCCGCGCGCCGTCAATTCGCGCCGCTTTTCGGGCGGCAACCGCCGGTATTCCTCCCATTGCTGCTCCACTTGCCGGCGCTTGTCCGGGGGCAGTTGTCTGAGCGTCTTGTACTGCTCACGGGCCTGCTTGCGCTGATCGGGCGTGAGCTGCGCCCAAGCCCCGATCTGCTCCTTGAGCCGCTGCTGCGCGGGCGGCGCCAGCTTGGGATAGCGTTTCGCGATGCCGAGCCACTTCTGTCGTCGCTCCGGGTCGAACGAGTCCCATTGGCCGGCCAGCGGCGCCAGAATCTGCTTGTCGGCGGGGGAAAGCTCGGCCCAGCTCGGCGCCCGCGTACCGAGCGCATCCGCCGCGGGCGAAGCCGCGACCGCGACCGCCAGCAGCCCGCCCGCGATCAGGGCTCGGAGCGTTTGAGCCACGCCTGGAACCCCCGGTCCAGATAGGCTTCGATGGGCAGGTCGGAGGACAGGATCGCAGCGTCGGTTTCTTCGAGGTCGCGCGCTTGCTGAGCCGTCTGCCAGTACTGGTACGACACGATGCCGCCGACGATGAGCAGGATGCCGAGCCAGATCCGCAAGTCCGCCAGGGCGCGCCGCGGCCCCAGCGTCCCACCCGTGCCGGCGAGGGCCAGCTCGCTCGCGCGTCTCGGCTCGTCGAGCCTGGCGAGCGCCGCCTGCCGCGCGACCTGCAGCCGGTAGAGCGTCCCGGCCTTGAGGCCGGCGGCGCCGCGATCGAGGTAAGCCGTCAGTTTGCGTGCGATTTCGCTTTCGGTCATAAGCTAATCCCCTTGGCCTTGAGCATCTCGGCCAATGCATGGACGGCCCTCGAGCAGTGAGTCTTTACACTTCCTTCAGAACAACCCATGGCCGCGGCGGTCTCGGCCACATCAAGCTCTTCCCAGTAACGCAAGAGAAATGCCTGACGTTGACGCGTCGGCAGGCGCGCCAGCGCCTGCTCGACCAAGGCCACGACCTGGGCCTGCTGATGCGCGTCGGCGGGGTCGGCGGACCAGTTGGAGTCCGCCTTGGCCGGCAGCGTTTCCAGCGGGTCGAAGTCCTCCTCGTCGTCCTTCTGTCCCAGCGCTGAGAGCACCGTGGTCCAGGCCGAGCGCACCTTCTGGCGGCGGAAGTGGTCGTGGATCGTGTTCTGGAGGATGCGCTGGAAGAGCATGGGCAGCTCGCCGACGGGCTTGTCGGCGTAGTTTTCGGTCAGCTTGAGCATCGCGTCCTGGACGATGTCGAGCGCCGCATCGTCGTCGCGGACCGCGAACAGCGCCTGCTTGAAGGCGCGACGCTCGACCTCCGCGAGAAAGGTCGACAGTTCGGGTTGAGAGGCCAGCGGGCGGTCCGGGAATCGATCCGACTCGACCGATTATAAGAGGGCGTCCGAGGCGTCAGCGACGGGCGCCGGCTTGACCAAATCCCGACCGGCCGCTACTGTTGCCGAAACCGACGGGGGGCCGTCGGTGGCGGCACTGCAAACACGGTCGTTGGCATCCCCTCCGGACGCGCCACAAGCGCGTAGGAGCGCCCGTCGGGATGCGGCGCAACCGGCTAACCAGCCTTCGAGCTCGAGGCGCCTTACCGAGGCGCGACGCGTTTTGCAGAACCCGGCTCGCTTCTCGCGAGGCCGGGCGGACGTGTACGGGTCAAGACGAAGCTTGAGGCGAGGCAACCATGCAACTTAGCGGCGCAGAGATCGTCATCCGCTGTCTGCAGGAGGAGGGCGTCGAGTACGTCTTCGGCTACCCCGGCGGCGCGGTGCTCAACATCTACGACGAGCTGTTCAAGCAGGAGCAGGTCAAGCACGTGCTGGTCCGGCACGAGCAGGGCGCGGCGCATGCCGCCGACGGCTACTCGCGCTCGTCGCACAAGGTCGGCGTCTGCCTGGTGACCTCCGGCCCCGGCGTCACCAACGCGGTCACCGGCATCGCGACCGCGTACATGGACTCGATTCCCATGGTGATCCTCACCGGCCAGGTGCCGACGCACGCCATCGGCCAGGACGCCTTCCAGGAGTGCGACACCGTCGGCATCACCCGCCCCTGCGTCAAGCACAACTTCCTGGTCAAGGACGTGGCGCAGCTCGCCGTGACGATCAAGAAGGCGTTCTACCTCGCGCAGACGGGCCGTCCGGGGCCGGTGCTGGTCGACATCCCGAAGGACGTCACCCAGGCGAAGGCGGAATACCACTATCCCAAGACGGTCTCGCTGCGCTCCTACAACCCGGTGACCAAGGGCCACGCCGGACAGATCAAGAAAGCGGTGCAGCTCCTGCTCGAGGCGAAGCGACCGATGGTCTACGCCGGCGGCGGCGTCGTGCTCAACGACGCCTCCACCCAGCTCACCCGCCTCGTGCGGCTGCTCGGCTTTCCGTGCACCACGACGCTGATGGGCCTCGGCGGGTTCCCGGGGAGCGACCCGCAGTTCACCGGTCTCCCGGGCATGCACGGCACGTACGAATCGAACATGGCGATGCAGAACTGCGACGTGCTGATCGCCATCGGCTCGCGGTTCGACGACCGGGTGATCGGCAACCCGGCGCACTTCTACCGCGCCGACCGCAAGATCATCCACATCGACATCGATCCGTCGTCGATCTCGAAGCGGGTGAGAGTCGATATCCCGATCGTGGGCTACGTCGCCGACGTGCTGGACGAGATGCTGAAGCTGATCGAGTCCTCGCCCCAGCGGCCCGATCCCCAGGCCCTCACCAGGTGGTGGGGCGAGATCAAGGAATGGCAGCGCAAGGACTGCCTCAGGTACGACCGCAGGAGCGCGCTCATCAAGCCGCAATACGTGGTCGAGAAGCTCTACGAGATCACCGGCGGCGACGCGATCGTCACCTCCGACGTCGGCCAGCACCAGATGTGGGTCGCCCAGTACTACAAGTTCGACAAGCCGCGGCGCTGGATAAACTCCGGCGGTCTGGGCACCATGGGCTTCGGGCTGCCGGCGGCGATGGGCGCGATGCTCGCCAACCCGGGCGCGACGGTCGCCTGCGTGACCGGAGAGGCCTCGATCCAGATGTGCATCCAGGAGCTTTCCACCTGCAAGCAGTACCACCTGCCGGTGAAGATCGTGAACTTGAACAACAAGTACATGGGCATGGTGCGGCAGTGGCAGGAGTTCTTCTACGGCAACCGCTACGCCGAGTCGTACATGGACGCTCTGCCCGACTTCACCAAGCTCGCCGAGGCCTACGGGCACGTCGGCATGAAGATCGAGAAGCCCGGCGACGTGGAAGGCGCCCTGCGCGAAGCGTTCAAGCAGAAGGACCGGCTGGTGTTCCTCGACTTCATCACCGATCAGGCCGAGAACGTCTTCCCGATGGTGCCGGGCGGCAAGGGGCTGACGGAGATGATTTTGGCAGAAGAGTTGTAGCCATGAGGCACATCCTTTCGATCCTGGTGGAGAACGAAGCCGGGGCGCTGTCGCGGATCTCCGGGCTGTTCTCGGCGCGCGGCTACAATATCGAGTCGCTGACCGTGGCGCCGACCGAAGACGAAACGATGTCGCGGATGACGATCGTCACCGTCGGCTCGGACGACGTGATCGAGCAGATCACCAAGCAGTTGAACAAGCTCGTCGAGGTGGTCAAGGTCGTGGACTTGACCGAGGGCAATCACATCGAGCGCGAGCTCATGCTGGTGAAGGTCCGCGCCGCGGGCAAGGACCGCGACGAGATGAAGCGTCTGGCCGACATCTTCCGCGGCCGCATCCTCGACGTGACGGACAAGAGCTACACCATCGAGCTCACCGGCCCGGGCGAGAAGCTCGACGCCTTCCTGCAGGCGCTCGAGCCGGGGGTGATCCTCGAGACGGTGCGCACCGGGGCTTCCGGCATCGGGCGCGGCGAGCGGATTCTGAGAGTGTAGGCAGAGGGAGATTCGCGATGATGAAGGTCTACTACGAGAAAGACGCCGATCTGTCGCTCATCAGGGGCAAGAAGGTGACGATCGTCGGCTATGGGTCGCAGGGGCACGCGCACGCCCAGAACCTGAACGATTCCGGGGTGAAGGTGACGGTGGGCCTGCGGCCCGAAGGCGCCTCGTGGGACAAGGCAAAGAAGGCGGGGCTCAAGGTCGCTGGGGTCGGGGACTCGGTCAAAGGCGCGGATCTGGTGATGATGCTCATGCCCGACGAGCACATCGCCGCGGTCTACAAGTCCGAAGTCGAGCCGAACATCAAGAAAGGCGCCACGCTCGCCTTCGCCCACGGCTTCAACATCCACTACGGCCAGGTCGCGCCGCGGGAGGACCTCGACGTGGTGATGATCGCCCCCAAGGCGCCCGGCCACACCGTGCGCTCGACCTACGTGCAGGGCGGAGGGACGCCGATGCTGATCGCCGTGCACCAGGACGTGAGCCGCAAGGCGCGCGACCTCGCGCTCTCGTATGCGGCGGCGATCGGCGGCGCGCGCGCCGGCGTCATCGAGACGACGTTCAAGGAAGAGACCGAGACCGATCTCTTCGGCGAGCAGACCGTGCTCTGCGGCGGCTGCGTGGAGCTCGTGAAGACCGCGTTCGAAGTGCTAGTCGAGGCGGGCTATGCGCCCGAGATGGCGTACTTCGAGTGCCTGCACGAGTTGAAGCTCATCGTCGACCTGATGTACGAGGGCGGCATCGCCAACATGAACTACGGGATTTCGAACAACGCCGAGTACGGCGAGTACGTCACCGGGCCGACGATCATCAACGCCGCGACCAAGGATGCGATGCGCGCCGCGCTCGCGCGCATCCAGAGCGGCGAGTACGCCAAGAGCTTCATCCTCGAGAACCGCGCCGGGGCGCCGACGCTGCTCTCGCGTCGCCGCATGACCGCCGAGCATCCGATCGAGCAAGTGGGGGCGCGGCTGCGGGAGATGATGCCGTGGATCAGGAGGAACAAGCTCGTCGACCAGTCGCGCAACTAGGCCCTAACGCGATGCCCATGCCTGGACGATCGGCGCAACGCGGCTGGCTCGGCCTGATCGCGCTCCTGATCGCGCTGGTCATCGTCGCGGTGCTCGCGCAGACGGTGCTCAGGAGCTATGGTCTCCTTGGCGGCGGCGAGCGCGCCGCGGCGTCCGGGCGTGCGGAACCGGCGGCCGGCTCCGCGGCAGGCGATGCGCCACGCGGCGCGCCGGCCGTTACCGCGCCGATGGAGCGGGCGCGAGCCCTCGAGGGCGATCTCAAGCGCGGTGCGGAGGACCTCGATCGGCGCATCGACGAGCAGACCAAGTAGGTGCGAACTCATTCGCACCGAACATGGCGACTCCGACCTACCCCCACCCGATCATCGCCCGCGAAGGCTGGCCGTTCCTGGCCGTCGCGCTCGCGGTCGCGCTCGCGCTCTCGTGGTGGACGCCGTGGTGGCTGGCGGCGCTCGCGTGGCTGGCGACGATCTTCATCGCCCAGTTCTTCCGCGATCCGCCGCGCCGCGTTCCGAGCGACCCCAACGCCGTGCTCTCGCCCGCGGACGGCAGGGTAGTCCGCGTCGAGCGCACGCGCGATCCGTATCTCGAGCGCGACGCGCTCAAGATCAGCGTGTTCATGAACGTCTTCAACGTCCACTCCAACCGCAGCCCGATCGACGGCGTGGTGAGGAACAGGTGGTACCACCCGGGGACGTTCATCAACGCCTCGCTCGACAAGGCTTCGCTCGACAACGAGCGCTGCGCGCTGCACCTGCAAACGGCGACCGGCGCCGACGTGACCTGCGTGCAGGTCGCCGGACTGGTCGCGCGACGCATCCTGTGCTACGTCGACAAGGGCCAGTCGCTCGCGCGCGGCCAGCGCTACGGGTTCATCCGCTTCGGCTCGCGCGTCGACGTGTACCTTCCGGCCGACGCCGCGCCTAAGGTGGGGCCCGGCGACATGGCGTACGCGACCGAGACGGTCATCGCCGAGCTGGCGTGACCGGCGCGCCGCGCCGCGCGGATGTCGCCCTGGTTTGCCGGGCCGAAGCGTAGCTGCTAGGCTGTCCTTTCATGGGGGACTTCCAGCAGCAGCGGGCACTCGCGAAGAACCGCATCCGTCGCCGCGGCATCTATCTGCTGCCCAATCTGTTCACCACGGCGGCGCTGTTCGCGGGCTTCTACTCGATCGTGCAGGCGATGAACGGCCGGTTCGATCACGCCGCGATCGCGATCTTCATCGCCATGGTCCTCGACGGCCTAGACGGCCGCGTCGCCCGGTTGACGCGAACGCAAAGCGCTTTCGGCGCCGAGTACGACAGTCTCTCTGACATGGTGTGCTTCGGCGCCGCGCCCGCGCTCGTCGTCTACGAGTGGGCGCTGCTGTCCATGGCCAACCTCGGCTGGATCGCCGCGTTCGTCTACTGCGTATGCGCCGCGCTGCGGCTCGCCCGTTTCAACACCAACATCGACGTCGTCGACAAGCGCTTCTTCCAAGGGCTGCCGAGCCCATCGGCCGCGGCACTGGTGGCCGGCTTCGTCTGGATCATGGACGACAACGCGATCGACCCCGAGAGCGTGCGCTGGTGGGCGTGGTCGGTGACCGTCTTCGCGGGGTTGACCATGGTCAGCAACTTCCCCTATTACAGCTTCAAGACGATCAATCTGAAGAGGAGCGTTCCGTTCGTGGTCGTGTTCCTGGTGGCGCTGTTCTTCGTGCTGGTGAGCGTTCAGCCGGCGATCGTGCTGTTCGCCGGCTTCGTCGCCTACTCGATCTCGGGCTATGTCTGGTCGGCGTGGCGCGTGCTGCGCAGGCGCCCGCGGCGCTAGTGTCCCGTTCCGTAAGTTCCGACGATAAAGGAGCGAGCAAAATCGGCCGGCAGGCGAGGCGCGAGGCCGCCACCGTAGCTAGTGCTACGGCAAGGCCGAGCAACAAAAGATGGCGGCCGATTTTGCCGCGAACTATCAAGCGAATTCACGGAACGGGACACCGGTCGGGGCGGCGTTGCGCGGCCGGACGAATCCCGATATAGTCTCCCACATGAGCGGCAGCATCCTCCCGTCGCCTTTCCTCCGGACCGCCCTTCTCGGCGGCCTGCTGCTGCGCCTCGCGCGCAGATAACTCACACCTCCCTTTCGCAGTGCCCGGTCCTGCCCGATCCCAGGCAGGAGAGCTTCAACGCGACAGGCAAGCTTGCAGGAGCCAGGACATGCCCGACCATCTGATCATCTTCGACACCACCCTGCGCGACGGCGAGCAGAGCCCCGGCGCGTCGATGACCAACGAGGAGAAGATGCGCATCGCCAGGCAGCTCGAGCGGCTGCGCGTCGACGTGATCGAGGCCGGCTTTCCCGCTTCGTCCAACGGCGACTTCGCGGCCGTGAAAGCGATCGCCGGGGCGATCAAGGACAGCACCGTGTGCGCGCTGGCCCGCGCCAACGAGAGCGACATCCGCCGTGCCGGGGACGCGCTCGAGGGTGCCCGATCGGGGCGCGTGCACACCTTCATCGCCAGCTCGCCGATCCACATGCAGATGAAGCTGCGCATGAAGCCCGAGCATGTGCTCGAGCAGGCGGTCAAGTCGGTGAAGTGGGCGCGCGAGTACACCGACGACGTCGAGTTCTCGCCCGAGGACGCGGGTCGCTCGGAGCCCGACTTCCTTTGCCGGCTGATCGAGGCCGCCATCGGCGCCGGCGCGACGACGATCAACATCCCGGACACGGTCGGATACACCATGCCGTGGCAATTCGGCGAGCTGATCCGGGTCCTGCGCGAGCGCATTCCGAACAGCGGCAAGGCGGTGTGGTCGGTGCACTGCCACAACGATCTCGGCATGGCGGTCGCGAATTCGCTGTCCGCGGTAATGCAGGGCGCGCGCCAGGTCGAGTGCACGGTCAACGGCCTGGGCGAGCGCGCGGGCAACGCCTCGCTCGAGGAGATCGTGATGGCGGTGAGGACGCGCAAGGACGTCTTCTCCTGCGCGACGCGCATCGACACCACGCAGATCGTCGCCGCCTCGAA
>Ga0187776_10001498_pt1 | contig 11702 bp, 11 predicted proteins | sample 0216_BV02_MP12_2_FD_132426 | JGI IMG/M metagenome (GOLD analysis project Ga0187776, IMG submission 132426) | Tropical peat soil microbial communities from peatlands in Department of Meta, Colombia - 0216_BV02_MP12_20_MG | ecosystem: Environmental > Terrestrial > Soil > Wetlands > Peat | place...
GCCGGGCATTTTCGAACGCAGGTGTAGCAGCGGCGGCATTTTTCTTTGATCGTGGATATCACCGTCATGGGTTTTCCCGTCCCCCCAGAAGGTTCATGGCTTGGGGAAAAGTCGCGGCCCCGATCGCTTTCAGGCCTTGCTGAACATCCTGACGGATGAAGGCGAAGACCAAAGGGTCCCCCAATCCTACTGGCCCCAGGATCTCCCGCATCTCCCGGGTGTCCAGCCGGTAAGTCCGACCGTTCACCCGATGCTCGTAGAGAAATTCCACTCCCGGATTTCCAGTGATCAGGATGGCCAAAGTCTCTCCCATGTCGCCCAGAGGGGCCCGATCGAAGTGATCCAGCTGGAAGGTGGCGACGATCCGCGTCCCCTTGCCTTCCCGAGAATGGACTTCAAGGCCTCCGCCGCATTGTTCCGCGGCCTCCTTCAAAAAGGGCACCCCCAAACCGGCCACCCGGGAGGGGCGAGTCGTGTAGAAGGGGTCGGTCACCTTCTTGACGGTTTCCGGGGACATGCCCCGGCCGTCGTCCAGCACCTCGATCCGCAAGAGGTCCTTCCCCAGGTCTTCCTGGACCCGAATCTCCACTCCCTTGGCCTGCGCCCGCAGGGAATTCTGAGCAATATCCAGAATGTGCATGGAAAGCTCGAGCATGTTTCAGCGCTGTCCGGAGATCCCGAGTTGGTACAGACGCCCCACGATTTCGAACGTGGGAAGGACGGTCCGGAAGATGGGAATCATCTTCTCTGCGGCTTTCTCCAGGGTATCCGGGTCCGGCTGGGACCCGTTGACCAGCAGGATTCCCGAGAGGTCCCGCATGACCGCAATGGCCACGATGTTCAGGTGAGTCTGCCGGGTTACCCATAAATCCCCCTCGATGGAGTTGGCCAGGACATCACTCAGGAGATCGGAGGAGTATCCGGTCTTCACTTCGGCTTCCATCGGGGCATTGGGCGTGGTCAGTTCCAGGTTCAGTCTCTCTGCCAGTTCTTTCAGTTTCATGGTCGGAATGGGAGAACCCTTTCACCTCCGTTTCCCTCTTGACTTTGGCGGCCTTCCCTTTGAAGCCTCTTTTCCCGGTCCAGCTTCAACGGTTTTCCCCTTTTTCAGAATGCAAATGCAGTCCGTCTCCCGGGCATATCCCTGGACCACGTCTTCCGCCAGGGCAAGGCAACTGGGGGACCCGCAGGAACCGCAGTCGATCCCGGGAAACCGCTTGACAACTTTGTCGATGCGGCGAAGTTTTTCCATGGCCACTTGAAGGTCTTCATCCAACCGCATCCCGGCCCTTGGAGGAAAGGGTTGATCCATGATATAAGCGTTCACATCTTCCCCCCGACCAAGGGTTTCCGGACTCCGGGCGTCGTCCTTTCGAATCCAGGAGAAAAGCTGAAACCGGGCCCAGAATGGGTTGCGCACATTGAGCGGACCTCCCAGGCACCCTCCCCGGCAGCTCCAGGCTTCGATGAAAGGCACTTCCTCCAGCAGCCCATTCTCCGCAAGTTCCAGGACCTCGGCCACCTGGCTCACTCCATCCACGATGAGGGAAGCCTCCAGGCCCATAGCCCGACTCTGTCCACCGGGATAGGCCCACTCGAGGGCCGAAACGGAAGGCCCCCCCCCCGCCTCCGGGAAAGGCTCTTCTTCTCTCCCGTGCAACTGAGCGCGCAGGATAGGATAAACCTCCGTGAACGGAATGGCATGGTGGTAGGACCGCTCCGGTTTGCCAGCCTCGGTCGCTGCCCGGGCCTTGGCCAGACAGGGAACGACGTAGCCCAGGCCACCGGTCGACCTCCATTCGGTATTCCTCCTGAGCAGGTCGGCCATGATTTCAAAGGGGGGGACCACGGGAACTAGATTTTCCAGGAGGGACGGGAACTTGACTTGCACCAGTTGGACCACCGCGGGGCAGTCCGAAGAAATGGCCGGAGAAGGCGCCCGCCCCGAGGCTAAATGACCAGCTACGGCTCGGCGATAAACGGCTAGCCCTTGGCCTATATCCTCCACTTTGGAAAAACCGATTTCCGAGAAAGTCCGCAGGATCATTCCAGGAACAACCCGATCTCCAAATTGCCCCAATACCGCCGGGTCCAGGACGGCCACGATTTTGCCCTTTTCTAGGACCCTTTCCCAGGGCTTGGCCTCGACCGTCCAAGCTTTCCGGGGGCAAGCCCGAATGCATTCGCCGCAATCGATGCAGCGGTGGGGCATCATCCGGGCTTTCCCCCCCCGGATGCGGATGGCTTCTGTCGGGCATACCCGGAGACAATGGGTACAACCCACGCAGTGGTCTTCCTTCAGCGAGAGAAAAACTCCCCCGGCCCGGCCGGGGTCTTCAAGGATTCTTTTGGGGACTTTCATTCAGATTGACTTTGAACCTCAGGGTGGTTCCCCGGTTCAATTCCGATTGGATTTCCATCCAATCGGAATTTTTTTTGATGTTCGGAAGCCCCATCCCGCTCCCATAGCCGAGCTGTTTCACGTAAGGGGGGGCCGTGGAATAGCCCACTTGCATCGCCTGCTCAATATCCGGGATCCCTGGCCCCACGTCGCAGACCGTCACCTCCACGCACTGATCATCAAGATTCACCCGGATGCTCCCCTTGTGCGCGTAAACAATGACATTCACTTCAGCTTCATAGGCCGCGGTGGCTACGCGGCGAATGATACCCGGCGGAAGCCCCAAACGCTTCAGCCGGTTCTTGATTTCAAAACAAGCCTCACCTGCTCTCTTGAAATCCTGCCCCTGAATCTCGAATTCGGCAATCATAAGCGGGGATTCATAGTCCTCTATGAAGTATACTGAACGCCACTAAATGGAAATGGCCTACCCAATTTAAAGAACCTTTGGGCAGCAGAAGTGATTCCCCCGAATCAATATGCTTTTTCCATCCGGGTATACTCATTCAAGGAATCTTTTTATAGCAAAGAAGATGCCAGATATACCCGAATCCCCCTTCTTCATGGAAAACAAGATTTTGAATTTCTTGGTTTTTTTGTTTCCCATCCCCTTGAAGGAAAGGAATTTTTCTCTTCATCAGCCGGTGCCATCTTGTCAAATTCACCCATCCCATGCCCCAAGAAATGACAAAACCTTCAAAAATATCCAAATCTTTTATTATTATTGACATGTTGTCGCAATTTTTCAAGTTTTGTTTTAGGCCGACCAGTAGGAAGGGTTGAGGGTAACTCAGGAAGATTTCCTGCAAGGAGAGGAGGCCCTTTCACCGGAGATGGCAAGGGTTCCCCCGGAGGACAAAAGAAACGGAGAGCCGGGTCCTTTTCAGCCCTCGCATCATAAAAATCGCCCGGCCTTTTTCTTGGCCAGTTTCATAGCCGCCCTCATTTCATCGCCGCCCAGGAAATAGGAAACTGTTCCATAGACCAAAACACCCCCTCCTACGGCCGCGCCAAGAAGGGTCATTTTCTCTGCTGTGATTCCCGAGGTTTCCCAGGGGCCGGGATAGACGATGGCATAGGCCGTCACCCCCATGAGGATGGAGGCGGTCATATTCTTGGCAAAGGAATGAAGGATGCGACGGATATCCATGGGGCCTATTTTTTTCCGCAGAAGGTAGGCCAGGAGGGCACAGTTCACTCCTGCGGCTAGAGAAGTCGCCAGGGCAAGTCCTCCGTGTTTCAAGGGGAACATGAGGATCGCTCCCAAGGCTGCGTTGGAGAGCAAGCTCACAAAGGCCACCTTGACCGGAGTCTGGGTGTCTTGCAGGGAATAAAAAACAGGGGCGATGATGCGCACCCCGGCAAAGGCGACCAATCCCAGGGCATAATAGAGAAGCGCTTGGGCGGTCATTTCGGTGGAAAAGGCGGAAAACGCTCCCCTTTGGAACAGAAGGTTAAGGATGGGGGTTCGCAGGACGACCAATCCCACCATCGCCGGAAGGATGACGAAAAAGGTCAGGCGGAGGGCAAAAGATAGAGTCTCCTTCACTTCCTCTATTTTCCCCTTGGCCGCTTGCTCTGATAGGGACGGTAGTACGGCCGTGGCGATAGCGATGGCGAAGACCCCCATGGGAAATTCCAGGAGGCGGTCAGCGTAATAGAGATAAGAAACACTTCCCTCGGGAAGATAGGAGGCCAAAAAGGTGTTGACGATCACATTCAGCTGGGTGACCGCCAAACCCAGGATCGAGGGAGCCATCAGAGCCCCCACCCTCCTCATCCCGGAGTGGGAGAGGTCGAAACGCAGCTTCAGGCGGATTTCCTGCCGCCGGAGAAAAGGGACTTGAAAAAGTAGCTGGGCGACTCCCCCCAGGAGAACTCCCACAGCCAGAGCCATAACCGGTTCGCCCAAATGGGCCGAGAGCAGAATAGCGCAAGCGATGATCGCAAGATTCAGCAGGACGGGGGCCAGGGCTGGGCCAGCAAAATGCTTTCGCGCATTCAGAACCCCCATGGCCCAGGCCACCAGGCCAATGAAAAAAATGTAGGGGAACATCACCCGGGTAAGAAGAACCGTCAGCCGGAACTTCTCCGGGTCCTGGGAGAAACCATAGGCGATGATCTTTACCACCCAGGGAGAAAAAAAAATTCCCACGGCGGTCAGCAGAAGCAGGAAAAAAGCCAGAACCGTGAAGCAAACGCTCACCAATTCCTCGCTCTCTTCCTTCGATTTCTGGGTCAGGTAGGAAGAATAGACCGGGACGAAAGAAACGGTCAGCGAACCCTCTCCCACCAAACGGCGAAGAAGGTTGGGAATGCGAAAGGCCACAAAAAAGGCGTCAGTGGCGGTGCCCGCCCCGAAGAGTTGGGCCACGATCATGTCCCGGAGAAAGCCGAAAATCCGGGAAAGGAGCGTGGCTCCACCCACAACACTTGCCGCCTCGGTTATTCTTCGCTGGGTCTCCATTCCTTTGGTTTCGCCGATACCCCGGTCGCAAAATTTTCTTAAATAAACCCGATCCCGAATTCTAACCTGTAAACCTCGCCACCCGGATCTTGGATCGTTGGGACCTTGAAAAGGAAATGGGGCTCGGCCCTGGAGATTGGCGCTTTGGAGAGCCGGAGGGACCCGGAAAAACCTTGACTTTCTTTTATATCTAATTTTTAATAGATTATATCTTTATTCCTATTCAAGGAGGTCCCTTGGCCACTCACGATTCCGCCCTGAAAAGGGCGCGCCAGAGCGAGAGAAGAAGACAGCGCAACTCCTCAGTCAAATCCGCCCTGAAGACCATTACCAAAAAGGTCCTGGAGGCCATCGATCAAAAGAACCCAGAAAATGCCCGCAAGGCTCTTTCCAGCGCCATTCCCGCCTTTCAGAAAGCTGCCGGGAAAAAGGTGATCCATAAAAAGACCGCCGCCCGGAAAATCTCCATGCTGGCCAAAAAAGTGAATTCCCTTCCCTCTGGGGCTTGAATTCATTCCTCCCCCTTTTCCCGGCGGAGAGGGGGCCTGAGCGGCTGCTGGCTCTCCGCCCGGTCTCCCAAAAGCCTCAAAACATATTCCTCCAAGAGGAGCCCCTTGTCCCCCCGGCTTAATTTCATCTTCTGGTCGGTCCTCCAGGTGGCCGGCCAAAGCCCTTCCCGGATGGGGGAGGGAAATATCTCCACCTGGGCCCAGAACTCTTCCGCACTCCGGGGTGGAATTCTCAACTTCCCCTCGACTTCTTTTTTGGTCAGCCCCCTGCCCCGCATCTCCTGCGCCCTCTGAATCAGGCGAAGCTGGCGCACCAGCAACGAAAAAAGGAGGATCGGAGGCTCTCCCTGCTGGAGGTTCTTGTGGAGAAGGCGGAGGGCCTCCTCCCTCTTTAGGAGACCCACTGCCTGGGGAAATTCGAAAGGACTCTCCGGCCGGCAGTCTGCGGTCAGCGCGAAAACATCCTCCTCAGTGATCCCCCGGCCTTTTTCTTTCCTCAGGCTCAGCTTCTGAAGTTCCACCAGAATCTCCCGCAGGCTTGGGCCCACCCTTTCGACCAGCAGGGTCACAGCCTCGTCTGATACGTTGTGACCCAGCTGTTCGGCTTGGAGATGGACCCAGCGGACCAGGTCCCTCTCAAAGGGAGGGTAAAAAGGGACCACGGCCCCCTTCCTCTCCAGGGACTGGAAAAATTTAGCCCGAAGGTCCGCCCGAGCCCCAATGAAAACGGCGCAGGTTTGAGGGTTGGGGTTCTGAAAGTAATCGACGAAGGGGGAAGGGGTTCTTTTCCAGATTTCATCCGCCTTTCGGATGATCACGAGTCGCCAGGCAGACCGCACCGGAAAAGCCTGGAGGCTGGACAGAATTGACTCGGTCTCGGCCTCTTCGGCGTCGAACGCTTCCCGGTTGAAGTCGCGGGTGATGGGAGAAAGGGCCCGATCCTCGATCCTCTTCAGGGCATCATCGATCAGCCATTTCTCGGGACCCCAGAAATAATAGAGGGGGAGCAGGTTCCCTCTGCCGATTTCGCGGAAAAATTCGGATGCCTTCATGTCCTTTGGTCGTAGGAGGCAGGGATTCTGGGTCGCATCAGAAACCGCCCAGAATTTGTTCATGGATTCTTTCAGCCAGGAGAACGGAGATACTCCGGATGGCATCCAGTTTATTCTGCTCGGTGACGTTCAGATCGGAGACCACCGGATAATTTCGCCACTCGCTTATTTCTTCCCGGAAGAGCACCTTTCCGTCTTTCTGCCCCTGAAAGCTGTACTCCAGGATCACCGTAGCCCGATATTCGGTGGCTGACTGGGTCGAGCTAACGACGGCCACCGGGAAGGTGGTGAAAGATTTAACCGTTCCGGTTAAAAGGGAATCGGCCGAATTCCGAGGGCCTACCGAGAGGCGCTTGGTGGATATAAATTTTTCGACCAGGGCCCGGGTAACCTCTGTCTCAATTCCGGTTTGATCGGTCCGGTTGGCAAAGATGGGGACGGCCACCGAATAAATGCCGGGAGGGAGGTTGGTCTCTCTCCCGCGGAGCTGGTATCCACATCCGGCCAGACAGAGAAAGCCAAGGAAGATGCCCAGACTCAGCCTTCTCAAGGGGCCTCCTCAGTCCAGCACGATCATCACCCGGCATTCCTCCAGGAAAGTCCCTTTTTGGGCAAAGGGAGCCATCTTTTGGGCTTCCCCTTGATCCAGGATGATATCCGAAGGAGCGGCCGGGTCGAGCTTGGACCCTTTGATAGTTAGGGGATTTTTCCCCACTCGCGGATTGGTTTGAGCGGCGGTCAAATCCCTGGCAAAGAGGGCCAACCCGTTCCGGGCGGCCTTATCCTGGGGAACATATTCCCCTCGGTATAATTCCTTCGCGCCTTCATTTAGAATGCGAATGGCTAGGGCGGGTTTCATTTTTAGACCCCGAGTGTCGATGACCACCCCCGTGAACGGGGGCAAGGTCGCCGGGTCTGGCAGAGGGGCTTCCCCCACCTTAGCCGGAGGCGGAAGAGGCTCCGGTTTCCTTTCAGGGGCAGGCACCGGCGGTGGAGGGATCGGCTTTACTTCCTTAACCATGGGCGGCGCAGAAGGAGGCAGCTCGGGTTTCTTTTCCTGGGGCGGGGCCGGCTGTACCGCTGGCCCAGCAGGAGGGGGAGGGGGCGGCAGGGTTCTCTTTTCGGGCTTTGCTTCTACCAGCGGGGCTGGAGGGGGTGTCGCTTTCTTCCTCAGTTCCTCGGAGGCAGAGAGCATGAGGGAAATAAAATCCCCGGAGAGGTCAATGGCCACCGTGACTTCAATCGCTCCATCGGAAAGGTATTTTCGAAAGCGCCTCACCTCGACCGACCCCTGAATGAAACCTTCCGCCTGGAGGCGAATCTGATCGTCCTTGGTCACGAAATTTTCCACCCGAGTGGAAGAATCCACCCGAACCCCTTTGAGTACCTCCAGGAGATTGCGGCGAGCATCGGTCAAGGCCGCTCGTTCGGTCATCAATCGCGCCTGGGCGATATTTCGCGAGTCCTTGGGAGGGGACCCGCTCCCTTTGGCTAAAATAATCCCTTGCGACCAGTTAATGACCCCGTTGCCGACTTGCTCGATCACTTCTCTAGGTTGGGCACAGGCCTGTCCTGGCCCTAGCGCCAGGAAGAAAAAAACGAGGCCACCCCAAATGAATCCCTTCACGGCTTCCTCCCCCCAAATGCCTCTGGCTCCGGCTTTTCCAGCCAGGGCTTCAAGTTCATCTGTCCCAGGAAAATCGATTCGGAGGGCGGGCTCGCCCCCCACCAGTTCTCCCGGACATCCATGAAGATGGAAGAATGGCTCTGAACGGCGAAATCGTTTTCCCGAAAATTGCTCCGATGGACCTTCGGGCGGGCGCCTCCCAGAGCCACCAAAGCCCCCGTTCCTGCATTCTGCAGGAAGGTGCTGTAGGAGATCTTCGGCGCACCTTCTTGGGTCACCTTGATACCAGCTTGGGCGCTCCGGGCGATCAAGCAGCGGTCGATCTCTGGAGACCCGTAGGCCACTTCCATCCCGGTTTCGGCAAATTCGATGATGCAGTAACGGAAGAAACTGGCCACTCCGGTCTCCTTAGCAAAGCGGATCGCCGCAGGATAGGCCCCTGGAGAAGGAGAGGAGCTACTGGAGGTAAAGGTGATCGCCCCATCGGAAGTTCCCCGGGCGTCGATGCCCCCATTTTTCACCACCATCGATGCCCCCGGATTAAATTTCAGGGTGACCCCAGGCTGAATGTAGAGCGTCGCCCCTCCGTCGATCATCACTTCCCGTTCCACCACATAAGGGCTGTAGGCCAAGATCAGGAAGGAGTCCTTCTGGATTGGGGCGTTCAAGGGGCTCTTTAAGAGGGGAAGTTCGATCGGCTTTCCCTGGGGAAAAGGCGCGTCGAGCACCCGTTGGTACTCCACCCTTCCATAAATCTTGCCGGCGAGACTGGACCCCTCTTTGGTCCCCCACCAGTTTTCGGGAGCCTCCACGGGAAGGTCCCTTTCCCGATTGTTAAAAACCTCAAACTTCCCATTGTCGTGAATGTTGTTCTGGGTCAGCCGGGCGGAGGAAGAAAAGAGACGCACCCCCGCCTCCCCGTTGTTCAGAATTCGGTTTTTTTGGAGAGAAGGATTGGATTCCCGGACCAGGACTCCATCCTTCTGGTTTCCCTGAATCTCGTTCTCTTCCAGAATCGGCGCCGCTCCTCCCAGGATTTCCACCCCCGCTGTATTGGCGTAGATCACGTTCCCCTGGACTCGAGGTTTGGAAAAAGATTCCTGGATCCGGAGCCCCACCCGGTTTTTGGACAGGTCGTTGCCCAGAATCAGGGGGGATGCGGAAAGACAGGTGATCCCGGCCTGAGCGCCGGAGATCTTCACATACCGCACCGCGCTTTCTTCACTCTGGGATCCTTGGAAAAGGATCCCTTTCCATTCTCCGCCCGGAGAGACTGGTTCAAAGGAGATCATGGCGCTCCGGTCTCCTTGGGCCAGCAGTTTTCCGGAAACCACGAGCCCCTCTCCTTTGGAGCGAATCACAGTTCCAGGCTCAATGGTCAGAGTTGCTCTCGTCTCTACGGAAACCCTGTCTTCCAGGATATAAGGACTGGCCCCGGCAAACCAAATGGCCTCTCCTTGGATCGTTCCTCTCACTGGGGTGGGGCCGGGAGGAATTGGGGTGGCCCGGATGGAATCGGATGGTTTGCTTTCATTCCCCGCCAGGTCTATGGCCGCAACTCGATAGTAGTAGGTCGTCTGATTGGTCAGGTTCGCATCGGCAAACAGAGTCAGTTCGGTCTTTCCCACCTCTTGAAACCCAGTCAAGGGGGTAGGACTGCGGTAGACCTTGTAGGCGGCAATATCCTTGTCCGGGCTTTTGGCCCAGTCCAACTCCACCCTTTTATCCCTTCCAATGCCCCGGATCCCTCCGGGAACGGCTGGAGGAATGGTATCGATGGTCACCGGTCCCAGGGCATCGACCCATTCCGTGGAATTTCTTTGGTCATCCGCTAACACTCCGGTTATCAGCGCCTCTTCCACAAAATCGCCGGGAAGAACTTTGTAGGTTCCCGAATACATCCCCGGGTCTTCCTCTTTCATGGGAATATCCGTTTTGAAGTTGCCGATCCGGAAGGAGGCCTTTTTTCGCGGGTCCCCTTCCAGGGCCACCTTGAGCACATCTCCCGCCTTTAGCGCGTACCGGTCGGTTCGCCTCATGCCGTCATGGGCCAGGATGGCAATGGCCGGAGGCCTCAGGGCCTGGGCAAGGGTAGGCTGTGGAATGCTTCGGACCATCTCCCGGAAAAGATCGTCGGAGGAACGCAGGAGTTCGATCTCCCGCATGTTTAAGGCCGTGCTCACCGCGGTAAGAATAATCCCCACCGGAGTGGTGGAAATCCCCCCCGCGTGTTTCCGGGAAACATCCTTGGCCCACCAGAGCTCTTTATCGGTCTTCGTCTCTACCATCCGAACTTCCGCTCCCACCGCAACCTGCGAATAGACTCCGATGTAAATCCGGTCGTAATGGGTGATCTCTCCCTGGACGAGGGCATCCGCCTTAACGATCTCCCTTAACTTGGAAACGGGAGTCGCAGCCACCTTCTCGGGTGTATCCAACCCCGCCTGGTTGAGCGCATAATCAATCTTGTACAGGGGGACGGCGGTAAAATTCAGCGTGCTGAAATGGCCATGAAAGGATTTGCGGACGATATCGAAGGCGTGCTTGTGTTCCGTCCGGTTGAGGAAGGGCAAGACCGCTACCGTTTGGGGCGGCCGGTCCTGAAGGGACTTGTCAAACCGGTATTCACCCTTAAAGGGAATGGTGATCGGCGGGGTGATTTTGGTTTGTGGGGTGTAAATGCAACCCCCGATCCCAATTCCGATGATGATGGCCGTAATTCCCCAAAGAATGCCTACCCGTCTTTTCATGGGCACTCTCCTTTAGCATGGGGCAAAGAGCTGCGGGCGGTCGGCGAAAGGGAGGCCCCAGCCATAGGTCCCCGGCTCCCTGCTGTTTTGGGTCAGACCACCAAATTCACGAGCTTCTTGGGCACCCAGACAAACTTCCTCACCTTCTGCCCCTGCAAAATTTCTTGGACCCGCTCGTTAGCCAAAACCGCCTCTTTGATCTCGGCCTCCGAGGCGTGAACCCCCACCGTAACCCGGCTGCGCAGCTTTCCATTTACCTGGATGACCATGAGGACTTCCTCGTCCCGGATGGCTTCTACGTCAAACTGGGGCCAGGGTTCCTTGGCCACGCTTTGTTCGTGCCCCAGATATTCCCAGAGGTCTTCGCAGATGTGGGGGACAAAGGGCGAGAGGAGGACGACCACCGCTTCCACCGCCTCCCGCATAACCCCTGCGGTCTGTGGACCCGGCGTTTTTCTCTTCTCTTCCATCTGGTAGAGGGAGTTCACCAGTTCCATGACCGCGCTGATGGCAGTGTTGAAGTGGAAGCGGTTCTCGATATCCTCGGTTACCCTTTTTATGGTCACATGGATCTTGCGCCGCAGGGCCCTCAGCTCTTCGGAGAGGAGCTCCTCTTTTTGCCGAGCCTTCGCCGTTTTCACGACATCCGCCCAGTCTTCCACCAGGCGCCAGACCCGGTGGAGGAAGCGGAAGGAGCCCTCCACCCCTTGTTCGCTCCATTCCAGGTCTTTCTCCGGCGGGGAAGCAAAGAGACAGAAGAGGCGCACGGTGTCGGCCCCGTATTTCTGAACCAGAAAGTCAGGATCGACCACATTTTTTTTGGACTTGCTCATCTTCTCGGTCCGGCCCACTTGAACCGGAGACCCGCACTTTTGGCAGGTCAGGTTTTCCGACAC
>Ga0187776_10001500_pt1 | contig 11697 bp, 11 predicted proteins | sample 0216_BV02_MP12_2_FD_132426 | JGI IMG/M metagenome (GOLD analysis project Ga0187776, IMG submission 132426) | Tropical peat soil microbial communities from peatlands in Department of Meta, Colombia - 0216_BV02_MP12_20_MG | ecosystem: Environmental > Terrestrial > Soil > Wetlands > Peat | place...
ATCCGACATGCGCGTCAACGCCAACATTCCGATTGCGACGGCTCAGTTGAGAAACCTGGGCGTCACCTACGACCCGCACATCTTCGATAATGCGGGCCACGGATTCCTGCGCGATCAGGCCGGGATGGACGGCGCGAACATGAAGGCTACCGAGCAGTCGTGGCCGCTCGCCGTCGCGTGGATCAAGAAGTACGCAGATATGTAAATCTGCATACACGGTAAACAGGGGTCGGGAGGGTGAATACTCGGTAAACAGGGGTCGGGAAGGTCCACGCTTTTCGAAGAAATCTTCTCGATCCCTAGTCTTTTCCACAGCAAAACCACCCGACCCTTTCTCACGCGGGCGCGACTTCCTCACGCAGGCACGAAGTAAAACGCCAGAGCCAGGATGACGTAGACCGAAACCAGTTGGAGTCCTTCCACCCAATTGCTTTCCCCGTCCACGACGACGAGCGAAATGGCGACGACCGATAATGCAATCGCGGCGATCTCGAACGGATCGAACAGCAGCGACATCGGGCGTCCCATGGCAAACGACAGGAGGACGATGGCCGGCGCAACGAGAAGCGCGATCTGTGCGCTGCTGCCAACGGCAATTTCCACCGCAAGCGTCATCTGATCGCGGCGCGCCGCCACGACCGCGGAGTAGTGCTCGGCAGCGTTGCCAATGACCGCTACGATCACGACGCCCACAAAGAGCTCGGTCAGGCCGAACTTGACGAGCGCGGGGCTCAGGGTCTCCACGAGTAGCTCGGCTTGAATCGCGGTGAACAGCGTGCCAACGCCCAGCACTCCGACTGCCTGCTCCATCGTCAACACGTGCTCGCGGTTGTAGTCGATGCGCAGCAGGTCCCGATGGGTCTGGAACGCGTACAAGAGGCTTCCGAAGTAAGCCACGATGAGGACGCAGGCGGTCCCCAGACTCAACTGCGCGATCGCAGGCGGTCGCTCGGTCAACGTGCCGTAAAGCGTGAGGTCGAACACCGCGGGCATCACGAGCGCGACGACGGCGAGGAGGAGCATGGCGGCGGCGTTGGTCGCCGCGGTGCGATTGAACGTTTGCGAGCGGCGGCCCAGGCCGCCGAGGAAGAACGACAGACCAAGTACCAGCAGCAGATTGCCCACAATGCTGCCGGTAATCGATGCCTTGACGAGCCCCACGTGGCCGTTGACGAGTGCAACGATCGAGATGATGAGCTCGGCGGCGTTGCCAAACGTGGCGTTCAGGAAGCCGCCGACGGCCGGGCCGGAGCGGCAGGCCAGTTCCTCAGTGCCGAGCCCGATGATGCCGGCGAGCGGCACGAGCGATATCGCGGTCGCCAAAAACAGCCAGGGGGAATCAGGCTGAAGAACGTAAATCAGCCAGGAAATCGGCGCTGCGGCGAGGAGAACATTCAGTCGGTTCGCGACGAGCGCGGTCACGATCCGGCGCATTGGGTCCATCCGGGCGCCGCGCTGCGGAATCCGTCACTCTTCAGAGGCGGGCCGCTAGTCCGCAAAACGATCGACATCTTCCTCGTCGGCGCCGGGGAGCAGGTCGAAGAACGCGTCGAGGCTGCGATCGAGTGCTCGTCGCAGCTGGGGAATGCTGCCGTCGATGGTGTGCAGGGTGAGGTTCGCGGTCGAACCGTCAGCGAGCGTGATCGTCGCGTCGTGAAGATTCTTCAACGTGCCTTCGGGGATCAGTCGGATGCCGTAAACCAGTGTGTAGCGCGCCATGGAGGACGATTGTACGTGCGTCCGATAGTCACCGCGAACCCATGGCGGTTCGGACCTGGTCGAGCAGATCGTTGCCTGCGTCGCCCGCCTCCCGCGCTGAAAAGGTCGGTGGCAGTTCGACCACGGCGAGCTCGTCGGCCAGCCGATTGAACTTTTCGGCCGCGCCACCCACTCTCGTCGCGCGAAGATCGGCGCCGATCACGACGACGCGGGGCTGCACCGCCCTGAGCAGCGTCAGGCCGTCCGGTAGGTTCCCGGTCGCCGTCACGCCGAATCCCGCCTGGCGGAGGAGCTCTCTAACGTATGCCTGCACGTCTGGCGAACGGTCCACGACGAGAATGTCACTGGGCATCAGCTGTGGAACGGCATCAGTCTTCTCGTTGCGATAGAAGGCAGCGATGGCGTCGTCTGCCGACTCGTACGAGTCGAACGAGGAGGCGAGCCGGGTGACCCTCAGCACTTCACCGATCTTGGGCGAGACAGCGCACAGCTTGAGGCCGCCATGCGCACTTCGGGCGCGGGCCAGGCAGCGGACGAGCAGGCCAAGACCGCTGCTATCGATGAACTGAAGATCGGACAGATCGAGGACGATGTGCGGTCGGTGCGGCAGCAGACCGGCGACACATTTTTCGAGCGCTGCCGATTCCTCGCCGCCGACGAGACGACCCCGGCATGTCACGACGTTGACGTCACCGACATGACGACTTTCGAGTGTAAGCGCCACGTTTTCCTTCCAATTCGACGAGTTTGAAGCTTCCGGCGATTGGGAGAGCGGATTGTCCGCCAGCTTGCCACCGGACGCAAGTCGCGGTCGCGCCTGGCTATGGAGGCGCGCCCTGGCCCGGTTCTCCACCTGCTCGCAGCAAGGCGCGGGCTCCCGCGACGGCTTCGTCGAGGCTCTTCACCGTTCCATCCAGCTGCTGTTCGTAGATAGCCCTCAAGATCTCGCCCATTCGAGGGCCCGGTTGGACGCCGAGGGCCAGCAGATGGCGCCCGAGCAGTATCGCGGCGGGCGGCCGGTGTGCGACGCCCAGCGACTGCGCGCGCTCCAGGAACCAGTCCATCGCCTGACAATTGAAGACGCCTGGATCGCGGCCAAGGCAGTCGGCCTTGGCGAGCCTCGCGAGCAGCTCGAGGTCCACTTTCTGCGCGAGACGCCGAAACGCGCCGTCGCCAACCACCTCTCGGGTTTTGAACCACATGCCCGGCTTCAGATGCTGCGCGACGATACCGAGCACCTGACGGCGGACGTCGTAGCCGTCGATCGAGTGGATATTCAGGCGATCGAGAAAGCGACCGGCCGGCAGGACGCCCTGTTCCTCGTGGTCGATAGACCGGATCCGCCCTTCGCTGAACGCGGTCGTGGCAGGCTTGCCGAAGTCGTGGCAGACGGCGCCCAGCATCAGCGCGAGCTGCTTGGGACGAGGCAGGTCTTCGGTACGGACGCGCGCCTGATCGATGACCTGCAGGGTGTGCACCCAGACGTCCCCTTCCGGATGCCATTCGGGTTCCTGCGGACAGCCGACGAGCGCGTGCAGCTCGGGAAACAGCCGCTCAACGATGCCGAGGTCCAGGGCGAGCGCAAAACCAATGGACGGTTTGGAGGCAAACAGCAGTTTCTCGACTTCGCCCCAGATGCGTTCCGGAGGCAAATCGTCGAGCGGAATGGTGCGGCAGAGGTCACGAGTGGCTGGCTCGAGCGTGAGTCCGAAGCGGGCCGCAAACTGCACTGCGCGCAGGACGCGAAGGCTGTCGTCACCAAACCTGTGAGGATCCACGGCCCGCAGAATCCGGTGCGAGAGATCCGATCGGCCGCCGGATGGATCGAAGTACTCGTCGGTCAGCGGATCCCAGGAAATGGCGTTGATGGTGAAGTCGCGCCGGCGCGACGCTTCCTCGATCGACATCTCTGGATCACCGGTGACGTCGAAGCCACGATGGCCGTGGCCGGCCTTCGATTCCCGCCGAGGCAACGAGACGTCGATGTCGCCAAGCTTGTAAACCTGAAAGCTCTCCCCGACTGTTTCGACTCGCCCGAGCGCTTCGAGGGTGGCGCGTAACCGGGTGGTTGGCAGACCGAACACTTCGATGTCGATGTCCTTCGAGGCGAGACCGAGGAGGCGGTCGCGGACCCAGCCGCCGACGAGGAGTGCCCGGCCGCCAGCGTCGCGGACGGCCGTGGCCACTGAGAGCGCGGCGGAGGGAACGGAGCCGGAGGAGGAGACGGAGGGCGCGGAGCGAACGGGATCACAGGGAGAAACGGAGGAACGGAGCACACGAGAATCGTGATCACTGCGACGACCACGGTCGTCAGGGGCGTTCATGAGCGCCGCCCTCCATTATGGTCGCCATGCGCCTTCATGAGCGACGCGCCTCGTTCGTTCCGATCTTCCTCGCAGAGTCTGTTGCGTCGATGTCTCCATTCCCTCGCGCGGAAACCGTGGAGACCGCCGCCCCCGCCTCCGCATTCCTAAGGATTGTGTCCGTTCGCTCCGTTCCTCCGGTCCTCCGTGTTGATCCCGTTCGCTCCGCGATCTCCGTCTCCTCCGCCAGCTCCGTTCCCTCCGCCGCCGGTAACGGCGTGCGCCCCCACCGCTTGACGAGGCGGTCGCAGAAGCCCGGCGCGACGGCGTTCAACACAGCCAGCCCGCGTGAGAGCCGGTGCGGAAACACCTCGGGCACCGGCCGCTCGATCGCGCGGGCAATGGCCGCCGCGACCTGGTCGGCCGATTGACGCGGTCCTCTGGCGCGCGTGGCGTGTCCCGACTCTCTGGTCATCACCTCGAAGAATTCGGTTTCCGTTGAGATGGGGAAGACGACTGTGACATGGATTGGCGAACCTTCGACTTCTGCGCGCAGACATTCGGCCAGGCCGACTTGCGCGAATTTGGTGGCCGAATAAGGCCCCATGAAAGGCACACCGCGCTTGCCCGCGATGGAGGAGATCACGATAAGGTGGCCTTGGTTCTGTCGCTTGAAAACCGGCCAGGCCGCCTGCGCCGCCAGATAAGTGCCCATGTAGTTGACATCGAGCAGGCGGCGCATGTCGTCGGAGGGAACCCGGTCAATGGCGCCGTAGATTCCGAAGCCGGCGTTGCACATCATCACGTCGAGGCGGCCGAACTCGTTCACCGCGGCGGCGACCAGAGCCTGCATATCGGCCTCGCGGGTCACATCCGCGACGATCGGCACGGCCCTGGCACCGAGTCGCGCAGTCTCCGCGATAACTTCGTCGAGACGGTCGCGCCGACGCGCGCAGAGAACAAGCGAATGCCCCTCGCGCGCGAGGCGAAGCGCCGTCGCCCGGCCGATGCCAGCCGAAGCCCCCGTGATCGACACGACCCGGCTCATGCTGAGCCTGAGAATAGCAGGAAGGCGTTGAGGCGGCTCGGCTACGGCCTTCAACCACAGTCGAACCGAACGGGTGCGCGCCCACGCGGCTTTGATAAGTTCTCAAAGCCGCGTCGACGGTCCCAGCCGCGGCGAGCGTACGGGAAAAGCGGGCAGCTGTCGCGGATCGCTACGCGATCCGTCGAACGTCGGCGAGCGGTCGGCGCGCGAGCTTGTGGCGCCTGGCGTCGCCCTGCAGGCGGCGAGTCGGCGGTGCTTCGTTCAATTCCCATCCAGGCGTCTCGTGCCCGCACGAGACGCACTTTAGACACATCCGATCCTGTTCGAACTGCAAGAAATTGTCGTGGCCGTGCAGCCCGCAGAACATCTCGCGCATACGACGAAGCACACTCGCCCCAATGCGCTCCCGATCCGGGCCGACGCTCGATCGAGATGCGACGATCTCGCTTCGCGACGCGATCCGATAGGGATAATCGGTCACCATGCGTTCCAGCTCCTCTCGCCGAAGGGTCCTCATCTATAAATGACGCGTTCGGCGCAGTTCGGGTTCAAGTACCTTCAAGGGGCGTGCCGAACCAAGCGGGTTTACGCTAAATGCCGAGCTGACTGTGGTTGCGGGAACACCTCGGCTGTTGAGAGTGTCCGCGATGTGCGACGCGGGGAAGAATTACTACCCGTTTTCCAGGACAATTCCCCGAATTACAAATCCAACATTCGCGGGGCGTTCACCGAGGCGGCGCATGAAGTACGCGAACCATTGACGGCCGAACGGGATGTACACGCGCACGTGATAACCGGCCTCGCTCAGCGAGCGTTGCAGATCGCGCCGGATTCCGTACAGCATCTGGAACTCGAAGCGCTCCTTCGCGATCCCGCGTTCCTCGGCGTACTGTCGCGCGCTCTGAATCAATGCCGGATCGTGCGTCGCAATTGCAGGATAGTTGCCGGCGTCGAGGAGCGCCCGCGTGAGACGGAGGTAGGCCGCGTCGACGTCCGCCTTCTTCCGGTACGCAATGCTGGCCGGCTCGTTGTACGCGCCCTTGACGAGCCGCACGCGCGCGCCGAGCGCCATGACGCGCGCAGCATCCTTCTCGGTGCGATACAAGTCGGCCTGGAGCACGACCCCCATGTGCTGGTAGCCGTGGCTCCACAGCGTCTCGAAGATATCGAGCGTGACATCGGTGTAGTGCGAGCTCTCCATGTCGATGCGCACGAAAAAACCTTCGGCGCGATCCAGGATCTTCCGCAGATTGTCGACCGCACAGGCGCGGTCGACGTCGAGGCCGAGCTGCGTCAGCTTGAGCGAGAGATTCCGTTCGATGCCCGACCGGATGATCTCGTCGACGACGTGCCGGTACTCCAGGGTCGCCGCGTCGGCTTCGGCAAGAGTCGACACGCTCTCGCCCAGATAGTCCAGCGTGTGCAGGAGGCCGGCCGCCTCGATGGCGCGGGCGGCCGCAACGGCGTCGGCGACGGTTTCGCCGGCGATGAACCGCCGCGCGAAGCCAGTCGGTCCGCGCATTCCGTATCGGGCGGCGATTTTCTGGAAGGTCGTGCGCCTGGCGAGAAAATGGAAGAACGCTTTGGCCGCGTGATCGAGCATCTACGTCATCTAGTGAGTCCGGCCAGTCGGAACGAGCAGGTGCTCGATCGTCTTTGCGTAATAGCGGAGGACGTTGCGCTCCCGGACACGGAAGCGCCCACGCTCCAGCACGACGATGCCGCGGGTTTCAAAGGGCTCGGCGGCCTGATCGACGGCGTGCCGGCCGCTCGTGGCCCCCAGGTTGGCGCGCTGGGCGCTCAGCTCTTCGATGAGTTGATCGATGCGGGCTTCGAGGTCGCGGCGTGTAATGGACGGCCGCATCGCTGCCGCGAAGAGCGCCGTTGGCAGCACTTTGTAGAGGATGCCGATTCTCGCCCGCGTCAGCCGCGCGAGAGCGAGCACGTCGCTCTTGGAGTGCGGGTTGAGATCGCCGACCGAGATCGGGGCGCCGAAGGTCACAAACGCGCGGGACTTGTAGCCGACCGCGTAGCGCACCATCTCGGCAAGCTCTCGCGTGAAAGGTCGCTGGAGCTTCTTCACGCGCTGCTTGGCGAGGATGTGATCCTCGAGCACCAGATCGTAGGCGATCGCGGTCGGCATGACGACGAGGTTGGGGCACTCAGCGGTCAACGCGGCGTGCAACAAGCCGGTCTTGAACGCCTTCAGCTCTCCGCTGTAGCTCCGTCCTCCCTCGGGGTAGAAGAAGAGGTCCTGCTTCTTCAGGATTTCCGCGACGTACGCCTTGAGGGTAATGAGATAGGCCGGATCCTTGGCGTTGCGGCGAATCGGAATTGCGCCGATGACGTGCCGCTGAATCAGTCCGAGTGCCCCGCCGAACAGATTGATGCCGGCCGCGATGAGCGGCGGGCGGATCCCGTTGTCGTCGAGGACGAGCGGCTCCGCCAGGTAGTCGATGTGACTCTTGTGATTCGAAACGTAGACGATGCGGCGGTCGTGTTCCGCGGCTGCGACCTGCGCGACGTTCTCACCGATGCGTTCGATCTTCCTGAGGATCGGATAGAGCGGGTGTTGCAGCGCGCGGTACATGCCGTACCGCTGCGTCGTCCGGAGCTCGTCCAGGTAGCCGTAAATCCGCTCGCGCGCCTGGGCGCCGCTTTCGCCTCCATACCCCCCTCGGAGATACTTCGCAACCTCTTCGTGGGCGAGAACCGCCTGGGCGATGTCATCCAGCATGAGCGACACCGGAATATAGCACGGCCGTGACCGGCGGGGGCGCCTCTAAGCTAGGGCCTTGCACACCGCCTCGGCGAATTGGTCGGTCGACGCGGCGCCTCCGAGGTCGCGCGTGACCGTGCGCCCCTCCACGAGCACGCGCGAGAGGGCGGCCATGATCCGCTCGGCCGCGGCCACTTCGCCGACATGGCGGAGCATCAGGAGCGCGGACAGCAGGAGCGCCGTCGGATTCGCGATGCCTCGGCCCGCGATGTCGGGGGCGCTTCCATGCACCGCCTCGAACACCGCGATCTCGCTGCCGAGATTTGCCGAGCCGACGACGCCGAGCCCGCCGACCAGCCCTGCGCAAAGGTCGGACACGATGTCGCCGTAGAGGTTCGGCATGACGAGGATGTCGAACTGTGACGGATTGAGCACGAGGCGCATGCACGCGGCGTCGACAATCTTCTCGTCGTACGCGATCTCGGGGTGCTCGCGCGCCACCGCGCGCACGCTTTCGAGGAACAGGCCGTCGCCGAGCTTCATGATGTTGGCTTTGTGGATCGCGGTCACCCGCTTGCGCCCGCGCTGATGCGCGTAGTCGAACGCAAATCGCGCGATTCGCGTCGACGCGCGCTCGGTGATGATCTTGAGGCTCTCGACGACGCCCGGCACGACCTCATGTTCCAGGCCTGCGTAGAGATCCTCCGTGTTTTCGCGGACGACGATCAGGTCCACGCCTGTGAATTTCGCGTGCGTGCCAGGCAGATTCCAAACGGGCCGAAGGTTCGCGTAGAGATCGAGCGACTTGCGCAGGCCGACGTTGACGCTCGTAAACCCCTCTCCAATCGGCGTCGTCACCGGACCTTTGAGCGCGACTTTGTTTCTGCGGATGGAGTCCAGAAGGGCCGCGGGAAGCGGCTGCTCTCCACGTCGGACGGCGAGCAACCCGGCATCGTGACGCTCCCATGCGATCGCCACGCCCGCTGACTCCAGAATGCGAACGACGGCGTCGGTGACTTCCGGGCCAATCCCATCGCCCGGAATGAGCGTAATGGGGTGGGTCATTCCTTGACGTACCAGAACAGCAGGACGCCGCCGAGCGCCAGATCGATCGACATCGGGAGCGACGGCCGGGGTCTGGCCCAGTCGGCGTAGATGGCGACCGCGAGCATGGCGATGACGATGGCCGTGCGCAGGAAGAAGGCAGCGGGAGGCGGCCCGACGAGCTTCATCACGACGAAGCAGCCGATGATGATGCAGGCTGCCGCCTCCGGCAGGAAATGCCAGCGGCTCGCATCGTCGGTCGACTGGCCGGTGAGGGTGGCCGCAATCGCGCCGAGCCAGAAGACGAGCGCCGCGAGCGCGACGTAGCGAACCGCCAACACGCGATCATTATAATGGCCGCGCGAATGGCGAACGCCGATCCGATCGTGATCGAGCGGCTTACGGATTCCGCGCTCGACCTGACGCGTGCGTGGCTGGACAATGCTGTCGCCTCGCCGGCAATCCCCTTCGCACTCATGCTGCTCCTTCGCCGCTATCGAGAGACCGGACGCGACGACCTGCGCGAGGCGATTGGCGCCGGACTCGCGCAGGGCACGGTGGAAGCGAGCCGTGCCACCGAGCGGGACGAACGGTCGGCATGGTTGGCGGTGCTCGTCGAAGCGCTCGGGCTGGCCGACGATGATCGGATTGGCAGCACGGCTGCCGGACTGGTGGAGGCGCTCAGCGGCGAATGGCCCGGCCGCGGCAGTGTGGCCTCCATCATGCGAGCGGTGGATGTCGTGCTCACAGCCGGTCGGTCGGCCGACGACATGCCCGAACTGAACCGCGTCGCATCGGCCGTCGATGAGATGGAGCGCGTTGTTGGCCATGTGTACGCGCCCGGCAGCGGCGTCGCGCACGAGATAGGCGCCGCGCGGCGGGAGCGCGGCACGCTGGAGGATCACGCCTGCGCTGCCTCAGCGCTCCTGACTGCGCTCCACATCACCGGCCGCATCCCGTACGGGATGCTCGCGGATGAGTTGATGCAGTCTGCGCGGCGGGCATGGTGGCATGGGGAGCACGGCTGGGAGCCGGCGCCGTTTGCCGCCACATGTGAGGCGGTGCGAGTGCTGTGCCGTTTAGCGACGCTTCACGAAGATGCCGAGTATCGTCAGGCTGCGATCGTCGCGGACGTGGATTACGCCGAGGATGCCGCGCGGGCGCTCTCGGCGCTTGAGCTTCCGCCCGATGCGCCCGCGAGCAGCGCCATCTACGGCATCGCGCTGATGGAATTACGCGCGCTTCGCTGAGCTCTTTGTTTCCACGGTCGTCGCCAGGCGCTGAGCGTCTCGGTTGCGACCGGATGCATCGTAGCAATACAATTCGCCACTCCTATGCTCGATCGCGCTACGCTCGTTCCGGCCCTCAAGAATGTCGCCACTCGCCTGCGGATCGACTCCGTGAAGTCGACCTCCGAGGCTGGCAGCGGACATCCTACGAGTTGTGCCTCAGCGGCCGACCTCGTCGCGGCGCTCTTTTTCGCTGAGATGCGATTCGATCCCAAAGATCCGCATCATCCGCTGAGCGATCGCTTCATCCTGTCGAAAGGGCACGCCGCGCCGCTCCTGTACAGCGCGTGGGCGGAGGCGGGCGCGTTCGATCGGTCGGAGCTGCTGAAGCTTCGCCGATTCGACTCCGATCTCGAAGGACACCCGACGCCCCGTTTGCCGTTCGTCGACGTCGCGACCGGCTCGCTGGGCCAGGGCATCTGCGCTGCCGTCGGCTGTGCGCTGAACGCGCGCCGCATCAAGTCGGACTACCGCACGTTCTGTCTCATCGGCGACGGCGAATCGGCCGAGGGGTCGGTGTGGGAGGCGGCCGACGTGGCGACAACCGATCGGCTGGATTCGCTCTGCGGCATCACCGACGTGAACGCGCTCGGTCAGAGCCGTCCGACGATGTGGCAGCACGACATGGAGCAGTTCGCGCGGCGTTGGCGTGCGTTCGGCTGGCACGCGATCGTCATCGACGGCCACGATATGTACGCGATTCTCGACGCGTTTGCCGAGGCGCGCGCAACGAAGGGGCGGCCGACAATGATTCTTGCGCGGACGGTGAAGGGCAAGGGAGTGTCGTTCGCGGAAGGGAAAGAGGGATGGCACGGTCGCCCCTTCAAGAAGGGCGACGAGGAAGATCGCGCTCTGGCCGATCTCGAGAAACAATTCGTCACGGCGGCCACTGGCGTGGACCTCGTTCAGGGGATTCCCAAGCCGCCGCCGCGTCCTGCGGATGGCCCGATGCGGCCGGCCAGCCTCTCGGCGCCGGCCTACAAGCTTGGCGATCAGGTCGCGACGCGCGAAGCTTATGGCGCGGCGCTCGCCAGGCTCGGCGAGGCGGACGCCCGCGTGGTGGCCCTCGACGCGGACGTGAAGAACTCGACCTTCAGCGAGAAGTTCGAAAAGGCGCTTCCCGACCGCTTTTACCAGAACTTCATCGCCGAGCAGGTGATGGTCGGAGTCGCAATGGGCCTCGCCGCGCGGGGTGCGATCCCGTTCCCCTCCACCTTCGCCTGCTTCCTGTCGCGCGCGGCCGATTTCATACGCATGGCCGCCATCAGCAATGTCGCCATCAAGATGGCCGGTTCGCACGCCGGCGTGTCAATTGGCGAGGACGGGCCGTCGCAGATGGCGCTCGAAGATCTCGCGATGTGCCGCGCGCAGCCAAACATCGCGGTGTTCTATCCCTGCGATGCCGTGAGCACCGAGCGGCTGGTTGCGGCCGCCGCCTACCACGATGGTCCCGCGTACATCCGGTTGAGCCGCCCGAAGACTCCGGTCATCTACACGCCCGAGGAGGCCTTTCCTGTTGGCGGCTCAAAGGTGCTGCGCGAGAGCGCGAGCGATGTCGCGACGGTTGTGGCGGCG
>Ga0187776_10001501_pt1 | contig 11680 bp, 11 predicted proteins | sample 0216_BV02_MP12_2_FD_132426 | JGI IMG/M metagenome (GOLD analysis project Ga0187776, IMG submission 132426) | Tropical peat soil microbial communities from peatlands in Department of Meta, Colombia - 0216_BV02_MP12_20_MG | ecosystem: Environmental > Terrestrial > Soil > Wetlands > Peat | place...
CGAAGCTCGTCAAGGGCTGCGTTCACGAAGCGCGGGAATGCAGCCGCGAGCGTGGGCGTGAGGCCGATCGCCATCTCCGATGTGTTCTGTGGAACGATGCCGAGCAGCACCATCTCAGTGCGCGCTCCGAAGGCGCGGGCCCGCTTGAGCACGTGGATCGGATCCACCTCGTGCGCCGTCGGCGTGAAGTCCGGGCCGAGGTCAAGGAGCCGCTCTGTCGGCAGCCGGTAGACGGCGCCCGGATCTGTGTCTGCGAGCAGCGCGTCGAGCACGATGACGCTTGCGCCGTCGTCGAAGAAGTCCATCAGGGAGAACCCCAGCGCGGCGCCGTCGGCCACCTCGATCTCCGGGTCGAAGCGGCAGGCCTGCTGCAGGTAGCGGGCGGCATAGACGCCGACGCCCTCGTCGCAGTAGAGGATGTTGCCGACGCCGACGACGCTGAGGCGCTGCGCGGCGGTCACGGGACAGACTCCCGTGCAGGAGCAGTTGCCTCGGCAGTAGGCTGCGCCGGTGCGCGACGGCGAGCGAACTTGTAGCCGCCGAACGCGATCACAATATCGCCTTCCCGCCACACGATCGTGCGCCAGACTTCGTAGTAGATGTGGCAGAACGCCCATCCAATAATGAAGTACATCGTGATCAGGTGCACCGTCCGCACGCCGCCGGCGCTGCCGAATACCGACAGCGTCCAGTCGGTCGTCGTATGCAGCAGGCTCGGCCACCAACTGCCAATCGAGCTCCACCCGCTTGACTCGCTCTCGACGTAAAGCTGGAAGCCAGTGATCGCCTGGGACAGCACCAGCAAGTGCAGGATCGTGAACCACACCGCATTCCAGGAATCGGGCTTCGAGCTGTCAAACCGCTTGCGGCGGTTCAGCAGGACGAAGTTCAGAAACCCCTCTTGCAGGCTCATGAAGTTCGAGCGAGTGGGCACGATCTGCAGAACGCCGCGGTCCACCCGGCTGAAGAAGTACAGGTATGCGAGCGCGAGCACGCTCACGTCGAGGATGACCGCGGCGTAGAGGTGAGACGCGCGCATCCACGCCATCAAGTAGCCGTGGCCGCCGAACCACGGATCGGCGATGTAGAACCCGGTCAGCGTGCAGCAGACGATCGACAGCGCGTTGCACCAATGAAACACCCGCCACATCACGGTGCGCCTGAAGACCCGCTCCAGACGCTCTCCTTGCTCGGCCGTCTCGGTCATCGATCACACCTGGCGGAGCCCGCCCGCGGGAATCACCTCGTAGTCGCCGAGCTCGCGCCCGCGCGCGTCCACCAGGTGGACGGAGCACGCCAGGCAAGGGTCGAAGCTGTGGATCGTGCGCAGGATCTCCAGCGGCTCGTCCGGCTTGGCGAGCTTCACGCCGACCAGCGCCGCCTCGTACGCGCCCGGTCTCCCGTGGCCGTCACGAGGCGCCGCGTTCCACGTGGTGGGTGCGATCACCTGGTAGTTGTCGATCCTCCCCTCCTTGATCCGCACCCAATGGGCGAGCGATCCGCGCGGCACCTCGGCCAGGCCGTAGCCCTCTGCGTCCTTGGAGACCGTGTCGAAGTCGAAGCTGGTCCATGTGCTCAGATCGCCCGCCGCGGTATTGCGCTGTAGCTGATCCAGCCACCCCGCCATCGCGCTCGCGATGATCACCGTCTCGATGCAGCGCGCGGCGGTCCGCCCGATCGTCGAGAACAGGACCGAAGGCGGGAAGCCGCCCATCTTCAGCACTCCGTCCACGGCCTGGCGGACCGTCGGGTTGCCGGCCGCGTAGTTGACGATCAGCCTCGCCAACGGCCCGACCTCGACCCGATGGTCCTCGTGGGTGGGGGACTTGAGCCAGCTGTACTTCCCGTCGACCTTCAGGTACGCGATCCCGTTGCGCCGGTCCAGCCCCGTGTAGTCGGGCACCGTCTCCCCCTGGTACGGGTGTAGCGCAGCGTTACCCTGATACCAGGAGTGGGTGACGTCCTCGCGAACGGCCGACTGGTCGAACGGGTACACCTTCGACAGATCCCCGTTCAGCACCATCCCGCCGGAGAACAGCTCTGCGCCGCCCGGCGTGTCGTTGAGCGGGAAGCCGCCATAGCAGAGGTAGTTCCCCAGGCCCTTGCCGACCCCCGCCAGGCCCTCCTTGGCGTACGCCTTGCCCGCCATCAGCACGTCGGGCAGGTAGGCGCCCTGCACAAACTGCGTGACCTCCCGCAGATATTGCCCGAACTGGGCCAAGCGCGCCGGGTTCTGGATGTCCTCCACGCAGGTCACGCCGCCGACGACGATCGATTGCGGATGCGGGTTCTTGCCGCCGAGGATCGCCATCAGCTTCGCCGCCGTGCGCTGGATCGCAAGCGTGTCGAGGTAGTGCGAGACCGCGACCAGGTTCTCCTCGGGGGTCAGCAGGTAGCTGGGGTTGCCCCAGTAGCCGTTGCCGAAGATCCCGAGGCTCCCTGTCTTGACGAGGCTTTGGAGCTTCGCCTGCACGGTGCGGTACGTGGCCTCGCTGGCGTTGTACGGGGCGTTGGTATAGCGGTAGGCGACGTCCACCGCCTTCTTGGGGTTCGCGCTCAGCGCCGACACGATGTCGACGAAATCGAGCGCGTGCAGCTGGTAGAAGTGGACCGGGTGGTCGTGCACGAACAACGACCCCTCGATCAGGTTTCGGACCAGGCGGGCGTTCTTCGTCAACCGCACGCCGAATGCGTTCTCCACCGCACGCGCGCTCGTCCAGTAGTGCACGCCCGTGCACACCCCGCAGATCCGCATCGCCAAGAGGCCCGCGTCGCGCGGATCCCGTCCCCTGAGGATGATCTCGATCCCGCGGAACATCGTGCCGGCCGAGTAGGCCTCCGTGATCGTGTTGCTGTCGTCCACGATCGCTTCGATTCTGAGTTGACCCTCGATGCGGCTGATCGGGTCGACGACGATGTGCTTCGTCATGACACTTCTCCGCCCTGGCGCTCCGACTCCTGTGGCGATGAATCGGGCGGCGGCGGCGGCCCGGGCGGCGGCTCGGTCGGCGCCATCGTCGGATGCCTCGCGCGCCCACGGTAATGCGCGACCCCCGAAGCGACCGCGTGCGCGGCGATCCCCGCCCCAACCAACGTGAGCAGCCCGAGGCCGAACTTGTCGGCGCTGTTCTCCACGCCCCAACCGAACAGTCCAGGTGCGTTGACGTTCGTCGCTGCGAGGGGCCGCTCCTGGGCGTAGCGGTCCCAGAAGTTGACCTCCGAGCACCCGATGCAGCCGTGCCCGGCGCCGATTGGCCAGCTCGTCCGCTCGTTGTACAGGACCGTGCCGCAATTGTTTGACGTCATCGGCCCCTTGCAGCCCATCTTGTACAGACAGAAGTTGTTCTTGGCACCCGCGTCTCCCCACTCCTGCACGTACTCACCGGCATCGAAGTGCGCCCGGCGTTCGCAGTTGTCGTGGATCAGCGCGCCGAACGCCCACCTCGGACGGAGCTGCGAGTCGAGCGGTGGTATCTGGCCCGTCAGCGTGAATTGCAGCAGCGTCCCGACGAAGTTGACCGGGTTGAACGGGCACGCTGGGATGTTGACGATCGGTCTGTCGCCGATCACCTCCTGCGTGCTCAGAGCCTCGGTGGGGTTGGGGTCCGCCGCCGGAAGAGCGCCCGAGGTGGCGCAGGCGCCCACCGCAATCACGACCGCGGCCCCCCTTGACACTTGCTTGACCTCGTCGATGAAGGGTGTCCCGGCAGCGCCGGTCGTCGAGAACCCGCCGCCGTATCCCGTGGGGATCGCCCCCTCGACGACGAGGATGTACTTGCCGTAGTTGGCTTTGATCGCCTGCTGCTTGCGCGCATCGGCTTGCAAGCCCGCGGCGGCCATGATCATCTGGTGATACTCGAGCGAGATCGTCTCGAAGATCAGCTCGTCGACGGTCGGAGCCGCCGAGCGCAGGAACGCCTCGGAGTTACCGCGGCAGCTCTGCCCCTCGATCCAGATCACCGGCACGCGGTTCATCACCGCGGCGGCCTTCGCGACCATCGGCTCGAACAGCGGTGGCAGGGTCAGCATCGCGGTTGTGGCCGACACCCACTGAAGGAACGCACGACGGCCGATGCCGTGCTCCTTGAGCAGGCCGCGCAGGTCGAGGCCGCTCAGCGGCTCTTCTGCCTCCAGCTCACGCAGCCGCTCCCTGTACTCGCGACGCTTGCTCCGGTCGACGTCGGAGCTCACAGGCACGGATCGCGGGCCCATTTGGCCGGCAAAGAGGGCGCGTCTGTCCACGTTCATGACTCGGACACCTCGATCCCGCTCCCGCGCACTCGCGAAACGGCTCTCGCCGGGACCGGCGCGCCAGTGAGATGGGCCACCGGCGTGCCATCTATTCCCGAAGACGTTCCTGCTCCTCCTCCAAACCGGTTCTTCTCAGCTTTCGCATCATCCCCTCGGGGATCGACCTGGACAATGGGGACAGGGGCTGAACGGACCTCCGCTGCAGACCACAAGCGGCCTGCGGGAAACCCGCAACACGTGGTGCTCTCCTCTGGGCCGGGTCCGAACTGACGGAAAGGGCAGCAAGGCCCTGGCGGCGCGGCGGCGTCCGCCACCTAGGGCGCCGGAATCCTGGTCTGCGCCGGCGCGGCGTCCCGGTCGAGCGCGACCCTCTCAGCGCCCGACTAGTCCTCCTCCACGTCGATCGACATCATCTCCAGCTCGTCCCCGCTCAACACGACCGCCGGCCAGCCACAGTTGCGACAGCGAAAGGCGGGCTCAGTCGCGACCCACTCGACCACGCACGACGGGCACCGCAATCGGCATTCAACGAGCTCCTGCTCGAGCCTTGCGCCCTCGCAGGCGGTGCCACGCGCCGCAAGCTCGAACGCAAACGCGAGCGCCTCGGGCACGACCTGCCGCAGGGGACCGACGCGGAGATTGACCGCCGTCACGTGGCGGCCGCCAGCGTGCCGGAGCGCCATCTGGACCAAGCCGCTCGCTATCGAGTACTCGTGCATCGCGCCGCCAGTCGGTTCTGGCCTCGGCTCAGGGCGAAACGACGATCGTACCTTTCATCCACGGATGGATTGTGCAGTAGTAGCGGATCGTTCCGGCCTGCCCAAGCTTCACCGAGAACCTCGCGCCAGTCTTCATGACCGTGGGCGATGAGGTGAAGCTGGGACCGCTCACATATGTCACATTGTGCGGCGGAGTGTCGTCGTTGATCCACACGACCGTCTCCCGGACCTTCGCTCGTACCACGGCTGGACTGAACGCAAAGTTCTTGATCGTCACCTGCACCGCACCAGCGGAGTTCGCCGCGCCCGTATTTGTCGGCGCGCCGGGCCTCGAGGTCGAGCTCGTGCCCGAGCCGCACCCCGCCGTCGCGAGCACAACAAGGAGGGTTAGGCACTTCACATGGGGCAGACACATGACGCAATAGTCCGCACCCGCACCGAACCGACGCGCTTACGCTCCCGCCACGCGTACGCCAAGACCAGGAACCCTACGACCTCGGCGATGAGGATCGTCGCCCACAATGAGGCGACGTCCCTGGGGCGGCTCGTAAACAGGATGAAGTAGCTGCTGTTGAAGCCCGAGGCAGTGCCGGGCCGCGTCCGGGAAGGCGTCTGTGTGTTCATCTCTCCGTCTCCCAGCGGGAAGGTCCAGTATCTGACTGGGTCATGAGAGAGCAACCCTTCAGGTTGCCAAGGCTGTTGTCCGAGATGGGTTGATGAACGTGCCGGCGTCGTTTGCGAACGTGCCGAAGCTTCAGGGATGATGCGTTCACCGTCATCCTTGGCGATAGGCTAAGGGGGCAACCGGCCTGGGCCATCGGCTTAGCACACGCTTACAGTTGCGGGTTTTCCGCAACCCGCCCAAGCCTGACGTCATGTTGACGGACATCCCGATGCCACGACTCGACGGGGTCAAAAGCCCAGCTCGATCTTCTGGTCTCTCTGAGTCCGTTACTCGAGCTCGGCCACCGCGCTCTCTCCACGGACGCTTACCCGGCCCAGTGCTCGCTTTCGTGTTCGATTGGCGGTCGGTTCCCGATCGATGAGTGCAGCCGGCGCCGGTCAACCAGCCGACGTATGTGACGGTGGCGAGCTCGAGCTGCGCGTTCGTTCGCGACACGCGGTCGGCGATCTGCTCGGCAGAGATCCCGGGCCATCGTTTCCTCACCGCGGCGTGCTAATCGTCGAGCGCCTCACGAGCATTTGCCTGGCTCTCTGCAGCGGCAGCTTCGAGCCGCCGCTGCTCATCGGTGCTGAGCGACGGCGCGCCTGACGTGTTGCGGACGATCCTCCCCTCTGCAATTAGATGCGCGATCGGATCGGCGAGTTCGAGATCGTCGTATCTCAGACCCCAGAGCGTCCGGAGAGTCGCGGCGCAATCACCGATTGACGTACACGCACCACCAGCCTCAGCGAGGCCCGCAAGTATTAGGTCCTCTTTGCGTTCACGCGCCGACTGGCCGCCGCGCTCGAAGGGCCGATACTGGCTGAGCCGGCGGATCGTGCGGAGATCATCAGCAGTCGGAGCGATCGGCCAAAGATAGCCTCGAAACCGGCGGGTCCCGTGAACACCGCCGGGTCCTGAACTTCCCGTGCTTTCCCGCGTATGTGTTCGCCTGCAATACAGGAGAAGTCCAAGGGCCATGCCGAGGACCCAGGACGATTGCATTCATCGGATCGCCGACACCTAACTGGCGAGCGCTTAGGCGACGGAGTCGTCGCTAGCCGGCTGCGTCCCGGTCCCGCCGCACTTGGAGGATCGTGTTACCCAAAGCCGCGGCCAGGATTTTGACCTGCAAGGTAGTGTCGCGTCTATCGGGGCCATCAGCGGCTGGCGGGCATCAGCCGCACTCGGAGAACCGAGGTGTACACGTTCGCTGAATCGCTGACGATGAGCGTCGCTCATGCGCGGCGCAACGTCCTCGGCTTTCCTCAGTTGTCGGGGGGCGGAGGGTGGCCCCGTCGGTGGCTCGCCCAGTGGCGGCGCGCACACCGCCAGAGTTGATCTGGCGCTGGGCGGCGATGAAGCCGACCGTGCCTGAGAGGGCCGGGATCCACAGGGCCAGCGCGTGGTAGAGGAGCACCCCACCAAGCGCGGCGGGCGCCGGAACGTGGTAGAGGAGCAGCGCGGCGGCGAGTCCTCCGTCCAGCACGCCGAGGCCGCCCGGGATGGGGATCGCGGTGGCCAGGTAGCCGATGAGATAGGCCAGGAGGAGCGGCGCCACCGGTACGTCGTAGCCTAGTGCGTGAATCGTCAGCCACAGAACGGCGATGTCGGACAGCAGGAAGGCGAGCGCGCCGATGGCAAGCCGCCAGCCAGGTCGCTGGATCGCTCGGAGCGTGCTGGCGCTCGCTCCTGCGGTGGCTCGTAGCGCCCGTGATGCCAGCGACCCGCCGTCTGCGGTGCCGCCGGAACCGCGAAGCGCCAGAGCGAGGAACAGGGCCAGTACCGCCACGCCCACGCTGGCAGGCAGAGCGCTGAGCGCGAGGTCGTGTGGCCCAGCGAACAGCCCGATCGCCAGTCCGGACCCGGCGAGCACCAACGTCACGACGTTGATCGCGCTGGTCAACAAAAATAGGATCGCGGAGCGTTCGGCGATAAGCCGGACCGGCATTCCGGCGCGCGAGAGCAGCCACCCCCCGGCCGCGATGCCGCCAGCGCCGCCGACCGGAACCACAGCCCCGAATGCCTGCTCTGCGGCCGCGACCAGCGCCGCGAACCGAGCCGGAATGTCGCTGAAAATCCCCTGGAAGGCCAGCACGTAACCGACGCACGACGCGAGCTCGAGTCCGCCAGCGAGCACGACCCAGCCCCACCGGAGGTGGGCGACCCGGTGGCCGACCGTCCCCAGACCGGGGATCGCCAGCACCAGCCCTCCGAGCAAGACCGACAGCACCGCGGCGCTCACCAGGCCGGAACGCAGCCGGCGCCGCTGGGACGACCCAGTGTCGTGGGTTGGCGAGTGCGCGCCGGGGCGCGTCAGCTCCGGAGCTGTGGTTGCGGTGGTCACGGTCATACGACGAGCGAGTCAGCGGTCTGGGGACAGTTCGCGTAGGCATACGGGTGGTGGACGGCGAAGAGGGCGTCGTCGGCCGCCACCTGAAGCTCGAATGACTCCACGCTGCGCGTGTCGTTGACGGCGACCACAACCTGGTCAGTGAGGGAGTGCCACAGCAGGCGCACATCGATGCCGTCACTAGTTCCGCGATCCAACTCGCGGATCGCTTTCTCGGGTGTCGCGTTCGTCATCGTCTGTTCTCCTACCTACGTAGACCCCAAAGGTTCGGCTCGCTCATCGGTCTACGTGTCTACCTCCATGACTCCTAGGCGCCCGGGAATGTGACCATGCTCTCGCGGGCGGCCCGGCTCTTTGCAAGCTGCCGTCCGCCGCGCACTCGCTCGCACCGGAAGCCTCCAAGCGTCGTCGAAAACGGGTCAACTCCACGACACCAGTCCTGATCCTGTCTCGTCTGCGCCCACCACTAAGCCCCCACGCCCAGCCCAAACTGATTCCGCCCATCTACGGACTCGTCCGCCCCGTATCGATCAACCCGACCGTTGGCGCCGACCCGACCGGCGAGATGACGCTCGCCCTCGATCAGTTCAGCCACGCGCTGCCGTCGATTCTCGTGACCGCTGTCGCTCCAGGCCAACAGCCACAGCGCAGAGCGGTCCTCCTCCGAGAGGTGGGCTCTGCCCTCGATGAAGTAGTCGATCGACTTCAAGCTGCAGCCGTTGGCGACCATTGCCTCGACCACTCGCAGCGGGTACTCGCGCATTCGTCACTCCTTCCGCTAATGGCGATCAAGTCTGTCCCCAGCCGGCGCGCCGGCCAATAGGGACTACAGGTCCATCCCGGTACGGGTAGCCGTACCTCGCGAGCCGGTGGACTCGCGCATCGAGTGAGCCGAGCGTGAAGCGGCAGACGGTCGCTGCCCGGCCTGCCGCAACTACCAGCTATGCAGCTTCGCGACGATCCGCTTGTCCTTCTCCGCCGAATCCGGCAATCGCGCGGCCGCAGGTGTCGCACGGGATTGCTTTCCTCGTCGCGTCGCCTCGCGTTGCGCTATCGCATCGGCGACAGACCGACTGCCGGCGTCGCCATCTGCAATGTACGTCTCCGTGTGCCAGGGTGCCTATGCAGGCCGGCGTCGGGGGCGATAGACCCGGCCCCGTCGCGTTTAGCCCGAAGCGGAAGTGGCCAAGGTTGCGCTGTCTGTCTTATCCGGGTTCGTGGATGAGGATTTCTGAGGGGTCGGGCGGGAGGACGTGGTGCGGGTGTTCGGGCCGTAATGGGGGTGAGAACAAGCGTTGCGCGATAGCGGTCGGCACGATCGCGGAGAGCACGACGACGGTCACCAGGAGCGAGAACTGGGTGCGGTCGATGATGTGCGCGTTGAGGCCGTAGAGCGAGCTGATCGTGCCGAACGTCAGGCCGGTGCTCATGAGCAGCGTCGTGTAGGCGGCGTGTGGGCGTGCGTGTCTGCGGGCGAGCGGGAAGATCAGCGTGAGCTTCGGCACCATCTTCGCGCCGACCAGGACGGCGAGCGTGCCGAGGTTCGCGAACACGGCGGGCAGCGAGACGTTCATTCCGCCGCGCAGGAAAAAGAACGGGGTCAGGAACGCGAACGCGACCACCCGCAGGCGTCGTTGCTCCTCTTGGTGTTGCTGGTAGTGGCGGGACATCACCAAGCCGAGCACGAACGCGGGTAGCACTGCCTGGCTCTTTGCTTGGTCGCCGAGCACCATCAGCGCGAACAAGACGACGAATACGAGCTTGATCTCCGGTTCGATCACGCGGTCGCCGTAGCGCCCGAAGAACCAGGGTGCGAGCTTCGGCAAGAGCACCACCACCGCGACCGACACGGCGAGAAAAACGGGGAACCAGACGGTCGGTTTGAAGAAGATTGTCGAGAGCGCGATCACGGTGCACATGTCGGTCACGAAGCACGCGGCCATGATCAGCTTCCCGACCCTGACGCTGTTCAGGCCCGTCTCGACGAGCACGGCATAAACCACCGAGAGGCTCGTTGTCGAGAGCGCGGTGCCCGCGATCAGCGACGCCTTGGTCGTCCAGCCCAGCGGCCCAATGGCGACGAGCGTCGCGACCGCGAAGGGGCCCGCGAACGAAACGACTCCGATCGCGACCGAGGGCCAGAACCGCTCCCGGAAATCGTCCGGGTCAACCTCCGCCCCAGCGAGAAACGTGAGCACGACCGACGCGAACCCGGCGATGAACGTGAGCCAGCTCGCGTTCGGATCAAGATTGAAGACATTGCCTAGCGCCACGCCGAGCGCAAGCTCGATCAGCGCGACCGAGATCCCGACCTCGACCGAGATCATGCTCGCAAACAACGCCGCTCCGGCGAGAATCGCCGCCAACTGGACCGGCTCCATACGAAACCTCCACGATGCGTCGCTTGACGTAGTCGTAGAGGCCATCAGCGGCAACGGCCGCGGTTATGGAGCGAGCCTCATCGCTCGCGAGCGATCATAGCGACGGCTCTTCCGAAAAGTGTCGCTTAGGGCTCACGACTCTATTACTGAGGGGTGGATGGTGTAGTTCCAGTCGCCGTGGAACTTGTGTCTGGTGATGTTCATGGTGGCGAGTTGTTGATCGGAGACCTCGAGACCTCGCTCATAGGTCCGGTGATCGAGTTGGGCGTAGAGCTGCAACCCGGTGTTCGTCTTCGTGGCGGCGATCAGGTTGATGATCAGCTCGAGGCTCTCGAGCGGCTTGCCGCGCCAGTTGAGGCTCACGAAGCTGAACATGCGGTGCTCGATCTTGTTCCACTTGCTGGTGCCGGGCGGGAAGTGGCAGACGCGGATGGCCAGCCCAATCGTGTCAGCGAGGCGCTGCAGCTCCCAGCGCCAGAGCCGCGTGCTGGGATTGTTGGACCCGCCGGAGTCGGCGCGTACGGGATCGCGTGCCCGAGCTGCTTGTCCTTGAAGTCATGCCCGCGCACCTCGACCGGCTTGCCTGTGGGCTCAAACTCCCGGCCGACCGCCTTGAAATCGCCGACCAACTCGCGTTTCTTGGCATCCACACTGATCACCGGCTCGCCCGCTGCGATCGCCCCGCTAACCGTCTCGTTGATGTGCTCAAACTGCGCGTTGCGGTCGGAATGCTGGGCGCCCTCACGCGTCTTCTTGTTCGCCTGCAGGCTGTAGCCCTTGACCTTCAACAGCCGCAGCACCGTGCGATCAACCACCTGATGGCCCATCTCCCGCAGCGCCTGCGCGAGCTTCGCGCCGCTCTTGGACGTCCACCGCAACGGTGACTCCGGATCGCCGCGGGTAACCGGATCGATCAACGAATCCAAAGCCTCAGACAGCCCAGGCTCACGTTCGGAGATCCCCGGCCGCCCCGCCCCCGCCCGGCGTACCCGCTCGGGCTCCAGCTCCTCCTCAGCATCCAACTCCCGAAGCCCCCGCCGGACCGCACCCAGATTTTTACGCCACGATCCACAACCCTTCCAGTGATTTAGTCGTCGGCCCTTAGATCGAGTTGCAGAAGCCTGCGCCCACCCGCGCTGACCACGCTCGAAAGCACGCGACTCGCTGTTGCTCGTGGCCGAACCCAGAAAGCGCCGTCTGGCCGGGACGGGAATCTCGGCTAGCCAGCGGTTTGCTGCCGGCGTCGGGCGCGGATCATCCGACGGCCGATCACGTCGCTGACCGAGGTTGTCAGCCAGATGATCACGGCCGC
>Ga0187776_10001502_pt1 | contig 11677 bp, 14 predicted proteins | sample 0216_BV02_MP12_2_FD_132426 | JGI IMG/M metagenome (GOLD analysis project Ga0187776, IMG submission 132426) | Tropical peat soil microbial communities from peatlands in Department of Meta, Colombia - 0216_BV02_MP12_20_MG | ecosystem: Environmental > Terrestrial > Soil > Wetlands > Peat | place...
CCTGGTCAACGGCGTGAGGCTCAGGACCTCATCCCTTAGGGGTTCGAGGGTTCGAATCCCTCCCCCCGCACTCCTATGCTGCCTTCGGCACAGCGGGCTGTGGCGTCGGAGGCTTAGGGGGAAGCGGCTGCCCGGCTATCGTGGAGAGGGCGGCGCGGCCCAACTCGCTCAGTTGGTATCTGGCTGGGTTACCGAAGAGGTCCACCTTGAAGTCGAGGAAACCGAGAGAAGTGAGTTGCCTCACGACCCAGAGTGTGGTCCACTCAGAACTCTCGTTGATCGCATCGTCGAGTTCCGAGTTGCTCACTCCTTCCTTGCTCTTGGCGATGGCTTGCATGGCCGCCATCAGATGCTCTGATGATGCGACCTTCCTGAGCACCCTTCTCTGGCCCTTGGGGTCGGAAGGCCAGACCCAGAGACCCTTTGTCAAACCAATGAAGCCGATTGCGGTCGATTCATAAATCCTGCGCGCCCGCGATTTAATCACGTTTACGATGTTATCAATTGTTTTTAGTTTTGTCGAACAAGTAAACGTTGGGGTCGTGTGTCGCGTAACCATGGAAGTGGTAACCGAATACGCTGACCAGAGGACAGAGCTCGAGGAGAAGATCAGATCACTCGAGGCCGAGAAGGCCTCCCTCCTTGCCGACATCGCCTCCCTGAAGGAGAAGATAGCAACCTTCGAATTGGAGAAGTCTGCCAACGCCCTCGAAAGCGAGGTGCAGGCCCTCCGCCCGGAGAAGGCTGTGCTGGAAGAGAAAGCCGCGTCGTACGAAGCAGAGGCTGGGTACACTCTTCCGCCTGTCGTGACTGAAGGAGTCTAGACTTAACTGAGTCTCGAAGCCTTCTGCTCGAGTTCGCCCTTTTCTTTTCTGAGATAGCCGACGAACTCTTCAAGCTCCGCCAGCTTTGCCTGTAGGCGCTTGAGCTCGTGCTCCTTGGATGCCCTGTCCATTGAACTCTCCAACTCCCTCTGCTGCTCGACCATCCCCTGCACCTTGGCGTTGAGTTCTTCGTTCCCTTTCTTCACAGAGCTGAGTTCGTCCTGAATAGACTTCAGCTGCTCCTCCGCGACAATCAAGTACCTTTGCTTGCTTATCACAGTCGGGAATTTGGTCCCACACTTCGAGCAGGTGTACATCCCCACCCTTCTCTCGGTCATGCCACGCTCTCCCTTGACCGGCTCGACGATCACGTTGAATGTCCTCGTCGGCAGAGCTTCCTTATTCCCGCATTTCGGGCAGTTTGGCAATCGCATCTGCGGCACGTGAGAACGTGTTAAAGCTTTGCCCGGACTTTTGCAGAAATGCGGCTCCGGCCTGTCACTGTTCGCGAATCGATTCCAGTTCCGAGACCGCCGACCACAGGGTCACCCTCGCGAAAGAAGGCATGTTTGGGTCCTGAGCCACCTCGTCAAGGAGGCTGATTGCGTTTGCTGCCCTCACAGCAACGCTCTGCTTGGTGTCCTGCAACATGAGAACCGAGTCCTTGACAGTCTTCCTTATGTTACGGGGCGTGATGTTAGAGTCTGAGATCTGCTGGAGGCTCACTACGGCCTTCGCCAATTTCGCGTCGTTCTCTTGCTGTTTCTTGAGCTTGGCACTCATGGGAGGAACTCCGGGTTTCGAACGGGTCTCCCGTATGGTGGGATTAAGTGCTTTTCGTCCCGAAGCGTATTTTATACGAGCGAGGCCATGGGAGACGCATTGAGCGGCGCCCCTAGAGACAAGATGAGGCTGGCGGCGGAACTCGTGAGCAGAGGCGCCACCATGTTGGCTGACCCCTGTCCGCAGTGCGGCGGGATACAAGTGAGGTACCGTGGTAAGGTCTACTGCACCAGCCACGACGACCTTTCTTCGATAGTCACGACGGCGACGGTCTCCTACGACACGGTGGTCGCGCAGATGAGGGAAGTGCTCCTGACCAGGCTGAGTGAAACCGCTGCCGCTCTTGGGACCGAGAAAGACTCGGCCAAGCAGGACCTGCTCGTCTCGCTGGCTGCCAAGTACTTCGAACTACTGCAGAAGCTCCCCAAGAAGTAGTAGGGCTTAAATCGGAACCCTCCTCATTTCATGGTCATGGCTCTGCGTCTGGGCCAGAAGGTGCCCGAGTTCTCCCTCCCAGACGCCGACAGGAGGATGAGGTCTTTGGGCGAGTTCACCAAGCAGGGGACTGTGATCCTTGCCTTCTTCCCGTTCGCGTTCTCGGGGGCGTGTGACAAGGAGATGTGCACCTTCAGGGATGGGTTCGGGGCCCTTCAAACCGCCGGAGCCCAGCTTGTGGGGGTCAGTGTGGACAGCTCGTTCTCTCTCAAGGCGTTCGCCCAGACCTACAACCTGCAGTTCCCGCTGTTGAGCGACTTTAACAGGAAAGTGGCCAAGCTTTACGGGGTCCTTCAGGACCCGTGGGTGGGCCTAGGCTACAAGGGGGTAGCGAAGCGCTCAGTGATGGTGATAGACAGGAGGGGGATGCTTAGGTACAGGTGGGTCACAGACGTCCCTGCGGACGAACCCCCATACTCGGAAGTCATGAAAGCGGCAGAGAAGCTTGTAGCCTAAGCTGTTAGTTTTTATACGAGACGACGACCCTATTCGTAGAATTGAGCCAGGGTGTAGAGGTAAAGCCGATAGTGCAGTTAACGGCCAAGGCATCAGATGAACTGAAGCTCTACCTTCAGAGGCAGGGGAAGCCCAGCGCCGCCCTCAGGATATTCGTGACCGCGGGTGGATGCTCAGGGCTGTCCTACGGGATGGTGGTCGACGATAGGTTCTCTGACGATGACTATGTTATCGACGTGGATGGGGCGAAGGTGGTTGTCGACAGATCCAGCGCCCCGTTCATCGCGGGGTCGACGGTCGACTACAGGTCGGAGAAGCTGATGGGCGGGGGCTTTGTAGTGAACAACCCCAACGCAGTCTCAACCTGCGGCTGCGGCGAGTCATTCAAGACAGCGTGATTCACGCGCCAGCTGTCACGTCCATCTGTTGACAAGGTTGTGTTTCCCAGAGGCATACATCGACGGTGATTGTTTCCCCTTCCGTGAAGGGTGGCTGGTTGCCACCCCCGAAGACGTTCTGCCAGCTTGCGAAGCCGGTGGATTCCGAGTTTCCAGGAGGAATAGCCTGAATCGTGATGTTGAATGTCCTCCCGAAGGCCCCGCTGGTGCCGTTTCCTCCTCTGAAACTCACGGAGTTGTCCGAACCCGCTGGGATTGTGGTTACGCCAGTGTTCTGCACTGTCAAGAGGAAGACATAGCCGGCCGTACTAGGGCAGCTCTGAGATACATCGACACATAAGGCGACGACCTTGAAGGCAGAACTCTGTGTGGTCGTAGTGAAATGAGACTGTAGGTTATTGATCTCTTGCTGAAGCTGGCTAATTTCTGTTGAGTCGTTCGGGATTCCTGCAACTTGAGCCTTGAGGTCGTCTATTTGGTTCCGAAGTGCGGATGTCTCTTCGTATTGGAAAGCGGCCAATACCAGCAATAGTACGACCGCAACCACAAGGAATGCTTCCATAGGTCGCATGGTGGGCTGCGTATTGCAGCCAGCAATTTGAAACTGTCGTGGCGCCGGGGGTAGGATTCGAACCCACGCGACCCGAAGGTCACGGGCTTGCTTGTGGTTGATCTCGAGTTGCGGACCCGCTTTGTGGCCTGGCGGGTTGCCCGCGCATTAACCACTCTGCCACCCCGGCCCAATGGGTGCCCGGCCCCAATGAGTATTAGTCCTTTGAGGGAGCTTTCTTCTTAGAGCGTTCTATGATGTAGCTCCAAGTGGCGAAGCAGTCGACCAGCTCTTCGCCGTACACATCAAGGAAAGGCTTCCGCCCATACAGAACCCCAGTGTGGCGACTCCACTGAGTTCCGGGCAGACCTGCTCGACGACCGCCAACGCGTCGTCAAACAACCCGTCTCTGAACTTGGGGCACAGGAAGTGCCGATTTGAGTGTGGCTGGGATTTACGAGCCCCACGTTTAAATCGAATGTACGGCTGGCTTCTCAAGACAGGATGAAGGTTTCACTGGTATGGTCGAGCCCGAGGCCTGAGATGACCATCGCCGTAGCCATGAGGAGGTGCTACAGCACCAAGACCATTGAAGACATCGAATCGGAGCTTGAGCAGAAAGGGGCAGAATACTGGAAATACCTCCTGGGCAAAGCCATGCAGGACAAGTCGCTCGACGTGCTGGAGCACTTCACACTTACCTTTCTTGTCGAGGGCACTGGGGAGGCCGAGGTCGGCGCCCTCACCCGCGCTTTTCCGTACCTGCACTCGACCCGCCTGAATGACTCTGACTGGCTGGTTTCCCTGAACGCGAGGACGCTGGTCGAGCTCTGGCGGGACCATCGTGGCAGGGATTTCGCAGACAGAATCGTATCCGAATTGGACAGCAGAGGCACCTGCCCAATCTTCAACGAACTTGCTTTCGGAGAGAGAGTCCATGCGAGTTAAGCTCCTCTACAGCACGGATGTAGGTGCGCTCAAACGGGTTCTGGCTCAGAAGGGAGTCCCCTTCGACCCCGAAGCGCTCATGAATCACGTTGTGTACATGTTTGAAATCGAAGATTGTAGCAGGGTTACGACCCACCAGCTGGTCCGCCACAGGGCGGTGTCCTATGACCAAGAGTCGCAGCGGTTCTCTGCTGCGACCAGAGAAGGGGTGGTGACCCCGCCGAGCATCCAGTCCAATGAAGCAGCGTACAAGGCGTTCGACGAAGCTCTCAAGACGGTCTATTCGTCGTATGAGAAGATGGTAGCCGAGGGAGTCCCCAAGGAAGATGCGAGGTATATTTTGCCCAGCGCAATCAAGACAAAACTTGTCATGACCCTGAACGCCAAGAGTCTGATGCATCTGGTGTGGCAGAGAACCGCTCTTCAGGCTCAATGGGAGATACGAGATCTTGCTACTACCCTTCATGCCTTGGCCAAAGAAGCAACGCCCGAGTTCTGGACGAAGATCATCGAGAGGTAGCTTTGGTCAAAGCTTTCGGTACCGCGGGCGTCAGGGGGGTCTTCAATCGCACCCAGACCCCTGAACAGGTTTACAGGCTCGCCGAGACAATCGCCTTTGCGTCAGGGAGAGGGAAATATGGCGTCGGGTGGGACGGACGGAAGGTCTCGACCCTCCTGGCCAAGGCCGTCCTTTCGGCCGTCAATTCCGTTGGCAGCGACACCGATGTCTTCGGTTTGGTGCCCACCCCCGTGCTGGCCTATGGGACGAGGGCGAGGTCGTGTATTGCAGGCTTCGCTGTGACGGCATCTCATAACCCTCCCGAATTCTCAGGAGTCAAAATCTTCAATGGCAAAGGGATGGAACTTCCTAAGGTCGACGAGGAAAGAATAGAGCGGGCCATGGCGGTGGACGTGATGAAACCGTCTGGCGAGTTCGGCCAACTGATTCCTGACGAGGATGTGGTCGGAGACTACATCCAGGCCGTGGTCTCTCGTTATCCCCGGGCCATCCAGCCGCTCCGCATTGCTGTGGACTGCGCCAGTGGGCCAGGCGGGCTCGTTACGCCCGAAATCCTGAAGCTGCTGGGCCACAAGGTCGTGCCAGTCAACGCCCAGGTCTCATGGCGCTTCCCGGCTAGGCCCCCCGAGCCCACGGCCGCAAACCTCTCAGACTTCGCCGAGATGGTCCCGACCCTTGGCGTGGACTTCGCCTTCGCCCATGATGGTGACGCAGACAGGCTTGTGATGATTGACGCCTTGGGGAACGTCGTCCCGGATTCCGTACTCACGATGCTGGCGCTACGGGGCCTGGGCTTGGGCGACGGGACCGCGGTTATCTCTGAAAACACTTCCAGCGCCGTGGCTGAAGAAGCCGAACGGCTGGGGTTGAGGGTCAAACGGGCCCGAGTGGGGAAGACGTTTGCTGTCCTCGAGGCAGAGGGCGGAGTCTTTGCCGCCGAGCCGAGCAAGGTGGTCGACCCGAAGTGGGGGTTGTGGGAGGACGGAATCAATGCCGCCGCCCTGATCTCAAGCCTCATCTCTTCAGACCGGGGATTGGTCGGGCGTTTGATGCAGGATGTTGAGTGGAGGTATAGGCAGACGAATATCAAGGCTGTGGTGAGGATGGAGGTTCTGGTGGCGAGGGTGAGGGAGGCCTTCAGAAAGTTCAGGGTCTCAGAAGAGAGGACCCTCGACGGGCTGAAGCTTGTGCTCTTTGATGGGTCGTGGGTGATGTTCAGACCGTCAGGGACTGAGCCCATCACCAGGGTGTACTGCGAATCGAAGGACCCCCAGCAGCTTGAGGTGCTGGTGCAGATGGGCACCCAGTGCGTCGAATCTTCTAATATGTCGTAAAGCGTTCCCGCGTCCGATGCCAGAATCGAAAGCCATAGCACGGGTCCTTTCGTCTGGCTATATGCTGGACGCAAGGGCCTTCGAGATGATCAGCAAGCTCCCTGAAGGCACAGATGTGGAGGGGCTCGTGGAGAAGCTCCTTGAGCAGAAGGCGGGTTCCGTTGGGGAAGCCAAGGTAATCACGGAAAGCGACGTCACAAAACTGATACCCCAAGCGGTGTTACAGGACCAAGAACGTACACCCATTCGGACTCCGGCCGAGCTCGAAGTGCTCTCCGACCCCACCTTGGCCATATCGCCCGCGGCGGGAGCCGAAGGGTTCGGCAAGTTGTTTCACGATAGGTACCAAAGGCTCTCCTCAATCGTCCGTGAAAGGCTGGACACAAAGAGCAGCGCGACCGTCTCCTCTGCAAAGAACCTGGCGCCGGGGAAGAAAGTCAAAGTGGCTGGACTGCTGGCAGACAGGTCGAGCAGGCGCGGCAGCGTAGAGCTTCGCGTGGACGACCCGACTGGAACCTTGAAGGTGGTCTGCCAAGATCAGCTGGCAGAGAAGGCCGCCCTCGAAGCACCACTGGATAGCATGGTCGTGGTTGATGTTTCGAGGGGCAAATCAGGGCAGCTGTTCGCTGATTCGGTGGTCCTCCCTGATGTCCCGGGCCGGAGAGCCGTGTCCTCCTCCCACAGAGTCTATGCGGTCTTGCTTTCCGACCTTCATATTGGGAGCAGGATGTTCCTGGCGGACGACTTCCGCCGCTTCCTTCAGTGGCTCAATGGGAGCTTCGGCGACAACGACATAGTGAACCGTGTGAAGTATGTAGTGATTGCCGGTGATCTAGTGGATGGCGTTGGAGTATACCCTGGCCAGGAGTTCCAGTTGTCTGAAAGGGATCCCAAGAAACAGTATGAAATGGCCTCGGAGATGCTGAAACAGGTGCCGGAGCACATTCAAATCGTGGTTGCGCCCGGCAATCATGATGCTGTAAGACAGGCACTCCCCCAGCCCGCTGTCGCCGTCGACATGGCGGAGTCGCTTTATGCGATGGACAATGTGCGCTGGGTCGGCGACCCTGCATACATTAGACTGCATGGTGTGACCTTCCTCATCTATCACGGAAAGAGTCTCGATGATGTGATAGCCACCACCCCGAACCTGGCTTACGACAGGCCCACGGACGCCATGAAGCTGCTTCTAAGGGCAAGGCATCTCGCACCGACGTATGGGAAACGGACGGCTCTTTCGCCCGAGCTGCGTGACTATATGGTCGTGGACCAAGTCCCGGACGTCTTTCATTCCGGTCATGTGCACACCTACGGAGAACTCTCCTACAGGGGGACGCTCATAGTTAACTCTGGGACCTGGCAGGCGCAGACCAGCTTCCAGTCCAATATGGGGATGGAGCCGACGCCGAGTATCATCCCCGTCGTGGACCTCTCGACCCTGAAGGTGCTGAGACGTAATTTCGGGGCTGCGGGGTTCCAGGCTTCCTAGCTCGCCGCTCCGAACATTGGGTCTTCTGAAAGCGTCTTTTCCAGCGATTCCTTTCCTATCAACAGTTGGATCCTCTTCGTCCTTCCGCGCCTCCCCTTGCTGACAACCGAGGCTTCGACTAACCCAAGCAGGTCCAAGTCCCCCAGGATTCCGCTGACGCGCCTTTGCGTGAGAGTTTCGATGCCAATCTTCTTGCAGAGGTTGCTGTAGGATATGTAGAGCTCGCCCGTGTTCGTCCCCCCATCGAACCTGGAAACTGCGAACAGGATTGCCTTGTTCTGTGCGGGCAGGGAGCGTATCGCTTCGTCTACCCTGTCGACCTCCATCTTGTCCGACGCCTTCCTGATGCACGAATCGTCGATCTGTTTGAGGCCCTCGCGTTCAGCAACCTCCCCTGCAATCCGCAAGAGGTCGATGGCCCGCCTGGCGTCCCCGTGCTCTGAGCCTGCCATCGCAGCACACAAGTTAATCGCAGCCGGAGATGCCACAGAAGGTCTGAACGCAACCCGTGCCCTCTCCGTCAGGATCTGCCTGAGCTCGTCTACAGTATACGGGGGGAAGACCAACTCTTCTTCACTGAGGCTGCTGAGGACCCTTGGGTCGAGTCCTTCCTTGAACTTCAGGTCGTTTGAGATTCCGACTAAGGCAAGAAAGCCGGGGGAAAGCCGTTCACCCGAACGGGTGAAAGCGTAGAGGATGTCATCGCCGAACAGCCGCACCAGATAGTCAATCTCGTCGAGCACCAGCACCACCTTCTTCTTATTGGATTTGATGTTGTCTGAAATGCGGGCTATAACTTCCCCGAGCGCCAAACCGGTAAGAGGTATTTGTTTCTCCTTCGTGAGGTCGAGGAACTTGGAAAATTCGGCCAAGGTCCTGTATTCGCCTTCCGCCAGCCTGGTGTTGACGTAGGCCAGGACCAAGTCCTTGGTGTTGGCCTCGGCCTTGAGTCTCGACAGCACATAGTTGACTACTGCGGTCTTCCCTGTACCCGTCTTTCCGTAGAGAAGTAAGTTGGAAGGCTTGGACCCCCGGAGAATTGGTGCGAGGATTTGCGCAACGGCCCTCGTTTGGGCGTCCCTGAACGGCAGGCGCGAGGGCACATATTCAGGAGACAGAGCTTCCCGGTCGGTGAAAAGCGCCTTTCCTTCCTTCGCCCTGCGGAAAATCTCGTCTATGCCCCCCGACAACAAAGAACAGTGGAAACACTGGTCTAGATAGGTCTTTGTGGGGTTCGTCTTGTTCGCCCTCCAAAATCGATAGGCGTTGTTGTCGAAGTTATGGTCGCTGTAAAGGAACTGGTAGATTGTAAGTCACAGTGGACGAGAAAGGAATAACGCGATGTGTGTTGCCTTGGTACATATGGGAGCGAGAGTCGGGAAGGCAGCCGCCATTGCAGGGCCGACCATTCTCCTAATTGTCTTCGCCCTCTTCGCGTTCTCCTATCTGATTTCGACGCTCGCTGGCCTTCCAATGTTCTTGGGTTTGCCCCTTGTGATGAATGTGCTGGGGGGCGTGATAGTGGTAGCTGGGCTTGTGCTAATCGGTTGGGTCTTCAGATACAGAAGCCCTGCAAGCATGATAGCGTCCACCTATGTCACGTTTGCAAAGCTGTTCAGGAAGATTCCCATTGCCGAAGCATCGAACAGGACGGAGCCGTTGATCGTCGGTGGTCCTCACAAATACGTGCGAAACCCGCTCTATTTCGGCGTCATCGTCATGGTCTTCGGCTGGGCTCTCGTGGGAGGGTATACCTTCGTCCTCGTGGCCGCATTTGTCATCCTGTTGTGGTTCCGCTTCGTGTTGATTCCCTTCGAAGAAAAGGAATTGCGCGCCATCTTCGGAGAGCAGTACGCGAAGTACGCGGACGAAGTGCCAATGCTCTTTCCTTTCACCAAACGAAGGCGTTCGAGCGCCCATGTGGATTAGCCTCTGAAGCAAACGATAACAAGCTGGCTGTCTCCCCATTCTACCATGGAGTTTGAGGACGCCGTACGCAAGCGCCGAATGGTCAGGCACTTCACCAGCCACCCGGTTTCGAAGGAAACGGTCGACAGAATTCTGGAGTTGGCTCGGCATGCTCCGAGCGCGGGGTTCAGCCAGGGGAGCGCCTATGTAGTCGTCGTGAACCCGGAGGTCAAGAGGAAGGTTGCGAAGCTTCAGGGTGAGGAAGACTACAGCGCCGCAGGTTTTCACAGGTGGATTTCCGAAGCCCCTGTCGCAATCGTTGCCTGTGTCAGTGAGAAACTATACCATGACAGGTACAACGAACCCGACAAGCTGAACGAGGACGGGAAGGAGATAGACTGGCCGACCCCGTATTGGTTCTTCGATATAGGCGCCGGTTGTATGATCATTCTGCTTGGTGCCGTGGACATGGGTCTGTCGGCGGCATTCACAGGGGTGTTCGACGTCGGAGGGATGAAGCGACTGCTACGAATCCCTGCCCACTTTCATCCCGTTGGTGTCATCTCGATCGGGAAGGGCGCCAAAGACATCAAGTCTCCGTCGCTCAAGCGTGGAAGACGCCGGTGGTCAGATGTAATTCACTATGACAAATGGTGAGAGGGCGTTTACGCATTCTGAAGATGGACGAAAAAATCTGGAAGATAAGGGATATTCAATCTGTTTTGATGAACTCCAGCTTCTCCCATTTGTTGTTGTATAGTATCTCGCTGTGCGTCCTTGACAGGTTCTTCGCTATGACCCTTCCATCCTTTACCACGTAAAGTGGAGGGCCGAGGATTCGAAGGGCGTCGATGGTCGAGTGGGCGTTGGCTAGGACGAAGTTGGCTCTCCGCCCCTCTTCGAGGCCGTACTCCTTGGTGTTCCTCCAAGCCTTCGACGCGTTGTATGTTATGAGGTTAATCGAGTCGGCGAGTTCCTGCTGTCCCATCATTTGGTCTGCGTGGACTGCCATGAACAGGCATTGTAGCATGTCGCCCACCCCCAGTGGGTACCAGGGGTCCATGATGCAATCGTGCCCAAGGGCCACGTTAACACCCGATGCCAGGAAGGATTTGATTGGGGCCATGCCTCGCCTCTTTGGGTAGCCGTCGAGCCTCCCCTGCAGGTGCATGTTGATGAGCGGGTTTGCGATGACGGTGATTCCTGCTCTTGCGATGAGGTTTGAGATTCTGTACCGGTAGGCTGCGTCCCAACTGTGGCTGGCTGTCACATGTCCCGCGGTGACCCTGCCCGTCCACTTTTGTCTGACTGTGTTTGCCGCCACAACTTCGAGAAACCTAGAAGATGGGTCGTCTGTTTCGTCGATGTGGCCGTCGATGTCCCTGTTGTACTTCTTTGCCAATCGGAAGGCGTCCTCGATGGATTTCACACCGTCCTCTCTTGTCCATTCGTTGTGGGGAATCATCCCTACGTTGTCTGCCCCGAGTTCGAGCGATTTCTCGAGGCGCTCGAGATTTCCTGGGTCGGTCTCGATTCCGTCTTGTGGAAACGAGGTGACCTGGATGTTTATGAGGTCCTTGAAGTCTTTCTTTCCTTTCACGAGGGCCTTTACCGTGTTGAGGCTCGTTGTGGTTGTGTCCGCGTGGGTCCTGAGCCACAGGGTTCCGTAGGCGGCCATCCACTTTGCTGCCTTCTCGACCCTGGACAGTATCTCGGATTCGCTGAGCTTGTTCTTGACCTCGGCCCAAATTTGGATTCCTTCCCAGAGAGTCCCGCTTACGTTGTACCTAGGGTCCCCTATCTTGAGGACTGAATCAAGGTGGAAGTGCATGTTGTAGAAACCCGGGAGGACGAGCTTCCCACTGGCTTCGATTTCCTCTTCTCCTTTGGCCGATATGTGTGGAGAGAGCTTCTTGATCTTCCCGTCGCTGACGGCTAGGTCAAAACGCCTGTCGCCAGGCCTGCCGTGCAC
>Ga0187776_10001503_pt1 | contig 11672 bp, 14 predicted proteins | sample 0216_BV02_MP12_2_FD_132426 | JGI IMG/M metagenome (GOLD analysis project Ga0187776, IMG submission 132426) | Tropical peat soil microbial communities from peatlands in Department of Meta, Colombia - 0216_BV02_MP12_20_MG | ecosystem: Environmental > Terrestrial > Soil > Wetlands > Peat | place...
CCTCGAGCTTGGCGAGCGCGAGCGAGAGGGTGGGCTGGGTCACGAAGCACTTCGCGGCCGCGCGCCCGAAATGGCGCTCGCGGGCGAGGGCGACGACGTAGCGCAGCTCGGTGAGGGTCACGGGGCGTCATCCCATTGGAGGGGGCAATCGCCATTATAACGGCAATCAATTGGATTAATCAATCAATACCCCGCACAATCCCTGCTCGGATCAATCACAGAGGGAAAGGACCGCCATGTTTCCGAATTCCGAGGGCCTCCGGGCCCCCCAGGTCGCGCTGCGCACGCGGCGCGACGGCGCCTGGAAGGACGTCGCGACCGGGGAGCTTTTCCGCGGGCGCACCGTCGTCGTCTTCGCCTTGCCCGGCGCCTACACGCCCACCTGCTCGAGCACGCACCTGCCGCGCTACAACGAGCTCGCGCCCGCGCTCCGGCGCGCCGGCGTGGACGAGATCGTGTGCCTCTCGGTGAACGACGCGTTCGTCATGGAGGAATGGCAGAAGCACCAGGACGCCCCCAACGTGACCTTCCTCCCCGACGGCAACGGCGAGTTCACCGCGAAGATGGGCATGCTCGTCGACAAGAGCGACCTCGGCTTCGGCAAGCGCTCCTGGCGCTACTCGATGCTCGTGCGCGACGGCGTGATCGAGAAGATGTTCGTCGAGCCCCAGAAGCCCGGCGACCCCTTCGAGGTCTCGGACGCGGACACGATGCTCGCCTACCTCGCCCCGGGCACGAAGGCGCCCGAGCCGGTCCTCGTCTTCTCCCGGCCCGGATGCCCGCACTGCGCGCGCGCCAAGGCGCTCCTCGGCGAGCGCGGGATCGTCTTCGAGGAGGTGGCGCTCGGCCGCGGCGTAACGACCTCGGCCCTGCGCGCCGTCTCGGGACGGGGCACGGTGCCCCAGGTGTTCATCGGCGGCCGGCACATCGGCGGCGCGGACGACCTGGAGCGATACTTGGCCCTCGGCGAGCGCGCTGCGGCGTAAGCGGCGGGCCCGTTTCCCGACGGATCGCGAAACGGGCTCCCGGCCCTCCTGGAGGACGGACATGGATTCGCTGCTCGAAGTCGACGTGGCGGTGATCGGCGCCGGCACGGCCGGCCTCGCGGCCTACCGGGCCGCGAAGGCCGGCGGCGCCCGGACGATGCTCATCGAGGACGGGCCCTACGGCACGACCTGCGCGCGCGTGGGGTGCATGCCCTCGAAGCTGCTCATCGCCGCCGCGGAGGCCGCCCACGGCATCGGGCGCGCGCGCGCCTTCGGCGTTCACGCGGGCGAGCCGCGCATCGACGGGCGCGAGGTGATGGCGCGCGTGAAGCGCGAGCGCGACCGCTTCGTGGGATTCGTCCTCGACGGCGTCGAGGCGATCCCGGCGCCCGAGCGCATCCGGGGCCGCGCGCGCTTCGTCGACCCGCGCACGCTCGAGGTCGAAGGGGCCGGGCGCATCCGCGCGGGCGCCATCGTGATCGCGACCGGCTCGCGCCCGACCGTGCCCCCGATCCTGCGCGGCCTCGGCGAGCGGCTCGTGGTGAACGACGACGTCTTCGAGTGGGAGACGCTCCCGCGGTCGGTCGCGGTGTTCGGCCCCGGGGTCATCGGCCTCGAGCTCGGCCAGGCGCTCGCGCGCCTGGGTGTCCGGGTGGTCGTGCTCGGGCGCGGCGGGCGGGTGGGGCCGCTCACCGATCCCTTCGTGCAGCGCGCCGCCGTCGAGGCCTTCGGCCGCGAGCTCGCCCTCGATCCCGACGCCCACGTGGCGCGCGTCGAGCGCAAGGGCGAGGAGGTGGAGGTCGAGTACCGCGGTCCCGACGGCGCGCACCGCGTGGAGCGCTTCGATTGCGTGCTCGCCGCCACCGGCCGCACGCCCAACATCGAGGACCTCGGCCTCGAGAACGCGGCCCTGGAGCGCGACGCGAAGGGCGTGCCGCTCTTCGACCGTGCGACGCTGCGCTCGGGCGTGAGCTCGATCTACATCGCGGGAGACGCCGCGAACGACGCGCCGGTGCTGCACGAGGCGGCCGACGAGGGCCGCATCGCCGGGGCGAACGCCGCGCGCCATCCGGCAGCCGTGCCGGGGCTGCGCCGCGCCCCGCTCGCCATCGTCTTCACGGACCCGCAGATCGCGATCGTGGGCGGCGGGTTCGCGCGCCTGCACGCGCACGCGCTCGCCACGGGCGAGGTGTCCTTCGAGGACCAGGGCCGCTCGCGGGTGATGCTGCGCAACCGCGGGCTCCTGCGCGTGTACGGCGATCCCGGGACCGGGCGCTTCCTCGGCGCGGAGATGGCCGGCCCGGACGCCGAGCACATCGGCCACCTCCTCGCCTGGGCGCTGCAGTCCGGCATGACGGTGGAGCGCATGCTCGAGATGCCGTTCTACCACCCGGTCGTCGAGGAGGGGCTGCGCACGGCCCTGCGCGAGCTCGACGGCCGCATCCGCGCGCACGGGAAGGCGGCTGGCGAGGTCTCCGCGCGCACGGCCGGCGCCCCCCACCCGGTCTCCGCCTAGCTTCGTTACGGCTGAAACGTCCGGAGCCGCCCGGTTGTGCGGCTTCGCACAGACGCGCGAACGCTTCCGGGCAGAGACTGCCTCCCATGCATCGAGGGTTACCGCCCGCAAGGCGCACATCGGGAGGCAGAACATGAACGAGGTCCGTGTCGAACGCATGCTGAAGGAGCTGCATTCCGCGCCGCCCCTTCGCCTCCTCGAGGACATCACCTGGCTCGCGCAGGCCGCGGGCCGCAGGATCGCCGCGCTGCGCGCCCGCAGGGCGAGCAAGGAACAGGTTTTGGGGGCCCCGGTCCTGGCCGGGAACGGCGCCGTCCGGTAGGCCGGCGCCGAAGCGGGTTCGCGGGCCGCGTGGGGGAACGCGCCGCGAACTCGCCCAGGTCTTACACCGGCGGCGCGGGCTCCCGGATGTCCCGGGGGAACCGCGCCGCGAATTCCCGAAGGTTGTCCGTGAACAGGCCGTCGATGCCCGCGGCGAACAGCCGCTCGGCGGCCTGCGCGTCGTTCACGGTGTAGGCGAGCACGCGATATCCCCGCTCGTGCAGGCGCGGGATGTTCGCGGGATCGAGCTTCGTGTGGTTGGTGTGCAGCGACACGGCCTCGAGCGCCGCGAGCCGGTCCCAGTCCTCCTCGGAGAAGCGGCTCGCGAGCCACGCGCGCGGCAGCCCCGGCGCGGCCGATTTCGCGGCCATCAGCGCTTCGAAGGAAAATGACGAGAGCAGCGGCGCGACCGCGGCGCCCTCCCAGAAGCGCGCCGTGAGCCGCGCGACCGCCTCCCCCGTCTCGCGTTCGAGCCCCGGCGTGGGCTTGATCTCGACGTCGACGAGCGTGTCCTTCGAGCGCAGCGCTCGCGCGGCCTCCTCGAGGCTCGCGAGCGGCTCGCCGCGGAAGCCCTCCGAGTGCCAGGCGCCGGCGTCGAGCGCGCGCAGCTCCTCCCAGGCGAGGTCGGCGGCGCGGCCCGTGCCGTTGGTCGTGCGCTCGAGCGTGGGATCGTGGAGCAGGATCGCCACCCCGTCGCGCGAGAGCTTCACGTCGATCTCCTCGGCCGCGTAGCCCAGCGACTGCCCGAGCCGCAGCGCCGCGAGCGTGTTCTCCGGCGCGAGGCTGCCGCCGCCGCGGTGCGCGAAGATGCGCGGATAGGGCCAGGGCCTCATCCCGCGTACCCGAATCCCTTGTAGACGACGACGATGAAGAGCGCGAACGTGAGGTACGCGTAGAAGCCCGCCACCGCGTCGTCGATCATGACGCCCATCCCGCCCTTCACGTGGCGCTCGAGGCTGCGGATGGGCGGCGGCTTCAGGATGTCGAAGGCGCGGAAGAGCGCGAAGGCGATCGCCTGCAGCCACCAGCTCGCCGAGGAGATCGCCGCGAGCGGCAGGAAGGCGACGATCTCGTCCCAGACCATGGCCCCGTGGTCCGCGTCGCCCAGGTCGCGGCCCGTGACCTCGCAGGCCCACACGCCCACGAAGAAGAGCGGGATCGCCGAGAAGGCGATCGCGAGCGGCGTGAGGAAGGACGCGAGCGCCCAGTAGAGCCCCACCGAGGCGAGCGTGCCGAAGGTGCCCGGCGCCACGGGGGCGAGCCCGACGCCGAAGCCCAGCGCGACGAGGTGCGCCGGGTGCGCGAGGAGGAAGCGCAGGTCAGGACGGCGAGAAGTGGTCGAATCCGCGGCCATCGATCTTGAGCGTCTTGCCGTCGGGCCCGACGAGGCTCACGCCCCGCCCGCGCTTCACCTGGCCGATGTGCGTGAGCGGCACGTCGAGCATCCGGCCGATGTCGGCGATGCTCTCGCGCGAGTTGGGGTGCGCGGTGAAGCACAGCTCGTAGTCGTCCCCGCCCGCCACGATGGCCGCGCGCCCGGCCGCGCTCGCGACGTGCCGCGCCCCGATGGGCGAGAGCGGCAGCGCGGCGAGCTCCACCGTCGCGCCCACGCCGGAAAGCTTGCAGATGTGGCCCAGGTCGGCGAGCAGCCCATCCGAGACGTCGATCGCCGCCGTGGCGAGACCGCGCAGCGCCTGGCCCAGCGCGACCCGCGGCACGGGCTCGTAGAGGTGCAGGACCGCCTCGCGGTAGTCGTCCTCGGCGAGGACCACTTTGCCGTGGCGGTGCGCGACGGCGAGCGCGGCGTCCCCGATTCGCCCGGAAACCCAGACGTCGTTCCCCGCCTTCGCGCCGCTCCTGCGCAGCGCCGCGCCCGCGGGCACCTCGCCCATGATGGTGACGGTCATCGTGAGGGGTCCCCGCGTGGTGTCGCCGCCGATGAGCGAGACGTCGAACTCCTCGGCGAGGTCGAAGAACCCCTTCGCGAAGGCGCGCAGCCACGCGTGGTCGACCTGGGGCAGCGTGAGCGCGAGCATCGCCCAGTACGGCATCGCGCCCATGGCCGCCATGTCGGAGAGGTTCACCGCGAGCGCCTTGTGGCCGAGGGTCTCAGGATCGACGTCGGCGAAGAAATGGGTCCCCGAGACCATCGTGTCCACGGAGACGGCGAGGTCCATGCCGTTGGCGACGTCCACCAGCGCGCAGTCGTCGCCGACGCCGAGCACTGCGTTCGCGGCCGGGCGCGTGAAGTAGCGTGCGATGACGTCGAATTCCGGAGTGTCATGCGTCATGGGGCGGCTTTCTCTTGTTTCCATCCCGTCGCTTCGCGGCGACCTCGTCGGGGCGCGCTTCGGCGGCGAGCCGGTCGAGGATGCCGTTCACGTACTTGTGCCCGTCGGTGCCGCCGAAACGCTTGGCGAGCTCGATCGCCTCGTTGATCGTCACCTTGTACGGGATCTCCGGGTTGCGCAGGAGCTCCCACGCGCCGATCAGCAGGATCGAGCGCTCGACGGGGCTCACCTCCTGCCACTTGCGGTCGGCGAGCGGCTCGAGGCGCTCGCGCAGGGCCTCGGCCTCGCCGATGGCGCCGCTCACCTCCGCCTCGAGGAACCGCGCGTCCGCGCTCCCGTAATGCTCCATCTCCGACAGGTTCTTCAGCACCTGGGCGGCCGTGCCGCCCGTGTACAGCCATTGGTAGAGGCCCTGCAGGGCCAACTCTCGTGCGCGCCGCCGCGGCGTCATCCCCCCACCGCCTTCAGCGTGTTCGCCATCTCCACGGCCACCCGCGCCGCCTCCGCGCCCTTCACCGCCGCGCGCCCCAGCGCCTGGGCCTCCGTGTCCGTCGTGAGCACGCCGTTCGCCACCGGCACGCCCGTCTCGAGCTGCACGTCGAGGATGCCGCGGGCGCTCTCGTTGGCCACGACGTCGAAATGGTAGGTCTCGCCGCGCACCACCGCGCCCAGGGCGACCAGCGCGTCGAAGCGACGCGCGAAGCCGCGCCGCTCGAGCGCGAGCGACTGCAGCACGAGCGGGATCTCGAGCGCCCCGGGGACGCTGATCGCCTGGATGTCGCCCGCGGCCACGCCCAGCTCCACGAGCTGGCGGTCGCACGCGGTGAGCAGCTCGCGCACGATCGGCTCGTTGAACCGGCTCCAGACGATGCCGATGCGAAGCCCCGCGCCGTGCAGGTCCGGCCCGGCCATGTCAGACCGCCTTCACGATCGCGTCGTCGGGCGAGACGTACTCGACGACCTCGAGGCCGAATCCCGCCATGCTGGGGATGCGCTTGGGGCGCGCCATCACGCGCATGCGCCCCACGTTCAGGTCGCGCAGGATCTGGGCGCCGATGCCGTGCAGGCGCGGGTCCCAGCGCGCGCCGCGCCTCCGGTCCGCCGGCGTGCGGAAGCGCTCGAGGATCTCGTCGGCGGGCTCGTGCCGCCGCAGCAATACGATCACGCCCTCCTTGTGGTGGGCGACGATGCGCATCGCGTCCTGCACCGAGTAGGCGTGACGCGCGGGGTCGAAGTCGAAGAGGTCGAGGGAGGCGAAGGGCTCGTGCACGCGCACGAGCACCGGGCGATCCGGCGCGGGCTCGCCCTTCACGAGCGCGTAGTGCACCTCGTCCACGGTCCGGTCGTGGTAGACGAAGAGGCGGAAGGGCCCGTAGGGGGTGGCCACCGGGCGCTCGGCCACCCGCTCGACGAGCGTCTCGGTCTCGCTGCGGTGGCGGATGAGGTCCGCGATCGTGCCCACCTTGAGCCCGTGCTTGCCGGCGAACGCGAGGAGCTCCGGAAGCCGCGCCATGGAGCCGTCGGGGTTCATGATCTCGCAGATCACCGCCGCAGGCGTGAGGCCGGCGAGCTCCGCGAAGTCGCAGCCCGCCTCGGTGTGGCCGGCCCGAACCAGCACCCCGCCCTTCTGGGCCATCACCGGGAAGATGTGCCCCGGCTGCACGATGTCGCCGGGCTTCGCGTGCTTCGCGGTCGCGGCCCGCACGGTGCGCGCGCGGTCGGCCGCGGAGATGCCCGTCGTCACGCCCGCGGCCGCCTCGATCGAGACGGTGAACGCGGTGCCCTGGGGGGCCCGGTTGTCGCTCACCATGAGCGGGAGGTTGAGCTGCCGGCAGCGCTCCTCGGTGAGCGTGAGGCAGACGAGGCCGCGCGCGTGCGTGGCCATGAAGTTGATCGCCTCGGGGGTGACGAAGTCGGCGGCGAGCACGAGGTCGCCCTCGTTCTCGCGGTCCTCGGCGTCGGCGAGCACGATCATCTGCCCGAGGCGCAGCGCGTCGATGAGTTCCTGGGTGGGGGTGAGGGTCATGTCGGCTCCTCGGCCGGGACCGCTATTTTGCCACTTCCGGCGGGGCGAGCATCCGCTCCACGTAGCGCGCGATGAGGTCGACCTCGAGGTTCACCTTCGCGCCGGCCGCGAGCCGCCCGAGCGTGGTGGCCTCGCGCGTATGCGGGATCACGTTCACCTCGAAGGCCGCGCCGCGCACGTCGTTCACCGTGAGGCTCACGCCGTCCACCGCGATCGAGCCCTTGCGCGCGATGTAGCGGGCGAGCCCGGCGGGCGCCTTCACCACGAGCCGCGTGCTGCCCCCGAGGTCCTCGAACGCGGCGACCTCGCCCACGCCGTCCACGTGCCCGCTCACGAGGTGGCCGCCGAGGCGGTCCGAAAGGCGCAGCGACTTCTCGAGGTTCACCGCCCGGCCCGCCTCGAGGCCGGTCGTCACCGAGAGCGTCGCGTTCGAGGTGTCGACCTCGAAGGCGGCCTCGTCCCTGGCGACCACCGTGTGGCACACGCCCTGGATCGCGATCGAGTCGCCGATCGCCACGTCCTGAAGGCCGAGATCGCGCGCCTCGACGCGCAGGCGCAGCCCGTCGCCGCGCGGCACCGCGCTCGCGATGCGGCCGACGGCGGCGACGATGCCGGAGAACACCCTAGCCCACCAGCCGCGCCGTGATGCGCAGGTCCGCGCCCACGCCGCGCACCTCGACGATGCGCGGGCGCGGCGCCTCGCCGAGCGAGGCGAGCTCGCCCAGCGCGAACAGCCCCTGGGCCGCGTCGCCGAGGATGAGCGGCGCCACGTAGAGCACGATCTCGTCGATTACGCCGGCGCGCAGCAGCGACCCCATGAGCCGGCCGCCGGTCTCGACGGTGACCTCGTTGAAGCCGCGGCTGCCCAGCAGCCTTGCCACCGCGGCGAGGTCCGCCTTGCGCCCTTCGCCCGGGACGATCACCACCTCCGCGCCCCGCGCCTCGAGCGCGCGCCGGCGCTCCGCGTCGTCGACCACGGCGAGGACGAGGGGCGGCTCTCCCGCGAGGATCTTCGCCCCCAGGGGAATGTCGAGGTGGTGGTCGATCACGACGCGCCGGGGCTGGCGCGAGCACGGCACGTGGCGCACGGTGAGCTCGGGATCGTCCGCGCGCACCGTGCCGATGCCGGTGAGCATCGCGCAGGAGCGGGCCCGCAGCGCGTGCGCGTCGCGGCGCGCCGCCTCGCCCGTGATCCAGCGGCTCGCGCCGTTGGCGAGCGCGATGCGCCCGTCGAGGGAGGCGGCGGCCTTGATGCGCATCCACGGCCGGCCCGTGCGCATGCGCTTCAGGAACCCGCGGTGCGCCTCCTCGGCCTCGGCGGCCATGAGCCCCACGTCGACGCGCACGCCCGCCTCCCGCAGCCGCGCGAGGCCGCGCCCCCTCACCTGCGGGTTCGGGTCCTCGAGGCAGGCGACGACGCGCGCGACACCCGCGGCGACGAGCGCCTCGGCGCACGGCGGCGTGCGCCCCTGGTGGCTGCACGGCTCGAGCGTGAGGTAGGCGGTCGCCCCTGCGGGCGATTCCGAGGCCGACCCGAGGGCGCGCACCTCGGCGTGCGCCTCGCCCGCGCGCTCGTGCCAGCCCTCGCCGATCACGCGGCCCGCTTTCGCGAGCACGCAGCCGACGCTGGGGTTGGGCGTGGACGTATCGCGCCCGCGCGCGGCGAGCGCGAGGGCGCGGGACATGAAGGCGTGGTCTTCGGCGCTGAACATCCCGGGCTCCGGCCTACGGGGCAACGGCGCTCACTTCTCCTTCACCTCGCGGATCGCGTCGCGGAAGTCCTCCACGTCGGAGAAGCTCCGGTAGACCGAGGCGAAGCGGATGTAGGCGACCTTGTCGAGCTTGCGCAGCTCCTCCATCACCATCTCGCCCAGGCGCCGCGAGTCCACCTCGCGCTCGCCCAGCGCGAGCAGCTTCTGCTCGATGCGCTGGATCGCGGCGTCCACGAGCTCGGTGGTCACCGGGCGCTTGTGCAGCGCGCGCTGGAAGCCCGTGCGCAGCTTCTGCGTGGAGAAATCCTCGCGCTCGCCGTTGGTCTTCACGATCTGCGGCATGCGCAGCTCCGCGGTCTCGTAGGTCGTGAAGCGCTTGTTGCAGACCTGGCAGCGCCGGCGCCGCCGGATCGAATCGCCCTCCTCGCTCACGCGCGAGTCGATGACTTGCGTATCCTCGGCGCTGCAAAAGGGGCACTTCACGCGGTGGCTTTCTCCACGAGGCCGTAGCTCGCACGCATCGCCGGGCCGTAGACGGGAAACTTCGCGCACAGGGACTTGACCGCCGCGGCCGTCTTCGCGATCCGCGCCGCGTCGGCCGGCGCGTCGAGCACGTCGGCGATGTAGTTGGCCACCTGCGCCGCCTCGGCGTCCCTGAAGCCGCGCGTGGTCATCGCCGGAGAACCCACGCGGATGCCGCTGGTGACGAACGGCTTCTCGGGATCGTTGGGGATCGCGTTCTTGTTCACCGTGATGTGCGCCTGGCCGAGGGCCGCCTCGGCGTCCTTGCCCGTGATCCTCTTCGCGCGCAGGTCGACGAGGAACATGTGGCTCTCGGTGCGCCCGGACACCACGCGCACCCCGCGCGCGACCAGCGTCTCGGCCATGATCCGCGCGTTGGCCATCACCTGCTTCTGGTATTCCCTGAAGGCGGGCTGCAGCGCTTCCTGGAAGGCCATGGCCTTGGCCGCGATCACGTGCATCAGCGGCCCGCCCTGGAGCGAGGGGAAGATCGACGAGTTGAGCGCCTTCTCGTGCTCGGCCTTCGCGAGGATCACGCCGCCGCGCGGCCCGCGCAGCGTCTTGTGCGTGGTGCTGGTCACGAAATCCGCGATGCCCACCGGCGAGGGGTAAAGCCCCGCGGCGATGAGCCCCGCGTAGTGCGCGACGTCCACCATCAGGTGGGCGCCCACCTCGTCGGCGATCGCGCGGAACTTCGGGAAGTCCATGCGCAGCGCGTACGCCGAGGCCCCCGCGACGATCATGCGCGGCCGATGCTCGCGCGCGAGGTCGCGCACCTGGTCGTAGTCGATCGCCTCGTCGGCGCCGAGGCCGTAGCCGATCGCCTTGTAGAGCTTGCCCGAGATGTTCACCGACGCGCCGTGGGTGAGGTGGCCGCCGTGCGCGAGCGACATCCCGAGGATCGTGTCGCCGGGCTTGAGCACCGACATGTAGACGGCCTGGTTCGCCTGGGAGCCGGAGTGGGGCTGGACGTTCGCGTACTCGGCGCCGAAGAGCCTCTTCACGCGCTCGATGGCGAGCGACTCGGCGACGTCGACGAACTCGCAGCCGCCGTAATAGCGCTTGCCCGGATAGCCTTCGGCGTACTTGTTGGTGAGGACGCTGCCCTGCGCGGCGAGGACCGCGGGGCTCGCGTAGTTCTCGGAAGCGATGAGCTCGATGCCCTCTTCCTGGCGGCGCAGCTCCGAGGTGAGGGCGCGCCAGAGGTCCGGATCGGCGGAGGCGATGGTCTGGGAGTCTGGGAACATGGGCTCGAAGTCCTTGACGAGCCTCGAATTTTATCACGCCCCTCCGCGCGTCCCCTCCGCACCCTCGGCGCGACCGGGGAAACGGTCGACGATCGCGCCGTCCTCGAGCACCGCGAGATGCGCGAGGCCGAGGCGATCGAGCCACGCGAGCCCCGCCTCGCGCCCCATCAGCATCGCGATCGTGGAGGCGCTTCCCGCCACGAGGCAGCTCGCCGCATGCACCGTGACCGACTGGAAGCCGCGCGCCGAGCGGCCCGTGCGCGGGTCGAGCACGTGGCAATGGCGCACGCCGTCGGACTCGAGGTAGCGCTCGTAGTCGCCGCTCGTCGCCAGCGCCCCCGAGGCGAGGGGCACGGTGGCGATCGCCCTGTCGTCGCGCCGCGGATGCCGCACGCCGATGCGCCATGGCGAGCCGTCGGGCTGGGGGCCGAGGACCGCGAGGTCGCCCGCGAGGTTCACGAGGCCGCTCGCCGCGCCCGCCTCGCGCAGCACCGTCGCCGCGCGGTCCACGGCGTATTCCTTGCCGAAGCCGCCGAAGTCGAGCTCCATTCCGGCGACCGGCAGGCGCACGGTCCCCGCGCCGCGCTCGACCCGGCTCCAGCCCACCAGCGGAAGCAGCGCCTCGATCGCCGGGTCGGAGGGGACCGGCTCCCCGGGCCCGAAGCGCCACGCGCGGCGCAGCACGCCCGAGGTCGGGTCGAAGCGCCCCCCGCTCTCGCCGAAGCAGGCCTCGGCGTAGTCGAGCAGCTTCGCCGTCTCCTCGTCGACCGCCACGGGCGCACCGCCCGCCGCGGCGTTGATGCGCGAGACGACGCTGTCGGCCCGGTAGCGCGAATACTTCGCCTCGATGCGGCGCACCTCGCCGATCGCGCGGCCGGCCATCGATGCCGCGGCCTCGCGGTCGGGCGCGTGCACCTGGATCTCGTTGAGGGCCGCCATCGCGCGGAACGCGAAGCGGTGCGGCGCCATGGGCCTCCTTCAGAAGGGGCGGGAGATGCTCACGATGCCGTAGACCGCCCGAAGCGTCGAGAAGGCCTCGCTCCCGCCCCCG
>Ga0187776_10001504_pt1 | contig 11667 bp, 10 predicted proteins | sample 0216_BV02_MP12_2_FD_132426 | JGI IMG/M metagenome (GOLD analysis project Ga0187776, IMG submission 132426) | Tropical peat soil microbial communities from peatlands in Department of Meta, Colombia - 0216_BV02_MP12_20_MG | ecosystem: Environmental > Terrestrial > Soil > Wetlands > Peat | place...
CCAAAATCTTTTTTCTGAACCTGAGATCGGACCAAAAGATAGGAGAGAATAAACCCAAGGACATACATCATTCCGTACCAGGTCACCCGGATGGGCCCCAGTGCTACTAGAATGGGATTCAAGTCGATCTTTATCATTTGTGGCCATCCCGCCAACTACCCATGCATCCTGAATTATTGTAAGCCTCCTCCGTTTTTTTTGCATCTGCCAAAGATGAGGGGCGCATCCTGTGATTTAGGGACCTGAAGATGTTTTTAAGACCCGGATCGGAATTTCCTGTCGGAACCATTCTCGATAGAGGGCATCAAAATCATTGTGAGGCCGATAAAGCATGGGTTTAAAAAACAAATGAAATTCTGGAGATTCCACCAAAATATTTCGATTTAAAAAACGATAAGAAGGCGGAGATGTCGAAGAAAATTGTAATCATATCGGTATTGGTCTCATTCTTGAGCCTTGGAATTGAAGCTTATTCGACCTCGCAAGGTTCTCTGGCCGAAAAGGAAGGTTTGCCATCCACCCTGACCGACTTAATCGGAATGCAGGTAAAGAATCCCGTCGGGGAGGACTTGGGAATGATTAGTGACATCACCCTGGACCCCATGGGCCTTCCCTTCGTGGTTCTCTATCAAGGTGCCATTGAAGACTTTGATGTTGCAAGATATGTGCTGGTTCCTTTTAGCGCTTTCTCCATTTCGGAGGCAAAGTCTCCAGAAAAGACGGTAATCCTGAATTTTGACCGGCAAAGACTTCTCGCCGCACCGCCTTACGACCGATCGAAAGGAATGAAAATGCGCCCGAACCAATGGGAAGAAATTTACCGATACTATGGCCAAATCCCTTACTGGAAAAAGGAAGGGGCCGGCTGGGATATAGCCAGCCGCTGAATCCCATGGACGGATGATTTTTCAACCGGTCGCTTCGCGGCAAAGGATTGCTACAATTCCAAAAAAACATCCCACGGACAAGGCGGGTCAGAAGGAGCCATTCATATTTATTCATTACCTTTGCCTAGGGATGAAATCTGACAAAATAATCCCAAGGGAGGATTTTTAGTGCTCACACCAGTCAACTCCCTGGCATGCTAAAATTCATTTGTGGATCGAATGCAAAAAGGCGAGAGCACGACTCTCTCGCCTTTTAATAAAAGATAGATAGGTTTCACCGTTTTACTGTCTGGGTGCCTGTCCGGTTTTTTCTGGCCAATAGGGACTAACTCCGAAATATCTGTCCAGCGAAGCGGCCTGTTGCCGGTCAGCGAGATTTTTGTCACCCCAACTTGGGGCTTCATAAAATTTCTCTTGGTCAGCGTGGAGAACCACTTGGGCTTGCTGAGACTTCCCCTCTGAAATCATCAGGGAACTAAAAGGAACCGCTACCAGCCGACCTAGGAATTCTTCAAAACCCGGCTGGCTAACGATTGCAAAATCCACATGGCCCTGGGAATCAACCACCAGATCAAAGATTTGGCCCAGCGTCACTCCATCAGGGGATTTTACCTTACTCCCTATCAATTTTGTTGTGTCGTAAATTCTTAGCCCGCTTTGGCTCATAGGTTTGGCTTGAGAACCAGTCGCAAAGCCAAGGCCCAAAACAAGAACTACTGCTACCACAGCCCACATTTTGTTCATCTCTTCCACTCCTTTCTTTGAGTCACTCTCAGCGATTGACTCTGTATCTTACGGCGATGGGGAGCAACCCCAAGACTGTTTCAAAGATTCTTCCTACCCTTTCGTCATGGCAAAGAGGGGAAAGGTTAGCAGCGCCAGTACAACCACTGAGGCAAATATTGTTTTCATTCTTCTTTTCCCTTTTTACCAAAGATTCAGTCAATCCGGTGGGTTCAAGAAAAGGGGACCTCCGGGGAAATATCAAAGGGGAGCTCTGACTTCTCCCCGTGGAACATAGAAAAAGAGGGGATAATTCGGTTCATACTCCCGATTTTCGTTGCGCATCAATCGAAAAGGAGGTTAGTCTCTTCTTTGACTACAACGAGATATTCGATAGCTATGCACCTCCTTATCCCCACTTAGCCATTAACTCCCCCCGGCTGACTTTTTTTGTTGGTCTATCTTCTCCTTTTCATAGAGAGCAAAAGACCTGCCAACTCGGCAGAAAACGGAACCCTTTATATTTCAACAGATTTTAAAGATTGAAGATAAATGGCAAGGAGATTGTGGTGGGGAATAAAGAAACAGTCTGTGGCATTGTGGGACAAGAAAAAGGAAGCTGGATTTGAGCAGCCTTAGACTTATTGCGCCAGATTTCAATCAGAACCCTTCTGATTGGGCTAACTGCCAGATCATTAGATAGAAAAATAGTCCTGGCCCCCTAATGCGGTCCTATCTATCGGCTGGCCCAATTCCTTGATGCTGGAAGAGCAAGCATTGCTCTTACGGACATAAGCCCTTTCCTCGTTCCGAGGCATGTCCAACCTCCGCCGGGGTCCTTCAAATCGGGGATCCTAAGGAGACCGAACCGATGTCCGGTTTATTATAGGAAATTGAAATCCCAAGATTGCAGTCCTGAAACCTTTTTCGATAAGCATCAATTGAAAATTCTTGTATCCTTGACTATCAAGCGCCAAACCATTATGATTCGCCTTGAATCGGACCATTCTTGCCTTTTCTTCTTAGCCGTTACCCTTATAAGGCTCTTGCGCCGGGAGACGATTCCAAAAAGGAAAAAGGAGGGTTTGAGGGGATGGGAACGAGAAAGAACTATCGGAAGACCTCAGCGATCATTTTGGGCATGGCCTTTCTGCTTTTGACTTCTCCGGCCTTTCCCGAGTTCCCGGACAAGCCGATCACCATCTTCTGTGGCTACGGCCCCGGGGCCAGCACGGATGTCTCCTCCCGGTCCCTGGCCAGCGGCCTGGAGAAGATGTGGGGGGTCCCTGTGGTCGTGGAGAACAAACCGGGCGGGGGAACCACGGTATGCGCCGGCTTGGTGGCGAGCAAGAAGCCCGATGGGTACACCCTAGGAGTGATCAGCGAAGGAGCCCTGACCGCGAACCCCCTCCTCCAAAAACTCGCCTACGATCCGCTCAAGGACTTTACCTTCCTGGCTCAGTACGCCACCTACTTCGGGTCCTTTGTCGTGCGCAGCGACTCTCCGTGGAAGACCCTGGATGAGTTTATCGTCCACGCCAAGGCCCACCCCGGAATGTCTTACACTTCGACGGGCATGTACACCCGTCAGCAGATCAGCGCCGAGCTCCTGGCTCAATGCAAGGGTCTCACCTTTCGCCATGTCCCGACGAAAGGGGGCACTGACGCCAGCACCATGCTCATGGGCGGTCACGCGGACTTCTCCACCGGGTCCAGCCAGATCGTCTACGTGCGGCAGGGAGTCTTCCGCCTTCTCGTCCAGGTCAACGCCGAGAAGCGCAACCCCTCTTTTCCCGACGTACCGACCCTGAGGGAGATCGGCTGCCCCGATGTCCCCCCAGCGGGGATCGATGTGATTGCCCCCAAGGGCCTGCCCCCGGCCATCAGCCAGAAGCTGGGCGAGGCGATCCGCAAAGTCACCCTGGAGCCTTCCTTCCAGAAAGTCCTAACAAGCTTCGATGTCCCCTACGATTACCTCGACCATGAAGGGCTGGAGAAAAAGGTAAGGAAGGAATATGAGTGGTTTAAGGACTACCTCCAGAAGTCCGGGATCAAAACGACCAAATAAAGGACTCCGGCCAACGGAAGCTTGGGGCATAAAAAAACGGCAAACTTTGGCCTCACACCGCCCATCGATCTGAATGGCGGCATCGGACTGAACCTTCACCCTCGGGTCATCCAAAAAATCTATCCCGCCGGTATTGGAGGTAGTAGTCGGCGATAAAGTTCAGCGGCTTTTTGGCCTTTTGAAAATTGCGGTGAAGGGCCCAGAAAATCTCTTCCAAATGCATTTCTCTGGCGGACGGATGTTGCGCAGCGAGTTTATAGAATTTCTGCCCCTCTTCCGTATAGTCCGCCGGGCTGATCCTCAGCTTCCCGCGAACATGCGGGCGCACCTGGCCGGAAAAAGGATACCGATAATCGCGTTCGGCATAGTCGGGGAAAATTCCCATGATGAAGAGACAGATATCAGCAATCCTTTTGTAGAAGCCAAGCCGGTGTTCATTATCCACGAACTGGGAGAACCGCATCAGGCTGAGAATATCCAGGTCGTTAAACCGGACCCTTTCCCAGATTCCCTCTCCGATCCTGACAGGAATGGTATAACTCTCCACCCGGGTGAAGGACGAAAGCATATCCGCCAAATAAAATAGCAGGTCTTCCCTGTTTAGAAGTCCAACCACCTCTTGAGTATCGAAGATCGGGATCTTCATGGTTCTGGACTTTTCGACCGTGTACTGGGCCTTTTCCAAATCCTGCGCCGCCTTCCGCAGCAGGACCTCAAAGAAGAGGATGGGAGAGATTTTTACAAAGCTCTCTTCTTCGTCCATTAATCTTTGAAAAACCTTTTCATCCCCTACGTAGGAATTTCTGATATCTCTGTCTTCCCGGATGACTTGCTTGAGCCGGCCTTTATCCCGGGCTTCGGGGGAGACAGTCTCCACCAGAAAATCAAGGTCTCTTTCCGTTAACCCCAGATATTCCAACTTAGGCCCAGCCACCTGCCGACTCCCCTTTCCATATTTTCTCTCAATATAATTATAAAAATGGATTTCCAACCGTGTCAATGAAGTGGGCCTTCTTGCCCACCCCCAGTTTTTCATGCTTGTTGGGGTTCAGGGTGGAGGAATTTGGATCATCAGGCTCGGCGGGTGCTTAGCCTTCCATGAAACTCCTCCCCATGTTCCGCAGGAGAGGCCTGAGACGAGATTCCTCCAAGCAGAAAAGAGAACCAAAGCATTTTTCCATTTCAATTCCCCCCCATACAGGCCCGATCCAATGGAAGAACCACCGCCTCAGGATGATGATCCAAATTTCTTCACCCTGAACCCCATGAGGTCCCTGCTCCTTTCCAGAGATCTTATTTTCGAAGGACTCTTTTTAAAGAACTGAGGTGGGCAAGGGCCGCTTTCCGCTTGACAAGGGAAAACCGAGGAAAATATAATAAATTTCTAAAGAATTCCATTCCTGTATTCCTGTCGACGCAACATTTAAGGAGAACGGATATAAAGGGGGTTTTATGAAGAAGAGTCTGTTCAGCGTCCTTTTTCCTTTGGCGATGGTCCTTGTGTGCGCCATGCCTTCTGCGGCTCAAGAGACGATCAAGATCGGAATGTACGCCGACCTGAGCGCCGGCTCCGCCCAGTGGGGGAATGACGCTCTCAAGGGCGCTAAGCTTATGGTCAAGGAAGCCAACGCCGCCGGCGGACTTCTCGGAAAAAAGATCGAGCTCATCGCCTACGACTGCAAGATGAGCCCCACGGAAGGTGTGAAGGTTTACTCCCGGTTGGCCAAGGAAGACAAAGTTTCCGCGGTGTACGGGTCCCTCATCTCCAACATCGGCCTGGCGGTTTCGCCCGTGGCCGAGCAGGTGAAGGTTCCCGTGGTCGCCCGGGCCCTGGACGAACGCGTGACCACCCCGGACTTCAAGATGGAAGACCCCGAAAACCCCGGCCGCGTCAACCCGTACTGCTTCCTCCTCCAGCCATCGAGCTACCAGCAGTCCTACATGATCGCGGGGTATGCCATCGATGAGTTGAAGCTGAACACCTTCGCCCAACTCTTCACGCCGTCGAACTCCTACTCCTTCATGCTGGCCAAGGGGTTCGAGTACTACGTCAAGAAGCGGGGGAAGAAGTTGCTGGGGAACTTCGAGTTCCAGGCCGGCGACGCCGACTTCAAGGCCCAGCTCACCAAGGTGAAGGCCCTGGGGCCGGAAGGTCTCTACATTCCCAACTACGTGCCGGAGAACGCCAACGCGGCCAAGCAGGTCCGCGAACTGGCGATCAAGACGACCATGCTCGGGAACAACTCCTGGTACGAGCCCATGGACAAGGTGGCTGGCGCGGCGGCCGACGGGGCTTACTTCCCCCTCAACATCTCCCGGGATGACCCGAGCCTGAAGCCCTTCATCGACAAGTACAACAAGGAGTACGGCGAACTGCCCCGGCTCCACTCCTTCTCCGGGTGGGATGACGTGGGCTTCATCATCGAAGCTATCAAGAGATGCAAGTCCACCGACCCGAAGATCATCCGCGACACCATGGCGGGGACGACCAAGTACGAAGGATTGATCGGGACCATCAACATCGACCCCAAAACCCACCGCCCCGTGGGCTTGAAGATGTCGATCCTCAAGTTCGAGGGCGACAAGATCAAGACGGTCCTGTTGAAGTACTACCCGAAGGATATCTGATCGGCCTTTCCGAAAAGACGGAATCCCGCCGGGCAAACAGAAGACAGGAGTCAGGAGAAAGGAGCTGAAAGTCGGGGACCTGAGTCCTGAATCCTGTATCCTGAGACCGGGGACCTGATTCCCGAATCCTGAAACCTGAATCCTGTTTTTTTTCTAGAGGCTCTCTGGTGGATTTCAGCGTCCTGCTCCAGCAGCTCTTCAACGGTGTCTCCCTGGGCGGGGTCTACGCCCTCGAGGCCGTGGGGTTCGGGTTGATTTTCAACATCCTCAAGTTCTCGAACTTCTCCCACAGCGGCCTCGTGGCCATCTGCGCGTACCTGGGCTACTTTCTCGCCCGCCAGGTCTACTCCAATTTCATCGTGACCCTGATTCTGACTACGGTGGCGGGGGGATTCATCGGCGTCCTGATTGAAAAACTCATCTTCCGGCCCATCCGCCTCAAGGGCGCCCCCCAGACCCTCTTCCTGGTCAATTCGATCACCGCCGCCATGCTGGTCCAGCAGTTCTTCTCCGCTACCCTGGGGGACGACTACTTCCCCTATCCCGAATTCATGAAGCAGACGGCCTTCCACCTGGGGAACCTGACAGTCTCGAAGACGTACCTCATGATGCTCTCCATTACCGCGGTGGTCCTCCTTCTGCTCACCTGGGTCATCCGGCGCACCCGCATCGGCATCGCCTTAAGGGCAGCCTCGACGGACATCCGCACCCCGAGCCTCATGGGAATCAATGTAGATCATATTATCTCCTCGGCCTTTTTCATGGCCGGGGTCCTCGGCGGGATCACGGGATATCTCCTGGGGATGACCTACAATGTGGACCCCTTTATCGGAAGCATGATTCTCAAAGGGATCATCGCCTCCATCATCGGGGGTATGGGAAGCCTGGGAGGCGGGGTGATCGCCGGGCTCCTCCTGGGCGTTGCGGAGAGCCTCCTCATCGCGGAGATCGGGTCCTCCCTCACCCAGATCGCCGTTTATGGGGCCATTTTCCTGCTCCTAATGATCCGCCCCGAGGGCATCGCGGGGAAGAGGTACATTATAAAGGCCTAGAATTCAGAATCCAGGAGTCAGAATAAGGATTTTTTCTCCTGGCTTCTGGCTCCTGACTTCTGATTCTTTTATATGGAATTCTATCTCAAGGTCCTCGAAATTACATGTCTCCACACGATCCTGGTCCTGGGCGCCTACCTCATGACCGGCCTCACCGGTCTCTTCTCCCTGGGGCAGGGGGGGTTTCTCTCCATCGGCGCCTACACAGCCGCCATCGCTTTTCTCAAGTTCAACCTGCCCTTTCCCGCCTGTCTCGCTTTGGCGGTGGGGATGGGGGTCCTGGTGGGGTTTGTGATCGGCCTCCCCACACTCCGCCTCCACCGGGATTACTTCCTTCTGGTCACCTTCGGCTTCGGCGAGATGGTCCGGGCGGCCTTGCTCCACCTAGCCCAGCTCACCGGGGGGGCGCTTGGCGTGGCCGGAATCCCCAAGCTCATCGGCCTGCCCACGATCATCCTTTCCATCGTGGTCATCACCCTGATCACCGCCTGCCTCAAGCGGTCTCGTTTCGGGCGGAACTGCATCGCCATCCGGGATGATGAGCTGGCGGCCACTCTTATGGGCATCCCCGTCTACCGGCACAAGATGACCGTCTTCATCTTGAGTTCGGCGATCACCGCCTACGGCGGGGCCCTTTATGCCTTCGTGATCATGTTCATCGAACCGAACCTCTTCAACTGGCTCGAATCGGCCAAGCTGATCATCATCACCTTCGTGGGCGGCGTCAACAGTATCACCGGCGCCATCGTCACCTCCATTGTTTATTACTCCTTCGGCGAGTTCTTCCGGTTCGTGGACGTATGGAGGGACGTGCTCCTGGCCTTTGCGGTCCTCCTGGTGACCATCTTCCGGTCCCAGGGGATCTTCGGGAACTGGGAGCTGACCCCGGGCAATCTCCTCTTCTGGAGGAGGAAGGCGGGATGACCGCGGAGGTCCTGAAAGTCACCGAGGTTTCGAAGAACTTCGGTGGGGTGGCGGCCGTGGCCAACTTCTCCATGCTCCAGCGGGAGAACGAGATCACCGGGATCATCGGCCCCAACGGAGCGGGGAAGACGACGGTCTTCAACCTCATCACCGGAGTCTACCCGGTGGACACCGGTGAGATCTGGTTCTACGGCAAGGAGACCACCCGGAGGCCCGCCCATGTGATTACCGCTCTGGGCATCACCCGGACCTTCCAGAACATCCGGCTCTTTCGGAACCTCAATGTCCTGGACAACCTCGCGGTGGCTTATGGAGTGAAGACCCATTACACCGTCTGGGAAGAGATGTTCCGCCTCCCCCGGGTCCGGCGGGAGGAGAAGGAAGCCGCGGACCTGGCCAAGAGCTACCTCTCCTACTTCGGCATGGAAAAATACGCCGCTTACTTCCCTTACAACCTCCCCTACGGCCTGCAGAGGAGGCTGGAGCTGGCCAGGGCCCTGATGGCCTCGCCCAGGCTGCTTCTTCTCGACGAGCCGGGGGCAGGGCTCAACCCGAAAGAGATCCGGGAGCTCATGGGCACCCTCCTCAAGATTCGGGAGGAGAAGAAGCTGTCCATGATCGTAGTTGAGCACCACATGGAGCTGGTGATGAAGATCTGCACCACCCTCCATGTCCTCGACTTCGGCAAAAAGATCGCCGAAGGACGGCCCGAGGAAATCAAGAAGAATGAGCAGGTCCTTCAGGCGTACCTCGGCGACGAGGTATAGAGAAGTGCCTCAAGAGCCTTGAATTCCTCAAGTGCGCTAAAGTGAAGCATGATTGAAGTCAAAGAAATCACCGTACGCTACGGCGGGATTACCGCCCTCGACCGGGTGTCCCTGGCCATCCCGGACGGGAAGATGATCAGCATCGTGGGGGCCAACGGCGCCGGGAAGTCGACCACCATTAACGCTATCAGCGGGATGGTCCCGCTTTCGGGGGGAGAGATTATCTTCGAAGGGCGGAGCCTCGTCATCTCACCCCACTTGATCGCCCGCCAGGGCGTAGTCCAGGTGCCCGAGGGACGCAAGATCTTCTCCTCCATCACCGTGAAGGAAAACCTCCTCCTTGGGGCCTACATGATCCACGACCGCAAGCGGATCGAGGAGAACTTGAAGAAGGTCTACCGCACCTTTCCTATTCTGGAAGAGCGGCAGGTCCAAGCGGGAGGGACTCTTTCCGGAGGGGAACAGCAGATGTTGGCCATCGCCAGGGGCCTCATGTCCGAACCGCGGACCCTGCTTCTGGACGAACCCTCGCTGGGCCTCGCCCCCCTCATGGTCCTGGGGATTTTTAAGATGATTGAGACCCTTCACCTGGATGGGCTCACGATCCTCCTGGTTGAACAGAACGCCCAGAAGGCCCTGATCATCGCCGATTACGCCTATGTCCTGGAGACCGGCCGGATGGTCGCCCAAGGAGAAGGAAAAAAGATCGCTGAAGATCCTGTGGTCAAAAAGGCGTACCTGGGAATTGAAGAGTAGGCCCGGGGACCGAGAAATCTCCTCGGCTTCACCCTTTGCAGTTTCGGCAAATGCGATGCTGCAGAGACGCAACTAAATCGTAGCGGCAATCACGCGAAGCGCGTAATGGTTGTCCATTTTGTGGGCGGCCACATCGGGCCGCCCTACATTATGATCTCGGAGTATCTTCTATGTTGAGTATGTCGGACATCGAAAGAATCGACGGGGCAGCCAAAGCACTCCTGGAGGACCCGGGTGTGCGGGTCGAAGACGAGGAGATTGTGAAAAAGCTTCTGGCCTCCGGCGCCAAGCCCGGCGTCGGGGCCCAGGTCGTGCGGTTTCCTGGGGCCATGGTAAAGGAATACCTCTCCCTGGCTCCGGATAGGTTCCCGATTTCGGACCGGAAAGGCAACCGGAGGGAGGTCTCCCCGGAGGGAGAATCGGGCTTTTGGACCGCGGCGGCCCTCTTTTATCTCGACCGGAAAGGATTCCGTCCCATCGAACGGAAGGACCTGGCTGACTTCGCCTGGGTGATCGAGAACCTCGCCGAGGTGGAATGCATCGTGGGCACGGCCACCGAGGATACCCCGCCCCCCCACCGTGATTTCGTGGGTTTCCGGATCATGGCCGAGAATACCGGAAAACATCTCCGCCCCCTCTCTTTTACCCCCCGGGGGGGCGAGGCCATGATCGAAATGGCCCGGGTTCTTGCGGGAGGGAAATCACTCCGGGAAAACCCGCTCTTCAGCATCGGCTTCACCGCCCACGGACCGCTGCGGTGGACGAACCTGGCCCTCGGGGTTTTCAAGGCGACCGCGGGCCACGGGATCCCCTGCACGGTCAACGGCGAGCCCATGGCGGGCGCCACGAGCCCGGTGACCCTGGCCGGGACTGCGGTGGTGGGCACGGCGGAGATCCTGAGCGGGATCATCATCAACCAGGTTCTGGAGCCCGGCCGGCCGTGCTTTTTCAACCTGGGCTTTGCCCACGTGATGGACATGCGTTTCGGCTTTGCCGTTACCGGGAGCCCCGAAAACTGTCTCTTCGCCGCAGCCGGCGCGGACCTCGCCCGGTTCTACCGGGTCCCCTCCGCCTCCTGGATCTGCTCCGACTCCCTGGGATATGAGGCGCAGAACGCCATGGAAAAGACCCTGGCTGCCTTGACCCATGCCCAGGCGAGAGTGAGCGTTGTGTGGGGGATTGGCTCCTTCGAATCAGAAAAGACGGTCTCCCCCGTCCAGGCGGTCATCGACGATGAAATCGTCCGGATGATTAGAAAGTACCTTGCCGGGTTCCGGGTGGACGAAGAGACCCTGGCCCTGGAGGAGATCCGCAGGGTAGGAATCTCGGGCGAGTTTATGAGCTCGCCCCACACCTTCCAACATTTTCGGGGAAATATCTTCGAGCCCCGGCTCGGGGTCCGCCTTCAGCGTTCCCTCGCGGATGCGCGGAGCAACCTGATCACTCGGGCCGAAGACCGTGTGGATGCCCTCCTCGCGGCGCCTCGACAGCCCACCTTGGACGAGGCCACGCGGAACGAACTGCTTCGGATCGAGGAGCGGTATTCCCGGACGTAAACGAAAACCCTGAATCCGTAGACTACGCAGATTTCGCAGATGGGTAAGACCTGAAAAAGACAAGACGGCGGTGTTCTAGGGACTTGGTGCAGAAATTATTGATAAGACCTCGCTAAGTAAGCTGGATTTTCCAATTTTTCGTTTTCTGCCGCAAGCGCCCCAATCAATGCTCTGACGCAATCCTTGACATAGGTATAATCCCGGCGGAGTTTCCCCTCCATTTCAAATCGGCTACGCAAATTCTGCAACGAATTTTCGATCATGTTCCTAATGGGCCTTCTCCCAATCGAATGGGTAAGAATACCC
>Ga0187776_10001505_pt1 | contig 11661 bp, 12 predicted proteins | sample 0216_BV02_MP12_2_FD_132426 | JGI IMG/M metagenome (GOLD analysis project Ga0187776, IMG submission 132426) | Tropical peat soil microbial communities from peatlands in Department of Meta, Colombia - 0216_BV02_MP12_20_MG | ecosystem: Environmental > Terrestrial > Soil > Wetlands > Peat | place...
TAAGGATTTCATATATGAGTCCTCCCGGGCTGACATAGAGGAGCCCGGTATGAGTCAGGCTGTGCTGTCTGCCGTATACATGCTCCGCGACTTTCTTTTCGAACACGTATATGAAAGTGAAGAGATAATCAGAGAATTCAAGAAGGCAAAGAAAATTCTGCGCGATCTGTATGACTATTATCTGATGCACCCGGAAGAAATTGCAACCGCTGAGCCGGCTAAAAGAGAACTGACAGCGCCCGGAGAAGAGCCATATCTGCACGACAGAGTGTGTGATTTTATTGCCGGTATGACGGACAGATTTGCTCTGATGACATATGAAAAACTTTTTTTGCCCCAGCAGTGGACGGTTATATAGCACCGTATATAGCATATGCTTCAGGATGTCCGTGTTATTTCCGGCCGAAATTTGCCATAGCAAGCAGCTTTTTTGAATTAAAATAATTTATTGATTGTATTATAATAACCGAGTTATGACATCCGGCGACAAACTGAGGAAGCTGATGAAGGCAAGGGGAATAAAGGCGATCACGCTCGCACAGCGCATGGGAGTTAGTTGTGCATACGTAAGTCAGCTCTTGACGGGAATAAGAAGACCGGGCCGGGAAACGTTGCTGAAATTATCAAAAGCTTTAGAGGTTCCGGTAGAGACGCTGTTGATGATAGAGGCGGAAGTATCGGACAAGATATTGATTTCGAGGAAGGTACCGGTACTGGATGAAGCAAAGATTAAGGAATGGGGAAACTGCGCAGACCTCGATTATCCGGCGCTTGTTGCAAACACCTTTGAATACGGTACAACCGATGATCCTAACGCTTTCTATATCACTACAAAAGGCCTCTCGTCATGTTGCGGTCTCGAGATATGTGATCTTATACTCGTCGAGCCGAACAGGGAAGCGATGAATGGCGACACGGTTTTTGTGTGGTCGCCCAGTGGAACATCATTAATGAAGATGGTGATCAAGGAAGACATGATGATCCTCATGGATGAAAAACGGGAGCCGATTTTTTTCTCCAAAGAAAATGTGAATGAGAATCTGAGATTTTACAGGGTAAGCCTCTGCATTAAGAAATTGTAGCAAGACCTCTTCTCCCATATATTTTGCAAGAAAATAAATTTCTTAGATCAGCGCATAGCGAGATTTTAGTTGCTTCTTATATTAGCATATGCTAACATACACAGGAATCGGACGAGCGAATAAAGTTTCGTCTTCGACTGTAAACCGGAAACTCATTTCCCCCCCTTAATAGTGGCCGGAGTCAACCTCCCGCCACTATCTTTTTTTCAAGGGTCAAAAGATTTTTCCCCTCAAAGAGGTCAAGAATATTTTCCGGTAATTCCATGACGCAGGAATCGGCTGCTATAATTAATCCAGGTTATTTATGAGAATGATGAAAGCGCCTGAGAATAGAGTATTCGAGCAGAGCACTCTATTCTCAGGTTATATCGGAAAGAAACATACGGAACTGCTGAAAATATTGGTTGAATAAACATGCCCGCCAATCTCCCTCCTGAATATTTTGAAGCTGAAAGAAGATTTAAGCAGGCCGGTGCAACCGCCGAGAAGATTGCGGCCCTCGAAGATCTGATTGCCACCGTACCCAAGCATAAAGGGACGGATAAACTCAGGGCGGACCTGAGACGAAAACTGTCACAATTAAGAAAGGACGCGGTGAGCAGAAAGAGAGGCAGCAGGGGAGATTTCTATGTAGTTCAGAAAGAAGGAGCAGCCCAGGTTGCCCTTGCAGGTTTCCCGAACTCGGGAAAATCTTCCATCCTTGCCTGCCTGACTAATGCCAATCCGGTAATCGCCGAATACCCTATTTCAACACTTGCTCCGCTTCCCGGCATGATGCCTTTCGAGGACATAAATATTCAACTCGTGGACCTGCCCCCGATAGGAAATGAAGCGACTGATGGATGGGTGTCCGGCATCCTGCGGTACGCGGATGCACTTCTCATCGTAGCAGATCTTTCGGAGGATGCCGATATCCAGTCAGAATTACTGATAGATCAACTTGAACGGTGGAAAATATTTCTGATTCGACTTCCGGACGCTCCGCGCTTTGCACCCCGTGCTTCAGGCGACGTATTCAAAAAGACTCTAATCGCAGCTAACAAGAAGGACCTGCCTCAAGGTGACGATAATTTTCTAAGACTAAAAGAAAGATACGGAGACCTGTATAAGATTATTGCGGTCTCCTGCAAGAGGAAAGAAAATCTGGAAGATCTGAGGAGAGCCATATTCGATATTTCGGGCATTATCAGGGTTTACTCCAAACCTCCGGGCAAAGATCCTGATCTGAATACGCCCTTTACGATACCATCAGGTTCTTCAGTTCTCGACCTTGCCCGTTTTATCCATAAGGATTTCCTTTTCCAGCTGAAGTATGCGAGGGTATGGGGGTCTGCGAAGTTTGAAGGCCAGCGGGTCGAGAAAAATTACATTTTGCGGGACAAGGACATAGTCGAACTTAGTATATAAACTCCCCGGCGTTTAAGTCTTAGCCCTTTAAATGCGAACCGGAGGACATAGTATTTTCGCTCATTCTCGGCCCGGTATTTATCCGCCCTCCGAGGAGAAATTCTTTCTTCGAAAGACTTTGAACCCGCTCCAATACTATATCCTTCGACGAGTTTGTGAACAATGGAGGCTAATCTTTCTCCACAACCTTCCCGATGCTGACGATTTTGTCCGAGCCCTCCACATCCATGAGTTTCACTCCCTGTGTATTTCTTCCATGGAGGGATATGTTGCCGGCGAGCGTCCTTATAAGCTTTCCAGAACCGGTTATCATAACCACTTCGTCCTCATCTCTCACCTGCATCAGCCCGACCGCCCTGCCGCTTTTCTCTGTGAGTTTGATTGAAATGACCCCTTTTCCGCCTCGACCCTGGACGGGGTAATCCTCTATCTTTGACCTTTTACCAATGCCGCGTTCCGTGACTGTCAGGAGCGCCGTCCTTTCTCCCGCCACTTCGGCAGAGACAACCTCATCTCCGGAGACGAGCCTGATTCCTCTCACACCTTTTGCAGCCCGCCCCATGTCCCGGACATCTTCTTCTTTGAACCTTATCGAAATACCGTTCTTTGTCCCGATGATCAGATCACTCTTTCCGTCCGTCTTTCTAACAGCTATCAGTTCGTCGCCTTCCTCAAGCGTGATCGCGATAATCCCCTTGCCCCTCGGATTGCTGTATTCCTCGAGGGCTGTTTTCTTCACGGTGCCTTTCTTTGTGAACATCACCAGGTAACCTTCCTTAAAGTCGCGGACCGGCAGGGCTGTCGTAATTCTTTCACCTTCCGATAAGGCAAGGAGGTTAATCAGGGCCTTGCCTTTTGCGGCACGGCCTGCCTCGGGGATCTGGTAAACCTTCAGCCAGTAAAGCCTCCCCAGATTCGAAAAGAAGAGCATATAATCATGCGTAATGCCTATAAAGAGTTCGTTCACAAAATCCTCTTCTTTTGTCTCCATTCCGATGAGTCCTTTCCCGCCCCGACGCTGGCTCCTGTATGCGCTCAGCGGGTTTCTCTTTATATATCCCTGATGGGACAGGGTGATGACCATCTCTTCTTCGGTTATCAGATCTTCAATGGTTATCTCTTTTGTTTCGGAAGATATTTCGGTCTTACGCTCGTCCGCATACCTGTTCTTGATGTCTATAAGCTCATCCTTGATGATCTGTGAAACCAATGCGTCATTTCCGAGTATCGCCTTAAGCCTCTCAATCTCTTTCAGTGTGTCAGTATATTCCTTAACTATCTTTTCCCTTTCAAGTCCGGTGAGCCTCTGGAGTTTCATATCCAGGATGGCCTGGGCCTGTATTTCGGATAAAGGATAATCCCGCATCAGCGCTGTGCGAGCCTCCTCGGGTGTTTTTGATCTTCTGATCAGGGCAATTATTTCATCGAGGTGGTCAAGGGCGACTTTGAGTCCCTCCAGTATATGAGCTTTCTCTTCGGCCTTTTTCAGTTCAAAGCGGGTCCTTCTAAGAACAACATCGCGCCTGTGTTGCAGGAAGTGGCCGAGGAGTTTCTTTAAAGTGAGTATCCTCGGCTGACCATTCACCAGAGCGAGCATAATTATGCCGAAGGTTGTCTCCATTTGGGTATGTTTATAAAGATTGTTAAGGACAACCTCGGCCATCTCGCCTCTCTTAAGTTCCAGCACCACCCTGATACCATCCCTGTCGGATTCATCCCGCAGTTCTGATACGCCCTCGATCTTCTTTTCACGCACAAGTTCCGCAATCTTCTCTATCAACCTCGCCTTATTCACCTGATAGGGCAGCTCGGTAACAATGATATTTTCACCGCCTCTGTGTTCGCGCTCAATCCTTGCTTTCGCCCTTACCTTAATGAGGCCTTTCCCTTCGTTGTAAGCTTGCATGATTCCCTCGGTCCCGTGAATGATTCCGCCGGTCGGAAAATCAGGTCCTTTTATGTGGGTCATCAGCTCTTTCAATGTGGCGTTCGGGTTATCAACCAGTGTGACAAGCCCATCTATGATCTCTCCGAGATTATGAGGCGGGACATTCGTCGCCATACCGACAGCTATTCCGGATGAACCGTTTATGATCAGGTTTGGAACCCGCGAAGGAAGGACAAGAGGCTCCTCTGTTGTCTCGTCGAAGTTCGCGATGAAATCAACTGTATTTTTATCTATATCGGCAAGCAGTTCTTCTGCAATTGCAGCGAGTCTTGCCTCAGTGTACCTGTAAGCAGCAGCCGGGTCGCCGTCTACAGATCCGAAATTTCCTTGCCCGTCGACGAGCAGATATCGCATATTGAAATCCTGGGCCAACCTGACAAGTGCATCATATACCGCTGTGTCGCCGTGTGGATGGTATTTCTTCAGGACTTCGCCGACTACGCCTGCAGATTTCGAATATTTCCTTCCGGGAAGAAGCCCCTCCCTGAACATCGCATAGAGGATCCTCCTCTGAACCGGCTTAAGACCGTCTCTCACTTCGGGAAGAGCCCTCCCGATGATTACGCTCATGGCGTAATCGAGATAAGAGCCTTTCATCTCTTCTTCTATACTTACAGGAACTTTCGCCATAGGATCTCCTTTAAGGGGTAAAAAACATATTATTTTACCATATTGCTTTTTGAAGCCGGTTAAAAATATAATTTAGCATATGCTTTCAGAAGTCCTGAGCGCAAGTATCGTAGGTATCGATGCCTATCCCGTCGAGGTTGAGGTAGACATCACTTCCAGAGGTCTGCCACATTTCTCGATGGTGGGACTGCCGGACGCTGCTGTAAAAGAATCAAGGGACAGGGTCAGAGCGGCTCTGAAGAATATAGGATTTCACTTCCCCCTCAAGCAGATAACGGTAAACCTCGCCCCCGCAGACCTGAAGAAAGAAGGCTCATCCTTTGATCTCCCGATAGCGATAGGGATCATAGCGGCTGAAGGTGTACTTGAGCCGTCTTCGACAGCAGGCTATCTTTTTACCGGAGAGCTTTCACTAAACGGGGCGATCAAACCTGTAAGGGGCGCCCTGTCAATGGCGATGAGGGCGAGGGAGATGGGATTGAAAGGAATAATCATTCCTGAGGAGAATGCTTCGGAGGCGGCGGTCGTAAAAGATATCCCCGTGTTCGGGCTGAAGAGTCTTCCGGATGTCATCGAATTTCTCAGGGACGGTAAGAGAGAACAGTCATTTGAAATCGATGTCAATCAGGCAATGCGGGAGAACTCTGTCTATGAGGACGATTTTGTCGAGGTGAAAGGTCAGGAGCATGCAAAAAGAGCTTTTGAGGTTGCGGCAGCAGGCGGGCATAACATGCTTACAACATGAACGCAATACGACATTTGAATTTGAAATAAAGGCAAACATCCCGAAAAGGTAATTCCAAAGCCTCCAACAGTAATCTAAAAGTCCTTCGTAGCCTTTAGGGATCTATGACAAAGGGTGAACTACACCCTCCCTCAAATCCACCCGAAACCCTGTCAAAGTCAACCGAGCAAATCAAGGGTATCCGTGCACTTTTTAGAGGTTAGTAGAGGCAACATTTTCTTCTATTCCTTCACGCTCTTTTAACATTTTCTTCATCACTTCGTCACATTCTTTTCTTAGGATAATTTAAGGACGAGATGAAAAGGTCACTTCACATAATGATCGTGACCATTGTAATGGGTTTGCTTTTGATACCAGCAGTGATTCATGCACAATCTGACCAAGCTACAACAGATAACCCAACAATAGAATACCCACAAAGCTGTAAGGATACCTCCACCGATAAACATTCCTTCATTGTAAAACTTCATGATGTAATATCTTCAGTCTTAGAGAAAGTTAAATCTGAAATAACGGGTAATGGCGGCAGATTTGAGGGCAACACAAAATGTGGTTGCTTTCAGGGAAAGTCATTTCTGGGACTGATTAAGGGCGGCTATCGTAGCATTTCTGACACTGAAGTGGAAATCACTATTGAGAGCAAACCATTCATTCTGCCTTACAGAACAATTGAATCCAAAATAAAAGAACATTTCGGTTAATAAATTATTGACTGGCACCTATTCCCCTTCCCCCATTGGCTGTCTCCTCCTGCAATAAACTCGTATTTGAAAGCGCATGTAGGACAAACACTGACAGACAAATCAGATGAACACCGACGTATTTTTGCTGACTAAAAGATTCATAATAATTAGAGATTTAGGAAACCCACCCACACAAATTGTGAAAAGAGGTAAAGATTGGAAAATCTAAAAGAAACATGTAAGAGCTTTCTGCTCAAAGAACCACATATTGAACTTGACCAAAATTATCCTACCCACATACCAGTGGAAAAAATGATACACCTTGTTTTTGAGGCCTCAAAAAAAATGGGGATGGATAGTTACTCAATGTTAAGAGATTTCGAATTTACTGAAGAAGAAATTAAAGATTGTTTTGAAAGAGCAAGTCGAAAGAACTGAAATCTGAATAAAACAGTTTCCTATCGGATTCCCATTTAAATTATTATGTTTCTAAAAAAGTTATTGAAGGTCTGTTTCAAGTAATCCTTAAAAACATATCAAACGGAGGTAAAGTAAAATGTTTGGAACACAAGATATCTTGCTGATCGGGATAATAGTAGTTGTCTTATTTGGTGCTACAAGGCTTCCTCAACTCGGAAGCGGCATAGGACAGGCAATAAAGAATTTCAAGAAAGGTGTATCTGAACTTGAAGAAGAAGTAAATGTTACACCAAAGAAGGATAGTTCTAAAAAAGAAGAGACATCAGAAAGGGAAGATTAACAGTAATAGCAGGGTCTCACAAGAAAATTGACAGTGTACGAGATAACAGATGTTTGATTTTAGTATAGGGGAAATGGCTGTAATTGCCACAGTTGCCCTGGTTGTTATCGGGCCTAAGAGGCTTCCAGAAGTGGCAAAGATGGTTGGCAAAGGCCTTGGCAGTCTTAAAAAAACATTTGATGAAGTCAAAGAAGGAGTCCATACTGAACTCACTGAGATAAAGGAGACATCGGGCATTAAGGAAGCACTGAATGGTGGAGCTGAACTAAAAAAGTCATTACAGGATATGACAGAACAGGTAAAGACAGACTTTAGAGATGCCATGAATGTGTCAGTTACGGAACCTCCCGCAGATGCGGCACATAGAGATATTGTGGAAGAAAAGAAATAACTTTTTTCAGCAGATTAACACCCAATAAAATTTTAAGTTAGGAAACCCCCAAATACTTCATCATTTCCCCTAGTATCAGAGCATCCCGAACTTCAGTGTCTATGGAGTGTTCCACAGCCCCTTTACTAACAAGAAATTCATAATCCTCAGCGGTTCCAATATGCCCGTGAATGCCCAGTCGTGGGTTAGATTCCAAATAGCTCCGTATCTGATGGGGTTCAAAGGCTTCCTTAATTAAGGCTGCAAATATGGCTAATGCCTCCTCGGTATCCTTGGCGACTTCAATATTCTTTTCATAAATCTCATCCATGTCAGTCATAATCGTATTATCTTTATATGTTGTTTTCATGATCGGACTGTAACTTGGTTTCTTCCTTTCTTCAGCAAGCATCCTAATCAATTCTTTGGATGAATGGAGCATAAAGGCAACACGGTAGAATTTTTCCCCAATAAGGTATCCTAATGCCTTCTCAATGCCGAAGCGGGCGTGTATTGTCTTGGATGCTTCAACCCAGTCTTTCAACTTTTTTGTATTAAACAGGACTTCCCACATGGTTTATTTAGTATAAAGAACATGGATGCTAAGAAAATACTCTTTTTATTCTATCCCCAATGTTGTTATCCGAAAAAAAAGGTGATAGGCTTAGATCATCAGTAGTCATGGCATGAGACTATTAAGAAATCTGCTTAAGGAGACTATGGAAAAAGAAGATATTTTTGAAGAAATTGTAGAGATGGGCAAGAGTCGTGGAAAGCTCACTTATGATGAGATAAATGATGCTCTTCCCTCAGAATATTTTTCCATGGATGAGATGGAAGAACTTATTGACCTTCTTCATGATATGGGAATTAAAGTTGTGGATGACGAGGAACCTGATACCTACGATGAAGAGATCCTAGCTTCAGAGAAAGAAGAGGAGCATGAAAAAACAGAAGATATCGTACAAACATATTTCCATTCAATGGGGGATATTTCAGTACTTAAAAGGGATGAAGAGATAGAACTCGCCAAGAAATTGGAAGAAGGCAAAGAGATAATTAGAGAGATAGTAACAACATTACCTATATATAAGAAGATCGAAGCGAGTTTAGATCAAAAAGAGGCAGAGGACCTCCGCAGTTTAGAGGAGGCTAATACAGATGAGGCTCTTGAAATGAGCCTGCGAGTACTTGACAATCTCATGATAAAAATAGAGCTAGCAGATAAAAAGGTTGCAAGATACGGGACTTTAAGAGATTTAAAAAAACTTATAACTGAAAAAAAGAAACGAGATATCAATCCTATACATCTTAATGCCCTTGCAAAAGAAGTTCAGAACGAATATAAGCAAGTTGAATCAGAGGCAGGAATAAAGATTGACGAGTTGAAAGCCAAGTGGGAAAGAATAACGAAGGCAAGATTCCTCGTAAGTGAAGCAAAGAATGAATTAATAACTTCTAACCTGAGATTGGTCATTAATATGGCTAAACATTATATCGGAAGAGGTCTTTCCTTTCTTGATCTCATCCAGGAAGGCAATATCGGTCTTATGCGGGCCGTGGATAAGTTCGACTATAAGAAAGGATTCAAGTTTAGTACCTATGCAACATGGTGGATAAGACAGGGCATAACAAGGGCATTAACGGATCAGACAAAGACTATCAGGGTTCCCGTACATATGATGGAGTTTTATACCAAGGTTACCAGGGCATCCAGAGAATTGACTCCTCAACTTGGGAGAGAACCGAGTAAAGAAGAAATTGCCCAAAGATTGCAAGTATCAAGAGGGAAAATCGAAGAAGTATTCAGGGCGGTACAGGATCCAATAGCTCTTCAAACTCCGTTAGGGGATGACGGCTCAACGATCGGGGATTTTATCAGTGACAGAGATAGTCCCTCTCCATACTCTAATACTGAAAAAAATAGTATTACAGAGGATATAATTAAGGTTCTTAATACCCTAACTCCCAAGGAAGCGAAGATTATAAGAATGAGATTTGGTATAGGATTTGATAAGGACCAGACCCTCCAAGAAGTAGGAGAACATTTTTCAATTACACGTGAGAGGGTGAGACAGATAGAGACAAAAGCATTGAGAAAACTCAGACATCCAAGTAGACTCCGTGCCTTGAAGGTCTTAGTCCATTAACTGATCTGACATCGTCAAATTCGTTGTCTGGATAAAACTTGCGAACCCAGGTCGGGGAAACCTTGACTCTTTTGTCTAAGTGGATGGCTTGGTAGATGCTTTAGGCTTCCTTCTCGCTGCTGAAGGCTTGCTCACCACATCTGACTCCTGCCCCCATCTATCTTTGACCCTCAGGTTCTTAAATCCCGTCCTGGGTATCGCAGTTCCTTTTCTTAATCTTATTTTTGTACCTTTTATCAGAAGTTTCAAGGACTAAAAAGTAGCATTATATTTAAAACTTAAGTTCATCTTCTGAGGATATTTTTTTCTTTTTGACTATGACAAACTTGTTTTTTGAACCTGCTATAATGATTTCAATTTAACTTCAATATCAACGGGAGGGGTCGCAATGAATGATAAACCGCAACCATTATCTCACGAAGCACTAAAGAAACTCCGTAAACCTATAAAGAATGCCAACGTAGAACATGAAAGGAGTCTTACTCGCTTGGAGCGATTTGCTGTCTGGATTACAGATCATATCGGTTCGATGGGATTTTTCATTATCATCTTCGGATGGACAATTTTGTGGCTTGGATGGAATACTCTTGCCCCAAAAGAAGTGCGATTTGACCCTTTCCCTGCCTTTGTCTTATGGCTATTTATCTCAAATATGATACAGATTTTCTTGATGCCTCTAATTATGATAGGGCAAAACCTTCAGGGGCGACATGCTGAAATAAGGGCAGAATCCGATTTTGAGGTAAACGTAAAAGCTGAAAGAGAGATTGAAGCAATTCTTTTGCATCTCGAACAACAAAAAGAGCTTCTTGTGAAGATTCTGAATCATATAGAAAAAGGTGATAAATGAGAATATGGGATATCCCACCAAATCTTCTGTGCAGTAAACACCTGCTCGGTGAACATAGTGAACTACATGCCATATGGAACATACTCACACAAGGCAAGAAAGGATACTCTGATCACCCTGAAACAAGGAGATGGAAAGGAAAGTTGAGGGCACTATTCAGTGTCCATGAGGAAATTGTTCAGGAGATGCTCGCAAGAGGTTTTAACCATAAGAGTCCTTTGGATAGGACACTCGCCAAGGGGAAGAGAGTTCAGGATGAATTTGTTGACCCTGTGGAAAGGCAGATAGAAATCCTGAAACAAAAGGGATGTTATTGTAATGTCTGAATATCAACTATAAAATATTGGTAACCACAAATAAGGAGAAGACCGTCATGAAATATTTAATTGTTTACTCACATCCCAAACCTGAAAGTTTCAACCATGCCATTTTGGAAACAATATCGGGAGAATTAAAGAAGGGGAAAAAGGAATTTAAAGTAAGAGACCTATATAAGATTGGGTTCAACCCCGTTCTTTCAACAAAAGATTTGTCGGCTATTGAGAGGGGTGCTGTTCCCAGGGATATAAAAAAGGAACAGAATTACATCAGTGAAGCAGATATCCTTATTTTTATATTTCCGATTTGGTGGTCAGCCATGCCAGCCATGCTAAAGGGATACATCGAAAGAGTGTTTTCCTTGAAATTTGCCTATGACATAACAGCAGATGGGGTTATAGGATTACTAGAGGGCAAGAAAGTTTTCATAGTAAGTACAACAGGTGCGTCAAAAGAGGATTATCAGGAAATGGGAGCTTTCAAGATGATGAACATGTCAATTGATATGGCCATATTCCAGTTTAGTGGAATGAAGGTCATAGGACATAAGTATTTTTCTTCCGTTCCTTATGTATCACATCAGGACAGGAAGAACATGCTGAAAGAATTGAAACTGTTGGTAAAGGAGAAGCTATTATAGGAAGAAAATCAATATTAATACCCTTCTGTAGGTCGTAGAGGAGACTTCCCGTCGTGATCAAAGACAAGATATCAACTA
>Ga0187776_10001506_pt1 | contig 11653 bp, 15 predicted proteins | sample 0216_BV02_MP12_2_FD_132426 | JGI IMG/M metagenome (GOLD analysis project Ga0187776, IMG submission 132426) | Tropical peat soil microbial communities from peatlands in Department of Meta, Colombia - 0216_BV02_MP12_20_MG | ecosystem: Environmental > Terrestrial > Soil > Wetlands > Peat | place...
CCGGACCGGCTCGCGATCGACTGTGTCGAGCTGATGGAGACCGTGCCGAAGGTGATGGCGCTGCTCGTCGTCGACAAAGAGAATCGACTGCTCGGCGCGGTGCACCTGCACGATCTGTTTCGCGCCCGGGTGGTATAGCGCCGATGGCGGCAGCGGATCTCGCAACTCGCGCCCGCCGCGTGCGGCTCGTCACTTGCGACGTCGACGGCGTGCTCACCGACGGGCGCATCCACGTCGCCGAGAACGGCAGCGAGCTCAAGGTCTATTCCGTGCTCGACGGGCTCGGCGTGAAGTGGCTGCTGCGCTCCGGCATCGAGGTCGCCTGGATAACGGGCAGCGATTCCGGCGCCGTCGCGCAGCGCGCCGCCATGCTCGGCGTCCAGCGCGTCCACCAGGGCGCCGAGGACAAGCTGGCGGTATGGCAGCGGCTGTGCGCGGCGCTCGAGCTCGAGCCGGTTCAGTGCGCGCACATCGGCGACGATTTCCCGGATCTTCCCATCCTGCTCCGCTGCGGGATGGCGGTAACCGTCCCGCAGGCTCCCGACGCGCTCAAGCGGCGCGCGCACTACGTGACCAAGCGCGACGGCGGCAACGGCGCGGTGCGCGAGCTCGCGGAGCTCGTTCTGTCGGCGCAGGGCAAACTCGACGCGCTCCTTGGGGCTTACGGCGACGCCGCGGACGCGCCGTCCCGCGACAGAGTGCGGCGGCTGTGACTTCGCGCGCACAGGCCTGGCTCGATCGACTGGTCGCCTGGTCGCCGGTGCTGCTGCTCGGCGGGCTGGCCGCGCTCACCTACTGGCTCAACGCGCAGATCCGCACCGGCGAAAACGCGTTCGACGGCTCCAACCGGCACGATCCCGACGTCTTCGTCGAGCGCTTCAAAGCGGTCAGTCTCGACCGCGAGGGCCACGTCCGGCAGTCGCTCGAGGCCGACCGCGCGGAGCATTTCCCGGACGACGACAACACCGCGCTCGATCGCCCGCGCATCGCGTTCACCGACCCCGGCGAGCCGCGCCTGGACGTGTCCGCCGATCGCGCGAGCATCACGGGCAACCGCGAGCACGCTTTCTTCGAGGGCCATGTCAAAGCCGTGCGCGAGGCGACCACGGACGCCGAAGGCAAGCCCGAGGGGCCGGTCGTCTTCGAGAGCGAGTTCCTGCACGTGATTCCCAAGCAGGACCGCATCGTCACCGACCGGCCGGTCACGATTTCCGAGCCGCGGGCGACGATCAACGCCACCGGACTGGAGTACGACAACCGCTCGAAGGAGCTGAAGCTCAAATCGCGCGTGAGCGGCCAGCTGCAGCCGCGCGCGCTGCCGCAATGAGCCGCCGGCTTCTCCCTCATCCGGTTGCCGCGGCGCTGCTCATCGGCGCGCTCGCGGCGGCGGCGCCGGCGCGCGCCGAGAAGGCCGATCGCGACAAGCCGATCAACTACCAGGCCGACACCGGCGACGTGAACGTGCAGAGCAAGATCGGCACGCTGACCGGCAACGTGATCCTGACCCAGGGCACGCTCACCATTCACGCCGACAAGATCGTGTTCCGGCAGAATCCCGACAACTCGGTCTCGGCGAGCGCCTGGGGCAACCCGATCACCTTCCGGGAGAAGGAAGACAATTCCGCCGAGTACTACGAAGGCGTGGCGCAGCACGCCGAGTACGACGGCCAGAAGCGAGTGCTCGAGCTGTTCGACCGGGCGATGCTGCGCAAGGGCAGCGACGAGATCCGCAGCAACTACATCTCCTACAACGCCGACACGGGACTGTTCAAGGCCGAGGGGCGTCCCGATGCCCGTCCCGGCACCGAGAGCGAAGCGCTCGGCGCGCGCGTGCGCGGGGTGTTCCAGCCGCAACCCCAGGGCGGCAAGGACGCGAAGGCGGCGCCGCCCAAGCCCAATGCGCCCGCGCCGCTCAAGCCCGAGGCCAGCTTGTCGCCGTCGCCCGCGAAGTGATCGCCGCAGCCCCGGGCGCGATGAGCACGCTGTCGGTCGCCGCGCTGAACAAGCGTTACAAGTCCCGGACTGTCGTTCACGACGTGTCGCTCACCGTCGACAGCGGCGAAGTCGTCGGCCTGCTGGGCCCCAACGGCGCCGGCAAGACGACCTGCTTCTACATGATCGTGGGGCTCGTCGCCGCCGACGGCGGCACGATCGAGCTCGACGGCGACGACCTCACCCGGATGCCCATCCACGTGCGGGCGCGGCTCGGGCTGTCCTATCTCCCGCAGGAAGCCTCGATCTTCCGCAAGCTCACCGTCGCCCAGAACGTGCAGGCGATCCTCGAGCTGCAGGACATCGACGGCGACGAGATCGCCAACCGGCTGGACGCGCTGCTCGAGGACCTGTCGATCTCCCACCTGCGCGACGCGTCGGCACTGTCGCTCTCGGGCGGCGAGCGGCGGCGGGTGGAGATCGCGCGCGCGCTCGCCACGCGGCCGCGCTTCATCCTCCTCGACGAGCCGTTCGCCGGCATCGATCCGCTCGCGGTGCTCGACATCCAGAAGATCATCGGCTTCCTGAAGCAGCGCGGGATCGGCGTGATGATCACCGACCACAACGTGCGCGAGACGCTGGGCATCTGCGATCGCGCCTACATCATCAGCGACGGGCGGGTTCTGGCTTCGGGAACGCCGGACGAAATTGTTTATAATGAAAGCGTCCGGAAGGTCTATCTAGGGGAGCACTTCCGCCTGTGAAGCGATGAGCTGATGCGTCGACCGTCGGAAAGCGTCGCGAGCAGGGCCGGATGCAAGGCGGCCCTTGAGCGAGCCGCGAGACAGTACAATCTAGTGCGGCGAGCGGCGAGCGAGGACTTGAACGCAGCAGCCGGCCCGCGCAGCAGCTTTGCGACAGCTCGTGAAACCGACGCTACAACTCAAGCTTAGCCAGCATCTCACGCTGACTCCACAGCTGCAGCAGTCGATTCGTCTGCTACAGCTCTCCACGCTTGAGCTGAACGCCGAGGTCGAGCGGCTGCTGCAGGAGAACCCGCTGCTCGAGAAGGCGGAGGACGAGGAAGCGAGCGGCCCGCCGCGGGACTTCCTCACCGCCGTGACGCCGACCGCGGACAAGGCGGCGGAAGCGCCGGACGAACGGGCGCCCGAGGCCTCCGAGCTCATGGTCGCCGGCGACGGCGACTGGGGCTCGCCCTCGTCCGGTGACGACGACGACGAGACGTTTCTGCCGCAGCAGGTCGCGACCAGCTCCTTGCGCGACCACCTGAACGCGCAGCTCGCGCTGCTGAATCTCGAGCTGCGCGACCGGCAGATCGTCGCGGCGCTCATCGACGCGCTGGACGACGACGGCTACCTCGCCACCTCGCTCGAGGAGCTTCTCGAGCTCTTTCCCGAGGAGCTGGAGATCGAGTCCGACGAGCTGTCGATCGCGCTCAAGCATCTGCAGAACATGGAGCCGGCCGGCGTAGGCGCCCGCGACGCGGCGGAATGCCTGTCGCTCCAGCTGAAGGCTCTGCCCGAATCAACGCCGTTCCGCGCCGAGGCGCTCAAGCTCGTGCAGCACCATCTGCCGCTCCTGGCCGCGCGCGACTTCGGCAAGCTCAAGCGCCTGCTCCACGCCGACGACACCTGCCTGCGGGGCGTGCGAACGCTTATCACGAGCTTGAACCCGCGCCCCGGCGCGGGTTTCTCCAAGACCGAAGCCAACTACGTGATCCCGGACGTGGTCGTCCGCAAGCTCCGCGGCCGGTGGATCGCCGCGCTCAACGAGGCGGCCATGCCGAAGCTGCGGCTGAACCGCATCTACGCCGACATCCTGACGCGCAACCGCGAAGCCTCGAATCAGCAGCTCGCGGCGCAGCTCCAGGAAGCGAAGTGGCTGATCCGCAACGTGCAGCAGCGCTTCGAGACCATCCTGCGCGTCTCGCAGGCGATCGTCGACCGGCAGCGGCACTTCTTCGAGCACGGCGAAGTGGCGATGCGGCCGATGGTGCTGCGCGAGATCGCAGAGATCCTGGGCCTGCACGAATCGACGATCTCGCGGGTCACCACGCAGAAATACATGCTGACGCCGCGGGGCACCTACGAGCTCAAGTATTTCTTCGGCAGCCACGTGGCGACCGACACCGGCGGAGCCGCGTCGGCGACCGCGATCCGGGCGCTCATCAAGCAGCTGATCGGCGCCGAGGACCCGAAGGCGCCGCTCACCGACAGCCGCATCGCCGATCTTCTGGGCGACCAGGGCATCCTGGTCGCTCGCCGCACCATCGCCAAGTATCGCGAAGCGCTGCAGATCCCGCCGGTGAACGTGCGCAAGGCGGTGTAGGCTCGAGGGCGGCGAGGGCCGTTCGCTCGGGCGGCTCGAGGAGGCTTCTCCACAATGAATCTCAGTCTGACCGGTCATCACGTCGAGATCACCTCGGCGATCCGCGACTACGTGCAAGCCAAGCTCACCCGCGTAACGCGGCACTTCGATCACGTGATCGACGTCACCGTGGTGCTCTCGGTCGACAAGCTCCGGCAGCAGGTCACCGCGAACCTGCACATCCGCGGCAAGGACATTCATGCCGAATGCGTGGAGCCCGACATGTACGCCGCGATCGACGCGCTCGCGGACAAGCTCGACCGCCAGGTGGTGAAGGCGAAGGAGAAGCGCAACGGCCGCCGCCACACGCCCCGCGCCGAGCGGCCTACCACGCGCTCCTCGAGCCGAGGCAAGCCGGGTCGCGGCGTATAATCTCTCGCCCCACCCGGCCTCCGGCGTCGGTGAGCAATCGAGCCGCCTTCCGCCCGGGTCGTTCCGGGGCCCGCTTGAACCAGATCGCGAAACTCCTGCCCGAGTCGAACATCCTCCTCGACGTCGAGGCGACGAGCAAGAAGCGCCTTTTCGAACAGGTGGGGCAGCTGTTCGAGGACCGCGAGCACGTCGCGCGGTCGGTGGTGTTCGAAAGCCTCTTCGCCCGCGAGAAGCTCGGCTCGACCGGGCTCGGACAGGGCATCGCCATTCCGCACGGTCGCATCAAGGGGCTTGACCGTACGCTCGCCGCGTTCGTGCGCCCGCGACAGCCCATCGCGTTCGACGCCCCGGACGGCAAGCCGGTCGCTCAGGTATTCGTGCTGCTCGTGCCGGAGCAGGCGACCGAGGAGCACCTGCAGCTCTTGTCGGAGCTCGCCGGAATGTTCACCGAACGAGGCTTCCGCGATCAGCTCGCCGCGGCAAGCGACCCCGCCAGCTTGCATCGGCTGTTCGCGACCTGGGAATCGACACCATCGTGAACGACGGGATCCCCGTGCGGCAGGTCAGCATCGAGAAGCTCTTCGGCGACAACGAGGCGCGCCTGGGCTTGAATTGGCTCGCGGGCCGGCAGGGCGGCAACCGCGTGCTGACCGGTGAGATGGAGCTGAAGCCCACCATCGGCCAGGTCGGCCACATGAACTTCATCCACCCGTTCCGCGTGCAGATCATCGGTGCGGCGGAGGCCGCATACCTGCGCGGGCTCCCGGCGGCCGCGCTCAAGGAATCGATCGGCCGGCTGTTCACGCGCGAGCTCGCGGCGATCGTCGTGGCCAACGGGGAGGACGTTCCGGCGCACCTGCTCGACGAGTGCAATCGGCATCACATGGCGCTGATGACCTCGCTCCAGCCGAGCCCGCACATCGTCGACGTGATCCGGCTGTACCTCTCGCGCGTGCTGGCGGAGTCTACAACGCTTCACGGCGTGTTCCTCGACGTGCTGGAGATGTGCGTGCTCATCACCGGCGCCTCCGCGATCGGCAAGAGTGAGCTCGCGCTGGAGCTCATCTCGCGCGGCAACGGCCTGGTCGCGGACGACATCGTCGAGATCTACCGCATCTCGCCGGACACCCTCGAGGGACGCTGCCCGATGGTGCTCAAGGACTTCCTCGAGGTGCGCGGCATCGGCGTGCTCAACATCCGCACCATCTTCGGCGAGACCGCGGTGCGCCCGCGCAAGCTCCTGAAGCTCATGGTCAACCTCGAGGACCACAGCCACGAGCAGTTTTCGGATCTCGACCGGCTCCAGGTCGACGCGACCTATCAGGAGATCCTCGGCGTTCCCATCCGCAAGGTGACGATTCCCGTGGCGGCGGGCCGCAACCTCGCCGTGCTGGTCGAGGCGGCGGTGCGCAACTTCGTGCTCAATCAGCGCGGCATCGACAGCACCAAGGAATTCATCGAGCGCCAGCAGAAGCTGATGGAGGACGGAAGCTAGCCTCCGCAGGCTTCTCCGACTCCTCGCCACACGCTACTGCGTCGCGCGCCATGGACCTGTTGTTGATCGGCGGCGTCTCCGGGTCGGGCAAGAGCGTCGCGCTCACCGCCCTCGAGGACAGCGGGTACTACACCGTGTCGCACTTGCCGCCGGAGCAGCTCGGCGGGCTGCTGGCGCATCTCAAGGCCGCGGTGACCGAGCGCGTCGCGGTGGTGCTGGACTTCAAGACGGGTCGGGTCGAAGACGTGGCGCCCGCGATCGAGCAGGCGCGCGCCGACGGCTGGACCGTGCGCTTCCTCTATCTCGATGCCCGCACCGACACGCTGGTCAAGCGCTTCGCCGAGACCCGCCGCCGGCACCCGTTCTCGAGTGGGCAACGCACGCTCACCGAGGCGATCGAGTACGAGCGGACGCTGTTCGAGGATCTGCGCTCGCTCGGCTACAACATCGACACCAGCGATCTGTCGGCGGCGGCGCTGCGCGCCTGGGTCAAGGATTTCATCAGCGTCGATCCCTCGAGGCTCACGCTGCTGTTCCAGTCGTTCGGCTACAAGCACGGGGTGCCGCTCGACGCCGATCTCGTGTTCGACGTACGGTGCCTGCCCAATCCGCACTACGAGCCGCTGCTCGCGCGGCTCACGGGTCTCGATCCCGAAATCGTCGAGTATCTGGAGCAGCACCCCGAAGTCGAGCGCATGTACGCCGACATCTACCATTTCGTGGCGAGCTGGCTTCCGGACTACGCGCGCGACAACCGCAATTACCTCACGGTGGCGATCGGCTGCACCGGCGGACAGCACCGCTCGGTCTATCTCGCCGAGCGCCTGGCGCGGGCCTTCGGCGTGCGCTACCAGGTGCTCGCGCGCCATCGCCAGCTGCCATAGGCCGCGCGGATCCCTCCCGGCTGCTCGGCCCGGTACAATTCCTCGATGAGCTCGCCGCGAACCGTCACGCTGGCCTTCACCGGCGCCTCGGGACTCCCGTACGGGCTGCGCCTGCTCGAATGCCTGCTCGTCGCGCAGGCACGCGTCTACCTGGTCTACTCGCCGGCCGCGCAGATGGTCGCCCGCCAGGAGCTCGACCTGGCGCTGCCCGCGCAGCCGCATGCGGCGGCCACGCTGTTCGGAGAGCGCTACGGCGCGCGCCCCGGCCAGCTCACGGTGTTCGCGCGCGAGGACTGGCTCGCACCCATCGCGTCGGGGTCGAATCCAGCCGACGCCATGGCGATCTGCCCCTGCAGCATGGGCACGATCGGAGCGATCGCCGGCGGGATGGCCGACAACCTGATCGAGCGCGCGGCGGATGTCATGCTCAAGGAACGTCGGCCGCTGATCCTCGTGCCGCGCGAAACGCCGCTGTCCACGATCCATCTCGAGAACCTGACGCGGCTCTCGCGCGCCGGCGCGGTCATTCTTCCCCCGGCGCCCGGCTTCTACGGGCGACCGGCGAGCGTGGCGGACCTGGTCGATTTCGTGGTCGCCCGCGTGCTCGATCAACTCGGCGTTGCCCACTCGCTCGGGCCGCGCTGGGGCGAAGCACGCGTCGCGCCGCCCGCCGTCGAGCGCGCTTAGGGCGAAAGCATGCTCGCTTTCATGTCCGCGGGTTCTCGCGAGCCCGCCGCCCTGCCGCTGTTTCCGCTCAAGACGGTGCTGTTCCCGGGCGGCGTGCTGCCGCTCAAGGTCTTCGAACAGCGCTACGTCACGATGACCAAGACCTGCCTCAAGGACGATGCGCCGTTCGGCGTATGCCTGCTCACGCACGGCGACGAAGTGTCCCGCTCGCCGTCGCAGGCGGGCGGGGTCGAGTTCGCGGCAATCGGCACGCGGGCCCGAATCACCGCCTGGGACATGCCGCAGCTCGGCATCCTGCATTTGCGCACGCGCGGCCTCGACCGTTTCCAGGTACGCTCGCACGCGGTGGCGGAGGACGGACTGGTGGTCGGGCAGGTGACGGCCATCGCGGCCGAGCCCGCGCTTGCGCTCGCCGAGGCATTCCAGCCGCTCGCCAAGCTGCTCGAGGTCCTGATCGAGCGGATCGGCAAGGAGAATTTCCCGGAGGAGCTCGCGTTCGGCGACGCGTCGTGGGTGGGTTACCGCCTCGCCGAGCTGCTTCCCCTGCCCCTTTCCATCAAGCAGAGCATGCTCGAGATCAACGACGCGCAGGTGCGTCTCGCAACGCTCGCGCAGTTCCTGAAGAAGCAGGGATTGTTATAGCGCGCCAAAGTCTCGCTCGCTTCGCTCGCGCGATACTCGGCCGCAAATCATGATTCCGCAGGCGGCTTGGGGCGGCCCGGCGCCGCCCGCGCACTAAGAGCAAGGAAAGACCGCGCGTATAATTTCGGCGTCGTCACGACAAGAGCCGAGGCCATGGCCGGCCACAGCAAGTGGGCGAACATCAAGCATCGCAAGGCAGCGAGCGACGCCAAGCGCGGCAAGATCTTCTCCCGCCTCATCCGCGAGATCACCGTCGCGGCGAAGCTCGGCGGCAGCGACCCGGACGCCAATCCGCGCTTGCGGCTGGCCGTCGACAAGGCGATGGACAACAACATCCCCAAGGACACCATCGAGCGCGCGTCCAGGCGCGGCGCGGGCGAGACCGAGGGCGCGAACTACGAGCAGGTGCGCTACGAGGGCTACGGCGTGCACGGCGCGGCGGTGATCGTCGACTGCCTGTCGGACAACCGCACGCGCACCGTCGCCGACGTGCGCCACGTGTTCACGCGGCACGGCGGCAATCTCGGCACCGACGGGTCGGTCGCGTTCCTGTTCAAGCACTGCGGACAGCTGGTGTTCGCGCCGGGCACGGACGAGAATCGCCTGATGGACGTGGCGCTGGAAGGCGGTGCCGAGGACATCGTGGACAACGATGACGGCTCGATCGAGGTGATCACCACGCCGGGCGATTTCGTCGCAGTGCGCGAGGCGCTCGCCAGAGCGGGAATGAAGCCTGCGTTCGCCGAGGTCACGATGAAGCCGGCGACCGAAGTGCTCCTCAAAGGCGACGACGGCGGGCGGATGCAGAAGCTACTCGACGACCTGGAATCGCTCGACGACGTGCAGGAGGTGTACACCAACGCCGTGATCGAAGGCGCTTGAGTGAAGCCCGCGGCCGCCCCGCGACGCATCCTCGGCATCGATCCGGGGCTTCGGGCGACGGGGTTTGGCCTGATCGTGGCCGCCGGGGGGCGGCTCCATTACGTCGCAAGCGGCTGCGTGCGCAACCGCGACGGCGAGCTGCCCGAGCGCCTCGGCGTCATCATGCGCGACCTCGCCACGGTGATCGTCGAGCACCGCCCGACGGAAGTCGCGGTCGAGAAGGTGTTCGTCAACGTCAACGCCCGCTCCACGCTGCTGCTCGGTCAGGCGCGCGGCGCCGCGATCTCGGCCGCCGTGCTCGCCGAGCTGCCGGTCGCCGAATACACCGCGCTCCAGGTGAAGCAGGCGGTCGTCGGACACGGCAAGGCCGCCAAGGAGCAGGTCCAGGAGATGGTTCGTCGCCTCCTCGGGCTCGCCGCGACGCCGTCGGCCGACGCTGCCGACGCGCTCGCCTGCGCGATCTGTCACGCCCACGGCGGAGCGGGCCTTCGCGGCCTCGCGCGCCGCGGCTATCGCGTGCGCGGCGGGAGAATCCTGTAGGCCGCTCGGGTGCGCGTGCGATAATCCGGCGGCTCGTCGCTTCGTCCCGATCATGATCGGCCGTCTTTCCGGAACGCTGGTGGAAAAGAACCCGCCGCAGATCCTGCTCGACGTGCAGGGCGTCGCCTACGAGCTGGACGTGCCGATGAGCACCTTCTACAACCTGCCCAATCCCGGCGAGGCGCTGACGCTCTTCACGCACCTGGTCGTGCGCGAGGACGCGCATCTGCTGTTCGGGTTCGGCTCGGAGACCGAGCGCCGCGCCTTCCGGCAGTTGATCCGCATCAGCGGCATCGGCGCGCGCACCGCGCTCTCCGTGCTCTCGGGGCTGTCGGTGGCCGAGCTCGCGCACGCGGTGACGGTGCAGGACACCGGACGGCTCACCCGGATCCCGGGCATCGGCAAGAAGACCGCCGAGCGCCTCTTGCTCGAGCTCAAGGACAAGCTGGGCGCGGAGGTTGCGGTCGCGGCGGGAGCAGGGCGACCCGCGCCGGTGATGGCGGACGTGCAGAACGCGCTGGTCGCGCTCGGCTACAGCGACAAGGAAGCCGCCCACGCCGTGAAGCAGCTCCCCGAGGGCATCGCGGTCGCCGACGGCATCAGGCAGGCGCTCAAGCTTCTCGCCAAGGCATGAGCGGCCGCACCATCGCTTAGATCATGATCGAGAGCGAACGCCTGATCGCCGCCGCGCCGGCGAGCCCGCAGGAGGAAGCGCTCGAGCGCACGCTGCGTCCGCGCGCGCTGGCCGACTACGTCGGCCAGGAGAAGGTTCGCGCTCAGCTCGCGATCTTCATCGAGGCGGCGGTCAAGCGCCGGGAATCGCTCGACCACGTGCTGCTGTTCGGGCCGCCGGGCCTGGGCAAGACCACGCTGTCGCACATCATCGCCCACGAGATGGGCGTCAACCTGCGGCAGACCTCGGGGCCGGTGCTCGAGCGCGCCGGCGATCTCGCCGCGATCCTGACCAACCTCGAGCCGCACGACGTGCTGTTCATCGACGAGATCCACCGCCTGTCGCCGGTCGTGGAGGAGATCCTCTATCCCGCGCTCGAGGAGTTCCAGATCGACATCATGATCGGCGAGGGACCGGCGGCGCGCTCGGTGAAGCTCGACCTGCCGCCGTTCACGCTGGTGGGCGCCACCACGCGCGCCGGGATGCTCACCAACCCGCTGCGCGACCGCTTCGGGATCGTGGCGCGGCTCGAGTTCTACAGCGCGGAGGAGTTGACGCGCATCGTCGTGCGCTCGGCGCGGCTCCTCGACATCGCGCTCGATGCCGACGGCGCGCTCGAGATCGCGCGCCGCTCGCGCGGCACGCCGCGCGTGGCCAACCGGCTGCTTCGCCGGGTGCGCGACTACGCCGAAGTGCGCGCGGCGGGGCGCATCAGCCACGAGGTCGCGGACGCCGCGCTGTCGATGCTCGACGTCGACGCGTCGGGGCTCGACCTCATGGACCGCAAGCTACTGCGCTGCGTGCTCGACAAGTTCGCCGGCGGACCGGTCGGCGTCGACAACCTGTCCGCCGCGATCGGCGAGGAGCGCGACACCATCGAGGACGTGCTCGAGCCGTTCCTGATCCAGCAGGGATTCCTGCAGCGCACGAGCCGCGGCCGCGTCGCGACGGCGCTGTCGTATCGGCACTTCGGGCTGGTCCCGCCCGCGGCCGCCGGGGAGCTCTTCGCGAGCGAATGAGCTTTCGCTGGCCCGTGCGCGTCTACTACGAGGATACCGACGCCGCCGGCGTCGTCTACTATGCCAACTACCTGCGCTACCTCGAACGGGCGCGCACCGAGTGGCTCGCCTCGCTCGGGATCACGCTGACCGGGCTGGA
>Ga0187776_10001508_pt1 | contig 11650 bp, 12 predicted proteins | sample 0216_BV02_MP12_2_FD_132426 | JGI IMG/M metagenome (GOLD analysis project Ga0187776, IMG submission 132426) | Tropical peat soil microbial communities from peatlands in Department of Meta, Colombia - 0216_BV02_MP12_20_MG | ecosystem: Environmental > Terrestrial > Soil > Wetlands > Peat | place...
ACCGGAAAAAGATCAAGCAAAAAGAGTGATGAAGCAAAGGATGAATACATTATACGACAAAGATCTAAAAAAATACATGTACTCTGTTTGTCGAGGTCTTAAGATTCTAACTTAGCAACCAAACAAAATTCAAAATCTGTTATTCACCATAGTTTTATATTATGCCTCTTTCAAAAATCGTTTACAATGGAATACGTATATGCTGCATTGCTTTTGCATAAACAGAAGAAAGAAGTCAACGAGGCAAACATTACTAGTGTAATCAAGGCTTCGGGAGCTGAGGTAAACGAAGCTCAGGTCAAAGCACTTGTGGCAGCACTTGCTGATGTAAACATTGACGAGGCAATCAAGGCTGCGCCAGTTGCAGTAGCTGCAGCACCAGCGGCCGCGCCAGCAGCAGGTGGAGCAAAAGAAGAAAAGAAAGAAGCTGAGACACCATCTGCAAAGACTGAAGAGCAAGCAATGGAAGGCTTATCTGCACTGTTTGGTTGATAACTTTAAAATTTCTTTTTTAATCATAACTTGATTTTATAGTGGTTCGAAAATTTTTCATTATTATGCCTCATAAAGAAACGCATCGGCACCTTCCCAACCGTAATCTATTATGCCACCTATTTCATTTGATTTTAAGACTTTTCGTTGAATTGATTCTTTGATTATCTGTAGAGAGCTTACAGCACCAGTATTGCCAGTCTCCTTCATAATATCATACGTCAATTTACACTTCTTCTTATCTATACTACATGTTTTCCTTACATGATTTACAAAAATATTGCCAGCTGAATGCAGGCCCCAGAATTTTACCTTTTTGAAATCTACTGGGAATTTTTGTTTAATATAAGAAATATTTTCTAAAGAAAGACGCCCAGCGCTTTCTTTTAAAATTTTAGAATTTACATCTAAATCAAAGATTATTCTAAAAGATTTATCGCGCGAGAGCTTTACAAGCGCCTTCTTATGACCATTTACTGTGTTGTCTTTACGTGAAGATATGGTTTCTGTATTTATTTTTGCTAAATATCTATGTGATTTTTCTGGATGTGATAGTATTGCAGCGCCAGTAACATCGCTAAAAACCAAGAAGTAGATAAAATTGTTAAAATCTTTTCTATTTTTAATTGAAATTCGTTTGATTTGTTTTATTCTATCTAAAAACCAATTTGTATAAAAACTTCCAATCAAAACAAGTACATCTCCTTCATATCCTAATGCAAAGTGTCCGGCTGCATCTCTGAGAGCCTCTGAAAATGAGGAACATGCCATACCTTGAAAATTTTGTGTACGAATATCCTTGTTTAGACCTATCCGGGATACGACTTCTACTGTTGGAGCAGGATCGAGATATTGTTGATTATCATTAATTGTGATTAGAAATCCTATATCTTGTGGATATTTTCTTGTTGAACCCAAAATTCCTCTAGTAATGGATACATACATCTCATTGAGTTGAATATTTGGTTCTACATAGTCAGCATCGTTGTTTGATATTTTTGATAAATCATATGCTTTGTAAATTCGTTCTATGCCTAATTCTTGTTTACAAAAATTCTTTACCTCCGCATCCAATTTTTTATCAAGAAAATCATCTACTATTTCTTCTATGGTATAACTATAACGAGGAAAGTTGATGTCTATATTGGAAATATCTACTTGAACCATTATTCAAAATCCACTCGAGAACTTCTCTATATTTTTAAGAAATTCCTTATTGTATTCTTGTCTAGGAAGATCAAAACCTGCTACAACTGTTTTCAGTCCTGTCCTCTCTGAAAATTCATTAATCCCTGTAACGCATTTGGCAGGATCACCAAATACTCCTAATACTTCTATCATTCTATCAGTTACCTTTGCAGCAGCAGCAGTAAGTCCATATGTTAGAAAATTCTTGCGAATGATTTTAACCTCATTTACAAAACCCGCCCTTTCAAGAGGCCTTGAGTAAAATTCGTTTGCCCCTACGTAATTTGCAATAGTCATACGCAATGAGTTTCTGCCTTTTTTTTCAGAGTCATTGATACATAAAGGCAGAATCGAAATTATTTCAAAGGTATTGTAATTCTTACCTGCAGATCTCAGTTTGTTTCTCAAAATCCTAATACAACGCTTAACCTCAGATTCTGGTTTCAGAAAAAATATCACACCGTCAGCATACTCTGCCGAAAGCATTGTCATTTTGTCTCCCACTGCAGACCAATATATTGGACCATCATATTTAGACTTGATATATTTAGTATATTCCTTAATTCTTGATAGTGGTTTTTCAAATCTCATCTTGTACATATTTTCAATTATGACAGGTGCGCTAGTTCCTAAACCCAGAACAAATTTTTTTTGTGTATCGTTGTAAACCTTTGACGTGTTTTGTAGTAAATTGTTCCTAGTTCTTGAAAAGACATTCACAATAGCTGTACCAAGAATGACATGTCCAATCTTGGGAATAATGTTAGTCAATGCCTCAAAGGCATTTACACCCATAAATTTAGGATGAGTTTCTGGGATAAAATAATAATCTAACATTTGTCGATCTGCTATAATTGCTGCCTTTTCAACTGCAGATAAAGGAGATCTTATCCCAAGTTCTATTCCAATCCGTCCCATAACTATACCGAGGATTTTCTACTATTAATAATGATTTTAATTCTTAAACAGATACAATTGGATTTCTGATTAAAATGAACTCAAATCAAAAATTATTGTTTTTAAAAATCTGAAATTAAACACCTGAGGTCTTTTTTGAGGGAAGGTGAATTGACTCTTGATTGATATCTCTTAGAGCATCTACAAATGATTCTGGAAGTGTGGGATGGGCATGTATCGTACTGTATACGTCTTCAATCTTCAAGTGCATTTTGATTGCCAAAGCAGCTTCGCTAATCATCTCGCCAGCATGTGGCGCAATAATATAGGCCCCATTTAAAATTCCGTCTTTTTCAAAGACTTTGAAACTGCCCCTTGAATCACTCAAACAGCTAGCTTTTGCGCTTGCAGCAAGTGGAAATTCTCCAATCCTGCCCTCTAGATTTCCAACAAACGCTACCTCAGGGTATGTAAATATGCATGATGGCACGCAACTGTAATCCATGACACTCTTTAATCCCATGATATTTTGCGCTGCAATCTCGCCTTGCTTAGATGCTACATGAGCAAGTTCATACATACCGGTCACATCGCCAATTGCAAAAACATTGGGCACGTTAGTTTGCATCATCTCATTTACAATAATCCCGCGTCTGTTATACCGTACATTAATTTTATTTAGTTCATCTTGAATTATGTTGGGTTCTCTTCCTATACACATCAAAATCTTTTCCCCCTCTATTTTTCTCTCTCCAATCAGAACTTTGTTATCAACAATTTTAGCTACACGAGATCTTGTCATTACGTCTATTCCATCTAGTCGCATGTATCTCTCAATAGTAATTCCAATTTCTTCTATCTGCAGAGGCATTAGATGGTTACCCTCCTCGATAAGAATCACTTTGGAGCCTAATGCGTTTAATATGGATGCAAATTCACAGCCACTATAGCCTCCACCAATGATTATTATTGAGTTTGGTAAATTTTCCAAGTCAAGTATGGTAGAGGTAGACAAGATGTTGCTATCAAATTGATAACCGGGTATACAGATTGGATGACTGCCAGTAGCTATGACAATATTCTTGGTATATAATATTGTCTTGTTGACTTCCACTTTGTTTTGTGAAATAATATATGCCTCGCCCTGTATTAGCTCAATACCATTGCTTTCAAGGAGCATCTTAATTCCTGATGCGAGCTTGTCAACGGTAATCTTTGTTTTTTTCCTCAACAACCCAAAATTTAGTTCTATTTGTCCCTCCAAACCATTCTTTTTTGCTGCGCTAGTTTTTCTTATTATGTCTCCCATTGAATGAAGAAATTTTGTAGGAATACAACCACGTTGGGTGCACGTTCCGCCTAACCCATTCTTTTCAATTATGCAAACTTTGCCCCCAAGCTGTGCAGCTCTGATGGCACAGGTATATCCACCTGGGCCTCCTCCTATAATTACGGCATCGTACATGTCGAGAGATTCTGAACGCAGAGCAATAAATCTTAGTAAACTACAATCTCAAATTCCATCTAGTAGTGGAATACTTTTCTTTGATTAGTTTCTTCGTTCTTATTTTTTCATCTTCTGTGAGAGTATCAGAAACAAGGTTTGCTGCAAATTTTTCTCTGAATCCATTCTTTAGGGATGATAAAGTTTCAACATATGTTTTGTTCAAGCCTATGACTCGATCTTTTGAATCAGAAATCATTTTATCTCTTATCTTTTCTTTGGTGACTTTCAAAACAGAGAACATCTTTTCAAAGTCAACATCTAATAGTATTGTACCATGTTGTAAAAGGGCTCCATTTTTTCGTGTTTGAGCATTTCCAGAGATTTTCTTACCATTAATAACTATATCATTTAAAGGTGAGAATTTTGCATTAAATCCAAGTTTACTTAGTGCAATTATTACTGCATCACAAATAACCTTGTACGATTCAATGATACTTTGAGGATATCTTCTAGTTAGAAAAGAATACGTCAATTCAGAGTCATGTAATACTGAACCTCCACCTGTAAGTCTTCGAATAACATCTATTCCAAGATGTTTACACATTTCTACATCGACTTCGTCTTCCATTTTCTGAAAATAACCTATAGACACCGTTGGAGGATTCCATCCGTAAAGTCTTAGGATTGGTATGTCATCTAGATTTTGTAACAACACCTCATCTAGCGCCATATTCCATGCACCTGAGTTATGCCCAGTTTCCAGAACTCTGATCTGATTAAACTCGATCAATTTTCTTACTCAAACATCCTAGAATTGCTTCTGTCATGGATTCTGCAGTAAAACCAAATGGTTCCGCACCTTGTAAGATCTCTTGGACGCGCTTATTTAGTACACTTCTTTCTAATCTGACACCAACTAAACTTGATTCCAGTTTCTCTAACGCATCTTCAGGATAAAGAAAAAAATCCCCCCTAATGGTTATTGATTGAATTGTTTTTTTCTGTTCATCATATCTAAGCAAAACCTTGATCAATTTTTCTGACTTGACTGCATTGCGAGCTGTTTTCATTGATATCGTAAAATAAATTTCAAGGAAATGTCTCTTTTATCCTCTGTTATGATATTTCCATCTTAGGTTAGGTTTTCTAGCAGCAGCAATCTCATCCAACCTTGTTACAGAGGTTGTATGTGGTGCATCTTTGACTATCTGCGGATTTTTTATTAACTCATTAGCTATAGTTATCAATGCTGAGGCAAATTTGTCTAGCGTTTCCTTACTTTCAGTCTCTGTCGGTTCTATCATTAAAGCCTCCTTTACAATTAATGGGAAGTAAATAGTTGGAGGATGAAATCCAAAATCTAAAAGTCTTTTAGCAATATTTAGAGCACTTTTCTCGCCAAATTTTTCTGATGATACTACAAATTCGTGAGCACATTTTCGATCATAGGGAAGGTAATAGGTGTTCTTCAATAAGCTAAGTAGATAGTTGGCATTCAAAACTGCATGCTCTGACACTTTTCTTAAACTTGATCCGTATGAGGTAATGTATGAATAAGCTCGTACCAACATGCCAAAATTCCCATAAAAAGAACGTACTTTTCCTATCGACTTTCTTCTATCATAATCAAACACAAATTTGCTATCTCGCTGAATTATTCTTGGTATTGGTAAGTAATCTTCTAAAAATGATTTTACTCCTAGAACACCTGCCCCGGGACCACCTCCACCATGAGGAGTTGAAAAACTTTTGTGTAAATTTAAGTGAATCATGTCAAATCCCTGATCTCTAGGTCTGGTTATTCCAAGTAATGCATTCATGTTGGCTCCGTCACAATACATCAAGGTATCATTCTTGTGGGCAATATCGCAAATTTCTAAAATATTTTCTTCATAAAGACCAAGCGTATTGGGATTGGTTAACATTACAATGGCAACTTCTGGAGTAAGTAATTCTTTGAATTTTTGTAGATCAATATTTCCTCTAGAGTCAGAAGGAATTACGATCGTATCACATTTACACATTGAGGCAGTAGCTGGGTTTGTACCATGTGCCGAATCTGGTATGATTGCCTTTGTTCTTTTTTCATTCTTTTCTCTAAAGTAGGATTTTGCTATCATTAGACCCAATAACTCACTCTGTGCTCCTGCGGCAGGCTGCAAAGAAAACGCATCCATGCCCGTTATTTCTTTAAGATACTGTTCAAGTTCCCACATCAATCGTAATGATCCTTGGCAACAATCTTCATTAGAAAAGGGGTGAAGATTTCTAAAACCTTCCAATCCTGCCAAATCCTCGTTTATTTTAGGGTTGTATTTCATTGTGCAAGAACCAAGAGGGTAGAAGCCAACATCGACTCCGAAGTTTTTTCTTGATAAATTAGTGTAATGCCTAATAACGTTAATTTCACTCACATTAGGTAATGGCAAGTCATTTCTGACCAGTTCCGGTGGTAAAATTACCTGAATATCTTCATCGGTAACATGTCCAGAATTTTGTTCGTCATAATCAAATATAAGCTTCATATGACTTGCCTCACAATTGACACATAATCTTCTATATCCTGAATTGTATTCATTTCAGTACAACAAATCAAGATTTTATCATTGTCTATAATGAGACCACCAAGTATTCCATTCTCTGATAATCTCTCAAGTATCTTTTCTGAATTTCGTGGAGTCTTGACAATAAATTCATTAAAAAAAGGCTCCTTGTTCAAACATTCAAAACCCAATTTTTGAAGTTTATCCAACAGGAGATGTGCTCTTGCATAAGAAACTCTTGCTACAGTTCTTAGTCCATCTCTTCCCATGAGGGCCAAGTAGATTGTGGCTGCAAGTGCCATTAATCCTTGGTTGGTTGTTATGTTACTAGTAGCTCTTTCTCTCCTTATGTGTTGTTCACGAGCTTGAAAAGTTAGGACAAAACCCTTGTTACCTTTAGTGTCTGCAGTCATACCACAAATTCTTCCAGGAATTTTTTTTAATAGAAACTCTCTGACTGCCATGAATCCAAGATAAGGCCCTCCGAAGCTTATCGGTATCCCAAATGATTGTCCTTCTCCAACAACTATGTCGGCTCCATAATCTCCAGGACCCTTAATTATTCCCAAAGATGTAGGTTCAACAATGCAAGTGACAAATAACGCACCAACTTTATGGGACTGATCTGACAAGCTTTTCAAGTTCTGTACGTTTCCATGGAAATCAGGATTCTGAGCTATTATACATGTAGTCTTCTCATCAATCTCTGATGTGATCTCAAGGTCAGTGCCTTCACAATATGTCTTTAACACATCTAAATATTGTGGGTTTAATCCTTCATTCACAAAAATGCGATTTCGCCCATTATAAGAAGATGAAAGCAAAATTGCTTCCGCCAAGGCAGATGCGCCGTCATACAACGAGGCATTTGATACATCCATTCCAGTAAGCAGGCATATGAAAGACTGGAACTCGTACATTGCCTGTAGTGTACCTTGACTCATCTCTGGTTGGTATGGAGTATAGCCAGTAGCAAATTCTCCCCTACTCAACAAGTGATTTAATGCTGAGGGAATGTAATGGTTATAGGATCCAGCACCGACAAAATATTTTAAGATCTTATTCTTTTTAGCCAAATCTCCAATATTCTTTATTAATTCAAATTCACTCATGGGTTTTGGAAGATTTAGTTTTCTTGTAAGATGTGGCTTGAATTCCGAAACTAGATCATCCAAGGATCTTACTCCTATTTTCTTTAACATCTCATTTTTATCTTGTTCCGTTGTAGGTATGAAATCCATGATAACTCATTCACTTTGTAGTGTTAATGAGATTTTCGTATTGTTCTCTATTCAATAAACTATCAAATTCATTGATATTTGATGGTTTTATTTTCACTATCCATCCCTTTTCATATGGTGATTGATTGATCCACTCTGGATGCTCCAATAAATCTTCGTTGACACTTACAATTTCTCCACTCAAAGGGCAGTAAATATCTGATGAGGCTTTTATCGAGTCAACTATTGCCATCACTTGCATCTGTTCGAATCTACTGCCAATCTTGGGCAACTCTATCGACACAATATCGCCAAGTTGTTTTTGTGCAAAATCAGAAATTCCTATAATTGCTAGATTTTCTTTTATTACAACCCATTCATGTTCTTTGGAAAATCTGATTTCTTCAGCCACGCTCGCTTTCAAATCCTCCAGTATAAAACCTTAATTTCGTTTGTAAAAGCGTGTACTGCAAATTTTTGCTTTATACAGTTTGTCACCTATGTTAATGTTAACTATTTGATTCTCCAAAATTTCCAAGGGAACAAAACAAAATCCAATCGATTTGTTAAGAGTAGGAGAAAAAGTACCACTGGTAACATGACCAATGATTGATTTGTCAAGTAAAACCTCATTTTTGTGTCGGGCTACTCTTCTTTCCATCATTTCAAATCCAGTCAACTTCCGTCTTACCTCTTTACCCATTAATGCTTTCTTTCCAATGAATTCTTTTTCGAGTTTTACCGTCCATTTTAGCGGAACTTCAAAGGGGGTTGTGGTCTCATCCATATCATTTCCATATAACATTAAGCCTGCCTCGATCCTCAATGTATCCCTTGCACCAAGACCTGCAGGCTTAATGTTATAGGCCATACCTGATTCCAAAATCCAGTCCCAGATCTCAATCTTAGAAGAATTAAAGAATATCTCAAAACCATCTTCTCCTGTGTATCCTGTTCTTGCAATTAAACACTCAACATCCAATATCTCTGAATTAATAACATCAAACTGCTTTAATTTTCCCAAATCTGCAGCCACTAAATTCTGCAATACCTTCTCTGCGTAAGGACCTTGAAGGGCAAGTAATGCAGTTTCATTGCTAATGTCTTCTATCTTTACTGATTGCGCATGATCTCTAATCCATTCTAGGTCTTTTGTTCTGTTGGAGGCGTTGACCACAATAAGAAAATCTTCTTCGGTCATTCTGTATATTATCAAATCATCTATTATGCCACCATTATCATAACACATGGGGGAATATAGGCCGTGGCAATTGTTTACTTTTGATATGTCATTTGTCACTAAATTTTGTACAATCTCCAGAGCTCTTGCACCTGTAATTTTAAATCTGCCCATATGTGAAACATCGAATAGACCCACATTTTTTCTAACATTCACATGCTCATCAACAATGCCAGTGTACTGTAACGGCATTTCCCAACCATGAAAATCTACTATTTTTGCATTAAGGCCTAGATGATTATTATAAAATGGAGTTTGCATTATGAACTTGGTTAATACGTGAATTCTTATTATTATGTATTCAAATTTACCAAGAGATGGAGTTAATAAGAAAACCCGAATGGATCAGAATCAGCATTCCTTCTGGAGATAACTATTTGAAGATAAAGAAAACTCTTCGATTGTCAAATCTTCATACGGTATGTGAAGAAGCCAACTGCCCAAATATGGCAGAATGTTGGGGAACAGGTACTGCCACAATTATGATAATGGGTGATACGTGTACAAGAGGTTGTAGATTTTGTTCTGTGAGCAGCGGTAAACCTATGTTTCTTGATGCTGAAGAGCCTAAGAAAGTGGCCAAGGCAGTAAAGGAATGGGGATTACGATACGTCGTAATTACAGCAGTTTGTAGAGATGATTTGAACGACGGAGGTGCAGAACATATGGCAAGAACAATCAAAGAGGTGAGGATGGAATGTCCTCAGACCATAGTAGAACCACTTATTCCGGATTACCGAGGCAATGGGGATTCCATAAGAAAAATAATTGATTCTCAACCTCAAGTCATAAGCCATAATGTAGAAACAGTAAGTAGACTCACACCAAAAGTAAGAGATGCAAGAGCATCATATGAACAGACGCTCAATGTTCTAAAAATGATAAAAAACATGGAATCAAGAATTTATACAAAATCATCGATAATGGTAGGGCTAGGTGAAGGGGATACGGAAATTATTCAGACCATGCAAGATCTAAAGAAAGTTGGTGTTGACATATTGACAATAGGGCAATATCTCCAACCAACTATGAAACACCTGCCAGTGGTGGAATATATGACTCCACAAAAATTCCATTGGTATAAAGTGTGTGCAGAAGAGATGGGCTTTTCTTACGTGATATCAGGTCCACTGGTTCGAAGTTCATATAAGGCAGGAGAATTATTCATTGAAAAAATAATCTGCCATAATATGGATAACAAAAAGTAACCATTATTTTTTGATATGACATTATTGTTCTATCTATTTCAATTCAATAAAGAATAATTCTAGATGTAACGTCGCGATTTGGCTATTGAGGGGTATAGTTCTTTGCTTTACTTGCTAGCGCTTTTGCTTGAGAATGTGCCTTTTGTAATGTTTGCTGCTTTGTCTCTTCTATTAGAAAACCAGATTCAATTGCAAGTGATCTTGCCTGCTGAGCTGCTCTGGCAATTATGGTATTGGCGTTCTCCTTTGTTACATATCCAATTTCAGTAGATAGTGCTATTGCTTCATGATGTGCCTGAGCAAAGACTTCTCTATATTTCTCAACATCGATTACCAGTTCCTCCTGATTGTAAACAATATTTTCTTCTAGGGCAGAATTGAGTATGATTCCTGCTTCCACAGGCTTGACATCAAGCTTGCTAAGAAGAGTTGCAAGTTTGACTGAGATTACATCCCCTTTCTTTGCAACGGTTGAGTCCTTTGTTATCCAGACAGTGCCTTGATCAATCTTTGTTGCAATCCCTGCTTCCTTGAAATCGGTAAGAATTGGTCCAGGCGTGATCCCAGTGTTTGCTGCCTTTATGACTACATCTATGCTTGCCTTGTCTCCCCCTCTTGCTGCTAGCATTATCTTATTTTTTCCAAAGAGGATGTTCAGCTTAAAGGGGCTCATATTTGTAAAAATTAATACACATTGTCCAACTAATTTATCGAGCATCTTTTCAATTGCTGGAATTTTTGTAGTTGCTAGTGCTTTTTGTGCGACTTTATCTTTGACACTGATGATCTCCACTTCTTCTTTGAATTTCTTTCTCAAAGGTAATAATTGGGAGGATCTTACTTTTTCCATACGGACAAGAGCAATCACTTTATACTTTTTTGGCAGCTCTTGGAGCTGTTGATACATCTGAGCTTTTTTCTTTGGATATTCTGTTCTGTTTTGATGCATTTTACTTTGTTCCTGCTTGTGTTGGTTTAGCTATTTTCCCCATGGTTGTCTTTATCATGATTTTTTTGATGTTCTTATCTCCACTTGGTAATTTCTTTTCAATAGTACTAATTACAGCATTCACGTTTGCCAGCAAGTCTTCATCTGACATTGTTTCATCCCCTATCTTACATGCAAGAGATAGAGAATTTCTTAGTCTTACTCTTATTGAAGATCTGAATCTTTCTAAAATTGAATCGATGGGTGCATTGAATGGAACGGGAGTTGGCATCTTCCCCCTTGGGCCCATGAACTGGCCTAGGGTCTTACCTACATTAGCCATTAACTGAGTATCTGCAAGAAAGAAGTCATAACCATTAATCAATTTGCGGGACTCGCGTTTGTTCGTACCTGCCTGTGTAAGCTGGGCACCATCAATGACTTTGTCTGCATTTGCAGTTTTTGCTTTCAGACCCAAATCTCCTGA
>Ga0187776_10001509_pt1 | contig 11647 bp, 8 predicted proteins | sample 0216_BV02_MP12_2_FD_132426 | JGI IMG/M metagenome (GOLD analysis project Ga0187776, IMG submission 132426) | Tropical peat soil microbial communities from peatlands in Department of Meta, Colombia - 0216_BV02_MP12_20_MG | ecosystem: Environmental > Terrestrial > Soil > Wetlands > Peat | place...
TGCCTTTTTAAGGCCAGAAACATTATCTACACATCTCGCCAAGGCTTGTTTTGTCCGATCTGCCAACGCGGCATTATACGGAGTACCCCATAGCAGGTGGCCCAGCTTCCAATCAGCGAGCGAGATATACTTACCCAGCAAATCACCGAAACCGGCAGCGATCATCGCATGTGGCGCTGCGCATAAAACTTGGCTGTCCCCGAAGATCGCTAATGGCGGCTGGGCATAAGCATTGTCTTTGAACCCTCCCACAATAACTGCGGAAATGAGTGAAGCAAACCCATCCACCGAAGGTGCTGTGGGCAAGGAGATGAACGGGTTACGAGTGCGGTGGCTGCAAAAGCGCGTGATATCGGTGATCGTACCCGCGCCCACGCCCAGGTAGACACACGGCTGAATGTCTGCCTGCATCAACACGCGCAACAGGTATTCTCCATCCGCTACAACCTGTTCCCCTTCCAATACCACCTTCTTCAGCTCCCAGCCCTGGGCGCGGATAGCAGACTCTACTTTAGAGCCGAGGACTGCATAGGTATTTTGGTCGCAGACCAACATGAACTGACTAAACAGGTTGGACTTGCAAAACTCAACCAGCTTATAGGTGGCATCTTCGCCGTAATAATAGGTGATAGGTTCAGGGTTCATCGTAATCACAATCAGACCCCGGTAAACCGCCGGGGCCAGAATTTTTCATTTTTTTTCTTACAAGCTAAGCTACCTGAGCAGTTTCGTTGACGGCTTCCAGCTCCAGCTGCAAACGCCGCATGCGCAGGTCACGCTCCCTTGCAAAATGCTCGATGCCTTTCAAGACCCAATCCGGCGACAGATGGGCTTCATCGATCACTTCATCCACGTCCCCGCCGGTCCGCCAGCGGTTATCCCAGTCTGAGGATAGGGCGTATTCATCCGCGATTTTGTTGAAGAGCCAGTCATGCATCAGCCAGCGCGCTTGGGTGGTGATAATGGTGGAATTCATGCGGTCACCGGGCGTCACAACCGACTCCCGGTACCCAAGCGGCTGGTTAGCAAATAGCTGGTTGCTGGCAACATTTACAATTTTCACGTTCAGGGCGCGCTTATCCAGCTCGGGCAGGGTCTTGAGGATTGAAACCATCACACTCGTGCCTTGCACATAAAAAGTGCCTTGCTGTGGCAAACCTGGTTTGTAATTCCGCACGATATATGCCCCGCGTGAGGCCTCGAAATGAGATGGAATGCCCAAAGCGACCCGATCAGGTATCGTAATTGGTGGACGAGTCAGATGCAGCGCAACTATGGGTTGTGGCTGGAGCAAAGCCTCGGCAAGTAGAACGGGGACCTCATTATATTCCCAGGGGTGCAGGTTGATGATCTGCCCTTCCGGAAAGAGCTGGGTTACTCCGGGCTCGAAGATGCCAAAATGGGTGCGGCTGTCGTCCGCGGTCTCAGGCCCCGAGTGACCCGCCACCCATAGCACCTTACCTACCTTCCACTGGCAATCCTGGGCGAGTTGGCTGAAAAGGCGGAACATCCCGTATTTCAGGTAGGAGAATGAGCCGTAGGTTGAGCATGCTCCCCAAAAACCATCGAAGTGCTTCTCTGGCTCATCGGCAAAATTAACCGTCGCCATCCCAATCAGGATACCCGAATTGGCAAACTCTGTAATCCCTTGAGGCAGCATGACCCCGTCCGGATTGTCATTGCGCTCGTACCACCCGTAGCCCTTGAAATCGTCAGACCCGTTAGCGAAGCCAATGATGTTGGTCGATTCAGCCAGGTCGGCGGAGGCCGCCAGGAAGAGGGGTCGCCCATAATTCTTGGCTCCAAAGGCGTTTACCCAGGCCCCCCATTTTGCCAGGGCTGCCCGGTTAGCAATAGAAACGCCCGGTGTAACATACATATCCGGCGGGTAGTTACGAAAATCATACAGCCGCTTGTCTTCAAATGGAATGCCTTGCTTGCCAAGCTGGAACGCCGGGATTTCGGCTGGCACGGAATCTCCCAGCGCCACCAATGTATTTGCCAGGTAATCTACTAAAGCCTGGTCATTTTCCAGCACAGAGATCACCGCCTGTAAATTGGCCTTGAATTCTTCCCGCAACGCGCTCCCATCGGACGGCGCTGGACCACCAAAGTTGGTGAAATGCGCATCGTATTTCGCTGCAAATTCCTTTTTCGTCTCCCAGTAGAGCTCGCTATTCATCTTATGAGGAGCCCCATGGGAAACGTTATCGAACTTGTTATAACCGCGGCCTTTGCGGGTCTTGAACCACATCGCACTGGGCACATGCTTGTCGTTCTCCCCAAATACAGTGGACAACAAGGTCTGTGTGACCGCTCCCCATTCCATCCCGTTCTCAGCGCCAAATACTCGCCAGCCATGTGCCCCGAACCATTCTGTAGGCGAGCCGTATACGATGCTGCTCTGCCGGTGTGGGTCGATGCCATAGTCATTCCAATCCACCAGGAAGAAGAGGTTGTCCAATCCCAGCCCCCAGGCTGAATTCATGGTTTCATGCACCACGCCGGGTGTAAGGCCTGTTTCGCCTTCGATGGCAAAGACTTTCACGCCCAACGCTCCTGCCCGCTTGAGGGCAACTGCTTCTCCCGCTGCCGCTGGACTCCCGTGACCGGATGGACCCGTATTGAACTTCAAGAAAAGTGTCTTCCCCTCCATCTCAGCGTGACCTGAAAGCCCGCCTCTGCGTCGGAATCTCAACAAGTCCTGCCAATATAAAATGTGCTTCTCCGGCATGGGGAGCTTGTAGCGTTGATCGCCCGTCTGGCTGTACTTGATGCGCATCGCCTCATTCAGCACAGCCAGAGTGCAGTACACCAAAGGGATCGTGTGACCTCCCGAAAGGATGAACCTGTCACCGAACTTTTTCTCCGGGTGTCGAATATCCCAGCACATTGATCCGCTTAACAATAAAGCAATCAGTGCGTACACCTTCGAGCGTGAGCCACCCGGGTGCCCGCTCTGCCGGTAGTTCAAGATAGTGTCGATCAAGTTATCGACCAAATCCTTGGTCTTATCCCAATATCCGAAATTTTCCGACAGCTCGGCAAATTTCTGTTCAATAGATTCCTGGGTATCAGCTACCATGATTTGCTCCTTAGATTGGAAATCAGACCCTTGACCAGGCATCTTGCCAGACGCGTTTTGCATTGGCAATCACCAACGTGGGTAGCTCATCCGGTGTCTGCGGTTTAACTTCAAACCCTATCCAGGGCCGCACCGCCTTGTTCTCCGACAGGTAGCCCACCCTGAATAAGGTGCGGATGAACTCTGTTAGCTGGGGGACATCATTGATACCACCTGGCCAGCCAAAACGAGGGTGCATATCGCCATATCCAGGCAATTGGGGGTCGAGCACGCAGTTGCCAATGTGGATATGAACCAGGTAATCTTTAAGCTGGGTTAAAGCATATTCTGATGATTCATTCAATAACGGCATATGGCTCAAATCATACATTAAGCCAAAGTCTGCGAAGTCCTGGCGGATTGTCTGGCAAAACTCTGCTGCCAGATCGCTGGGGCCGATGAGGGCCTTCTTATCGACTGTCCGGTCAAAAGTCTCGCAGGTCAGTGCTACGCCTTTCTCCTTCCCATAGGCGCAAGCTTGCTTGACTGATTTTACCAGCGCTGCCAGTCCCTTAGGCCGGTCTGCGTCACCTGGATCAGCGCCAGAGAGGAAAGCCAGACGTTTTGCGCCTATCTCAGCAGCCTCATCGATGCTTCGATAGACTTGCTCCACGGCCCGTGTCCGCTGGGCTTCGTCCAGGTTGCTTAGGTTTAGCTTCTGCATCAGCAGTGCCGATTGGCCTCCATGCCCTACCTGGAGATGAGCCGTCTCGACTACCTTCTTTACCTGGGCGCGCACAGCCGGGTCCTTAATCCAGCCGATCTCGATGGCTCCAAAGAAGGGGTCCTCAGCGATCTTCGTAACCGTCTCGACCAATGGCCCTTCTCCGCCCATCGTGCTCGGGAAAGCCATGAAATGCACAATGCTGAGTGTGCAGTAATTATTCCAATGCTTGTCCATAGATGGTTTCTCCTTTTATATTACTATGAATCTCAATCTGCAAGGACAGGGTTTTTGGGAGTGCGACCTTCGATGACTGCAATTACATCTTCAACCACCATCGCCATCCGCAGCAGCGCTTCGTCGGTATGAGCCGCCATGTGAGGCGTTACAACCACGTTTTCCAGCTTCAGCAGCGGGTTATCGGCAGGCAGAGGTTCCGGATCGTAGACATCCAGACCTGCGCCTGCAATCCAGCCCTCCTGCAACGCCTGTACCAGGGCGGCTTGATCAACAACCTGACCACGGGAGGAATTGATTAGAAAGGCAGAGGGTTTCATTGTATGGAGGGTGTCGGCGTTGATCATTCCACGCGTCGCCGGCATTAGCGGCAGGTGGAGCGAGACAACATCGGACCTGCTCAAAAGCTCATCCAACCCCACCCGCTGTGCTCCCATGCTCGTTTCGGCTCTTGGATTGGGGATGACATCATAATACGAGACTTCCATCCCCAGACCGAAATGGCAGATCTCCGCCACCCGGTAGCCAATGCGTCCCATTCCTACTATTCCCAGCATCTTCCCGTAAGGCTCGATGCCGGTCAGGCGGTAGCGTGCCGCCCAATCGCCCGATCGGAAAGCTTTGTCACCTTCCAGGATGCGCTTCGATAGAATGATCATAAAAGCCACGCACTGCTCTGCCACGGATTCCACGTTGGCGTCCGGGGTATTCACCACGGTGATGCCCAGCTCGGCTGCCGCCTTCCGGTCGATGGCTTCCACGCCGGTCCCATGCCTGGCTACCACCTTCAAATGCGGGGCAGCCTCCATCAACCGCCGTGATACCTTGCCGTTCGCCCGGATGATGATTCCCTGCACGTCGGAGATAGTCTTCAGCAAGGCTTCCTCTTCCAGGCTGCTCGCCATACGCACCTCTGCATGCTCTTTTAGCAGCTCAACTGCCTTGGAGTGGATCGGTTCGTAGAGCAGTACAACCGGTTTCGACATTTCTATTTACTCCTAATGAGTCCCAGTCCCACCTTCTAATGATGCACACAAGCCCGCGCACCGCGCGATTCGTAGCTCATTTCCTGGTAAACAGTCTTCCATTCCAGATAATCATCTATTGCGATCGAGCCCTGCTCGCGCCCGATGCCGCTGGCTTTCATCCCGCCGTAGGGAGCCTGGACAAAAGAGCCGTGGATATCGTTAATCCAGATCGAGCCGGCCTCTAGCTTCTGGGCAGCCAGGTAACAGCGGCGCATATCTGCGCTGAAGAAATAGGAGCTCAGCCCAAAGATCGTATCGTTGGCATACTCAAAGGCTTTGTCCAGGTCATCGCCGATCTTCATGAAAGCTAAAACCGGACCGAAGGTTTCCTCGCGCATGACCTCCATTTCATGGTTGCAATCCGCAAGGACGGTTGGTGCGTAGAAGAAGCCTTTCTCGCTCAAGCGTTGTCCGCCGCACAGAACTCGGGCACCTTTCTTGCGAGCATCTTCTACCTGGCTGTGCACCCAATTGAGCTGGCGGGCATTCACAAGTGGCCCTATATCCACACCCTCTACAAATCCGTCGCCAGCCACAACACGCTGCGCCAGAGTGGCAATCCGTCCCACCAATTCCTCGTAAACATCCTCATGTACATAGACGCGGTTCACCCGGTTACACACCTGCCCGGCGCTGCGGAAAGCCTGGAAGGTAATCGAATCCGTGGCCTTATCCAGGTCAGCGTCATTCCATACGATACACGGGCACTGCCCCCCCAGTTCCAAGGTCACGCGTTTAATGTCGTCTGCAGCGGCTTTCATCACCTGCCGCCCGCCTTCCACACTGCCGGTGATTGCAACTTTGCGGATCAAGGGGTGGTGGATGAGCATGTCACCTACGCTGCCGCCCGGACCGGTGACCACATTGAATACGCCGGGCGGGAAGCCAGCTGCCAGGACGGTCTGGGCGACTTTAATAGCAGATAGCGGGGTATCTGAGGATGGCTTGGCAACCACCGTGCAGCCGGCTGCCATTGCCGGCCCAATCATGCGGCTGAGCAGGTGCAAGGGGTCATTCCAGGGTGGGATGGCTGCGATTACGCCCATCGGGTGGCGCAGCACGTATACAAATTTATCCCGCGTGTCAGACTGCAGCACCATGCCGTGGATCCGCCGGGCTTCTTGCGCATAATACTCGATCACCGCACAGAAGCCATTGATCTCGCCTTTTGCCTGCCAAAGCGGCTTCCCCTGTTCCAGGGTCAGGATGCGGGCAATCTCGTCGAGGTTAGCGCGCACGGCGTTGATGAATTTCATCATTGCCGCAGCCCGCTCGGCAGCAGGAGTGTCGCGCCACACTTTGAAGGCTTCCGAGGCTGCCCTTACTGCCAGGTCGATCTCTTCCGGACTGGCGACCGGCACAGCACCCACCCAATCTTCGTTAGATGGGTTGATCACTTCGACGAATTTCCCTGAAGCTCCCCTGACCTCTTGATTACCTATGATCATTGGATAGGTTTCAATCGCGACTTTGGTTTCCATTATCCACTCCTTAATATTTCCAATCTAATACTCAGACCATTTAATTGAGACGGATGGTAAATTCCCATACTTCCTTTAGACTTGTTAATCCAGTCCATCAAACTCAATCGGACTGAGTACTAGTCCATCTCTCAACGCGCTCTAAATATCTGCGCTGAATTTCTCTAGGGGCGCAGGATGATCTTCAATCCATCCCGGCTTCCGGTGGTCAGCTGCTTAAAGCCTTCATCGAATTTCTCCAGCGGTAACTGACCCGTGATCACCGGGCGTGGGTCCAGGCGGCCCGTCTTTAGCAAGCTATCCATCACCTGCCAGGTATCCCACATGTGCCGGCCTGCCACACCGCGCACGGTTACCTGGCGCAGGATGATGTTGTAATTGAAATCGAACTCGGAGACTGGCTTGGGACCCAACCCAAACAGTGTCACCCGCCCGCCTTTGCGGACAACCTTGAAGGCATCATTATAGACAGAGCTTGCTCCGGACATTTCCAGCACAACGTCCACTCCCAGGCCGTGCGTCTCATCTAAAATCTTATCTACAATGGTCTTGTCTTCCAGATTGTTGTAGACCGCAGAGGCTCCCATTTTGCGCGCCACTTCCAATCGAGAAGGCACAATACCCACCAGGGAGACCTTGCTGGCACCGGCAACCACTGCAACGCCCACTGCAAAGAGCCCGATCGGTCCATCACCGAAAATGACCACCGATTTAGCCGTCACGGGTTCAATTAGGGTTGCCTGCACCGCGCCGCCCAAGGGTTCCATCACTGCCCCAATTTCGGAGGGGATTTCCCGGCTCAGGCGCCAGAGCGAGTTCTCCGGCACGGCAATGTATTCTGCAAAGCTCCCATTAACTTCATTGCCAAAGATTTTCAGGTTCTGGCAAACGTGCTGCAAGCCATTCTTGCAAACCGGGCAGTGCCCGCAGGCAATGTGGCTGTCGGCGGTGGCATAATCGCCGACCTTATAATTCTTCACAAGGCCGCCCACCTTGACGATTTCCCCGGCAAACTCGTGACCGATCGTCAATGGTGGCTTAATTCTCTTTTGGGCATATTCATCCCAGTTGTAAAAGTGAATATCACTTCCGCAAATGGCTGTTGCTTCTACCTTCAATAACACTTCGTCTGGTTGAATCTGGGGAAGCGGAATTTCGACCAGCTCCAGGCCAGGCTCAGCATGCACTTTTCTCACAGCTCTCATCATATCTGCCATCGGCGTCGCTCCTCTCTGCAGGTGCCAGGCACCTGACTGCTGAACCTTAATTGATTAAGCCAAGATCCTTCAACAAATTCTTCAGCCGTTCGCGCTGCGTAACGCTCATTGGACCCACCGGTGCCCGGGAAGGGCCGCCCTCCATTCCGATCAAGTCCAGAGCCTCTTTGATAACTACAGGGAACGTGCCCCAGGTAAATGCCAGGCGCAATGGAGCCAGGGCCTCTTGAGCTTTGCGCGCTCCCTCGATATCGCCTTCCTTCCAGCAATCGTAGATCCTCACTACTAATGCAGGGACCACATTGCCGGTGGCGGCGATGGCGCCTTTGGCACCGGTCAATAAACCTGAAAATATTAATGTATCTCTACCCATTACCAATGAAAACTCCGGCGGCGTTGCACTGATGTATTCCTGGGCCAGGGTCAGGTCACCGCTCGAATCCTTCATCCCAACGATGTTTTCAACCTGTGCAAGCCGCCCGAGCAGGGCAGCCGAGATCTTTACTCCGGTCCGGTCAGGATTCGTGTAAAGGAGCACCGGCAGCTTAGTGGAAGCTGCGATCGCCCGGTAGTGCTCGTAAAGCTCATCTGGGTTGGGGTTGACAAAGTAGGGCGTCAGGACCGATACGGCATCTACACCCACTTTTTCGGCAGTCCTGGTCAGTGCGATCGCTTCGCGCGTGGTAACGGCAGCTGTGCCGGCGTAGACGGGTACGCGCCCGTTGGTCTCCTCGACCACAACTTCCCAAACTCGCTGCTTCTCTTTCTCTGAAAAAGCCCAAAATTCTCCCTGGCTGCCCACAGCAAATACGCCATGCACGCCGTTCTCAATGACATAATTGGTCAGCTTGCGCAGGGCGTTCTCGTTAAGCTGGTCGTCCCTGGTCAATGGAGTGACCATCGCAGGGATAATTCCATAGGGTCTTAGCATTTCATTCTCCTCTTTGATCACGATGTTTTTCTCTTGATGCAAATGCTTTATCGCGAGCTTCCTCGCTGAGAGGATGATCCCTTCGCCCGAGCCAGTACTCAGTCCGATTGAATTTGATGACTGTATAAACTAGTCTACGGATTAATGCGATTTTGCCATCCATCTCCATCAAATGGTCTGAGTACCAGTACTACCAGGCGGTATAACCTCCGTCGATCACGAGAGTATGCCCGGTCATGTAAGCAGAGGCCTCACTCGCCAAATAAATAACGGCGCCTGCCAGGTCCGGGCTATTCCCAAAACGACCCAGCGGCACGCGTCCTACCAGTTCATCGTAAAATTCTCGATTGATGTTTTTCAGGCGGTCCGTCATCGGGGTGACAAAATAACCCGGGGCGATGGCATTGACCCGAATCTGGTGCGGCGCCCACTCTACCGCCAATGAGCGTGTCAGTGCGATCACACCACCCTTCGTTGCGCAATAATGACTGTTGAAGCCACCCCGGTTACCAACCAGACCCGACATCGAGGCGATATTGATGATCACACCCGGGGCTTTTCGGGAGATCAGGCTGCGGGCAAACCAGCGCGAGCACTGGTAAATACCCCCCAGGTTGACCCCGACTACCCGCTCCCAGTCACTCTGCTCCAGGTCCTCAAACGGAGCCCGGCTGGTGACCCCGGCATTATTGACCAGGATATCAACATTTCCATACCGGTCGAGGGCTTGATTGATACCTGCTTGCACTTGCTGCGCATCGGTCACGTCGATCTGCGCAGGAAACGCTTGGCCTCCAGCCGCCTGGATCTCCCCTGCAACCGATTCAGCATCCTGCATATTGACATCGAAGATCACCACGCTGGCATGCGCCTGTGCCAGGGCATTCGCCATCGCCTGCCCTAACCCACGCCCAGCTCCCGTAACGATTGCCGTCTTGCCGGTTAAATCAAAAATCCGGAAGATCGATTGCGTCTCTCCGGTTTGAAGCGGGCGCGAGTGACCGTCTGTCATTTCAGGCCTCCTGAGAGGAAATTACCTTTATAAAATGCGTACCCTGGATGTGCTAGTATGCTACTTTTGGCGCGCATCACGAGTGCTCAGGTACGACCTTCGCAGGTGATGCCAGGGCTAAGGTTAACTCTCCAACTTGGACGACCAAATTCTAATATGTTACATGTAATATGTAAAATATCACAAACGATTATATAAATTGCTCACCTATTTGTCAATAGCTGCTGTGCAGTTCAGGACTTAAATCTGAATCAGTGCGCGCAATGTCATCCGGACTGGGCAGCGGGATTCACTTTACCCGCCCATGCCGCACGGCAATGATCTCCGCCATCACCGCCAGGGCTGTTTCTTCCGGCGTTTTTCCACCGAGGTCCAACCCGATTGGCGCATGTAGACGGTCGAGCTGTACCGAGGTCACACCCTGCGCTCCAAGTCTCTGGCGTCTCTTCTGGTGTGTACTCTGACTGCCCAAGGCGCCGATATAAAATACCGGGGTTTCGAAGACGATTTTCAACGCCGGGTCATCGATTTTCGGATCATGAGTTAGCAGTGCTACACAGGTGCTTCTGGTCAGGCTGACTCGCTGGAAAGCTTGCTCGGGCCATTCCTGGATGAGCAAGTCCACGTTCGGGAAGCGCTCTTGGCTGCCAAACGCCCGGCGAGGGTCGATGACCACTGTTCGATAGCCAAGTGCCTTCGCCAGCGCAGCCAAGGTGATGGCGATGTGTACCCCACCGATCATCACCAAGGTAGGCTCAGGGACAATGGCGTCCACAAAAAGCCGGGCTTCCACCCCTCCAGGCAAAGGTAAAAGGATGCTTTTGGACTGCTCAGCTTCTAAGGCCTCCTGCGCCAAACGGCTGGCGACATCATTCAGCTCACTGCCAAACGAGCCAGCCGTGATCTTCTGCCCCGATGAGACCAATTCTTGCCCGACAAGCTCTTGCGGTCCCTGGATCACGGTCACATTCGCGATGGGTTTTCCGGCTTGCATCGCCTCATTCAAGACCTTGAACGTAGCCGGATCCAATTTCTTGACGAATACCTCTATGTTGCCTCCACACGCCAGCCCAACTTCGAAGGCAGTCTCGTCGGCAACGCCGAAATGGAGCAATGTTGCATTTCCGGTCTTCAGCACATGCTGACCAGCCTCAAAGACTGCCCCTTCCACACATCCGCCACTCACCGAGCCTGATAGCTTGCCTCCTGAGGTGAAAGCCATTTTTGCTCCAACGCCACGTGGCGCAGACCCCCATGTGCTGATTACTGTCGCAAGGCCAGGCTGCTCGCCTTGCCCGAGCCAGCGAATAAGATCAGGCAATACTTCATACATATGACACTATAATCCATTTATCGGGTTGTATATAATTCGTAAATATTGAAAAACGTGGCTTCAATTACCGCTGGTGAGCCAGCCCAATTGTCAATTCGTTCAATAGTTGCTAAGATAATACCATAAAGAACAGAGTGCAAAACCGGATTATTCCCTGCAATGGATGTCTGGCGCTATTGACAATGCCCATAAATGTTGGTAACATATCACATGTAATATATTACATATTAGCAAATGATAATTCCTTGGTTATTTCCTTGATAATTCAATAAGCTTATGCGATCGATTTGTTTAGGATAACCGATATGAGCATGAATTATCCGACATTGAACCGCCTCGATTTAACCGAACAAACCTATCGAATCTTGCGTGAGCAAATACTTAAGCGGGACCTCCATCCTGGGGATAAGGTGTCCGTGGACGCAGTAGCGCGCGGTCTGGGGGTCAGCCGGACGCCAGTTGTAAACGCATTGAAGCTCCTCGAAAATGACGGCCTCGTCGAAATCCACCCTCGGCGGGGCACTTTTATCACTGAGCTGGAAGCACGGGACGTAGCCGACCTGTTTGAGATTCGCCAGATGATTGAGCTGTACGCGGCCGAGCAGCTTTTCAGGTCCGAA
>Ga0187776_10001511_pt1 | contig 11638 bp, 9 predicted proteins | sample 0216_BV02_MP12_2_FD_132426 | JGI IMG/M metagenome (GOLD analysis project Ga0187776, IMG submission 132426) | Tropical peat soil microbial communities from peatlands in Department of Meta, Colombia - 0216_BV02_MP12_20_MG | ecosystem: Environmental > Terrestrial > Soil > Wetlands > Peat | place...
ATCTCAGCGCGCAAGCCGGACACCCTCGAGCAGACCGCGCGCGACCTGCGCGGGAGGGGATTCGAGGTCGAGTACGTGGCCGCGAACATGGCCGACGAGGAGGCGATCCGCGAAGTCGTCCGCGCGCACCGCGAGCACTACGGGCGCCTGGATGTCCTCGTCAACAGCGCGGGGGTGGGAATCGGCGCCCAGGCGGGCGAGCAGCAGACCAAGTACATCGACATGCAGCTTGACGTGAACCTCCGCGCGATCGTCCTCTTCTACCGGGAGTGCCTGGACATGCTCAGGCTCGCGGGCTCCGAACACAAGAACGCGCTGGTCGTGAATCTCGCGTCGATCGCCGGCAAGTCCCCGTCGGCGTGGCTGTCCGTGTATTCGGCGACGAAGGCCGCGGTGATCGCCTACACGCAGGCGATGAACAAGGAGCTGAACGCCGACGGCATCAAGTCGGTCGCGTTTGCGCCGGGGTTCGTCGACACCGACATGACCGACTTCATCAAGGGGAGCGTTCCGCCCGAGGAGATGATCCGCCCGAGCGACATCGCTGAGGCCCTCCGCTTCCTGCTCCGGCTGTCTCCCGCCGCGGTGGTGCCCGAGGTCATCTTCCAGCGGCCCGGGGAGACGGTCTAAACGGTCATCTACACGATCGGCCACTCGACCCGGCCCATCGAGCAGCTGATCGGCCTGCTGCAGGACGCGGGCGTACAGACGCTGGTCGACGTCCGCACCGCCCCAGGATCGCGGCGCAACCCGCAGTTCGGCCGCGATGTGCTCTCCGAGGCCCTCGGCGAGCATCGAATCGAGTATCGCCACGAGCCGGCGCTCGGCGGATTTCGCAAGCCCTCGCCGGACTCGCCGAACGGCGGGTGGGAGAACTCCGCGTTCCGCGGCTACGCCGACTACATGACCACGGCGGAGTTCGTTGAGGCGCTCGACCGCCTTCAGGAACTGGCCCGGCGGCGCGTCACCTGCATCATGTGCGCCGAGGCCCAGTGGTGGCGCTGCCACCGTCGGCTGATCGCCGACGCGCTCGTGGTGCGCGGCTGGAGGGTGGTCCACCTCGGGCTCGGCGGCAAGCCGGTCGAGCACGAGCTGACCCCGTTTGCGGTGGCGGGAAACGACCTGACGCTCACGTACACCCCGGCACAGGGAAATCTCGACCTGTAGCGCGCGCGCTCGTTACGCTTCGCACGATGTCTGCGGGAACGATGGTGGCTGCCGTCACGGCGGTTGCTGCCCTGAGCCTTGCCCCAGGGGCGCGCGCGAGCACGCCGAGCTTCCGCGACGCCGACGGGATCCGCGTCGTCTCCGTCAGGCACGTCGACCCGCGACTCGACGCGTTGGTCGTGAAGACGGCGGCGGCTCGGCCTGCCGCGGTCGGTCGCGCCGCGGTGGGTCGCCGCGGTCCGGCCGGTGCGGATGGTCGCCCAGCGACTGCTAGACCGGATGGGCGGCCGCACGCTCGACGATGTGCTCGAGGTCGCGCGGCTCGAGGATGCGCCGCTCACGACCGAGCTGCCCGACGGCTCACCGCTCGCCGACGGCTCGCGGTCGGGCGGGCGTTAGCGAACGCGCCGCGCTCAAACCGGCCCTGCGAAATCCCGATCCCGAGCAGCAGCACGATCGTGCCGATGGGCTGATTCCAGTGCAGCGTCTCGCCCAGCACCGCTGCGCCGAGGACCGTCGAGAAGACGGGGATCAGATAGGTGACGGTCGACGCGAGCGCCGCGCCGCGGGCGCGCACGATCGCGTAGTTGAGCGCGAACGCGACGCCGCTGCCGAGCGCTCCGAGTGCGAGCAGGCTGCCGAGCCCGTCGAGCCCGATGTGGATCGTGGGGGCCCGCACGAACGCCAGCGTCGGGGCCAGGATCACCGCCGCGCAGATGAGCTGGCAGGCTGCGAGGACGACGCCGCTCTCCGCGCGCCCGGCCAAATGCCGGCGTGTGTACGGGAACCCGAACCCGTAGCACATGGCCGCGCCCGCGCAGCACAGGTGGCCGACGAGCTGTCCCCCGCCGAGGCCCCGCCATGGGCCGAGCAGGATCGCGACGCCGATGAAGCCGACGACCAGCCCGAGCACGCGCTCCGGAGTGGGCCGCTCTTCGTCGAACACGAGGAGCGAGACGATCAGCACCCAGAGCGGAGTGGTCGCGTTCCACAGCCCGGCGACGATCGAGGAGGTGTGCTGCTCGCCGTAGGCGAACAGGGTCCAGGGAACGACGTTGAAGAGCATCGCGGCGACCGCGCTGTGGAGCCACAGGCGCCGGTCCGCCGGCAGCCGTTCTCCCCGCGCTGCGACGAGAAGCACGAGCGTCGCGGCGCCAAGCGCGATGCGCGCGAACGCGACCCACAGCGCGGGCCAGTGTTCCCCGAGCACCTTGATGAACAGGAAGCTCGAGCCCCAGATCGCGGCGAGCGCGATGAACTGGACCTGCCAGGCGTTGTCTGTGCGTCTGGGCGACACCTGAATGAAACGATGACGGCTCCGCTCTGTGAGATTGCGCACGTGGAGCCTTTTCGGGCTGGCCAACCAGCCAGTAGCATCGGCCGCGACGTCGTCCGGACGTCCGGGGACGGCGCCGCCGATCAACCGAGCGGATGGAGGGCAGTGTGACGTCGACGAGCAGCGAACCCGCCAGCGGCGAACTGGGCGACGTGCCGGTGGAGGAGATCCTCGTCACGGAGCGCCCGCTGTGGATCGAGGGGCCTCCCCATGAGGTGTTCAAGCGGCTACGCGCCGACTGCCCCGTCCACTGGACCTCGCACGTGACCGAGTTCCCGGCCGAGAAGGGCTTCTGGTCGGTCACTGGCGCGGACGACATCCATGCCGTCAGCCGCGACTTCAAGACCTATTCGTCCGAGCTCGGCGGCGTGACCGCGGTCACCGAGGGCTTCCCGGTCGAGCTTTCGCGGGCGATGTTCATCGGGATGGACCCGCCCAAGCACGATCGGCTGAAGATGCTGTTCCAGGCCGGGTTCACGCCGAAGCGGATCGCAGCCCACGAGCCGGCCATTCGCAAGATCGTCACCGGCGTGCTCGACCGGCTCGCCGGGCGGGAGACGTGCGACCTCGTGGGAGAGGTCGCCCAGCCGATCGTCTCACGTGTGATCGGCAGCTTCATGGGGATCCCGCCCGAGGACGACGCGATGTGGGCCGCGGTCATGAACGCGACGCTCGGCGCCGGCGACCCGGACCTGAACCCGGGCGGTCCCGAGGCGATCATGGCCGAGTACATCCCGCAGATCTTCGATCGCTGCCGCACGATGATCGCCGAGCGCCGCGAGCACCCGACGGACGACCTGACGAGCGTGCTCGTGCACGCCGAGATCGACGGCGAGAAGCTCGAGGAGCACGAGATCGTGATGGGCTTCTTCCTACTCGTCGCGGCCGGGAACGACAGCACCAAGGCGACCTACAGCAGCGCGATGCGTGCGCTGATCGAGCACCCGGACGAGCGCCAGCTGCTGCTCGACGATCCGAGGCTGATCCCGAGCGCGGTCGAGGAGTCGCTGCGGATGTTCCCGGCCTTCGCGCACTTCCGCCGCACCGCGACTTGCGACGCCGAGCTGGCCGGCCAGCAGATCCGCGAGGGCGACAAGGTCGTGATGTGGTACGTGTCGTCGAACCGGGACGAGTCGCGCTACGAGGATCCGGGCCGCTTCGACGTGACCCGCAACCCCGAGCATCAGGCGTTCGGCGCCGGCGGCAGGCACTTCTGCCTCGGGACGGCCCTGGCGCGGCTCGAGCTCAAGGTGATGACGGAGGAGACGCTGCAGCGCTACCCGGCGATGGAGCTCGCGGGCAAGCCGGTGTACGCCGAGTCCGCGTTCATCAACCAGCTGAAGACGCTGCCGGTGCGGCTGGGTTAGGGCGTGGCGCGGGAGCAGTCAGCCCGGCCGCGCAGCCGGCCGCCCGGGGCCACAGGAGGCGAGCTGGCGCGCGCGCAGGTAATCGATTGCTTTGACGCAATAGTTGAAGGTACGCACGTTCTCATGTAGAATCGTTGCCTTGTTAACTGACGCCCCGCAGACCGAACCCGAGCCCACCGGCGAGACTCCCGAGCGCGAGGCGCACCGCCTGCGCAACGGGGTGATCTGGGTGCTCGCGCTCGGGCTGCTTCTGCTGTCGATCGGGCTCGCCGTCCCCGATCTCCGCAATGTGCTCTCGCGAGCTTCCGACGCGTCGGCGGGCTGGTTGCTGCTCGGCGTCGGGCTCGAGCTCGCGTCGTGCCTCGGCTACGTGGCAGTCGTCCGGCTCGTGCTGCACCGCGGCCCGGCGCGTGAGGTCCGCCGGTTGGCATGGGCGGAGCAGGCGTTCGGCGCGGTCGTCGGCGCCGGCGGCGCCGGCGGCCTCGCGGTGGGGGTATGGGCGCTGCGCGCGTGGGGCCTCCCGTGGTCGCGGATCGCCAACCGCTCGGCGGTGATCTTCCTGCTCACGAGCGCCGTCAACTGTGTCGTCCTCGGCCTCGCCGGGATCGGCGTCTGGCTTGGGATCGGAACGGATCGCTCGGGGCTGCTGTACGGGCTGCTCCCCGCCGGCATCGCGCTCGGTGCGCTGACCATGTTCCTCCTGTTCCCGCTCGTCAAGGCGCCGGGCGACGGCTCGGCCCGCTTCCGTCGGCTCCGGCTCACGGTCCACGGACTCGGGGTGTGGGTGCGCGACACCGAGGAGGTCGTGTTCGAGCCGAACTGGCGTCTGCTCGGCGCGCCCGCGTACCTGCTGTGCGACATCGCCGTCCTGTGGGCGTGCCTGCGCGCCGTCGGGATCCACCCGCCGCTGCTGGCGCTCGTCGTGGGCTACCAGATCGGATACCTGTCAAACGTGATTCCGGTCCCGGGCGGGATCGGCGTGCTCGAGGGCGGGCTCGTCGCCGGGTTGCTCCTGTTCAACTTCCCGGTGATGCAGACGGCGGCAGCGGTGATCCTTTACCACGCGATCGCGCTGTGGATCCCGACGATCGGCGGGACGATCGGCTTCGCCGGGTTGCGGCGCGCGATCTCCAGCCGCCCGGCCGCGCTCGCGACGGTCCCCGGCGCGGCGCAGACGCCCGCCACCGCGACGGAGCCGTCCGCCGCGCAGCCGCGCGAGGGCAGCCTCGCCGCGTAGCGCTACAGCACGCCGGCCAGCACCAGCGCGCCGATCACGATCAGCACCACGGCCGTGATCGCGTTCCCCCACCGCTCGAGCCAGTGCCCGCGGACCTGGTAGCCGCCGGCGGTCGCCGACACCGTCAGTGCGACGATCGTCGCGACCGTGACCACGGCGAATGCCGCCAGCGAGCCGACCGCGGTCCCCGCACCCGCGGCCGCCGCCGCGAGGAGCACGGGGAGGATCGTGAGGTCGGGTGAGGCGGCTGCGCCGAACGGGACCATGACCCCAGCGAGCGAGGCCAAGCGAGACCGGCGCGCGGGTCGATCGGGAGCGTGGCGGTGGTGACGGTCGTGGCCGTGATCATGGTGGTGAGGGTGGCCATGTCCGCGACCGGTCGCCTCCGCGGTCAGGAACGCCGCGCCGGTCCCGATCAGGAGCAGCCCCACGATCGTGCCTTGGGCGCTCTGGAGCTGCGACCGGAACTGCAGCCCGATGGCGACGATCACGGCGCCGAGCACGAGCGACACCAGGACGTGGGCGACACCGGCGAGACCCGAGAGTTGCGCGACCTTCCGCAATGGGTAGCGGCGCGTACGCCCCACGACTGCGAGTGGGACCCAGTGGTCCGGGAGCACGGCGTGGCCGAAGCCCACACCGGCGGCGGCAAGGATCAGCGCGGGCGTGGTCCCGTTCATCGTCGACCTCGCGTGCGATGGCGTCCACCCTCATGTCTGCGTTCGCGATCGCGAAGCCGAACGTCAGCGAATATCATATGCACATTCATTCAATGAACGATCGTTCATGCTAGCAAGAGACGTCATCCTGAGCTTTGAAGTGGTGTCGCCGTGAGCCACGGAACGGTGGCGTCGTGAGCCACGGGGTCGCGGGCCGCGCCCGCAGGCGCCGGCTGACGCCGGACGACGCGGACCGGGTCGCTGATGCAATGCAGGCATTGGCTACCCCGAGCCGAGTGCTGATCCTCGCGGAGCTCCGTGAGGGGCCTCGCTCGGTGTCCGAGCTGATCGAAGCGATCGGGATGCAGCAGTCGGCCGTATCACACCAGCTGAGACTGCTGCGGGACATCGGCCTGGTGGTCGGCGAGCGCCGCGGCCGCAGCGTCGTCTACTCGCTGTACGACGAGCACGTCGCGTCGTTGATCGATCAGGCCGTGTGGCACGTCGAGCACCTGCGGCTCGGTGCACCCGACCGTGCTTCGCGCACGGCGGCGTCCTGAGCGCTGTCACATCACGTTCACAAATACAGCTTTCCGGGTATCAGCAGGGAGCTGCAAGGACGAGGAGGTCTCAGATCAGGATCCAAGCGCCCCGCATCTACACCCGGTTGGTCCGCCGAAGCCGCCGGATCAAGACACCCCATGAAGAGGTTCGGCCGCGCCCTACCGAGTCGGCCCGCGAGCCGCGCTTCTGGTCGCTGCTGCTTCCACGCTACTCCGACCGGCGGTAGCGGTCGGAGACCTCGAGCCCGAACGTCTCCCGCAGTCCGCGGCGGCCGGCGTCGCTGACCCGGACCGCCCGTCCGGTCCGCGAGCGCTGCACCCACGCGAGCTCGAACATCCGCTCCGCCAGGGCGGCGCCTAGCGACCCCGCCAGGTGGTGGCGCTGCTCGCTCCAGTCGACGCAGTAGCGGATCATCGGGCGGCGTCGCTCGCCGAGCGACGGCAGGTCGATCCCGAACGAGGTCAACTCCTCGACGCCGCGCGGGGTGAGCCGATAGTCGAGGTCGAAGCCCGGCGCCGCGAGCCGATCCGCGCGCGCGGCGCGCGGATCGAACACGCCGTCGCCGCCCGCGATCAGTCCACGCCTGAGCATCACGTCCATCAACGACGTCCCGAGCATCCCGGCGAGATGGTCGTAACAGGTCCGCGCGAAACGCACGGCCTGCGCCCTGGTCCCTTCGCGAAGCGAGCGGACGCTCGACGGCGGCGACAGCCGCGCAAGCGCCTCGATCAACTCCGCTACGCCGGGACCGGCGACGCGGAAGTAGCGGTGGCGTCCGTGGCGCTCGACCTCGAGCATCCCTCCCACCACCAGCTTCGACAGATGCGCGCTCGCGGTCGAGGGGGCGACACCCGCCTCGTCGGCCAGGACGCTCGCCGGTAGCGCTCGGCCGTCCCCGAGCGCAAGCAGGATGCGAGCCCGAGCCCGGTCGGCCACCAAAGCACCGATCTTGGCGATGTCGGCGTCGCCTTCCACACCTTCGATACTAGGACGCGAATATTTCGCCGCCGCCCGAAGCATTGCCGCGTAACCATGGTGGAATGCGCAAGCACTTCGCGCTGATCGCGATCTGCATTGGCTACCTGATGGTGATCGTCGACGCGACGATCGTGAACGTCGCGCTGCCGGCGATCGGGGGTGACCTCGGCGGTGGCGTCACCGACCTCCAGTGGGTTGTCGACGCCTACGCGGTGGTGTTCGCGGGGCTGCTCCTGTCCGGCGGCTCGCTCGGCGACCGGCTCGGCGCGCGGCGCGTGTTCGAGTGGGGACTTGCGACGTTCACGCTCGCGTCGGCGGCGTGTGCGCTGGCGCCGACTGTAGGGACGCTCGTCGGCGCGCGGATCGCCCAAGGGTTCGGCGCGGCACTGCTCGTTCCGAGCTCGCTGGCGCTCCTGCGGGCGGCCTACGAGGACCGCCGCGAGCGCGCGCGGGCGGTGGGGGCGTGGGGCGCGATCGCAGGGATCGGCGCCGCGTCGGGCCCCATCCTCGGCGGTGTGCTCGTGACGCTGATCAGCTGGCGGGCCGTATTCGTGGTGAACGTTCCGCTCCGGGCGCTCGGGCTGCTGCTCGCGCGCTCGCACTTGCCGAGCGCCGCATCGCCCGCGCCGCGGCGCCTCGACCTTCCGGGTCAGCTTCTGGGGATCCTCGCGCTGGCGTCGCTCACCTTCGGGATGATCGAGGGGGGCGCCGCGGGTTGGGGCTCGCCGCTCGCGCTCGTGCCGCTTCTCGTCGCGGTGCCGGCCGCCGCGTCGCTTGTGGTCGTCGAGCGGCGGGTCGAGGATCCGATGCTGCCCGTGGCGCTGTTCCGCCGCCCGACCTTCTCCGGCGCGACAGCGGTCGGACTGCTGATCAACCTCGGCTTCTACGGTCAGCTGTTCGCGCTCTGGCGGTTACCCGTTTACAGCACTCATTCGGGTCCGTACTTCCCACGGAGCCGCCGCTGGCTAACGCCCTCGCAGCACACCGCCGAGACATTGACCGGCCGGTGCCATACGCAGAGCGCACGTTTCGAGGTACGTGTATTGACAGCCGTCGTAGGGGTGCAGGCGTCCTACGTCAGAGGGGGAGTTTGAGGCACGCCATACCGTCATACCGCACGCCGCCAGCGCGGCGCGAGACGCTTCTGCGGGAGACGGGGGATACCTGCGCCTTCAGCCGCCCACCCTCCTCGTACGATTCCCGCCCGTGGACAACCACGCCAAACCCCTCCCCACCCGGACCGCCTCGAGCGTCGAGATCCTCGCGGATCGTGTCCGTGCTGTCGGACGGGCGTGGAAAGCCAGCGACGAACCCGCGGCCAGGCAGGAGCTCCGGACGCTGGCCGCCGAGGCGCAGCTGCTCGCGGCGATGTACCCGCTACCGCTCGGGCCGTCGGCTAACCGTCGGCGCGTGGCGGCCTAGCCTCTACGTGCCCGGTTCGGGCAGCGCGTTGAACCCGTCGCTCGGGCTGGGCGTCCTCATCGCTCGCGGGCGTACCGGGCCGTCATTTCAGCCCGATTCGGCTCAGCTAGCCTCAGCGGACCGTGGACGAGTTCCTGACGGTCGCGGAGGTCGCCGAGCTGCTGAAGCTCAACCCCCAGACCGTCCGTAACTGGATCGACCGCGATGAGCTTGGGGCGGTGAGGGTCGGCGCCCGGCGGGTGCGGATCCGGCGGTCGGAGCTCGATCGGTTCCTCGAGTCCGGGTCGACGTCGATCGCACCTGAGCAACCGCGGGTCGCTCCAGACGACCTGAGGAGCAGTGGGAGATGCTCGATGCTGCGCTGTCGGAGTCGTCAAGCGCGCTCGCCGGTAACGACCGTGTCGAACTGGTCAGGGCGCTCGAAGCCGTCGCGGAACGCAGCCGGCCGGCTGGGGGATGCGCTGCGGGGACGCTAACCGATCCTCCCTTGACCGACCCCGAAACGGGGCAACCAGACTGCCAAGCCCAACTGAGAACTCGTCAGCGAGCGCCAGAATGTCAATAGATGATCGAGCCCGTGATGTGGTTGTCTGCACGCCGCCAAGCGGGCCGCCGCCGCTGAGCTTGAAGCTGCCACGCGCGTGCCTGTAGGCGCCGGTGCCGCCGGTCCATTTGCCGCTCCCGCTCGTCGTGATTTGCCCGTTGATGATGGCGAACTTGATGTGGTGCACGAATGAGCGTGACCCGCCATCATCGAATTCTGTGCCGTGCTCGGTCTCGCTCCGTGCGCCGGTGAGTTGGCCGAGGCTGCGGAAGGCACCATGGACGGTTTTCGCGCCGATCCGGCCGTCGACCGTGCCGCCGGCGATCAGTCGAAAGGTGTCCGTGCCCGGCTTTCCCTGAGTACTGATCCTGGCGATGTGGTGCGTCTCGGAGATCTTGTGGTTAGTGGTCTTGTGGTTAGCGGTCATGTGGTTCGGTGTCATAGCGTCGCGCATGGTCTTGACGACGATCCCGGCCGGAGCGCCTCCGGGTTCGCCTGCCGCTACCAGCCAGTCGAGGAACTGCCCGAGTACGGTGTCCTGGACCGCGCCCCAGGTGGACATGCAGTGGCTCCAGTCTGCTGCTGCCTTGTCGCAGACGTCGTGGAACGTGATCGGAAGCCAGCCGTCGCCGGCCGCGGCCGCGGCCGTCACGAAGCTTTCAAGGTCAGCGAGCTTTTCCGGGTTTGCGCCGTCGACGGCGATCGTCCGCACCGCCATGGGGTCCTTGGGCGGCAACGTTTCGATGTAGGGAGCGCTTGGCGTGAAGTCCGAGTTAGAGATCCCACCCCCAGCTCGGGCGTTGGTAAACCCGCACTGCCGCACGATGCTCTCGGCAGTGGCGTTGTCGATGCCGTCCGGGTAGGCGAACGACACCGGGTTCTGAATGCCGTTGCTGACCATATCCCGCCGTGACCCACAGACTTCTTGAGTGATCTGGCTGTTGGTGAGCATCGTCAGGTTGTTCGGGTGGTGGATGGTGTGGGAGCCGATGTCGTCGCCCTGGCCTTGGAGCGTGTCCAGCTCGCGCCAGGACATGCAGCACTTGTATGGGACGTCGCTGTCGCTGGTAATCACGTAGAAGGTGGCGTTGAATCCGTGCAAGCGGAGGAGAGGAACTCCGTAGAGCCACTGGTCTTGGTAGGCGTCGTCGAAGGTCAGCGACACGACCGTCGGGGCCCTCGTTGCCGATGCGTTCGCCGGCGCCGAGCATGCTCCGATAGCCAGCGCGATCAGCACGACCGCAATGCCAGGGGCGCAAACGGTCGTGCGCACCAATCGCCCCATAGACGGGATTATCGAGGATCGCCGGAGCGAGCGCTTCCGCTTTGGAATCGGGTAGGCGCCGAGCTCACCCCGGCGCCCCCCACACCACCGGACGTGCGGGTCCGCATCCGGCGGTTCGCTTTGCATCCCGGAAGCGGCGGTAGGGTTCTGCGAACCCTTCCAGGCCTTGATCGGCCCAGTAGGCGTTGGGCAGGGCGCGGGTGAGGACTGGAGAGTTAGAGATGCGCCAGTACCCCTTGCGCGAGTACGCCCATTCGCGTGCCTCTCGCTCGGGGATGCCTGCCGCCCTCAGGTTGCGCCGCTTGGTTTTGGGGCGCTTCCATTCCTTCCAGCGGACCTGCCGTAGTCGCCGCCTGAGCCACCGGTCGAGCCTCTGGAGCACCGTGGGCGTGTCGGCCAGCGCGAAGTAGGCCGTCCACCCGACCGTGAAGCGGTTGAGCTCCTCGATCCGCTGCTCCATCGAGACGCCCCGTTTGCGCGAGGTCAGCTGACGCAGCCGGTCTTTGGCCCGTTTCAGGGCTTTGGGATCGATCCGCACCCGCACCTCCCCGTCACGCACGAGGAACCCGAAGCTGAGGAAGAATCGCTTCTTCGCCAGGGCAACCGCGGACTTCTGTCGGTTGACCTTGAGCTTCAGGCGCTGCTCGACGTATTGCGTGATGCTCTCCATGACGCGCCGCGCCGCGCGCCTGCTTCTGACGTAGATCATCGTGTCATCCGCGAAGCGCACGAACTGATGCCCCCGCCGATCCAGCTCCCGGTCGAGGTCGTCGAGCATGACGTTGCTGAGCAGCGGCGAAAGCGGAGACCCTTGCGGCGTCCCCTCTTCCGTCGCGTGTACCAGCCCGCCATACATGACGCCCGCTTCCAGGTAGCGCCGGATCAGCCGGAGCACCCGCTTGTCATCGACCCGTCTTGCGACCCTGGCCATCAGTGCGTCGTGCTGGACGCGATCGAAGAACGCGTCCAAATCCAAGTCGGCGCACCACGCCGCGCCATCAGCGATGAATTGGCGTGCCGTACTCACCGCATCATGCTGTGAGCGCCCCGGGCGAAACCCGAAGCTGTGGGGATGGAAA
>Ga0187776_10001513_pt1 | contig 11626 bp, 10 predicted proteins | sample 0216_BV02_MP12_2_FD_132426 | JGI IMG/M metagenome (GOLD analysis project Ga0187776, IMG submission 132426) | Tropical peat soil microbial communities from peatlands in Department of Meta, Colombia - 0216_BV02_MP12_20_MG | ecosystem: Environmental > Terrestrial > Soil > Wetlands > Peat | place...
CCGACTCCAGCAGCAGGCCGGCCGCGAGCGCCTCCTCGAGCGCGCCCAGGAACTTCTCCTCGTCCAGCGAGACGAGCCGCTCGAGCAGCGACGCGTCGAACTCGCGCCCGATCACCGACGCCACGCGCAGCCACTCGATCGTCTGCGGATCGAGCCTGCCGAGCCGCCGCGCGAGCATCTCCTTCACGCCCTCGGGCAAGCCGAACCGCTGGAGCTCCGAGGCCGTCGCCGCGCTCGCGCGGACGCCGGCCTGCGCGAGGTTGCGCACGATCTCTTCGATGAAGAACGGGTTCCCCTCGGTCTCGGCGTGCAGCTCCCGGCCGAACGCGTGCGACGGCGTCTCGCCGGTGCGGATGCGAACCAGCTCCGCCGTCTCGCGCTCGCTGAGGCCGCCGATGTCGAGCTGGGTGATCAGCCCCTCGCGGCGCAGGTCGGCGATCGCCTCCGAGAGACCGTCGCCGGTCGCCTCGGCGCGATACGCGATCAGGATCAACAGCCGGGCGGGCTCGGGCGCGCGCGCCAGGTGTCGCAGCAGGAGCAGCGTCGGGCGGTCGGCCCAGTGCAGGTCGTCGAGCACCAGCAGGATCGGCGCGCTCGCGGCGATCGCCGTCAGCAGGCCCACCACCGACTCGAACAGACGGTAGCGCTCGCTCTCGGGCTCACCCTGCGGGGCGGTCGCCAGGTCGCGCACGCGCCGCCGCAGCTCCGGCACCAGACGGGCCAGCTCCGACCCGTACTCCGCGACCGCGGATCGCAGCTGGGCCTCGGGGGCGGTGGCGAAGTAATGCCGCAGCGCCTCGAGGAACGGCTGGTAGGGCGCGAGCGCCTCCTCCGGCGCGCTGCCCGCCAGCACCACCCCCCCCTGCTCGTGCGCCCGCCGCGCCAACTCGGCCGCCAAGCTCGTCTTCCCGATCCCGGCGTCGCCGGTGAGGACCATGATTCTCCCCGGCCCCCGCAGCGGCGCGCCGGGACCACCCGCGCCGTTGCGAAGGACCTCCCAGACGCCGGTCAGCTCGAACAGCTCGTGCTTGCGCCCCACCAGCGGCCCCTCCGCCCGCGCGCGGAGCTCGGCCGGCAGCTCGATCACGGGCGGCGCGCCAGCACCGGCCTCCGACGCCGCCACCTGCGGCCCCGGCCGCAGCAGCCGCTCGTGTGCCGCGAGCGCCTCCGGGGAGGGAGCGGTGCCGAGCTCGTCGCGAAGCAGCGTCCGCAGCTGCTCGAACACGCGCACCCCCTCGGCCACGTTCCCGCGCGCGGCGAGCGCGTCCATCAGCAGCACGTACCCGGACTCGCGGTACGGCTCGGACTCGATCAGCGCGCGCGCCGCGCGTTCGACCGACGTCAGCTGCGCGCCGCCCATGCGGAGGCCGGCGCGGCCGATCACCTCGAGCGCCTGGCGGCGAATGTCCTCGAGCTCCCGGCGGGGCGGCTCGAGCCAGGCCGCCTGGGCCCCCGGCAGCAGGCCCCGGCTGGCGATGTTGAGCGGCACCTGGGCGAGCGCCCATGCCCCGCGCGGGTCGCCGCTCTCGAGCGCCTGCTGCGCCCGCTGGAGCTCCGCGCCCGCCGCCTCGAAGTCCACCCACACCGGCTCCGGGAAGGTCAGGATCAGCTCGTCGCGCCCGGCCAGCGCCGAGGCGCCGACGGCAGATCGCAGCCGCGAGAGCAGCGTTCGCAGCGCGGCGTCCTGCGAGACCGGCGCCCGCTCGGGCCACAGCGCGCCGATCAGCTCCTCGCGCCCGACGTGACGCGAGCGGTTCAGCAGCAGGTACGCGAGCAGCAGTCGCACCTGCCGCCCGCGCAGGTCCTCGGCGAGCTGAACGCCGCCAACCTCGACGGACAGACGCCCGCACAGCTGAACCCTCGTGCTCTCACCCGCTCGTACGGCCACGGCAACGTTTTGGAAACGTATCGCTAACGCCCGCTCGACATCGTGCCCGCGGTGGATCGGGGACACCCAACGACAGAGTCGGCGGGGCGCTGCGAGGAACCACTAGACGGCGTGGATCAAGGTAAATGACAGCGATCAGCGAAGGGAAACGGACGGCCCAATGCGAGTGCGGGGCGCGACTCGTGGGTGTTACCGACCAAGACCTCTTCGACGCCGTCGAGCGGCATCTCGCACACCACCATCCTCAGCTCTTGGGGGCGCTTGAGCCGGAGGTGGTGTTTCAAATGGCCGAGGATGTCGGTGGCGCAAAAGACGCCTACGGGCGCCCGGGGGCATAGCACCGATTACGGGCGGGCGGTTCGCAGACACCGCCCGCCCACGGTGCGCCTGCGTGGCTAGCGGCGAGGGGCAGCCGCTACCCCGCGCACGGCCCGGAACCGACCGCTCCGGAGCGTGACTCCGCGCGCGCCAGCTGGGTGCGCACGATCGAGTTCGGGACCGCGAGCCCGTCGCCGCTCGAGCCGCCGGAGCTAGCGGCGATCGCCGCGAACACGGTGCCGACGACCTGGCCGGGGGCGTCGACCAGCGGCCCCCCGGAGTTGCCCGGCCGGACCAGTCCGCGCAGCGACTGGATCTTCCGCTGCACGGGTCCGTTGCCGTAGGCGTCCTGTGTGGTCGTGACCTGCGTCCGACCGATCCGACCGGGCTGGGCGTCGAAGGGGCCGTCCAGCGGATAGCCGAGGATCGCCGCCGGGACCCCCGGCGCGGGATTGCCCGCGAGCGATAGGGGCCGCCGGCCTAGACCGTTCACCCGCAGGATCGCGATGTCGTCCTTCGGGTCGAAGTCGACGACCGCCGCTGGCAGCCCGGGCGGATTCCCGTCAACCTCGACCGAGGTGTCGGTCTCGCCCGCCACCACGTGCGCGTTGGTCACCACGAGATCGGGTGCGGCGACCCAGCCGCTCCCCTCGATCCCGAGACCGCAGGCGGTGCCGAGCACGCGCACCACGCTGGCTCCGGCCGCCCGCACCCCCGGCGCGCGCGCGACCCCCGGGGGCGGAGGCGGAACGGCCGCGGCCGGCCCGTTCACCGACGGGAGCGGGTCGAAGCGCGCCAGCGCGTTCAGGATCGGCCCGGACGGAGGCAGCAGCCGGTTGAGCTCGCCCAGGATCGCCGACCGCTCGATGTCCGCGCGCAGGGTCGGCGAGCCGCTCGAGTCGAGCGCGACCGCGCCGAGGATCCAGGCGATCCCGAGCCCCACGCACGCCGTCAGCGCCGCGCCCAGCACGCCGTCGACGGTGCGCAGCCCGGGGAGCCGCAGCGCGGCGCGCGCGTGCAGCCCGATCCCCTCGAGTCCGCTCGCCAGCACCCCTCCCGCGAGCAGCGCTCCGAGCAGCCCGAACAGCGGCGCGTACTGCGAACGCGACCCGCCGGGAAGGATCAGCGGCCCCAGTCGCGTCCCGATCAGCGCCCCGACCGCGAACCCGACCAGCGACAGCACTCCGACGATGAACCCCTGGAGGTAGCCGTAGAAGGCAAGCAGCACGCAGAACGCGACGATCACCCAGTCCACGGCTGTCACCGGGAGGAGGTTAGACAGATACCCGGAATACCCCGCCATCTTCTACCGTTATCCGGTGAGTGGGGTTGGCGACATCGACTAAGTGGGGTAGTGGAAAGGGTCCGCGCGCCTTACGCCGTCGGCGGCGCTGGCGCCGCCGAGTGCCGCTGATCGCGGTCGCGGCGGCCGCGTTCGCCGCCGGGTTGCTCCTCGCCAACTCGACCGGACAGGCCGAGCGCAAGCTCGTCACCGACTACGTGCGCGCGTGGGCGCACGACGACTACGCGCGGATGTACGCGCTGCTTGACGCCCGCTCCCGCGGCGCGCTGAGCGAGACGCAGTTCGCGAACCGGTACGCCGCCGACGCGCGCACCGCGACGCTCACATCGGTGCGCGCGATCCGCGTCGGCAGCCCGCGCAACGACCTGGTCGCGGTCTCGATGATCGCCCACACCCGGCTATTCGGCGCGCTTCGGGAGACGCTGCTCGTGCCCTACGTGAGCACCAGCTCCGGGCCGGACGTCCGCTACGCCGGGACGCTGCTGTTCCCGGGGCTGCGACCCGGCGAGCGGCTCCGGCGGATCGCAGCGCTGGCGCCGCGCGGGACGCTCGAGGCGAGCGACGGGACCCCGCTCGCCCAGGGGCCTCAGCGCACCTCGCCGATCCCCACCGTCGCCTCCGAGATCGCCGGCGTGCTCGGCCCGATTCCCCCGGGCGAGGCCGCCACGTACGAGGCGCAGGGATACCCGCCGAATGCGAAGGTCGGCCGGGACGGCCTGGAGCGGGTGTTCGAGCGCGAGCTCGCCGGGACGCCGGGGGCGACCCTGCTCGCCGGGCGCCGCGTGCTCGCCAAGGCCGCCGCGATCCCGGGCAAGACCGTGAAGACCACGATCGACCCTGCGATCGAGGCCGCCACGATGAGTGCGCTCGGCGGACGCTTCGGCGGGGTCGTCGCGATGGACCCGCGCACGGGAGCGCTGCTGGGGCTCGCCGGCTTGGCCTTCTCCGCACTCCAGCCGCCCGGCTCGACGATGAAGATCATCACCTCGACGGCGGCGCTGCAGGCGGGGATCGTCAAGCTCGGCGACGTCTTCCCGTACGCCTCGAGCTCGACGATCGAGGGCTACACGCTCCAGAACGCCAACGGCGAGAACTGCGGCGGAACCTTCCTGAACGCGTTCGCGGTGTCGTGCAACTCGGTGTTCGCGCCGCTCGGCGCGAAGCTGGGCGCGGCGCGGCTGGTCGCGATGGCCAAGCGCTTCGGCTTCGACCAGCCGCAGACGATTCCCGGAGCGGCCGAGAGCCAGATCCCGTCCGCGAGCACGATCGGCGACGCGCTGGCGGTCGGCTCCTCCGCGATCGGCCAGGGGCGGGTGCAGGCGAGCGCGCTCGCGATGACCGATGTCGCGGCCACGATCGCGATGGGTGGTCAGCGGCCGATCCCGACCCTGCTCTACGGCCAGACGCCGCAGTTCGTGCCGGTCACGAGCAGCCACATCGCCGCGCTCGTGGAGCGGATGATGGTCGCGGTGGTCAGCTTCGGGACCGGGACGGCGGCCGCGATCCCGGGCGTGCAGGTGGCCGGCAAGACGGGCACGGCAGAGCTCGCGAACACCGCCACCACCAACCCCAATAACTCCGGCGCGAACTCGGCGAGCGAGACCGACGCGTGGTTCGTCGGGTACGCGCCGGTCGGTCATCCGCGGATCGTCGCCGGGGCGCTGTTCCCCAACCAGGGCGCGGGCGGCGCGACCGCGGCGCCGGCCGTACGCCAGGTGCTGGTGGCGGGGCTGCACGCGCGCTGAGGCGACCGCGGCCCGTGCCCAGCGCGCTCAGAGGTCCAGCGAGATCGTGGCCCAGGTCTTGCCGCTGGGGCTCTTGATCTCGAGCTTCAGCGGGCGGTTGTCATAGATCGTCGTGGGGACCTTGAACAGCAGCAGGCCGCCCTGGGTGGGCCCGAAGCTAGCGGTGGTGTCGGGCGCCGGCTGGACCGCCCCGGGGGTCAGCGACTGGGGCGTCCACGCGTACTGGTTCACGGAGGTGTTGACCGGAACGGGGTAGTAGTGGTTGATCCCCGTCGAGTCGACGATGTCGAAGTTGCCCGACGTCGTCGCAGGATGCTTGGTCTGGTTTTTGCCCCACAGCGAGACCATGTACCACTCCTGGCCCGACCCGAGCGACCCGGCCCCGGCGGGCAGCCCCGCGAGGTACTGCTTGTCCTCGGTCGCGTACTGGTTCAGCTCACGCGAGAGTTGCAGCTGGTAGGTGATCGGGCCCGCGGTGACGTACACGCCGTTGTTCTCGGCCGAGGACGGGACGTTGGTCCTGCCACACGCGCTCAGCAACGCCGCGGAGGCGAGCGCGATCGGTATCCAGCGGCGAGCGGTCACGGGCGAAAGAGTGTAGTCAGCGCGCGGCGACCGAAGGACGGCGCCCGCGGTCGCGTCCCTCCTCGAGGATCGCGCGCAGCCGGCGCATCGACTTCGCGATCTTGCGTCGCGTCCAGAAACCGCCTCCGAGCGTCTCCATCAGCCTGTCCGAGAGGAGCGGCGGGAGCGTCTCGTAGGTGTACTCGACGACCGTCGTGCCAGAGGCCCCGGGCGACAGCGTGTAGGTGCCGAGCATCCTGATCCGGTTGTACTTCCCGCCGCGCCCCTTCTCCACGATCCGGTACGGAGGCGTCACCTCCGTCAGCGTGAAGTCAGCCCACCCGAACCGCGTGAACGGCGCCTTGACGCGGAAGCGGGCTCCGGCGCCGGTGCCGTAGGAGTCCTCGCGGAGCAGGTGCCAGTCGACCAGATAGTGGTCGGAGAACTCGGCGTGGTTGGCGACGTCCGCGAGGTATTCGAACACCTCCTCGCGCGGCCTCGCGATCGTCGCCGTGGCCGTGTATGGGTCCACAATCCCATTATGTAGGGGCCGCGCATGCGCGGCCCCCCGGGTCGCCGCATGCGGCGACCCGCGGCGCGGTGCATGCACCGCGCCGGAAGCTACGCGGCGCGCTGATCGATGATCCGGATCGTGTGCCCGAAGGCCGGCCCGCGCACCAGCCGCGAGCCGAGCACCGGTCCGCGATCCAGCGCGTGGCAGAGCTCGCACGCCAGCGCCCCGCGCTCGTCCAACGTGTACACCCGCTCGCCGAGCAGCGGCGTGCGGCCGCATCTGGAACAGCGGTCGCGACCGCCATCGCGTTCGTCTACCCCGCGACGGAGCAGCGCCAGCTCGAGATCGGGCATCTCACGGAGATCGGGCCGCGGGTTCTCCATGGGGCCGGTGATTCGCCACCGGCGGGCGCCATCCTCCACGGCGGGCGAGGAATGGCGCAAACAGTCCTGCAAATGACCCGAAATGGTCACTCGCGCCGCGTTTTCCCCGCAAAGGACGGCAAATCAGACCTTCAGGGTGTTCCGGATCATTGCGAAAAAGTTGTTTTCAGATTTAGGCCGCGCCGTTATCATGCTCGAACCGAGGGCCGCCACTCGGAGTGTCTGCAGCCGGTATTTAGGAGATTTGCGCCCCATGAAAGCTTGGACGACGGGCAATGTTGCGGGGACCGGAACCTTTCGCTGCACGGACTGCGACTACCCCGTGTCACTCGACGCGGTCGACGAGCTCCCAACCTGCCCCAACTGTGGCGGCACCGAGTTCGTGCGCGCGTCGCTGTTCACGACCGCGCAGACCAGCATCGTCGACATGACGCCGGAGATCGATGACCGCGCCTGGATCGAGGAGGTTCGCGAGGGGCTGACCGACCCCGGCCAGTACCTCGCCTACCGGACCGACGACGGCGACGTCATGGCGTACGCGCTCCAGCGCGAGTGGACCCGGATCGGCCGCAGCCTGGCCGCCGATATCCGCTTCGACGATCCGACCGTGTCGCGGCGGCACGCGCTGATCGTGCGCCAGCCCGACGGTCTGCGCGTGCTCGACGACCGCAGCCTCAACGGCGTGTTCGTAAACGGCGAGCGGGTCGAGTGGAGCGCGCTCGCGGATAACGACGAGATCGTGATCGGCCGGCACCGGCTCTACTTCCTGGACCTGCCGGCGATCTCGGGCGTCCGCTACCGCCAGGCCACCGAGTCGGGCACGGCCTGAGGCTCGCCGAGACACGCGGGATGACGGTCGGCGTCGGCGCCGCTCGCCTATAGTCGCGCCATGGCGGCGACGATCGCGGTCCTCTCGCAGAAAGGCGGCACCGGCAAGACCACCGCCGTCCGCACGCTGACGGACGTGTTCCGGCGGATCGATCTGCGGGTGCTCGCGGTCGACCTCGACCCTCAGGGCAACCTCTCCGATTACCTCGACGTCGATCCCGAGATCTCGCCGACGATCGGCGACGTGCTGGCGGGCCGGGCGACCATGCCCGAGGCGGTCCACGACGCGATCATCCCGGCGAACCTCGGCCTCGCCGAGGCCGAGCTGATTCTCGGCGGCAAGCTCGGCCGCGAGATGGCGCTGAAGAAGGCGCTCGTGCAGGTGAAGGCCGACTACGACCTGCTCCTGGTCGACTGCCCGCCCTCGCTGGGGCTGCTGACGGTCAACGCACTGGTCGCCGCCGACTACGCGCTGCTGTCGGCCGAAGCCCAGTACTTCGCGCTCCAGGGCGTGGAGCAGGCGCTCGAGGTGATCGAGCTCGCGCGCGACAACCTGAACCCCGGCCTGGTGTGGCTCGGGGTGGTGCTGAACATCGCGGACATGCGCACGCGCCACTCGCGCGAGGCCTTCGACTCGCTGCGCGAGCACTTCGGCGACAGGCTCTTCGATACCACGATCCGGGCATCGATCGCGTACGCCGAGTCCGCCGAGCGCGCGCAGTCGATCCTCGACTACCGCCCGGACCTGGCGGTCGACTACCTGAACGTCGCCGAGGAGCTGCTGGCGAGGCTGGGGCTCGAGGACGCCCGCGCGGCCGTGGACGCCGTCGAGGAGCGGCTGGCCCGCGGACAGCGCGAGCAGGTCCAGCGGGCGGTCTAGCGGCGGACCTTGCTGCTGGAGTTCAGCATGCTGAACCCCAGCAGCATCGTTCCTCACACCGACCGCTGATACGAGCGGAACGCGCGCGTCGCGAACACCAGGCACGCCGCCAGCAGCGCCAGCAGGAAGCCCGCCCGTGAGGCGGCGAGGCCCCAATCCGGGTGGGTCGAGGTGGCGGTGCGCCCGGCGAGCACCGCCCAGTTGACGGGGTTGAAGTCCGACGCGTGCTGGATCCACTTCGGCATCAGGTTCGACGCCAGGAACGTCGTCGAGAGGAACGTCAGCGGCAGCACGATGAACTGCACCGCGCCGATCAGCGCCTCCTCCTGGCGCATGATCAGCGCGAAGCCGTTCGACAGCGCGCCGAAGGTGGCGCCGAGCAGCGCCGAGACCGCGAACAGCGCCGCGACCCCGCCCGGCCCGCCCGGGAACGACGCGCCGACGACCAGCGCCAGGGCGACGATGATCACCGACTGGATCACCACGACCACCGCCTCCTTGACGATCCGGCCAGCGATCAGCGCCTCGCGGCGCACCGGCGAGACCAGGAAGCGCGACGTGACACCGCGGTTGATGTCATCGATCAACGCCATCCCGCTCCACGCGGAGTTGAACATCGCGGTCATCACCACGATCCCGGGCGCCAGGAACGCGATGTACGAGTGAGCGTGGAATCCCGGGATCTCGATCACACGCTTGAACAGCGCGCCGAACAGCAGCAGCCAGATCACCGGCTGCACCAGCGTAACCGCGATGAACCACGGCTGGCGCCACAGCTCGCGCAGGTGGCGGACCGTCATGTATCCGGTTTGACGCACGAGCGTCATCGAGTCACCTCCGTTTCCGCTTCGGCCGCGTCGAACGTGCGGCCCGTGTACCTGAGATAGACGTCGTCGAGCGACGGGCGAGCCACGCGCGCCGAGGCGACGCCGATCCCGTGCCACTCGAGCGCCTGGAGCACGGCGGGCAGTGCCCGGCCACCATCGACGGCGCGCGCGCGGAGCGCGCGGTCGTCGACTGTGACGTCGCGGATCCCCTCGACGGCCGCGAGCGCCCCGCTCGCCGACCCGTTGACGGACCGGTCGAGCTCGACGTGGATAGCATCGCCGCGCAGCTCGCGCTTGAGCTCGTCCGGCGTCCCCTGGGCGACGATCCTCCCCCGATCGACGATCGCGAGCTCGGCCGCGAGCTGATCTGCCTCCTCGAGGTAGTGCGTCGTCAGCAGCACGGTCTTGCGCTGCTCGCTCGCGAGCGAGGAGATGTGCCTCCACACGTCGGCGCGGACCTCGGGGTCGAGACCGGTGGTCGGCTCGTCGAGGAACAGCACCTTCGGGTCGTGGACCAGCGACATCGCGATGTCCAGCCGCCGCTGCATCCCGCCCGAGTAGCCGCGCGCGACCCGGTCGGCGGCGTCGGCCAGTCCGAACTGCTCGAGCAGTTCTTGCGCGCGCTGCTCGAGCGCCGACCTGCGGAGGCCATAGATCTGGCCCTGAAGCCGCAGGTTCTCGCGGCCGGTCGCCTGGATGTCGACGCCGGAGCCCTGCGAGACCACGCCGATCGTGCGCCGCACCAGGTCCGGCTGGGCCGCCACGTCGACGCCCGCGACCGAAGCGCTGCCCTCGTCCGGCAGCGTGAGCGTCGTGAGCACCTTCACCGTGGTCGACTTGCCGGCGCCGTTTGGGCCGAGCAGCGCGAACACGGTCCCCTCCTCCACCTCGAACGAGAGCCCGTTCAGCGCCCTCACGTCCTTCCCATATGCCTTGACGAGGCCCTCGGCCTCGATCGCCTTCGCCTCCATCTCCACCTCCGGCTAGGATTTGTCTTGTGGCCGGAGTATCTTACTAAGTGAAATATTTAGATGTCAAGAGACTTATCTCGTGAAGAACTTCTGAGGCAGCTGCTCGACGAGATCCGCGCCGGGCAGCGTGCGACTCAGCTCGTGGACGAGGCGGCCTGGGACCTGATGGGGGTCAACCGGACCGACGGGCGGTGCATGGACATCCTCGAGCAGCGCGGGCGGATGAGTGCCGGGCAGCTGGCGGCCGAGGCGCGGCTCACCTCCGGCGCGGTCACGGCGGTGATCGACCGGATGGAGCGAGCCGGGTACGCGCGACGGGTCGCCGACCCGGACGACCGCCGCCGGGTGCTGGTCGAGCCGACGGAAAAGGCATATGCCGAGGCGGAGAGGTGGATGGGCCGGCTCGGAGAGCTCGGCGGGCCGAAGGTCTTCGGCTACACCGACGAGCAGCTCGAGCTGCTGGTGGACTTCCTGCGCTTCAACCGCGAGCTGCAGGAGAACCACGCCGAGTGGCTGGAGGAGCAGCTGCGCCGGCGCGAGGCCTCCGGAGAGCCGGCGAGCGGATCCTCGCCCTAGAGCCCGCGCACGTCGGCGCCGTGCGACTCGAACGGCGCGCGCATGACCGTGGCCCAGTCACCGACCTCGCGCTCGAGCGCCCCGACCACCGGGCCGGTCTGCTCGTACTGGCACCACACCAGCACCGCCGGCCCGGCGCCGGAGATAGTCGCGCCGAGCGCCCCCATCGACGGAGCCCGCTCGAGCAGCTCGGCCGAGCGGGGGTAGAGCGCAGCGCGATAGGGCTGATGGAGCCGGTCCTTGAGCCCGGCCGCGATCAGCTCGAGGTCGTCGTTCGCCAGCCCGAGGATCAGCGTGGCGGCGTGGGAGACGTTGTAGACGGCATCGGCGAGCGGGACCGACTCGGGCAGGGCGGAGCGGGCCGCGGTGGTCGGCACCGGGTCATGTGGAACGACCAGCACCGCCTCCAGCCCCATCGGCGGCTCGAACCGGTGGACGCTGGGACCATCGCAGATGACGAACCCGCCCTCCAGGGCCGCGGCAACGTTGTCGGGATGTCCCTCGATCTTGGTGGCAAGCGCGAGCACGTCGGCGTCGAGCTCGAACAGATGGTCTGCGGCCAGCAGGCCGGCGACGGCCGCCGCAGCGCTCGAGCCGAGCCCGCCGCTCAGCGAGATCTCCGAGGAGATCGTGAACTCGAACGCGTCCGCCGCGTGGAGCCGCTCGAACGCCCTGACCACGAGGTTGGTCTTGTCGCGCGGGATGTCCAGGTCGGTGTGCACGGCGAAGCTGCCGGTTTCCTGGACCTCAACCTCGAGCTGCAGCGACAACGCCGCCGCCAGCACATCGAAGCCGGGGCCGAGGTTGGCCGACGAAGCCGGCACGCGGA
>Ga0187776_10001514_pt1 | contig 11625 bp, 12 predicted proteins | sample 0216_BV02_MP12_2_FD_132426 | JGI IMG/M metagenome (GOLD analysis project Ga0187776, IMG submission 132426) | Tropical peat soil microbial communities from peatlands in Department of Meta, Colombia - 0216_BV02_MP12_20_MG | ecosystem: Environmental > Terrestrial > Soil > Wetlands > Peat | place...
CCCGATCGTGTCACAGGCGTTGTGATCCAGAACACACCGACGTTCGGAGAGCCGACCGAGGGCCCGCTCTGGGCGGCCGAGCTGGCGTACTGGAAAGACGGGTCGCCGGCACATCGGGACGCGGTCCGGTCCAAGCTGACGCCGGAGGCCGTTCGCAATCAGTACCTCGTCGGGACGCGTGAGCCCTCGCTGATCGACCCGGACAATTGGACGATCGACAGCGCCCTGCTGGCTCGCCCCGGCGTCGACGAGATCATGCTCGATCTCCTCTACGACATCAGGAACAACCGGCAGACGGTCGCCGATGCGCGGCAATTTTTCAAAGCGCACCAACGTCAGGTGATGATCGCGACCGGCGTCAACGACCCGCTTTTCCCCGGCGCGAGCATGAAGCCTCCCGCGGATATGCCGCAGATCGAGTTCCACCCGATCGACAGCGGTCACTTCGCGCTTGAAGACCATTGTGCAGAGATCGGGGCACTGACGCACCGCTTCCTGCAGCGAGTGATGCCGGCTTGACCTGCCGACATCACCGAGAAGCAAGCGTAGGGTCGTTACCCATCGAAGGAGCCATCCCCCATGCATGCAATTCGAAAACTTCGTGAGTCAGGCCACGCCACCGTGGCTGACTACGAAACAATTCTCGCTGCAAATGTTGTTTTTCACAGCCCAGTGTTGATTCGGCCCATAGAGGGTCGTGCGGTCGTTGCAAAGATCTTCGCGACCTCGACCACGCTACGAGAAGGCGCCTATACGGGTGAGTGGAACCTGGACGACCGAAGAACCTTACTGAGATGGAAGGGAAAAATTCAGGGTCACGAGCTGGAAAGCTTCGATATTATCGAAGAAAACGACGAGGGACTCATCGTCGATCGCACAATAGCTTTTCGTCCAATGCCCGCAGCGAAACTTTTTCGGGATGCCATGCGGGCTGCTATGGGTAGCTCTATTCCAGACGATTTCTGGGAATATTCAGACTAGAACTTTCGGCGGATTGGCAATGACTTCGACCCCAGGCGCAGAAATCGCACCAGTTCGTCTTTTGAATGTAACCCAAGGTCAGGAACAGCGAGCGACGGACTGAATAGACCCCGTTCGAACGACGGAGCGGCCTGATATAAAAAACAATGTCGCGACCGCGAGCGACGGACCGCTAGATTCAGTTTTTTCCGAACGCAGACGACGTAATTAACTGATATATTTAAGATGAGAGACGTGAGATCGAACGTCGGACCGAATAGACCCCAAAATAGACCAAAAGTTAGTGGCTGCTATCGCTGCAAACCAATGTAGATTGGCTCCCCGACCTGGGCTCGAACCAGGGACCTGCGGATTAACAGTCCGTCGATCCAAAGGCCGAAATAAGAACTGCAATCAGGTATTTATGTACTTCTCGGTGGGGTCTCTTTTTTGGCACTTAATGGGAGTTAACGCCCCTGGACGTCCAGATGTACCGACTTAATAGACCCCGCTTGTAGACGTGTGTGCAACCGCGGGATTTGGACCACAACCATCAGGTTCGCAGCTTTTGCTTTGGGTAGAAAGCACCATTATTATCCACTTGCGCCGCAGCTGCCCTCGCACTTCTTCCGCAGTGAGCGCCACCGAGCCGGACTGATTTACCCGAATTTCGCCCGACGTTTTGTAGCAGTCTTCCGTGACAGCTCCGTCGCGTAATCGACGCCGGGGAGAACCTACCCAGTTGTTAAGTGCCGCTTCGTTTTGGAGCGCGGCAGCTTTGACGTAGATCAAGTTTATCTATGTCCGGATATATAACGTTCGCGCTATATTACGACTTGTGAACCCGAATATCGACCTCCTCGGTGATTCGACGCGGCGTTGCATGCTTGCCCTGCTCGCTGTCGAAGGGGAAGTGTGCGTGTGCGAATTTGTCGCAGCGCTGGAGGATCTCCAGCCAAGCGTGTCCAGGCACCTCGCGTTGCTGCGTGAGGGAGGCTGGATCACATCCCGCCGCGAGGGCACGTGGATGCACTATCGATTGGCGCGATTGCCCAAGTGGTCCCGGACGCTGCTCGACGCACTGGTTGGCGGTGGAGTGCCGCCAGAGATCCTCCGCGATGTGAGAAAACGCCTTGCCGCGTTCCCGGGCCGGCCACAGCGTGCCATCGATCGAGTCGCATGAACGCGGTCCTCACGCTTCCCAATCAGCGACCTCGCCTCTTCCTGTTTGTCGCGGCTGCGGTCTGGTTCATCGCCTTTCGGGCGTTGACGCCGGTATCGGAGACGCTGACGGCGTTGCTGCCCGTGGATCGCAACAGCCCGCTCGGCGCCGCGCTCCAGTTCTTCTTCTACGACACCCCAAAAGTGCTGCTGCTGCTCGCCGGCGTCGTGTTCGCCATGGGCATGGTCAATTCCTACTTCACGCCGGAGCGAACGCGGGCCCTGCTCGCTGGCCGCGCCGAGGGCGTGGGCAACGTCCTGGCGGCCTCGCTCGGCGTCGTTACCCCGTTCTGCTCCTGCTCGGCGGTGCCTCTGTTCATCGGCTTCGTGCAGGCGGGAGTCCCTCTCGGCATCACGTTCTCGTTCCTGATTGCGGCGCCAATGGTCAACGAGGTCGCGCTCGCGCTCCTGCTCGGACTCTTCGGCTGGAAGATCGCCGGGCTCTATCTGGGTCTGGGGCTCGCGGTCGCCATCGTCTCGGGCTGGGTGATCGGCCGGCTGCACATGGAAGCGCACCTCGAGGACTGGGTCCGGAACATGCCGCGCCTGAAAATAGCGGTTGGCGCCGACGCGGTCAGTCTGGCCGAACGCGTACAGGCAGGGTTTGCGTCGGTGCGCGAAATCGTGGGAAGGGTCTGGCCCTACGTCGTCGCGGGGATTGCCATCGGCGCCGCCATCCACGGTTATGTGCCGGAGGACTTCATGGCCGGCCTGATGGGCAAGGACATCTGGTGGTCGGTTCCGGTTGCGGTGCTGATCGGCGTGCCGATGTATTCGAACGCGGCCGGAATCATTCCCATCGTCGAGGCATTGCTGGCCAAGGGCGCCGCGCTCGGCACCGTGCTCGCTTTCATGATGAGCGTCATCGCGCTGTCGCTCCCCGAGATGGTCATCCTGCGCAAAGTACTCAAGATGCGGCTCATCGCCACCTTTGCCGCCGTCGTGGCAAGCGGCATCCTGCTGGTGGGCTACGTGTTCAACGCCGTGCTTTAGATCAACGGGACAGCGTCATGAAGGCGATCAAGGTATTGGGAACCGGGTGTGCCAACTGCCGTGCGACGACCCAGCGTGTCGAGGCGGTGGCTAAGGAGCTGGGGATGGCGATCACGCTGGAGAAAGTCGAAGCGATCCAGGACATCATGAGTTACGGAATCCTGGCCACGCCCGGCGTCGTCGTCGACGGCAAGGTCGTGCACTCGGGCGGGGTGCCGACCCGCGAGAGGATCGCCGGCTGGCTCACTGTGGACGCGGAACCCGTAGCGGAGGCCCCACCGATTGCCGCTGGCTGAAGGTACGGCGGTAGCTGATACTCGCGTGGACGCGGGCGCGTACGACGCCTGGTACGACACGCCGCGAGGGGCCTGGATCGGCGATATCGAATTCTGGCTGCTGCGTCGACAACTGCAGCCCGAAGCCGGCGAGCGGCTGCTCGACGTTGGATGCGGTACCGGATACTTCACCCGACGGTTTGCCGATCAGTGCCGGTTGTGCGTCGTCGGGATCGACCGTGATCTGCGTTGGCTCGCGTTCGCTCGAGACCGCGGCGGCCGCGCCGAGCGCTATTGCCTCGGGCATGCGGAGGCCCTGCCGTTTGCCGACCGCAGTTTCGATTACACCGTCTCGGTCGCTGCGCTCTGCTTCGTCGCCGATCAGCGGTCGGCGTTGCGCGAGATACTGCGGGTGACTCGTAAGCGCTTCGCGGTTGGACTGCTGAATCGGCGCAGTCTCCTGTACCCGCAGAAAGGGCGCGACGGCGGCAAGGGCGCGTATCGGGGCGCACATTGGCACACCGCAGAGGAAATTCGCGCCCTGCTCGACCGCCTGCCGGTGGCCAACCTGGTACTTCGAACCGCGGTTGTCCTTCCCAACGGCGGCGCGCTCGCACGCGTGATCGAGCACATTCTGCCGACGCGGCTGCTCGTCGGAAGTTTTATCGTTGCTGCTGGCAATGTCCTTGAATGAGCTCTGAACTCTTCATCGTCAGCGGGATCGACGAGCCCCAACCAAGATTCAGGCCCTAGCAGGTCCAATATGGGTGTTTACAGCGATTTCATTCTGCCACGGCTTTGTCACCTGTCGATGCGTAACCGCCGGCTGGCGCCTTACCGCAGTCGGGTCATCGGAGCGGCCGAAGGGCGGGTGCTCGAAATCGGCGTCGGCTCCGGCCTAAACCTGCCTTTTTATGGCGCTCGTGTAAGTGAGATACTGGCCCTGGACCCGGCCCCGCAACTGGTCGCCATGGCGCAGCGATTGGCAGGCGCCACGACGATGCCGGTAAGCTTTATCGAGGCGTTGGCGGAAGCGATTCCGGTGGAGGATCGTAGCGTCGATACGGTGGTCACGACGTGGACCTTGTGCTCCATTCCTGATGCGCTCAAGGCGCTGCATGAGATGCGCCGCGTCATGAGGAAAAGGGGCCGGCTGCTTTTTGTCGAACACGGGTTCGCGCCGGATCCACGCGTGCGCTGGTGGCAGAATCACCTTACTCCTTTGTGGAGAACCATGAGCGGCGGCTGTCATCTCAACCGCCGAATTCCGGCAATGATCGAAGCTAGCGGGTTTCGCGTGGAGCGGCTTGAAACCGGCTACATGCACGGCCCGAAGCCCTTGACCTATATGTATGAAGGCAGCGCCATTCCCGGCTAGACGCCGGTCGCATCTGGCTTACCTGGGCCCGCCGTGCGAGCCCCTCAGGTAGCGGTACTCGTGCCAGGTGAGACCGATCACCACGACGTCCACGACGGTGATGAGAAGTAGCCAGGGCGAGTGGCTAGCGCTGAACCTGTACAGCTGGTAAACGATAAACAGGCCGAAGACAGCCATCGCGACTGGATAATACGAGAGCCTTGCTCGCAGCAGGCCAATGATCAACCAAAGCTTAATGACGCCGTGGCTCAGGAGATAGAGCGCGGTGAAATTACGCGTGCTCATCGAAAAGTGTTGGGCCGACTGAAAAAGGTAGTTGGCGACTGCATCACGCGGGTCTTCAAGCAGCTCCACTCGCGTGATGCGCTCGACAACTCGGAATACAAGCTGTTGCGTGACAAAATACACGCCGATACCGGTCACGATCTCGGCGATGGCGAACGCGCCTTTCAAGAAGAGACTGACCTCGAACGCAAGATGGATGTTCTTCTCTTCAAGAAATCGGCTTTTCACCGCAACCTCCGTGGACGTCTAAGGGGCTGCGCTATCGAGATACGAGAGACCGGCAACTAGCGTGCGCACTCACAAACACTGTAACGCAGCGTAACAGCGCCCGGTCCCGCAAGCCTGCGATACAAAAACCGCCTGCGGCGACATCCGCCGGTTACAACGGATTGCTCTAATACGAGCACTCCTTGAGCGTCGACATTCACCGACCACGGGGAACATCAGGCTAGCGCCGACAACCATAGGAAACGCCATCATGAAACGCTCCACCAAGTTTGCGGTTGGCGCCGCAGCTGCAATCAGTCTCGGTATCGCCATCGCCGCCTTCGCCCAGCCAGAGTCGGTGGGGCCTGGAATGATGATGCAAGGCATGGGCGGCTCGATGGGGCCCCCAATGATGATGCACCGCATGCACCCCGGGGTCGACGGCGCCTCAGGTGGGCCGATGGGCGGACCGATGGCCGGCCGCATGCAGCATGCGGATGCGTCATTCGGCGACGACATGCAACTGGTTCACGCGATGCTTTTCAATCATGACAAGATCAAGCGCACGGTCACCAACATGCCCGATGGCATCCGCACCGTCACTGAATCGGAAGATCCGCAGGTGGCGCAAGCGATCAAGGCGCACGTGGCGAGTATGGAGCGCCGGCTGGGCAAGGGCAAGGAATTCAATTTGTTCAGCCCGACCATTCCGGTCCTGTTCGAGAACAGGGACAAGATCAAGACCGCTGTCACGACAACGGAGAAGGGTTCCATCGTGACGCAGACGTCTAGCGATTCCAAGGTAGTCGCTGCGCTTCAGACCCATGCTTCCGAGGTCAGCGAGCTTGCGCGCGATGGCATGGTCGCCATGATGCGTGCCGCGAGGGCGAACATGATGTCTCGTACCGCGCGCTGACACGCTGCGAGGTCCTTCCGAGTTCAAGACCTGGCTGCAACCGGCGTTCGCCGCAACGCCTCAGAGTTCCAACAACCCGAAGATAAGAAGCAGGTTTGCAGCGAATCCGACGCCGAAGTAAAGGATCATCACGACGGCTCCCCGCCCCGTCGCTCGCGCCCATGTACCACCGTAAACGCGCCTTAGCGCCATGATGAAATAGGCCACGATCAATAGCGAAGCGATGTTGGCCAGGATTGCGGGCAACATCGCCTCGACAAGCAGCATGAATAGCAGGAAGGAGTGAGTGTAGAGGCCGAAGACCAAGTGCGCTCCGTAGCGTCGCCGCGGCTCGCGATAGCACAGGCTCAGAATCAGCGCAAACAGCGGCACAAGAAGCAGGACGAAATAGGACACAGCTTGGGCCCGCTTCGCATGCAGGAAGCGGAACCGTTCTTCTGCCGACATCGCCTTGAATCGGCGGATGGCGCTCGTATCGATGTGGTCGACGACGATCTGCACCGGCGTTAATCGCGCACCGTGACCCGCGCTCTCGTCACTGGAAAGCGGTGAACCCCGCAGGACATGAACGCCGTGTTCGCCATAGAACCGCAACCCAGCATCCAGGCCGAACAACTGCACGGCCGCGAACACGATCACACTGGCCGCGAGATAGAGCTGCAATGGGCGCACGTAACGCGCCCGCCTTCCCGCCAAGTACTCGATCGTGAGCTCGCCGGGCGCGAAGAAGAGCCGCGACAGCGTTTGCCAGAGCAAGCCTTTGCGTGTCGCATAATGCCTGAACAGCGCCTGGAAGAATTGCGCAGCAGACCGTGGCTCGGTGGCCGTTTCCTGCCCGCATTCCGGGCAGAACTTCCCGGGAGCCGGCGCGCCGCAGTTGCGGCAGTTATCGCATGCGATGGGCGATGACATCGGCGTTCGCCATGCGGAGGGCTGCCGAGGCAAGGGCCTCATTCTTTCGATGAGCCGCTGCCGGGAGCGATGTCAGGCATGGATCGCACCAGTCGGGCCCTTGCTACGGTCCTTCGACGATGAGATGGATGACGCACCGGGCTCCGCCTTCGAGCGCTGCAAAGATCTCGGCATTCCCCGGTGCCGCGCCCGCTTTGGCACGCACCTCGACGATGCCAAGGCGCGAGAAACCCGGCCCGAACGTCTCGGGCGTCAGCGTCACGGGTGCCCCGCTGGTCGTTATCGAGCCGATCGGTTCTTCGTCGCGCAGAATCCTGAGTCCCCCGCCACCGGTTGCCTTGAGACTGATGACCGAACGAGGTGCATTCGGCACCGTCACCAGGAAATCGATCGGCAGTGGCGCATCGGCGCCGACCTTCACGCGCTGCCAATCCTCATTCTTGCCCGGATGAAGCTGATTGTAGGGAGCTACGTTCGATACAGGCCTGGAGGTAATATGGGTAATCGCCCTCGTCGTTCCGGATAGAGGCCCGGCATCGACGAATTCGACCGTGATCGCATAATCGCCGGCCTTTACCGGATTGATCTCACTGGTCCGCAGGTGAATGGCTTTCAGGCCGGCGTCCGGCGCAACCGCACCGTTGAAATGAATGCTTATGGTCCGCGGATCGCGGGGGTCGGATGTTGTTGTGAACTTGGTCGCAACCGCACCCTGCTCCCACTTGATCATGACAGCTTCGGGCGGATGGTCGGCTTTAGGCGTGAACGCTTTCGGAAATGTGAAGCGAATAGTCGCTCCCTCCGGAATCGCGTAACCCGGCACGGCAGGGTCCGAGGACTTATCGAAAATAAACCAAGCCTCAAACAGGTTTCGCGCCGCGAGGCCAGTGCTGATCATGGGTTGATAAGCGACGGTCGTCCTCGGCGGATCCGCGTGCGACGGCGTGGGGAGCGCGACTGCCATCGTCATCGCGAAGAGAGAAACGGCGCCACGTGCGACGAGTGATTCCCGTCCGCCGACAAACCATTCGTTACGCATGATTAGACCTCTCATAAAAGGTTGGGAGCTGCCTCTGGTCGCGCACCTGCCGCGTCGTCGGAAATCATCGGTGGGGAATTAGAAGTAATAGCGCACGCGCAATTCCAGGCGGCGCGAGTTCGGCTTCTCTCCGAATTCGGTGCCGGATCCGCCTATGATGGCGAAGAAGCGCAGCCGAAGCTCGAGATTCTTCACGCCGGTGTAAAGCAGTTCCGGGAAGACCTGAAAGCTGTGATCGTCCAGATTGATCATGCTGGTCAGCGACGGCGTGAAGTACAGGATGTCGAACGGCTCCTTCTGGCTTGCCTGCACGTAGAGGTAGTTGCGCATGATAAAGGGGCGCCCGTACCCAGCCTGATACAGGTTGAGCGCGCTCTGCAGTGCATTGGCGGGCCCCGGAGGCGCCTGTGCAAAGATCCGATCGACGAAGCCGTAGAAGTCGCCGATCTGCTCCTCGTTGTAGCCTAAGCCGTTGTGGTAATACTCGACGATGTAGGTCGTGTCGCGCTCGGTCAAGTAGCGCAAGCCCGCCATGTAATTCGTCGGACTGAACGTCTGCATCGTCATCGTTCCGGTCGAGTCGACAACTGGCTTCTGCTGATTCCAGATATGCGCCCACTCGCCGTGGATTTCGAAATTGGTCGCCAGGTTGCGCGAGAAATCCGCGCCGAACCGCGCGGGCCGACTCCCTTTGGCCAGGTACATCAGATCGATGTCGGTATTGCGGTAGAGGAAGTAGAGCTTGGCAGCGACGTTGGTGTATCCAAGGTTGCCGTAGTCGTTGTTCACGTTGGAGCTGACCGGCAGGACCACCGGTGTGAAGGCGATCGTCTGCAAGGGACCATCGAAGTTGCGGATGAGGTCCGCGTTGGCGACGGTGTAGCCCTCGCGGGCGAGCTCCGGGTCGTCGGGGTCCTTCGGGCGCTGGACGAAACCGACGAAGGTCTGCGCGTAGCCCTTGCCCCATTGGAACGCCTGCTTGCCGGCTTCCAAGGTGACACCTGGATTGGGGCGCAGCGAAAACACGCCCTCGTAAAGCTTGTTGTTCTCGTCGTTTACCGTGTTGTACCGCTCGACATCCGAATGCGTGCGGAAGCGCGCGGAGGCGATGCCGACGGTGTACTTGCCGTACAGTTCCACGGTGCCGGTGATCCCGTGATTACTACTCGGCGCACCGTTGGGATAGGTGAGGTTGTAGCCGGCGGAACCCGGATTGAGCCAGAAATACTGCGGCTCGGCCTCGACATAGCCGCCGAACTCGTAGGGCTTCTTAGCGAACTCGGATGCCTCGAAGTGATACTCTTCGTCGGCGGCCAGCGCAGTCCCCGCGGCGAGCAGCAGCGTGACGAGGATGCCACGCCGCCACTGCGCGGTCCTGCTCATTTGCGCAGATCTTCGATCCGGGGCAGGTAGTTGAGCGTGAATATCTCGTCCGGGAAGGTCGCCTTCTTGAGCCCCGACCACAACATGACCGACTTGTAGCCCTTGTGCAGCGGGCTGTCCGTCTCCAGCGTCGCCGGCCGCTTGATGCCACCGCCGAAATCCTTCACGTCCTTGAAATGCAGCGTCTTGATCAGGAGCCCGCTCGCGGCGTAGCACTCGATCGTCACCGGCAGCAGCTCTCGCTTGTCGACCCACATCTTGAGCTTGTCGTAGGCGACCTCACCGGTCTTGGCCTTCAGCGACAGCACGAAAGCGTCGGGTTGCTCGTCGGTGGCTTGCACGTCGTACTCGGCGGTGTAGTCGATGCGCAGGATGTCGGCATTGTTGAAGATGCTGCCGGTGACGGATTGGAGGCTCGTGATCCGTATCGGCTTGCCGACGTCGGGAATGTAGAGCCACATGTTGTCGCCGATGCGCAACGTGACGCGGCCCTTGTCGCTCGCAGGCGAGAGGAAAAGGGCGACGATCTTGTCGCGGCCCTTCTTCATCGTATAGAGGATATATTCCTTGCTGCTGCCGTCGGCCTGGATGTCGATCAGCTTCCGGTACGATTCGTAGGACTCGGGCTCGAGGTTGCGATCGACCTTCTGCAGGATCTGGCTCCCGTCGAGCGCTGCTGCCGCGGCCGGGAAGGCGATCAAGCAGCCGAGAAGGAAGAGCAGTTTTCGCATGGCGGACGAGCGTCCCTGCTCATTGCCCGGACCACACGGGAACCCCGGAGCTGTTGCGGAAGGCCGTGCTCTGCGCCCCCTTCTTGATCTGGGCCGCGAGGACCAGCGTCTTGCCCTCGACGCTGACCTTGGAGCCGGTGACCTCGATCGCGTCGCCCTTCTCGAACTTGGTCGGGAGCTTCTGGACGAACCACTCCGGCCCGAGCTGCACCGGAATCGACGTCGCCTCGGTCTTGAGGCTCAGGTAAACGGCTTGCGTCCGGACACCGGGAGGCGTGTCCAGGTACACCGACTGCACGACGCCCTTAAGCGTCTCGACCGAGCCGGTCGTGTAGAGCTGCTGGTACTTGCCCATTCCAGGCTGCGCCGAGATCGAGGCGCTCGCCCCGACGAAAATCGCAAGCACCCCGACCCGGAGCATGCGTGCGTAGCTCATGCTGATCTCCTTCTGCACATGTATGTCGCCTCAGACATGCCCGAGTGCCGTGACCGGATCCATGCGCGAGGCTTTCCACGCCGGCTGCAAGCTTGCGATCAGCGTTATCACCACGACAAGGCCCGCGATGATCAAAATATCGACGGCGCCGATCGACGGCGAAAGCACGAGCCCCTGCTGCATGCCGAAGTTGAAGTGGATCTTCCACACGTTGAGCGCGTAGATCACCGCCAGGCTGATCGCCGTTCCGACGGCGGTTCCCCCGACGCCAAGCAGAAGTCCTTCGGTCAGAAACAGTGACAGGATTCTCCGCGGCGGAGTGCCGATCGCCGAGATCGTGCCGATCTCGCGGACGCGCTCGTAGACGGCCATCATCATGACGTTCATCACGCTGATGAGTACGATGGAGACCAGCATGATCTTGATGAAGAGCGCGAGCAGATCGATCATGCGCACGATGCTCGAGAACGGCGACAGGTCGGCCCAGGTGTGGACTTCGAGCCCGCCGCCGGGGCCCGGCCCAGCGTTTGCAGCCGCCCTGGCCGCATTGCCCGGACCTGAGGTTGCGCCGAGCGCGTTCGAAAGCTGTGCGTAGACCTGATCGAGCTGCGCGGGATTCTTGAGACGGATGACGATCTCGTTCACCTCCGGCTCGGTCATGCGCAGCAACTCGCGGGCGTCCTTGATGTCGATGTAGCCGTCGCGCCCACTCGGGCCCGAAAGACTGTCGATGATTCCCCGTACCACAAAGGTCTTGCCGTTGACCGATCCGTCGCGATTGGTTGCGACCAACACCACCGTGTCGTCGACGTTCACTTTCATGCCGCGGGCAAGGAGCGTCGGGATCAGGATCTCGCCGGGCTTGAGAATCGTCCTTTCCTTCTTGCCC
>Ga0187776_10001515_pt1 | contig 11624 bp, 11 predicted proteins | sample 0216_BV02_MP12_2_FD_132426 | JGI IMG/M metagenome (GOLD analysis project Ga0187776, IMG submission 132426) | Tropical peat soil microbial communities from peatlands in Department of Meta, Colombia - 0216_BV02_MP12_20_MG | ecosystem: Environmental > Terrestrial > Soil > Wetlands > Peat | place...
AGATGGCAAGCCGGTGAGCGCTCGCAGACGACGCTGCTTGCGGGTGGGACCGGCGCACAGCGCTCACCGTAGCTGGTGCGAGCGTCACTCACAGCTGAGCCTCATGGCCCGCACTCATCTACTCGCCCAGCTTCCATCACGCGCGAAACTATCCACCGAGTCGGTGATATCCGCCTCGACGAGGTCAGGTCTTGAACGACAGACCGCGCTGGTGCAGCGACTCGCGTAGCTGGTCGATCGCCGTGGGCCCCATCCCGTGAAGCTTCGCGAGGTCCGACTCCTTCGTGTGCGTGAGCTGCTCGAGCGTGCCGTAGCCGGCGCGCGTGAGGGCGCGACGCGCGGGCATCGAGAGCTTGGGCAGGTCCGACGTTGGCTCGTTGGTCATGCGGTCTTCCTTGTGATCGGCGTGGCAGCTCGCGAACGCGGGCCTCGCGCACTTAGACCGCCTGGTGAGGACGAAGTCATCGACCGTGGCGGAGCGCTTCCTCGCGGCGGGACCCAGCGGATGGCTGGTCGAACAGAGTGCACGGTCAGGTGTCGACGCCTTCTTACGGGATGGCGTCGCGGACCTCGCTGTCAAGTAGTCCGTGAACCGAGGGATGGACGAGGGGGACCAATGAAGTCCAGCCCGCTTGGAGAACCGCTAGCAGCGAAGGTGGCGTGATCACGGTTGCCGGACCGCTCATCGGCCGCCTTTGACGCGCGACATACCCACCATGCGACCAGCGCAGGAGTTGACGACCGAGGACCAGGTGAGCCTCGCCGTGGTGTTCGACGAATGCGCCATCGGGAAGATTCTCGTACCAGGCTTCGTGGAAACGGCGTTCGCTGGTGCGGGTATCGAGCCTCTCGCGGTGGAGCCGATCGTCGATCCCGTCGGCTCCGATTTGGCCTGGGTGAATCAGTGACCAGACCTCCTTGAGCCGGTTGTAATCGGGACGTCGGCATTCCGCGCAGGGCCGGTGCCCTGCCGCAAGCGCGGTCGCCTCGTCGAGGAAGAACAGCTCGGTGTACCGGCCCGGCGCCACCAGCTGCACGCGACGCCGGCCACGGAACTGAAGCCGGCAGGCAATCCATCGCTTGGTTGCGTACCGCCTGCGGATCTCGCGATGCTCGTCGTGCAAGCAGCCGCGGTTGCCGTAGATGAGCCCTCTCTCGGGGGTGGCGGTCAGATCGCCAAGCGGCGTGACGCGGTTCTGCAGCGGCACGTAACCAGGCTAATCAGGCCTGTAAGCGTCTGAGCGACTCGCTCGCCCTCGCCGCTGTTCTCGGTCTCGTTCGCGGCGCTTGAGTTGCGGTGTCGGCTGGCGGCGGAGATGATCTCGTAGCTGTAAGGCAGCCAGGAGGAGGCGAGCTGCCGCGGGTCGACGTAGACGGGCGCAAGATCAACTACGACGTCCAGGGGGAGGGCGAGCCGCTGCTACTGATCCCGTACACCTCCGCGGATCACGCGTGCTATGCGTTCCAGCTCCCGTCCTATACCGAGCATTTCAGGTGTATCGCGGTTGATCTACCCGGGTCGGGCGAGAGCGACGAGCCGGCAGGGCCGTATTCGACCGAGCGTTATGCAGACCAGGTCGCCGCCTTCCTCGGCGCTATCGGGCTCGAGAGGGCCCATGTCGCGGGCATGTCGCTCGGCGCCGCCGTGGGCATCCACCTAGCCGCCCGCCATCCCGGCCGCGTGAGCTCGCTCTCCGTGCACAGCGGGTGGCACGCCAGCGACGACTACCTGAAGATCGTCGTGGAACAGTGGCGCACGCTCGCGTCGACGCTGCCGACCATCGACGTGGTGATCCAGGGCGTCTTCCCGTGGCTTCACGCCCGAGATGTATGTCGAACGGCCGGAGTTCGCCGCCACGTTGGAGGACCTTGTACGCGGCCGCCCCGCTGAGCCAGCGGAAGCGTTCCTCGCCCAGATCGAAGCGGTCGCCCACGACGCGAGCGCGGTGCTGGGCGAGATCGATGTTCCGACCCTAATCACTTTGGAGCGCGCGATCTTCTCCACGCGCTTCGCAGCACCGCTCAAGAACGGGATCCCCGGGAGCGAGCTCGTCGTCTTCGACCCGGCTGTCGCACGCTGGGCTGCACGAGGACCCCGAGACCTTCAACCGGGCGACGCTCGAGTTCCTGCTCCGCAACCGCGAACAGCAGGCAGCACCCCGGTCTCGGCAACGCGCAGCTGAGCTTGTGGAGGCGACCGAAGCCGCTCGGAGAAGCGCTGGCTATCCCTCTACCTTTCCCGGCGGGCCTCCGAGCGCGTCGATGAGGGCGGAGAAGTTCCTTCCGGCGGGGCTCGCGACGTTTTCCTGGTCGTCGGTGGCGCTCCACTGGCCGGCTATGGCCGCGTAGGTCTTCGTGCCCTTGCTGGCGCCCCATCCGACCTCTATTCCCGTCGGGTAGCCGGGGATGATCGTCGCGATCGCCTGGCCGGCGCTCACGGTCTCTCCGACGTGTACGCCTTGCATGGGAGTGAGGCCCTCGGCGTAGAACACGTAGCAGCCTGCGTCGGTCCCGGCGAGCAGCTGGTACTCGATGAACGTGCCCGGCCACCCCGTTCCGGACGTGGCCACATAGGTGATCCTCCCGGCGCCGATCGCGGAGAGCGTTCCCGATCCCGCGTAGTCGACGCCTTGGTCGATCCGCTCGGGTCGCACCACCGCGGCGGCGAGCGGGTTCACATACCCAGCCAGGTTCCTCGCCATCTGGCAGTTGCGCGTCCCAACCAACCCTACGCCGCCCGAACTGAGCGCCGCGTGCCGTGCGTTGGCGGACGGCCGGATGGCCGCGGCCCGCGAAACATCCGCGCGCGCTGCGGTTGGCGAGGCTGGCGGCCCGCCGGCACCATGCACGCTTGCGAAGATGGCCGCCAGCAGCGCCAGCGCCGCGAGGCTCTCGGCGGTCACGAGTGGTGACCCCTGCCGCCTGGAGGTCGCCCGCGCGTTCGAAGAAGCGGCGATTACGGACCGGGATGCCAACGCGCCGGCGCCCGCCAGCCGGCGCCCGCCCCGCAGTTGTCTCGGCTCGATCGAGGCACGCCTCGACTTGCCTCTGCGAGCAAGCGAGCGATCGAGCGATTCCAGCCATGGGTCAGCTCGCGCCAGGTCACGCGCGGTATCCACAGACCTCCTTTGGGGAACGTGCCGTGAGCCTGCGGAGTTAGCTGACGGGCTCGCGCCTAGCGCTACACCGAATTACCTCGGCGATTCGCCCCCGCGATCGTGTCGATCGCTGTGGGTCCCCCGCTCACCGGCCCCGGAAGGTCGGTGACTCGGCTCGTTATGTCGCCGGGCAACCTATCACGTCCACCAGCGGAGGTTTCCGGGCTCGCGGTCTGCGTGTCGCGGGGGCCGTCACGGCTTGCTGTGCGGGCGGTCACGTTCCGCCCGTTGAGCTTCGATTCGACTTCGTACAACGGGTCGGCTACCAGCCTGGCTGCAGGAGGCTTGCGTCCTTCGGTGAGTCGCTTCCGAAGACAGGTTTCGAGTGCGGAGGTGGCGCTAGACCTGACGGCGCAGACATTCGCGGCCGCGCTCGAGGGGTCCTCGCGCTACGAACTGCGCTCCGAGCCAGTGCGCGGGTGGCTCTACGGGATCGCGTGGAATAAGCTGCACGAGGCGCAGCGACGCGGCCGAGTAGAAGACAAGGTGAGGCGGGCGCTCGGGATGGCGCCGATCCTGCTGACCGATGAGGGGATCGAGCGAATCGAGAAGCTCGGTGCCGCACCGGCGCGTGAGCTGCTCGAGGCGCTGCCGGCCGACCAGCGCGAGGCGGTGCGGGCGCACATCCTCGACGAGCGCTCATACACCGAGATCGCCCCGGGAGCTGCACTGCTCCCCGGGCGTGGTGCGTCAGCGCGTCAGCAGCGGGGTGCGGGCGATGAGAGCGAAGATGTGCGCTGAAGGCCATCCGTCGGTTTCCGTCGCGCGTCACGGCGCCCCAAACGACTCGGAGCAGGGAACCCCCGAATCCCCTGAAACCACCGGAGTGGGCGATGCTGGTTCAGACCTGCCATTTCAGGGCGATTGCGCCGCGTTTGCGTCACGTTCTGCGTCACTGACAAGACCGGGTTGGATAACAACTCAGGGGTTTGCCTCATGACTTTGCGGTCCATTGCGGTAGCAGGCCGTAGAAGAAGCTTCCATGCTCGTGCGTCTGGAGGTTTTAGGAGGAGAGGGCAGTGCATCAGTATGCGACGTCACACGAGCCCGACCAGCGGCGGTACCGCTGGTGCCCGCGCTGTAATGAATTGTGGGTCGCCGAACGGTTCGGTCCGAGGTGTCCCCTATGCGAGGGTTGCACGCTTGCTTACGTCGGCCGCCCTTCCTTCGAGGAGTTGGCTGGATGGCGTCGGCAGTCTCTGCTGAAACGCGGCGTCGATCTGATCGAGGCGGCGGTCGTCAACGGCGTGTGCGTAGGTCTCGACCATCTTCGTGACCGCTCGCTCTGACCAGCCAGCTTGTGCGGCTATCGCTGCGTCCGGCAGCCCGAGCATCACCTTCATACACCAGACGCCGTAGTGCTTGGTGGCCATGTAGAAGTCGTGGTCCAGGCGGGACCGCGCCCGGACCTCCTTCCAGTAGGCGGTCAGCGTCGGCGCGGTCAGCTGGCCGCCGGTTTTGTTCCGGAAGACCAGCCCGCGCGGGTGATAGCCGGGCAGCTCGAGCAGCGAGTCCAGCGCGGCGCGCGCCGGCACGACGATCGTGATCGTGCGCTCCCGGTTGGACTTCGGCAGGTCGGTGCCACCACGGTAGAACCGGCGCCGCACCCGAGCTCGGCCGTGGCTGCCGGCGTCGAGCTCGAGATCCTTCCAGGTGAGCGCGATCAACTCGCCCGGCCGCATGATCGTGTACGCGCCGAACGTGAACAGCGCGCATCATCGGGCCGTAGTCGCCGAGGGCGCCACAGCCGTCGAGCAAGAGCAGCATCTCCTCCTCGGACGGCGGCCGCTTGTCCCCGCGCCCCACGGAGCGGCGGCTCAGGCCCTCGAAGCGGTTGCGGTCGATCTCCTCAGCGCGGGAGAGATCGTTCATCAGCGAAACCACGGTCGGCAACTTCAGAGCGGTCCTCGAGCTCCGCCCGCTCTCGAGTGCCTCTGCCAGCTCCGACGTCAGCGTGATCGAACGGACCTGTATCGGCTCGGGACGGTCCTTGCTCACCGCTCGCATCGCCTCGCATTCTGCGGCAGCAAGACCCCTAGATTTCAAGTACGAATGCGCAGATCCGTGGTGACGCACCCCGGCCGGCTGCGTCACGGGCTGCGTCACGATTGGCCTCTGCACCGCTCTGCACAGCTCTGCGTGCTGCCCGTGGCTATTGGGTCTGCGCGCCTAGGCAGGGCTGTGCAGAGAGCGGGATCTGATGGGCGATGCTGGGCTCGAACCAGCGACGTCCGCCTTGTCGAGGCGGATTTGCGCGGTTCCAGCGGGCACGAGCGGGTGCCGTAGGTAACGAAATGGCTGCAATTGCCAACAATTCACGTTCCGTGCACTGAAGGCTGTTTCCGCCTTGTTCCGAGTGCGGTGTACGACAGATGTACGTCGGGTTTGCGGCCGCGCGGGCCTCAACGGGGCCTTATCGGGGCGAGAGCGGCGTCCCGCGCCGCTCGCTCCAGGCGGAGACGACCTCGTCGATCCGCCGCAGGCCGTAGCGCTCACACAGCTCGATGAGCGCCTCGATCCCTGCGCGGGCGCTATCGGTCGGTAGCGTGGCAAGCGCCGCGAGCGTCAGCTGAGCGTCGGCGAGGGGACCGCCGCTCGATGGCGAACCGGCTTGCCCACTTGGCGGCTGCGCGGGGGTACGTCCCGGCTCGCGATCAAGCATCCCGAGGCAGATCGCCAGCGCGTCCTCCAAGCCGGGTGGCCGCGGCAGCTCGGCGACGATTGCACGCTGCCACGCTCGAGCGCTCGCTGCAAGCCGGTGAGCGGATGACCATCCGGTCATGGCTCGGAAGCTTCAGGGGCAGGACGTAATGGTCGAACACATGTTCGACCATTACGTCCGGTCAACTGACGGAGTCCGTCAGGGGTGCGTCAGCTCTTCGGCAACCAGGTGCCCTGCGCCGAGATCCGCGACTGGCCCGCACGGCATCGTCCTTGGCACGAGCGCGCCTTCCCGTGGCCACGAGAGCTCGAGCGCCTCGCCGCGGCGAGAGTGCTGGACGTGTGCGACGAGCCGGGTGCGGTCCCAGTACGCGAGGACGCGTCCCACCTCTGGGTGACGGAACCGAGACTCGTCCTCGAGGACCCAAAGGCCGTCGCCCGCCAGCGCAAGCAGACACGGAGATGAGCGTCGACCGTGATCGTCGCCGGCGCGGCGGCCTCGACGGTCGTCCCGATCCGTCGCTAGCAGCGGGCTGCCAGCTCGCCGGACGAGATGTTCTTCCAGGCGAGCCGAGCTGGTCGCGCGAGCTTCCGGCAACACGAGGATCCGTCCCATGAGGAGGACGAGGCGCGCGACGAGGAACGACCTCAGCAGGAACCAGAAGGCGAGGACCTCGAGGGACAGTGCTGGGGCGTGGCGGGCCGCTATGCAACAGAAGCCACCGCTGGTTCGGACAGGTGGCGTGTGGCACCTCCGCCCTGTGGTCGCGGTGGACTACGGACTGCGGTTGCGGGCGATTGCGGCTGCGGATGGCGCCAGCGCGCCGATGGCGCGACGCTGGGGTGAGCCTACCGTGGTATTCGACCCGAAGGAGGACGAAAGTGTCGAACCGCATCTCGTACATACACGGAACCTCGTCGACCCCCTTGCTCGGGGAGACCGTCGGAGCGAACTTCGATCGGGCAGTAGCGGCATATCCGGACCGCGACGCCGTGCTCGTCCACCATCAGCGGATTCGTTGGACGTACGCCGAGTTCGGTGCTCGGGTTGATCGGCTTGCGCGAGCCCTTGTCGCGATCGGTTTGCAGCCCGGCGATCGCATGGGGATCTGGGCGCCGAATTGCGCCGAGTGGCTGCTCGTGCAATACGCATCGGCCAAGGCCGGCGTGATCTTGGTCAACGTCAATCCTGCGTACCGCACGTCGGAGCTCGAGTACGCTCTCAATCAGTCAGGGTGCCGCCTGCTGATCTCTGCCCGCGAGTTCAAGACCTCGGACTACGTAGCGATGGTCAACGAGGTTGCGCCACGATGCCCGGCTCTCGAACGGGTGGTGTACCTGGATTCAGGCGATTGGGAGGAGTTGTACGCACGGGGCGGCGGTGCGGTTTCGCTTCCTGCCCAGCTGCAGTTTGATGACCCCATCAACATCCAGTACACGAGCGGGACGACGGGCTTCCCAAAGGGAGCGACGCTGACGCATCACAACATTCTCAACAACGGATTCTTCATCGGCGAGACGTGCGGCTACACGGCTGAGGATCGCGTCTGCATCCCGGTGCCGTTCTACCACTGCTTCGGGATGGTCCTTGGGAATCTCGCGTGCACCACGCACGGGGCGTGCATCGTTGTCCCAGCGCCGTCGTTCGACCCGCAGTCGACGCTTCAGGCCGTGAGAGACGATCGCTGCACGTCGTTGTATGGCGTCCCGACGATGTTCATCGCCGAGCTCGACTCGCCTCACTTCGACGACTTCGACCTCACGTCACTTCGAACCGGGATCATGGCAGGCTCGCCTTGCCCGGTTGAGGTCATGCGTAAGGTCATCGAGCGTATGCACATGGCCGAGGTGACCATCTGCTACGGGATGACCGAGACCTCACCGGTGTCGACGCAGACGAGCGCAGACGACGACGTGGAGCATCGCACCTCCACGGTCGGTCGCGTCCACCCACACGTCGAAATCAAGATAATCGACCCCACTAGCGGAATGTGCGTGGACCGCGGGGTGCCCGGTGAGCTGTGCACGCGGGGCTACAGCGTCATGCTCGGCTACTGGGATGATCCCGACCAGACGATGGAAGCGATCGACCGTGCCGGGTGGATGCACACCGGTGACCTGGCGACTATGGACCAGGACGGGTACGTCAAGATCGTTGGCCGCTCGAAGGACATGATTATTCGCGGCGGCGAGAACATCTATCCGCGCGAGATCGAGGAGTTTCTCTACGGCCATCCGGACGTCAGGGACGTACAGGTCGTAGGAGTGCCGGACACACGCTACGGCGAGGAGATTGCCGCGTTCGTGATCCCGCGGACAGGCGACGCGATCGACGCGGACTCCGTCCGCGAATTCTGTCGCGGCAAGATCGCGCACTACAAGATCCCGCGATACGTGTTCCCGGTCGAGGAGTTCCCGATGACCGTGACCGGCAAGATCCAGAAATTCAAGCTTCGAGACCAAGCAATCGAGTGGCTTGATCTCGAGCAGGCGATCGTGCCGACGGCATGAGGGCGGGCACCGGGTGCAACGCGTAGAGGCACGGCGGTTCTTGTCACGACCCGCTGAGGTGTGGAAAGGAGCATCTGGTGCCCGGAGGTCGATCCTTCCGGACGGTCACTCCGCACGATGGTGCAAGTGTGAGGCTGCGCCCGATCGTCCCTGAGGACAAGCCATTGCTCGTCGATGTGTTTGAACGGCTAAGCGAGCAGTCCCGGTACCGGCGCTTCTTCACCAACCTCCGCCAGCTCTCGCCCGCCACGCTCTCGCATTTCACGGAGGTCGATCACTCAAACCGAGAAGCGATCATCGCGATCGAGTCCACATCTGGGCAGCCGCTGGGCGTCGCGCGATACATCCGGTCGAGCGATGATCCGCACGCGGCCGAGGTGGCCGTCGCAGTTATCGACGATTGGCACCGACGCGGGGTGGGCCCGGCATTGCTGGCCGAGCTCAGGACTCGCGCACGGCAGGAGGGCATCGGTCGTTTCGTTGCAGTTGTTCAGGCCGGCAATCGTGACGCGCTGGCGCTGGCTAATGGGATCGGCGAAGGCAGTCTGCGGGTCGCTGGGCCCAACCTCGAGCTGGTGATCGAGTTGCGAGATCCAGAAGGCCTGCCAGACGGGCCTGTGAGGGCCGGCTGACGGGCTGGACCGCACCCTGACTGGGGCTCGGCCAGCGAGGCGGCCTCATCGCCGAAATGCGAGAGCAGCGAGATCCGGGATCAGGCTCCTGCGAGGAACCATCTCGAGCATGTAGGCGCCGCGATGCTGGCCGAGGTCGGGAATGGTGGGTTCGTTTCGCCGATCGCGCTGGCGCTGGTCGAGCACCTGTTGGACGACGAATTCGACGTCTCCAGCCTCGAGTTCATAAGTTCGGCGCCGCGCCACTTTCCGCCGAGCTTCGGATTGAGCCCCATGCCAGAAGCCCGGCGCGATCGTGCCGCCGCCCCCGGACACACGATTGCCTTGCCGATCCGCGCCGCCATATTTGGCTATTCCTTCGGCGATCCGTTTACTTTCACATCGATCGCTTTACAGTTGGCGCGTGACAGAGAAGGCCCATTCGGGGGGGCCCGCGCCATCTCTCGTGGTGCGAGCCCAGGGATCTGACCGGAGCCTGCCGGCAGGCCGTGCGTACCTGGTCGGCCGCGATCCGGAGTGCGACATCGTGATCACCGATGCCCGCGTGTCGGGCCGGCATGCCGTGCTCCGGCTGGAGGACGGCCAGTGGGTGCTGGCGGACAACGGCAGCACCAACGGCACCTATGTCGGAGACCGGCGGGTGGACCGGATCGAGCTCAACGGGGAATGCAAGGTCCGGCTCGGTCATCCCGCTGACGGGCCGGTCCTGAGCTGCACCGTCGGTGGAGCCGGTCTGGACGCGCCCGACCGGCCGCCCACCCGCATGCCGATCAGCCCGGTGGGCGGGGATGGCGCAGCCACCCCGGCCGGGCATCCCATGCCGCGTCCAGAGCGGATCTCGCGGGCCAGCGAGCCGAGCGTGGTCCGGCCACTGCCTGCCGAGACGCTGCGCATCGGCCGGGCGCCGGACAACGACATCGTGGTCTCCGACCTGAACGTCTCCCGCCACCACGCCGAACTGCGCAATGTCGCGGGCGTATACCGCATCGTCGACCTGGACAGCCGTTACGGGACCTTCGTCGATGGGCAGCGCGTCACGTCCGCGCCGCTGTCGGAGGGGGATGTCGTCGGTATCGGCTCCTGCAGGTTTCGGCTGGTCGGCCAGGAACTGCAGGAGTTCACCGACACCGGCGTCCACGTCGAGGAGGCACCCCCGCCGGTCGTCGCGTCGCACGGCGATGGCGACAGCCCGCTCGAGATCCCGTACGCGGTTCGGTGGCTTGTGACGAAGGGCGAGCGGTTCGCGAACTTCGACATCCTGAACGACAACGACACTCAGCTCGATTACTACCGCCGGTTCGGGCACATCTATGCGGTCGGCGTCCCTACGAAGAAGTGGCGGCTCATCGTCGTCTCGGACCCCGAACTGCTTGACGAAGTGGCGGCGGACGAGGAGCAGTTCGGCAAGCGCGTCGAGGAGATCAACTTCTTCGCCCAGTTGAGCAATTCCCGCGGCGGCGGCATCTCGGTGATCGGCGACGGCGCGCACTACGAGCGGATCCGTCGCGTGATGCTGCCGTGGTACGCGCCGCTGAACCAGCGGACGCAACTCGGGCAGATGAAAGAGCAGGCGTGGAAGCTCGTCGCTGCGTGGTCCGCGATCCCGGACGACCAGCCGATCGACGCGCGCGCCTGGATGGAGCGCTATGCGCTCGAGGTCTCGGGGCGCGGCGCGTGCAATTACGACTTCGGCTTGCTCGGCGGCAGCGGCGACCCGCATCCGTTTGCGGTGGCCGTTCCGGAGAGCACGAAGGAGAGCATCCTGCGCGTGGCCGAGCCTCGCCCCGATTTCACGGTCTTCGCCGGGCGTGCGCGGCGCGCGCGCAAGAAACGCTACCGCCGGCACAACGAGGAGCTGTTCAGGACGGCCGGCGCGCTCGTGCGTGCCCGCATGCACACCTGCCCGCTCGGGCAGCCGACGGATCTGCTCAGCCGTCTCGTGAACACGCCGGATCCTGAGACGGGCGAGCTCCTCGACGCCGAAACCATACGCGACCAGGTCCTCATGCACCTTTCAAACGGCTTCAACGGGCCGTCGATCACCGGGGGGTGGCTCGCCTATGTCCTCGCCACCCACCCGGACGTCGAGGAGAAGCTGATCGCCGAGATCGACGGGATCACCGGCGGCGATCCGGACTACGACCTGCAGTACGACGATCTGATGACCCTGCCATATATGACGCAGGTGATCAAGGAGACGATGCGGATCTACCCGCCGATGCCGATCACGATCCGCCGCAGCCTCAAGGACGGGATGCTCGGCCGCTATCGCATGAGGAAGGGCGACATCATCCTCGTTGGGACGCTCGCCGCCCAGCGCGACCCGCGCTATTGGGGACCGGACGCCGATAGCTTCGATCCGGAGCAGTTCGCGATGGAGAAGGTCGTCGGCCGGCCGCGCCACGCCTTCATCCCGTTCTCGATCGGGAAGCGGCAGTGCATGGCGCAAGAAGTCACGTTCATGATGCTCCGCGTTGTCCTGTTCGAGGTCTTCAAGCACTACCGGCTGCGGCTCGCGCCCGGCGCGACGGTTACGAAGAACACGATCGTGACGACGAAGCCGGCCGCGGTTCCGATTACCCGTCTGCCGCGCGTGCCGGAGGGGCGTCGGCAGGCGCCGGCCGCGTTGCGCGACCGCCCGGCCGCTCCTCCTCCCGGCGTC
>Ga0187776_10001516_pt1 | contig 11616 bp, 9 predicted proteins | sample 0216_BV02_MP12_2_FD_132426 | JGI IMG/M metagenome (GOLD analysis project Ga0187776, IMG submission 132426) | Tropical peat soil microbial communities from peatlands in Department of Meta, Colombia - 0216_BV02_MP12_20_MG | ecosystem: Environmental > Terrestrial > Soil > Wetlands > Peat | place...
CGTCCCTGACCATCTCTCCGGAGGATGCAACCATCCGGACACTTCGCCCAGTAGGTCTATGCCCGTCTTTTCGCCGATGCCAAGGAGTTTTGCATACTTGTACAACCTTTCTTTACCAAGTTTCATCCCGATCATGATTGATCCGACATTCGAAGACTTCTGGATAACCTCTTTGAACGTCAGTACGCCGGACCTGTGGACGTCGCGGATCGTCTTGCCTCCGACCGCGATGCTTCCTTTGCTGACATCAAATAGGGTGCCTGGCTTCAGTATATTTTCTTCGAGCGAAGCAGTGCCGATAACAATCTTGAATGTTGAACCTGGTTCGTACAGGTCTGTTATCGCCCTGTTCCTCCGTTGGGAAGGTTTTACCCTGCCTCCGTCGTTAGGATCATAGGAAGGCCTGTTGGCGAGCGCCAATATCTCTCCCGTAAAAGGGTCCATCATGATGACGGATGCCGATGCAGCTTTCCACTGAGTCATTGCCCTGTCCAGTTCCTTCTCCACAATACGCTGAAGGACTTCGTCTATTGTGAGGACTATATTATTTCCCTTTGCCTCCGTGTTCACTCCGGGGGAAAGTGTCCTCCCACTCGCGTCCCTCTCCATTAGGACCTTCCCTCCCCTTGTTTTCAGAAACTTGTCGTATTTCAGTTCAACGCCCTCAAGCGCCTGATTATCCACCCCTACAAATCCGAGTATGTGAGAAGCGAGTTCCCCTTTCGGGTAAAACCTCTTCGGCTCCGGAACAAATCCCAGTCCTTCGATCTTCAGTTCTCTGACCTTTTCTGCCTGATCAGGCTCAAGCTTTCTTTCGATCCACGCAAATCTTCCTCCGTCAGGTATTTTCGAGAGGATGACGTTCGGCTCCTCAGACACTGCGGATGCGAGTCTCCTGACGTTGCCGTTATCGAGATCGAGGGTCTCCGGGTCACAATAGAGGGATTCAAGCTCAAGGTTCAATGCGAGTTCCCTGCCCCTTCTGTCAAAGATTGTTCCCCTTCTTACCTGTATATCTTCTACCTTAAGATGCTGTTCTTTTGCCCTTTCGGCAAGGCGTGAATGGTTCAGTATCATCAGGTCGCTGAGGCGGAGGGAAACTAAGACGAAACTGAAGATAATAGCAGTATTCAGAATGATCGCCCTTTTCTTATTCAATCCCCCCCACCCCTTCGACTAAGGTTCCGTCAATTGCCTTCTCTCCAATGATGCTCTATAGGGTAAAGACCTGTTCTGTTTGTCGACATGTACCACTTTGATCCTGTCCGGCAGCACAAAATTGCCGCCCGCACCGGGAGATTCCTCAAGCTTTGCAAAAGAAAGCAGGCTCGTCTTTTCGGCAAGCAGCATCTTTCTCTCCCTCAGACAGCTGGTCTTCTTCTTTTCGAGGTCGCCAACACTATATTCCAGTTTAACGAAACTGGACCTGAGATATACGAGGCCGAAAACGCCAAATATTAGGATACCTACCAGCAGCGGCCTGATGATACACGACAATATATTCGTTCTCCCCGCGCACGTCATATCTTCTCAGCCCCCCTGAGTTTTGCACTCCTTGAAGATGGGTTCGATCTCATCTCGTCGTCAGAAGCGATCAGGGGTTTCTTCGTGATAACACTGAACACCCCCTCCCTGGATTTCTCTGCCAAGAAACGCTTGACTATGCGGTCTTCAAGCGAATGATATGAAATGACACATAACCTGCCGCTTCTCTTCAGGAGTCTCGAAGCCGCTTCAAGCCCCGACCTCAGTTGGTCAAGCTCCCTGTTGACCTCTATCCTCAATGCCTGAAAGGTCCTTGTCGCAGGATGGGATCTTCCCCGCCCGCCGTACACGCCTTCCACAATCGCTGACAATTCGGAACAGGTATCTATGGGCTTTTTCTGTCTGCGAGTGGTTATGGCTCTCGCTATCCTTTTCGAAAGTCGCTCTTCTCCGAATTCTCTGAGTATCTTCTCCAGTTCCTTCCCGGAATATCTGTTAACGACATCCCATGCGGAAAGTTTCTGTCTTCTGTCCATCCTCATGTCAAGACGATCGTCAGAGGTAAAACTAAAACCTTTGCCGGGACTCTTCAATTGCAGCATAGACATGCCAAGGTCAAGAAGCACACCGTCAATTGAGGAGATTCCCTGGGCATAAACCATGCTTTCCATGTCTGAAAAACTCCCCCTTTTCAAGACAACCCTTCTGTCGGAAAACCTTTCTTCAGCTATCTTCAAGGCTTCATCATCCCTGTCGATGCCGATAAGCAGGCCCCCGGGACCGATATGCTTTAGTATCTCCTCCGAATGTCCTCCGGGTCCCACCGTCGCATCTACATAGACTCCGTTCCGCCTCGGGTCAAGCACTTCGATAACCTCCTTGCGCATAACCGGCAGATGGGGAGATTCCACCGCCAATCAGTCGCTCACCGCAGCATCAAAGCCCGTAAGAAGCAAGTTTTCCCTCGACCGTCTTCCTGTCTATCTTTGTCGGGTCGAACAGCGAATCCCACTCACTCCTGTCCCAGAGTTCAATCCTCTCTATCTGTCCCGCCATCACAACATTCGAGTTGATGTTTGCATCTTCTCTGAGAGCGGCCGGGACTAGGACCCTGCCTTGCCTGTCCATTTCTGTTTCAACGGCAGATGCGATAACTCTCCTCAGAAAAAATCTTATTGCCTCGTCGGACCTCGGCTTTGTCCTGACCTGTTCCTGAAGCTTGTTCCATTCTTCCATCGGGTAAATATAGAGGCACTTGTCAAAAGGGGCGTTCGTAATGTAAAGTTTTGGGCTATAATTGGTTGTAATAATTTCCCTGAAAGGAGCCGGGATGATGATTCGTCCTTTTGGATCAACAGCGTAATAATATTTCCCCGAGAAAGCCTGCATCTTCCCTCCACTTTTCACCACTTTCTACCACATCAATATATAGTGGCTCAGAGTGAATGTCAAGAAAAAAATAATAGCTCCTATATTATGTATGCGTAACAAGAAAGAACTACTACATATTGAATCAAATTGAAGTGGAGTCAATTTCGAACGATGAAGATATTTCCCGTTTATTTCCCATGGTTCCGGGTTGTCGCGTCACATATACGGTCCTTTATGTCGGGAATTTCTCCGGTTCGCCTCGTGAAGGCCAAAGCTCTATTAATGGCGTGGACTTTCTCGGGCCGTCAGTGACCCGGGTGAAAGTCTTCAGCTCGTTCTGCCAGATGTGATAATGCCCCAGGCAGAAACAGAAAGGCAGATATGATGCCGAAACATTTGCATAAGCGGTATTCTTGCTCCTGCTATCCGAAAAAAGTAATTGAGGGAAGTCGGCCACGATCTCGTTCTGAAGCCGGTTTCGCCGGCCCATCTCATGAGAAAGATGACGTAGTTGCCGGGGAAGGTTCCTGATCGGGTTTCCGGCAATTCAATGCTGGATAATGCCCCGGCTGGCACAAGTTCTTCTTTCCGAGATCCTTCATTTTTGGCTTGACAAAAGGATTTCTTCCTTGATAGTGTTATCTCAGCTTTATTCATTGTAATCAACTAATCTATTCCATGAAAGGGGGGAAGTATAGATGACAAAGGCAGAGCTTATTGACAAGATAGCTTCCGGCACGGGGTTAAGCAAGGCGGACGCATCCAGGTCTCTGGATTCAACGTTGAATTCAATCAGGTCCGCTTTGAAGAAGGGGCAGAAGGTGACCCTAGTCGGGTTCGGGACATTCTCTGTTGTAAAGAGGAAATCCAGAAAGGGGCGCAATCCGAGGACGGGCGACGTTATTACAATCCCTGCCGCAAAGATACCGAAGTTCACAGCCGGTAAATCACTCAAAGACTCAGTAAGATAATCCATTTTTTATACATCGAGAAGGGGCTATTATTGCCCCTTCTCTTTTGTTCTTCTTTTTGATATCCTTTTCCCAGAAACAAAAGGAGGTAGTTATGCTCGCAGAATTCAGTATTATCCCGATAGGCACAGGCAGCAGTATCGGCGACCAGCTTGCCGAAGTATTAAGAATAGTCGATGCAAGCGGAATCCCTTACAAGATTAATCCTATGGGTACCGTTGTGGAAGGCGAATGGGATGAGGTTATCAGACTCATCAAGAAATGTCACAACGCTGTAATGAAGATAGGGGAGAGAGCCGTAACGACTATTTCGATCGATGACAGAAAAGGCAAGCCCAGGAGGATCGACCAGAAAGTAAGATCGATAGAAAAAAGGATCGGAAAAGCTCTGAAGAAATAAGGATCATCGCTGAAGTGCGCTCTTCACAAATTCTTCCTCGTCCTCCCGCGATTTGACGCCGCCTTTCAATCTGGCATCAAGGAGTTCCTGGAGAACCTTTGTATAGACCGGTCCGGGCGGGATTCCCATCTTCTTTAAATCATTACCCTTGAGAATGGTTTTCACATTTCTCAACTCGGTGAGGTATCTGGATATCACCTCCTGTTTCCTCCTGTCTTTGCTGAGAGCCATGGCAAAAAGGACCGTTTCCAGTTTCAGACAACTAAGGAGTTTATATGTTTCCACAGGATCGCGGAGGGGGAGTCTCCTCACCGTATCTCTCGCATTCGCAATCCCCTTAATGATCAGTTCTTTTATCCTTGGCGAAGGTGACAGCCTGTCCATCACATTTCTTATATCATCATCCTTCAGACCGGACAGCAAGGCCATGAGATACAGAACGCCGCTGTCCGGCTTTTCTTCAAGAAACAGAAGGTTGAACCATGAGAGCGTCTCATACATTGATTTCAACGTCGCTTCGAGGTCCTCGGTAAAGACGAGGTTTGGGTTTATGACTTTCAGGAGCCCGAAGTCTGAAAGTCTCTTTAATGTCCTGATAGGATCTGTTTCTTTGAAGGACAGCAACAGTTCCTCGTAGAGTCTTGGTCCAGAGAGTTTGTCGAAGAGATTCATTTCTATCGTTGACTTTATAAGAGTTTCGGTATGCTTACCAATCTTGAACCCAAACCTCTCCGAAAACCTTATCGCCCTGAAAACCCTGGTTGGGTCCTCGACAAAACTGAGGTTGTGCAGCACCCTCATCGTTTTCTCTCTCAGGTCCCTCTGCCCCCCGAAAAAGTCTATGAGGAAACCGAAATCCCGGGGATTCAGTTTTACAGCAAGGGTATTGATAGTAAAATCCCTCCTGTATAAATCCTTTTTAATAGAAGATGTTTCGACTTTCGGCAGGGCCGCCGGAAACTCGTAGTATTCTGTTCTGGCGGTCGCCACGTCGAGCTTCAGCCGGTTGGCGAAAACCTGAGCAGTACCGAATTTCTCATGCGCCCTCACCTTTGCGTTCAATCTTTCCCCAAGAACTTTTGCAAACGAAATCCCATCCCCCTCGATGACTATATCGATATCAAGGTTCTCTTCACCCCTGAGAAGGTCTCTCACCGAACCCCCGACAAGGTACGCGTTAAACCCCTGGCCTTCCGCCACTTCTCCCGAGAGCCTAAGAAGGTCGTAGATCTCTGCAGGGAATTTCTCCTTTAGCCAGGAAGAGAGCCTTCTGCCCATGGCAGGTTTTTCCTTCGTAACGGTCTCCTCTATTCTCCGTCTCCTTAGAAACTCTTCATACAGAGTCCTGAGGAGATCCGTTCTCGTTATCGCACCGACTATAATGCCGTTTTCCACAACCGGCATAAATCTCTGATTCTGCTCTATCATCAGCGTCTCTATCTCCCTGATCGGCGTATTCGATCCCACGGTTGTAGCATCGGTGGTTGCAAAATCACTAGCCTTGCTCTTTGAGAAACCATGGAACAGCGCCTTCTCAACAACTTCGCGGGATATAAGAGCTGCATATCTTCCATCCCTGAGAACCGGAAGCACGTTGACGCCGTAGCGCGTCATCATACTCTCCGCCTCCTTCACGGAAACGTCCCACTGGACAGTTATTACAGGCCTGGTCATGATATCGGAAGCCACCTTTCCGGGCTTAACATTCACTTTTAGCAAGTCCAGGACCCTTTCTTCAATAACTTCGAGAGACGCCTCTTTCACAGTCGCAGAGGCCGCCGCAGGATGTCCTCCTCCTCCAAATTCCGCCATTACTTTTGAAACATCAAGCTCGGGCACCTTGCTCCTGGCCACTATCAGTATCTTCCCTTCCATTCTTAGAAGAACGAACACGGCATCGATATCCTCCATGTCCATCATTCTGTGGGCGAGGTGCGCCGCATCGCCATAATATTGCTCGCGAGATGCCTTCGCTATCTTTATCCTTATCCCCTGGTTCGCAATCTCCCTTGACGACCTTACAAGTTCGTTCAAAATATCGAACTCCTCCATGCTCAATTCCATTTTGATGAAACTCGAGACGATATTAAGATTGGCCCCTCTTTTCAGGAGGTATGAAACAGCGATGAGATCCCTCTCTGTCGTCGAGGGGAAAAGGAGACATCCGGTCTCCTCATATATGCCGAGAGCAAGTATTGTGGCCTCGATAGGAGTCGGATGCAATCTACGGTTCTTCAGCAACTCGGTAAAGATCGTGGCGGTTGCTCCGACGCTTTCAATCTTTTCAACTTCTCCTCTGATATCGCCCTTACTGAAGGGATGGTGGTCGTATATGTGTATCTTAATGTTTTTGTTAGAGAGTAATTCGGCAAGGGGTCCGATTCTACCCGGTATTTTCGTATCGACAATAATCAGCCTCGTGACCTTCGAAAGGTCGATGTCCCTGATACGCTTTATCTCTACCGGGTGGAATGCCTCCAGAAAATCCCGCAGTTTCTTCTCCTGGGAACCCGGGAAGACTATCTCCGCATTTGGATACATCCGTTTTGCAGCAACCATTGATGCGAGAGAATCAAAGTCGGCATTTGTATGGGAAGTTATGATATCCATTGACTAATTGTAACAGATAAGGCAGGTGATATTAACTTTCGGCGGAAAGACTATATCGCAATCCGGTCGCGTCCTTCTTCCTTGGCCCTGAATAAAGCGTTGTCGGCAACGTGGATGAGATCATCGTAGTTCTTTATCCTCTTGTCGGGGGTGCAGGCTATCCCCAAACTGACTGTTACCCCGCTGTCCCTTCTGATAGGCTTAAACTGGTGCTTCTTGATAATCTGCCGTAGTCGTGCGGCTTCTGTCCTTGCACCTTTCGGGGACGTCTGTGGAAGGAGCAATATGAACTCTTCTCCGCCGTATCGTGCAAAGAGATCTGATCTTCTGGTATGTCTCTTAACCAACTGGGCAAACTCTCTGAGGACGATGTCACCGATCCGGTGTCCGTATCTATCATTTATCCTCTTGAAGTGATCTATATCGAGCATGATACAGCTTAAAGGTATCTTGTATCTCTCTGCCCTACTGAACTCTTCTTCAAGCCTGTAATAGAAATACCTGATATTATAAACGCCGGTGAGATAGTCCGTGATCGCAAGCTTCTCAAGTCTCTTCTTTTCCCTGTCCAGCCTTTCATAAAGAAATGCATTGTAAAGTGCATTTGAAGAGGCATTTGCAAGGGCTATACACAGTCTTATCTCCCTTTTCGTAAAGGCATGTCCCGCCCTTGAAGTCCTGAGCAGCAAAGTACCTATTACCTCATCGCGGAAGATCACAGGTATAACCACAATGGACCGAATGCCTATAGGCATGATGATATCCCTCACCTCTTTCATCAGGGGATCCTTTAGTGCGTCCTTTATAATCACAGGTTTTTTCACGGACAGAGACTTCCTCACCTCAGGGTATTTCTTAAGATCGATTCTCACTTTTGAGATCCCGGGGTCTTCGAAACTCGAAATGACGTCCGCGTATCTCTGGTTTTCGGCTCTGATGCTGATTATCGAGCATCTTGTCACCTTTATCGTCTCGGATATCTTCTTCACAATGAGGTAGAGCACCTCCCTAGGGTTGAGGGTTGACGAAGCAAGAGTCGCAAGTTCCAGGAGTACGGAGAAATCTTCATTCTCCTTGAATAGGGTATCGATCACGACCTCCCTGTTCAGAAACGCCCTCAGTTTACTATCGAGTTCTTCCTTGTGGAAAGGCCTGAGCAGATAACACTCAACGTCTGACTTTAGGGCAGAATGGATGCCCCTGGTTTCGTTCGTTGATATCATCGCTATGATCGGACATTTCACTTCGGAGGGGTTCAGATGCCTGAGGCCGTCCGGACTGCTCACAATCAGAGCGTCGGGCATCGCCCCGGCAATTTTCTTCTTCAGGACTTTTCTATCTTTGCTGATAAAGTGCGCTGAGTATTCCTTCTTATCTCTGAAGAAAGACCTCAGAAACTTGAGAACATCCTTGTCTTTTTCATAAATCAATATTTCTTTTTTCATCTATTACACAATTATTGCGAAATCATGCATTATTGTCCATCCAAATAAACAGCAAATATTGTACCACCTTCACTTCTTCAGCGCCTTCATGAGCGACGGATAGGGCATTGTATTGAGAACATCTTTTTTCTCGATCCATCCCCTCCGTGCGATGGATACCCCGTAGGCCATATAATCGAACTGGCTGGTAATATGTGTATCCGTACTGATTACCACCCGAACGCCTATCTCCTTCGCCATTTTCGCGTGTATGTCGTTCAGATCCAGCCTGAGCGGATAGGCATTAATCTCTATCGCTGTCCCTGTCTCTTTAGCCACACTGAGGAGTTCACGGATATCCACATCGTAAGGGTCCCTCTCCCCGATCAGCCTGCCGGTCGGATGCGCAATGACCGACACATAAGGGTTCTTCATGGCAGACTCCATCCTCTTCATGATCTGCTGCCTGGACTGCCTGAAACCGGAATGGATTGATGCCACCACTATATCCATTTTTTTGAGCAGATCGTCCGGGAAATCCATCCGGCCGTCGCCTCTTATGTCTACTTCCACTCCGGCGAGAAGCCTGAATCCCTTCAGTTTTCTGTTTATCGCTTCGATCTCTTTCATTTCATCCAAGAGCCTTTCTACACTCAGCCCCCTCGCAATCCCGAGGCCCTTTGAATGGTCTGTTATTGCGATGTATTTATACTCCTTTTTCCTTGCCTCTTCGATAAGCTCGTCGAAATCATGGCTTCCGTCGCTCCGCTTTGTGTGGACATGGAGGTCACCTTTTATGTCACCGATCTCGACAAGATTTGGCAGTTTCCCATCAGCTGATGCTTCAATCTCTCCGGTATCCTCCCTCAGCTCAGGCGGTATATAGGAAAGGCCGAGCACCCTGTAAACATCTTCTTCCTTTTCGCCGCCGATCTTCTTGTCATCCTTTTCCCTGAAGATGCCGTATTCATTTATCTTGAGGCCCGCCTTCACAGCCATTTCTCTGAGCCGGATATTATGTGTCTTGCTTCCGGTGAAATACGCGAGCGCGGCACCGAAGCTGTCTTCATCAACCACACGGAGGTCGACCTGAATTCCTTCAGTGGTTACGACACTGGACTTTGTAGGCCCGTGCATAAGCACATCTTTCACCTGGGGCATGTGCACGAAGGTGTTCATGACCGTCTTTGGATCACGTGAAGTGGTGAGAATGTCAATGTCCCTGACCGTATCCTTCCATCTCCTTATACTCCCTGCAATACTGATTTTGTTTACCGGCGCTTTCTTCCTGAGATGTTCGACAATATCATTGGCGACGGGCAGTACCTTTCCGAGAGGCCGCCTCTCCGTCCCCCTTTTAAGCATCTCAATTCCTTTGAGTATATTCTCCTCGGTCTTCTCTTTTATACCGGGGAGACCGATGAGTTTATGCCCTCTTGCAAGACGTTCAAGGTCTTCCAGATTCTTTACTTTGAGTTCATCGGAGAGGAGCTTCGCGGTCTTAGGACCGAGGCTCGGGACAGAGAGGAGGATGCTGAGACCTTCGGGCACTTCCTTCTTCAGGTCTTCATATGCCTGGACCCCGCCGGTCTTCACATACTCTTCGATCTTGCCCGCAAGGTCCTGCCCTATCCCGGGCACTTTCATAAGTTCGTCTCTGGGAATTCCGGCTACGTCCTTTGTAAGGCTCTCTATATTCAATGCCGCACGCCGGTATGCCCTGATCCTGAACGGGTTTTCGCCCTTGATTTCAAGCAGGTCGGCGATATCATTAAAGATCCTTACAATATCCTGGTTCTTCATAAGCAAAGTATAGCAAAAAAGATTGACCGTCACTGATTTGAAATGCGGAGGACCTCGCGAAGTTATAAATTTTTCGAGCTTTGTTAATGCCTGACAAGGGTCATTGACCGGCCGGGCGGGTTAATGGGCATTGTGGTTAGGGTACCAATCGGGGCTGACTCAAATCGAAAAACATACTCACTAAAATTGAGATCTTTGAAAGCTGGCTGCCGCCAATCCGCAATTATACCCGTCATCATGATTGCAAAAGCCGACGCAGCAAGCACCTTTGAGAGGCGCGAGCTTGCCCTTCGCAGCGACCAGACCAGAATGCTTGTAAAGGCGAGAATTGGTATAAACCAGTATCTTCCGCCTACGCCGGGAAGCAAAAGGAGAGGCCATTGCGGCCCTGTTTTGTTTACAAGCGGCGACGAAAGGGCCGCACAGAAAAGCAGAAAGGCATATAGGACAAAAAGCCGCAACTCCAGAGGCGCTTTCAGGAATGCATATATGTAAGCCGCAGCGCCAGCCGCCGCAGAAATTATAATAATCATGTTGAATAATCCGGGAAAACCGGTTAATTTTTGGAGCCCTGTCTGTCCGATTAAGGCGCCCAGGAAAACCTGCTCCCCGAGTATCTTAAAGAACAGAGATGGGCTTGCTCCAAGAGTTCGTAGCGGACGGGAGGCAGCCGAAGAAAAAAATACGATTCCCTGAACTAGGGCGCATATGCACAGGATCGCAGAGAACTCGAAAGATCTCCTGTTGCGGCGAAAAAAACAGAGGAGCGCTGAGACAGGCGCCAATATAAAGCAGAAGGGGCCACTTAGTCCAGACAACAGTACAATGCCTGCGTCAAAAATGAAGGACATGAGACGATTGTCGGTCGAAGAGCAGAGTATCATAAAGGCGAGAAGAGAAAGGTAGATTTTCCCGTGCAGAGGGCCCGTATTAACCTCCCATGAATTGGGGAGGCTAAGATAAAGAAAGGCCAGAAGAAGCCTGGCCTTAAAGTCGGGTATTAATTCATGAAGACGTGAAGAAAGAATGAAAACAGCGGGCAGAGCTTTAACGGTTAACCCAAAAAGATTGAAGAGTAAAGGCGCCCACGAAAGAGGGAAAAACTGGGAGAAAGCGGCAACCAGTCTCGGAAAGGTATCTAAATAGCCGCCATGTTGCGAAAGAAATGGAATTATGATCCCCTCATTGTATGCATCGGCAAAGAATACGGTTCCGTCCTCGGCCCAGAACTGTGGGTTCAAGATTGCATCAGGACGTCTAAGCACAATGATCACTAAAGCAGCAGCAAATATGAGGATGTGAAAGCGCCAGCCGGCACCAGTTGACAAATCTTTTACTCCACGCTGCATACGCGCATCTTCGAGATAACTCATGATCCTGCCATTAAACCGCTTTTGTAATCAACTCCGCACTATTGCATGCACGGTCCTTTGGACCCGCTCAAGAATCGCGTGCAATATTTCCGATCGCCATTTTTTTGTGTGCCGAAAGTCTACAGAGCGATAAAACATACCTCTTGGCGTATGTTTGTAATTGATCAGACATTGAGAGC
>Ga0187776_10001517_pt1 | contig 11612 bp, 14 predicted proteins | sample 0216_BV02_MP12_2_FD_132426 | JGI IMG/M metagenome (GOLD analysis project Ga0187776, IMG submission 132426) | Tropical peat soil microbial communities from peatlands in Department of Meta, Colombia - 0216_BV02_MP12_20_MG | ecosystem: Environmental > Terrestrial > Soil > Wetlands > Peat | place...
CGAGCTGGCGCAGCAGCTCCACCGGCGGCTCGCGCCTGCCGCCTTCGCTCGCTTCGAGCTCGACGCATCCGCTGCGCGCGAGCGCCTCGAGCAGGATCACGGCGTCCTCCCTGGCGGCGAGGATCTCGAACCAGTGCGCGGGGAAGGGACGGATCACGCCGCCGCCCGCGAATCGAGCGCGCGCAGCACCAGCGCGGCGCGCAGTCGCTCGAGGTCGAGCGCGACGAGCGCCAGGTGGCAGAACGCGGTGTCGGGCCGCAGCGCCGATTTCCTGAACAGGCCGCGCAGCTCGCGCTCGAGCGCGGCGCGCTCGCGCCAGGCGCCGCGCACCTCGGTCCGCGCGAATCGCTCGACGTGGGAGGAGACCGCGGCGAGGATGCGTCCCATGCCGCGCGAGGATTCCGCGTCGCGCGCCGGCCAGCGGCGGGCCCACTCCTCGACGAAGGCCGCGCGCACGTCGCCCGGCCGCGCGGCGCCCGTCTCCTTGCGGCGGCTCCGCACGAACTCGGGGGCTTCGCCCGCGCTCATATACTGGATGGCGGGGAGGTCGAAGAGGCGCAGCAGCCACAGCACCGCCGGCCGCCACTCCTGGGGAAGCCAGCGGGCGACCTCGCCGATGTGGCCCTCGAAGCGCGCGCGCAGCGCGGAGTCGATCCGGTGCAGGTCGGCGCCGGGCTCGATGCCGGCCGTCCACGCGCGCAGCGGCGTGCCGCGCACGGCGTCGAGGTAGGCCCGGAGGTCGGGCGCGGCGTCGAGGGCGGTCCACAGCTCCGGCCGGGGGCGCGCGCCGAAGCGCGCCTGGATGCGCGCCTGCGCGTAGTCCATGTCGCTCACGTTCCGGCTCCGGTCAGCTCCCGCGCGAGCGCTTGGGCGGCACGCGCGAGCCCGGCGACATCGCCGTCGCTCCGCGGTGCCTCGGAGCCTGCGGCCGCGTCGAGCTCGGCGATGCGGCGCTCCACCGCCTCGGCTCTCCCGCGATTGAGGATTCCGATGCGGCGTTCCGCCCTCGCTGCGATCGCTTCCGCCTGCCGCGTCGCGCGCGCGATCTCCGCCGCGCATTCGGCCTTGCAACGCGCGAGCTCGGCCTCGGCGTCGCGCTCGGCCTGAAGGACCTGCGCGAACGCCGCCTCGATTTCCGCGTGCTGAGGCAGCTCGGGGCGCATCTCGCGCGCTTCGACCTCCCCTGTCGGATCGACGGATTCCCCTAGACGGGGTCGAATACCGGGATCTTCCTCGCCAGGGCCATTTCCTCCACCACGTCGGGCGTGCCGTAGGTCATGAAGCTCTCGGGCAGCGGCGAGCCCCAGTAGACGCCGGTGCCGCGCTCCTCCTCGTTCCAGGTCACGACTTCCCAGTCCGGGGCGAACACCAGGTAGCTGCCCGAGTAGACCTCGACGCGGTTGCCGCCGGGTTCGTAGGAGTATAAGTAGAAACCCTGCGAGTTGTTGTGCTTGGACGGGCCGGCCTCGATGAAGACGCCGTTCTCGGCGAGCACGTCGGCGGCGCGCAGCACGTCTTCGCGGTTGTCGACCCACAGCGAGATGTGGTGCAGCCGGCCGTGCCCGCCCTTGGCGTCGGCGACGTAGGCGACCTGGTGGTGCACGGGCGAGGGGCTGAGCCAGGACCCCAGCTCGGTCTTGCCGTGGTCGAAGATCACCTGCTCGCGCAGCGCGAACCCGAGCACGTCCTGCGCGAACCTGCGGTTCGCGCCGACGTCGTGAGCGAGCAGCGCGAGGTGGTCGATGCGCCTGACGTCGACGCCGCGCGCCGTGAACTTCATCGGCAGGTTCTTGAGCGTCGAGCGCAGATGCTCCGGCGCGGCGTACTTCTGCTCCTCGTAGTAGACGTCCATGTTGTGGCCGTCGGGGTCGCGGAAGCGGAACGCCGGCCCGCGCCCGTACTCGGGCTCGTGCCAGCGGTCGCCGAGGCCCGACTTATTGATCGCCTCGACCCGGCGCCCGAGCGCCTCGGGGCTCGCGGTGCGCCAGGAGATGAAGCCGATGCCGGGCCGGTCCGACTCGGTGAGCTTCAGCGTGCTCGCGGCGTAGTCGCCGTAGCCGCGCAGGTAGAGCGACCTGCCCGAGGCGTGCGCCACCTCCATCCCGAGCAGCGTCTCGAAATACCAGCGCGTGCGCTCGATCTTCGGCGTCAGCAGCTCGATCCTGCCCAGGTGGGCGATGTCCTGGATTCTCTCGGTCATGGCGGGGTCCCTGAAATGGCCTGTCCGCCCTTAATACCCTGTGTTCCCGGGCGGCATTTGATCTGGGTCAAACCGGACTCGCCGTTTTGACGGGAGAGTGCAACTCGAGCGGGCCGCATGGGAGGAGTCCGTGAGACACACGCGCATTGTCGTCACTCGCTACGGCGGGCCCGAGGCAATCCGGGTGCTCGAGGAAGACCGTCCCGAGCCGAAGGACGGCGAGGCGCGCGTCAGGGTGCTGGCCGCGGGCGTTTCGCTGCCGGACATCATGGCGCGCGAGGGCATCCACCCCGAGACGCCTCCCGTGCCCTTCACGCCCGGCTGGGATCTGGTCGGCGTGGTCGATCGCCTCGGCGAGGGCGTCTCCGGGATCGAGCCCGGACAAACAGTCGCCGCGATGCCAATCCACGGCGCGTACGCGGAGTTCGTCTGCCTGCCGCAACGCGAGCTCGTGCCGGTGCCCTCCGGGCTGGACGCGGCCGAGGCCGTCTGCATGATCCTGAACTACATCACCGCGTACCAGATGATGCATCGCTCCGCCAGGGTCGCGCCGGGCCAGCGCGCGCTGATCCATGGCGCCTCCGGCGGAGTCGGCTCGGCATTGCTGCAGCTTGGAAGACTCGCCGGGCTGGCAACGTACGGCACCTGCTCGGCGCGAGGGGCATCGGCCGTCTCCGACCTGGGCGGGATCCCGATCGATTACCAGCACCAGGACTTCGTGAGCGAAATTCACCGCCTCACGGGCGAGGGCGTGGACGTCGTGTTCGACAGCATGGGCGGCGCGCACATATGGCGCTCCCGCGAGGCTCTGCGTCGCGGCGGGAAGGTCGTGGCCTACGGCCTTACCGGCTCGCTGCAAGGCGGGCGACTGGCCTCGGGCCGTTCGGGCGGCCGCCATCCGTATCGCGCGATCGCGATCTTCGGGCTGTACATCGCCGCAAGCTGGCTGCTCCCGGGCCGGAGGCGAGTCGTGCCCTACAGCATCCAGACGCTCAAGCGCCTGAGGCCGGCGCTGTTCCGACAGGATCTGATCGCGCTGCTCGACCTTCTCAAGCAGCACAAGCTCAAGCCGCTCGTTGCGCAGCGTCTCCCCCTCGCCGAGGCAAGAAAAGCGCACGAGCTGCTGGGAAAGGGAGGCGTGACGGGCAAGATCGTGCTCGTGCCGGGCAGATCCTCCGTCGAGAGGCAATCGACTACCGGACGCTAGAGCGCCGCCACACGCTCGCGACCAGGTGCTGCTCGTCGACTGACTGCGCCGAACCCACGGTTTTGCGCGGCCCCCCCGCCAAGCGTAGACTGGCTCGCGCCGAGCGCGACAGCGCGTGCGTCCCAGATTGACAATTGAAGATTCTCAAGTCGGAGGAAGACAGTGATTCGATTCGTGCCGTTAAAGCTCGCTACATTTCTTTTTATCTTGATCGCGGTCTCAGGCCAGACGAGAGCTGCAGAAATCAAAGCCTTCTTTCCGGGCGCGATGAGGCCAGCGTTGGCGGAACTCATTCCGCAATTTGAGAAAGCCTCGGGGCACAAGGTCGTGATTACCTATGGCTCCGTCGGAGCGATACTGAATCGGCTAAAGAAGGGCGAAGCCGCCGATCTTGTGGTCGTATCGGATGGACCACTCGCCGATCTGATTAGGCAAAGAACAATATCACCGGATGGACACGCGACCGTCGCTATGATGGGCATCGGCGTGTTCATGCGGAAAAGTGCGGTAAAGCCTGATATCAGCTCGGCTGACGCCTTCAAGAAGGCGTTGCTGTCGGCAAAGTCAATCGTCTACAAAGATCCCGCTGTGGGCGACTCCAGCGCTATCTTTGCCAGCGGACTAATCGAGCGATTGGGGATTGCTGCCGAAATGAAGCCTAAGACCAAAGTGGTGCCCCCCACTGACTGTATTAACACAGTCGTCAAAGGGGATGCCGAAATAGGATTCGACCAGATGAGCAACGTCGTAGCGGATTCAAGGGTAGAACCGATTGGAATTCTCCCGCCCGGCATTCAGCATTACACGAATTATGCAGGGGGCGTCGTCATGGAAAGCAAACAGAAGGAAGCCGCAAAGGCCTTGATCGACTTTCTGAGGTCGAGCACATCTCAGGCCGTGATGAAACAAAAAGGATTTGAACCCCTGTGAAATCGGTGGCGAAGGTCCGAGTGAAATGGATTTTACTAGCCCCGGGCACACCACATAGGCAATCCGGTACTCTCCACCAGCAGCTTCGGCTCGTAAGAAAACAACTGGTGGCCAATGTAGCATGCAATCAAATGCCGCATAACTTTAGGTGGTGCGGACGGGCCGGAGCCACGGTGCCATACGTAACCACCGCGCGGGCCCGCAGCACACCAAGACGTAAGGCGTCACTATGGTCATCGCGCTAATGGTTCTTGGAGTCGCGTTCTTGTCCGCGTCAATCTGGGCTTGGCGTACAAACCGACGCATCACCGCATCGGCTATGCCGCGGTCTTGGCGGGTCCTTTGGCGACTGCGTTGGGTCATCGGTATCGCGCTCGGGTTCGGTAGCTATTTTCTGCGCTATCCGCTCGAGGGCGGCAAAGACCTTTACACGGTTTACGGTATTCCGTTTGTGTCGTACGCCTTCGACTCCAAGGGTCACGACTACGTCGGACCTTTGACCATACCTGCGGTTGCGTTGAACTTTGTTACCTGGGCTTTGTTACCACAGTTATTTCTCTGGGCGTTCTCGCGCAATGCTCCAAAGCAACCTCAGCAGAGAAGTGCCGCCTAACAGCACGCCCCGCCGGACGCGCGTGAAGCACCGGACCTCGGCCGACCGTTCGCAGTCGCGCGCCGGTGTGCGTGGACGTTGACCAGTCATCGGGAGCATCCCGATGGGTTTCGCAGGAAGTGTTGCTGACGCTTTGATCGTCGTATCCTTTTTCGCTCAGATTGACGATCGAAATGCATGGCGCAATCATGAGGCTCAAGATCCGTGATAACCGCAGCCAATATCGTTGTGGCGCTCGTCGCCGCGCTGCATCTCTACTTCCTCGTCCTCGAGATGTTTCTGTGGGACAGGCCCGCGGGCCTCAAGGCCTTCGGCCTGACGCTCGAGCAGGCGCGCTCGTCGAAGGTGCTGGCGGCGAATCAGGGCCTGTACAACGGCTTCCTCGCCGCGGGCCTCGTCTGGGGCCTTGTCGCCGGACCCTCCGGCCTCGCGATCAAGACGTTTTTCCTGTGCTGCGCGCTCGCCGCCGGGATCTACGGCGCGGCCACGGCAAGCCGTAAGATCCTGTACGTGCAGGCAGCTCCGGCCGCGGCCGGGCTCGCGCTGCTCTGGCTTTCGTAGTCACTGTTCGAAACAAGAAATTTCAAAGGAGAGGAGATGAGACACATCGAAAGGCACCGCACGCAGCGCATCGGCTGGCTGCGCGCGGCCGTGCTCGGGGCGAACGACGGCATCGTGTCGACCGCGAGCCTCGTCGTCGGCGTGGCGGCCGCGGGCGCAAGCTCGCAGAGCATCCTCGTCGCGGGGGTCGCGGGGCTCGTCGCCGGCTCGATGTCGATGGCGGCGGGGGAGTACGTCTCGGTCAGCTCGCAATCGGACACCCAGAACGCCGATCTCGCGCGCGAGCGGCGCGAGCTCGCCGCCGATCCCGACCACGAGCACGCCGAGCTCGCCGCGATCTACGTGCAGCGCGGCCTGGAGCCGGCGCTCGCCGACGACGTGGCGACGCAGTTGATGGAGCACGACGCGATCGGCGCGCATGCGCGCGACGAGCTGGGGATCTCGGAGACCCTCACCGCGCAGCCCGTTCAGGCGGCGCTCGCCTCGGCCGCGACCTTCGCCGTCGGCGCGCTGCTGCCGCTCGTGATCGTTCTCCTCCTCCCGGCCTCGACGCTCGTATGGACCGTGTCCATCGGGTCGCTGCTCTTCCTCGCGCTTCTCGGATCGCTGTCGGCGCGCGCGGGCGGCGCGTCCACCGCCACGGCCGCGGCGCGCGTCACCTTCTGGGGCGCGCTCGCGATGGCGCTGACGGCGGGAGTCGGCGCGCTCTTCGGGGTGGCCGCTTGAGAGCGGCGGCCGCGCCGGCCTCGCCCGATCTCGCCGCCATCGCGCGCGAAACGAAGGACGCGCAGGACCGCGTCGCGCGGATTGCACCCTTTACGGCGCGCTATCCCGGGTTCGACGTGCCCTCGGGCTACGCCGTCGCGCGGCGCGTGAGCGAGCAGCGGCGCGCCGAAGGCTGGGTTCCGCTCGGCAGAAAAATCGGCTTCACCAATTCGAGCCTGTGGCCCGTCTACGGCGTGCACGAGCCCATCTGGGGCACGATGTACGACCGCACCGTAGTCCGGCTGGACGGCGCGAAAGGAAGCTTGAGCGTGCGCGCCTTCGCCGAGCCGAGGATAGAGCCGGAGATCGCGTTCGGCCTGCGCTCGGTGCCCTCGCCCGGGTCGGATCCCGCCGAAATACTTCGATCGGTCGAATGGGTCGCTCACGGCTTCGAGATCGTGCAGTCGCACTTTCCCGGGTGGAAATTCCGCGCCGCGGACACCGTCGCCGACAACGGCCTGCACGGCGCGCTGCTCCTCGGCCCGCCGGTGGAGGTCTCGCGGCTCGGCGCGGATCCGGTCGGGTCGCTGCGCTCCTTCTCGGTGGAGCTGTCGTGCGACGGCGCCGCGAAGGAAACGGGCCTCGGATCGAACGTTCTCGGCAGCCCGCTCGCCGCTCTCGCCCACCTCGCTTCGGCGCTCGCGAACCAGCCGGGGAGCGAGCTGCGCCCGGGCGAGATCGTGACCACCGGCACGCTGACCGCGGCGTATCGGGTCGGCGCCGGCGAGATCTGGACGACGAAAATCGGCGGAATCGCGCTGCCCGGGCTCGAGCTAGCGTTCAGCGCCTGAGCCGAGCGACAGCGACAGCGCGCTCGAGGCCGCGGCGAACGCCCAGAAGAGGAAGAATCCGATCGAGTACACCGCCGTGCGCGACAGCTCGAGCGGCTGGCCGAAGAAGCTCAGCTCGCCCGGGTCGAACAGCGCGAAGAAGACCATTTCGGCCGCCGCGGCGACGAGGAACGACGGCCAGAGTATCCGGATCGCCTTCTGCATCACCCTATCCTCCCGGTGCGAGCTCGGCCCGAGCGTCGCGGCCGTTCCACTTGCCGGTGAGGCGCCAGGTGGAGCCGGCGTCCTCCAGCACAACCAGGCGCGGCTCTCCGTTCAGGCCGGCGAGCCGCCCCTTGTAGGCCTGCCCCGACAGCCGCAGCGCCACGCTCTGGTCGAGGCCCGAGCGGGTCGGGTGGATCAGCCGCAGCCGCAGCGCCGCCTCTTTTGTTCCGCTCAGCGTGACGCTCACGCCGTCGCCGGAAAACACCGCCGTCGCCGCGAGGTGCAGCTCGCGCGCGCGCGCCTCGCGGCGCAGCACTTGGTTCACTGCGAGCCCGCGCCGGTAGTAGTCGTCGGCGACCACACCGTCGTCGGTGGCGATCGCGACGCCGAGCGCCGCAAAGCTCGCGGCGACCGCGACCGCGGGCAGCGCGATCACGAACCACACCCAGGGCTCCCGGTACCACGGCCTGACGTCCTCGCGCATCGCTACCTCACCAGGAACACCGAGCGCTCGCGCACGCTCACGCGCGGCTCTCCCATCGCGCCGACCTCGAACTCGATGCGGTGCGAGCCCGGCCGCGCCTCGCCGCCGGCGACGCGCAGCCTCACCGGCACCATGCGCGTCCCCGCGCCCTCGACCGCGAAGAAGCTCTCGCCCGCCACCTTGAGCGTCGGAATGCCGGACGCCGTTATGTGGAACACGCGTGGAAACTCGCTCGCGTTCATGATCTGCAGCCGGTAGACGTTCTCGATCGCGCCTTCGTCCACCTCGCGCGACAGGCTGCCACGGTCGCGGATGACGTCCACCTTGAGCGGCACGCGGAGCGCGAGCGCCGCAGCCGTGCCGAGGATCAGCGTCCATAGAATGGCCGTGTACACGATCACGCGCGGCCGCATCAGGCGCTTCAGCGTCTGCGCGATCCCCCAGCGGTTCTTCAGCGCGTTCTCGGTCGAATAGCGGATGAGGCCCGGCGCGTAGCCCATCTTCTTCATCACCTGGTTGCAGCCGTCGATGCACGCCGCGCAGCCGATGCACTCGTACTGGAGCCCCTCGCGGATGTCGATCCCCGTCGGACAGACCTGCACGCAGATGCCGCAGTCGACGCAGTCGCCCAGCCCCTTCGCCCGCGGATCGGCCGCGCGCGAGCGGCCTCCGCGGGGCTCGCCGCGCTGCGCATCGTAGCTGATGATCAGCGTGTCCGGGTCGAACATCGCGCTCTGGAAGCGCGCGTACGGGCACATGTACTTGCACACCTGCTCGCGCATCCAGCCGGCGTTTCCGTAAGTGGCGAATCCGTAGAACAGGATCCAGAAGGTCTCCCAGGGGCCGAGCGAGACGCCCGCCGCCTCGAGCGAGAGCTCACGGGCGGGCGTGAAATAGGCCACGAACGTGAACCCCGTCCACAGCGAAAGGACGATCCAGCTCGCGTGCTTCGCCGCCTTGACGCCCAGCTTCCCGAGCGTGAAGGGCGCGGCGTCGCGCTTCATGCGGCGAGCGCGGTCGCCCTCGATCCTACGCTCGATCCACAGGAAGATCTCCGTATACACCGTCTGCGGGCAGGCGTAGCCGCACCACAGCCTTCCCGCCACCGCGGTGAAGAGGAACAGCGACAGCGCGGAGATCACCAGCAGCAGCGTGAGGTAGATGAAATCCTGCGGCCAGAGCACCAGCCCGAAAACGTAGAACTTCCGCGCGCCGAGGTCGAACAGCACCGCCTGGCGCCCGTTCCACTCGAGCCAGGGCGTGCCGTAGAAGACGAGCTGGGTCGCGAGGACGAGGGCGAGGCGCCAGCGCGCGAAGGCGCCGCTCACCGCGCGCGGGTAGATCTTCTCGCGGACCTCGTAGAGCGGCTCCTCGCCCGCGGCGCGCGGCAGGACCTCGACGTTCTTGAGCGTGTCGTTCACCGCCGCACCTGCGGGAAGCTAGGGCCTGGGGTTGGACAGGCCCCAGACGTAGGCGGCGAGGATGTGGACCTTGGCCTCGCCGAGGGAATCCTTGTGTGCGGGCATCGCGCTCTGTCCCGGTGTGAGCGCGTCGGTGCCGTGCCCCTTGGTGATCGTCTCGACGATGGCCGCCTCGGAGCCGCCGTGCAGCCAGATGTTGTCGGTCAGGTTCGGCGCGCCGAGCTGCTGGTTGCCCTTGCCCTCCGGCCCGTGGCAGGCCGCGCACACCGCCGCGAACGTCTGCTTGCCGCGCGCCGCGCGCGCCGGGTCGTGCTTCGCGCCCGAGAGCGAGAGCACGTAGTTCGCCGCGTCGAGCGTGCCCTCGGGGCCGAGCGTCGGGCCGAGCGCCGGCATGACGCCGTTGCGGCCGTTCATGATGCTCGCCTCGATCGTCTCGGGATCGCCGCCGTAGAGCCAGTCGTGGTCGGTGAGGTTGGGAAAACCCTTGCCGCCGGCGGCGTCGGAGCCGTGGCACTGGGCGCAGTTGTTGAGGAAGAGCTTCTGCCCGAGCGCGCGCGCCTCGGGGTCCGCGGCGAGCTTGCGCAGGTCCTCCGACGCGAACTTCTGGTACAGCGGGCCGTAGTGCTCGTCGGCGCTCTTCATCTCGGCCTCGTATTGCCCGGCGGAAGTCCACTTGAACGAGCCGGCGTAGCTTCCCAGGCCCGGGTAGAGCAGCAGGTACACGAGGCCGAAGACGATGGTGATGTAGAACAGCCAGATCCACCAGCGCGGCAGCGGGTGGTTGTACTCGACGAGATCCTCGTCCCAGGTGTGGCCCGTGGTGTCGGCCTCGCCCGAGACGCGGCGCGTGCTCATCGACTTCAGCAGCACCGCGCACGCGAGGATGCTCACCACCGTGATGATGCCGATGTACCACTCCCAGAAGCCGCTCGCGAAGTCGCTCATGGGTTCCCCCCGGTCTCCTCATCGAAGGGCAGCCGCGCCGCTTCTTCGAAGCCGCGCCGGGCGCCCGCGCTGTAGGCCCACCACACGATGCCGAGGAAGGCGGCGAACGCGATCACGGTCACGAGCGAGCGGAGATCGTTGATGTCCACGGCTACCTCGCCTTGAGCGCCGTGCCCAGGCCCTGCAGGTAGACGATCAGCGCGTCCTGCTCGGTCTTGCCTGCGAGCGCGGCCTTGGCGCCGGCGATATCGGCGTCGGTGTAGGGGTGGCCGAGCGAGCGCAGCACCTTGAGCTTCGCCTCGATGTCGTCCGCATTCGCCGGCGTCCTCGCGAGCCAGGGGTAGGCCGGCATGTTCGACTCCGGCACGACGTCGCGCGGATTGTCCAGATGCACGCGGTGCCAGGCGTCGCTGTAGCGACCGCCCACGCGCGCGAGGTCGGGGCCGGTGCGCTTGCTGCCCCATTGGAAGGGCCGGTCGTAGACGAACTCGCCGGCAACCGAGTAGTGGCCGTAGCGCTCGGTCTCGGCGCGGAACGGGCGGATCATCTGCGAGTGGCAGTTGTAGCAGCCCTCGCGCACGTAGATGTCCCGGCCGGTGAGCGCGAGCGGCGAGTACGGCTTCAGCCCCACGACCGGCTCGGTCGTCGACCTCTGGAAGTACAGAGGCACGATCTCCACCAGCCCGCCCACGAGGACGACGAGCACGATGAGCACGATGAGGAGCGCGCTGTTCTTCTCGAGGGTCTGGTGGGTGAAGCTCATCGCGGCCCTAGGCGTGGACCGCGGCGGGGATCGCCGCGTTCTCGGGCTTGCCGGCGGCGATCGTCTTCCAGACGTTCCACGCCATGATCGCCATCCCCGCGAAGTAGAGCACACCACCGAGCAGCCGGATTCCGTAGAAGGGATAGGTCGCCTTGACGCCCTCGACGAACGTGTACGTGAGCGTCCCGTCCGGGCTCACCGCGCGCCACATCAGGCCCTGCATGACCCCCGCGATCCACATCGACGCGATGTAGAGCACGATGCCGACCGTGGCGATCCAGAAATGCACGTTGATCAGCCGCACGCTCGCCATCTCGGCGCGGCCAAACAGGCGCGGAACGAGGTAGTAGACGCTGCCCATGCTCACCAGCCCCACCCAGCCGAGCGCGCCCGAGTGCACGTGGCCGATGGTCCAGTCGGTGTAGTGCGAGAGCGCGTTCACCGTCTTGATCGACATCATCGGCCCCTCGAACGTCGACATGCCGTAGAACGAGAGCGACACGATCAGGAACTTGAGGATGGGATCGGTGCGCAGCTTGTGCCACGCCCCCGAGAGCGTCATGATCCCGTTGATCATGCCGCCCCAGGAAGGCGCGAGCAGGATCAGCGAGAACAGCATCCCGAGCGACTGCGTCCAGTCGGGGAGCGCGGTGTAGTGCAGGTGGTGCGGGCCCGCCCACATGTAGGTGAAGATCAGCGCCCAGAAGTGCACCACCGACAGCCGGTAG